>Ga0209038_10000146_pt1 | contig 22873 bp, 17 predicted proteins | sample BogFormECP03_OM3_FD_188237 | JGI IMG/M metagenome (GOLD analysis project Ga0209038, IMG submission 188237) | Bog forest soil microbial communities from Calvert Island, British Columbia, Canada - ECP03_OM3 (SPAdes) (version 2) | ecosystem: Environmental > Aquatic > Freshwater > Wetlands > Bog ...
CGCCGCCGTGACCGACGGGCGCGAGCAGGACGAGGAGGGGGTCCTCGACGCGCTCGTACGCGAGCTGCGGGGCGCGCCCTACCGGCACCTGCGTGCCGTCGCATAGGGACGACGGTCAGGGGCTGACGCCGAGGGCGTCCATGATCGTGTCCCAGGTGTTGACGCCATCGTTGGCTTCGAATTCGGTCAGCTGCGATTCGAGCTGGGTGCTGCGACGCAGCAGCGACCTCTGATTGGCCCGCACATAGGGCGCGAGCAGCTGGGTGGGCAGTTCACCGATCGCGACCCAGTTGGGCATGAACAGCTGGTCGAAGCGAACGGTGCTCTGAGTCAGCGTCCGGTAGCCGCTTGACACCCATGCCCGCACGTCGGCGCACACGTTGGGGGGAGCGAGCGCCCTCAACACCTTCAGCTTCCCGACGTATGAGGAGATCGTGCTGGTGAGCCTCGGGTTGCTCCAGCGGAGGCCCCCGGCGGCGCGGATGTAGGCGTTTCCGGCCGGAATGCCGGTGCGGTAGGCGGCGAGCACGATCGCACCGATGATCTCGTTGCTGAGCTCTGTGGACTCGGGGTTCTGGGGTGAGTTCAGCGCCGCGTTGGCGCATTCGCGTTCGATCCGAGCACGCGTGTTCCTCAGCACCACCGTGACGGTCGGGAGTAGTGCGGTGCCGGCCCGGACAAGCGCGTAGTTGGCCTGGATGTATGTCTGCGTGCTCGCGGCGTTGGGAGAGCTCGCGGGCGCGGATGCCGGTGCGCACGCGAGCGCCAGTGCGCTGGCACAGAGAACAACGGCCACCTTGCCCATATGAACGGCCACCTTGCCCATGAAAACAGCGTAGGTGATCGCCCGATCGCCGCGCGGCAGCGAAGAAGTGGGTAAGGATCCCCTCCGGTGGGCGCTCCTGTCGCAGAGGCCGAGGGGTTATCCCGGTATCGTCACACCGACCTTGAGCCCTCAACGACCGGTGCCAGGAATCCCGACAAGGACCAGCCGGCGCGGATGAAGAGCTACGGCTTGGTCGTGCTGGCCGCCGCGGGGGTCGTGGTGGAGGTTGTGCTCGTCGCGGGCTGTGGCGGGGGGGCGTCGCAGGCGAGCGCCGCTTCGCCCGCGTGCCTGCCCGCGACGCTCAACCACAGCGCGGCGCTGGCGGGCACGACCGTCGACGTCTCGCCGGCGCCGGAAACCGGCACGGCCAATCCCCACACCCAGATCAGCTTCCTCGGCACACCCGTCGCCGATATCCAGGATGTCTCGGTCGTCGGCTCGCGCACGGGCTACCACCATGGCCAACTGCGCGGCTACTCCCAGGGCGACGGCGGCAGCTTCGTCCCGGAAAAGCCGTTCGACGCCGGCGAGCGGGTGACCGTGCACGCCGTGATCGGCGCCGGCAGCGCCGGCAAGCCGATCGCCTTCTCGTTCGGCGTGGATACCCCGTATCCGATCGCAAACACCCCCCCGTTCCCGGCTTCCCCCGCCGCTCCGGCCGACTTTCAGAGCTTCGCGACACTGCCCGGCGCAGAGGCGCCGATCATGACCGTCAGCCTGCCCGATCACGATCCCTTCGCCGGCGAGATCCTCACCACCAACGGACCCGGCGTGGGTCAGAACGGGGCGCTCATCTACACGCCGCAGGGCCGGCTCGTCTGGTTCTACGAGGTATCGGGAAACGAAGCGGCGGAGGACCTGAACGTGCAGACATACGAAGGTCACCGCGACCTGACGTGGTGGAAGGGGCGAGTGCTCGAACTCGGCTTCGGCCAGGGTGAAGACCTCGTGATGAACTCCAACTACCAGACGGTCGCGAGGGTCGCCGGCGGCAACGGCCTTGCGGCGGACCTGCACGACTTCCAGCTCGCGCCTGATGGCATCGCCTACATCACCGCGTACAACCCGATCCGCTGCGATCTGACGTCGGTGAAGGGTGTGCGGGACGGAGCGATCGAGGACGCGGCGGTTCAGGAGATCGACATCAAGACGGGCCTCGTGCGCTGGGAATGGCATAGCCTCGACCACATCGGCGCCTCGGAGTCCGAAGTCGAAACGCCAAGCGGGAGATCGCCGTGGGACTACCTGCACCTCAACTCGATCGACCCTGAGCCTGACGGCGACCTGTTCATCTCGGGGCGAAGCACCTGGGCCGGGTATCAGCTTGAAGCGGGCACGGGCAGGATCCTCTGGCGGCTGGGCGGCAACAGGAGCTCCTTCAAGATGGGGCCGGGCACGAGGACGGCGTGGCAGCACGACGGTCGCGTGCTCCCAGACGGCCAGGTCACCTTCTTCGACGATGGCTCAAACCCGCCGATCCACAGCCAGTCCCGGGCGGTGCGGATCGCGCTGAACCTCAAGACCCACGAAGCACGCCTCGTCGCCTCCCTCACGCACCCGGACCCTCCGCTACTCGCGGCAAGCCAGGGCAACGCGCAGACGCTCGCGGACGGGAACACCGTCGTGGGCTACGGCGCGGTGCCGGCGATCAGTGAGTACGCCCGCGACGGCTCGCTGCTGTTCGACGCCCATCAGCCGTTCGACACGTCCTTCTACAGGGCCTTCCGCTTCCCCTGGAGCGGGCAGCCGCTGAGCCCGCCCGCGGTTCTCGCCGACCTGGACGAGACCGGCGAAGAGACGATCGTGCACGCGAGCTGGAACGGCGCGACCGACGTGTCCTCCTGGAGGGTGCTCGCGGGGAAGGGCTCAGGAGCGCTCGCGGCGCAGACCGTGATCCCGGCCAGCGGCTTTGAAAGCTCGACGATCCTGCCTCAGAAGTACACCCAGGTGGCGGTGCAGGCGCTCGACTCTGCCGGCCATGTGCTCGGCATCTCTCACACCGCGGCGGTGACCAGCTTCGCCGCCTCGCTCCCGAGCTCGCGGCCGGCGGGATGAACGCGATGCTCGCTAGTAGCCGGGTTTCGTTTGGTGCTTGTGCGTCGTGGTCGTCGTCGCCGGCGTGCTGGTCGTCGCCGGCTGGGCGGAGGACGAGGTCGCCGCTTTGCCGCCGCACCCCGCCACTGTCACCGTGGCCGCGAGCACGGCGATGGTCGTTAGGATTGCGGTCAGTGGCGTTTTCATCGGCCGGGCTCCAAAGCTCGCTCGAGGGCTCGGTGGCTCAGCCTACCAGCCGTTCGGGGCGCCGACTGCCGTCGGGTAGGCGACCGTGAGCGTCGGGGCGGCTCAGAGCCCGGGGCTCGTGCAGGCTCCTGCGGACGAGCGCGGGGGGGCCTCGGGTTCGGCGTGGCTTTTGGCCGTCTGCTGCGTCGCCCAGTTCATGGTCATCCTCGACCTGAGCATCGTCAACGTCGCGCTGCCCTCGATCCAGTCGAGCCTCGGCTTCTCCTCCCCGACCCTGCAATGGGTCATCGACGCCTACGCGATCACGTTCGCCGGCTTTCTGATGCTGGGCGGGCGCGCGGCTGATCACTTCGGCCAGCGCCGCACGTTCGTCGTCGCGCTGCTGCTGTTCGGCCTCGCCTCGCTCGTGGGTGGGGCCGCGCCGAGCCAGGAGGTGCTCGTCGGCGCGCGCGCGTTCCAGGGATTCGCAGGGGCCCTGATGGCGGCGTGTTCGCTGGCGATCATCACCGCGTCGTTCCCGCCCGGCCCCAAGCTCCATCGTGCGATCGGCCTGTGGGCCGCGATGAACGGGCTCGGCGGCGCGGCCGGAGTGCTGCTCGGCGGGATCATCACCGAATTCCTCAGCTGGCGCTGGGTCCTCTTGATCAACCCTCCGATCGCGATCGCAGCTGCGCTCGTCGCCCACGCGGTCGTGGTGGAGCGCCGCAGGGCCAAGGACGGCGCGAGCTTCGACCTCGCCGGTGCGGTGACGCTGACGGTAGGTCAGATCGTGCTCGTGTACGGCGTCGTCGAAGCGGGCCTGAAGGGCTGGGACACGTTTGACGCGATCGGCCCGATCGTGCTCGGCCTGCTCCTGCTCGCGCTGTTCGGCCTGATCGAGACGCGCGTGGCCTCCGCGCCGTTGGTTCCCTTCAAGGAGCTCACGAAACCCCTGCGGACAGCCAACACGATCGTCCTGTTGTTCAGCGCGGCGCTGTTCCCGATGTGGTTCGTGAGCTCGCTGTACCTGCAGCAGGTGCTCGGTCTCTCACCGCTTCACACCGGCCTCATCTTCCTGCCGATGACCCTCACGATCATGCTCGTCGCCCGCAACGCCGGCAAACTCGTCAGCCAATTCGGCGTGCGCCCGGTGCTGGGGAGCGGCCTGATCATGATGACCGGCGGCCTCTTGCTGTTCACGAGGATCGGATCGGGCGGCAGCCCGATCGTGTACGTGATGATCCCCGGGGTGCTCACGGCGGCCGGAATCGCGATGTCGATTGTCCCCTCCACGATCGCCGCCACCCAGGGCGCCAAGGAGGGGCAGGCCGGACTGGCCTCGGGTCTCGTCAACACCTCGCGTCAGATCGGCGGCGGCCTCGGGCTCGCCGTCCTGATCACGCTCGCGACGCAGCGCAGCACCCACCTGATCGGCTCCGGCGAGCAGGTGAAACAGGCGTTGACCCATGGTTTCAGCCTGGCCTACCTGATCGGCGCGGGCCTGTCCGCGGTGGCGGCGCTGATCACGTTCACCGCCCTCCCCAGGCTCGGCACCGCCACAGCAGGCGCAGTCCGGCGCCTCGCGGCGGCGATCGGCGTCGTGCTCGCGGGCTTCATCGCGGTCACGGCTGCGTTCGCGGGCTCCCACGCCGCCCCGATCGGCGCCTACACCACGCATGGCGCCTACAGCTTCGTCACCGCGCCCTCGCTGCATCCGCCCGTGGTCCGCGTCATACGGCAGGCGCCCGCGGGGGAGCTGGCCCCGGGCTACATCTTCACCGCCAACTTCTACGACCTCAACGAACCGCCGATCGTTGGTCAGAGCGGGCCGCTGATCCTCGACCGCAATCTGCAGCCGGTGTGGTTCCAGCCGGTGGCGGAAAAGCTCGTGGCCGCCAACCTCAGCCTGCAGACCTACCAGGGCAGGCCGGCTCTCGCCTGGTGGCAGGGGGTCGTCACGAACACGGGCGCAACCGAACGCGGCGAAGACGTGGTCGTCAACCAGCACTACCAACAGGTCGCGAGGTTGAAAGCCACGAACGGCTGGGTCATCACCCTGCATGACTTCCTGATCGACGGAGAAGACGCCTGGGTGACGGCGAACAAGAACATCCCGATGAACCTGTCCTCCTACGGCGGCGCCTACAACGGCGCCCTGATCGATTCGGCCGTGCAGGAGTACAACCTGAGGACCGGCAAGCTGATCCGCAACTGGGACGCGCTCGATCACATCGCGCTGAGCCAGTCCCAGGCCACGCTGCCCACCAACGGCTTCCCCTGGGACGCCTACCACGTCAACTCGATCGACCTGACGGGCAACGGGAGCTTCTTGGTGTCGATGCGCGACACGTGGGCCGCCTACCTGGTGAACATCTCAAGCGGTGATATCGAGTGGACCCTCGGCGGCAGGGACTCGAGCTTCAAGTTCGGCCCGGGCGCCGACTTTCAGTGGCAGCACGACGTCGAACTGGGCCCCGGTGGCTCGACGGTCAGCCTGTTCGACGACCACTGCTGCCAGCTGACCGGCGGAGGGACCTACGTGTCAGCGACTGGACCGTCTCGCGGGCTCGTGCTGAACCTCGACCAGCAGACGCGCGCGGCGACGCTCGCGGCCCAGTACATCGCGGGCAACGACGTCGAGGCCGAGTACATGGGGGACACGCAGCGCCTGCAGAACGGCAACGTGTTCGTCGGCTGGGGATCGGAACCCTACTTCTCAGAGTTCAGCCGCTCGGGCCGGCTGCTGTTCGAAGGGGAACTACCGGGGCCAAACCAAACCTACCGCGCGACGCTCGAGCAGTGGGTAGGAGAGCCGCTCACCGCGCCCGCGGGCGCCGCCCGCCAGACGGGTGGGAAGACAACCGCGTACGCGAGCTGGAACGGCGCCACCCAGGTCGTATCCTGGCGGGTCCTGGCCGCCCCGGGCGGCGGTCAGCTGAGGGTCGTCGCGAGCGCCGCCAGATCCGGATTCGAGACCGCGATCCCCGTGCCCGACGGCTATCAGAGCTTCGAGGTGCAGGCGCTCGCCGCCAACGGCCGGGTGCTCAGCGTCTCTAGGGCATTCAGCTCGAATGGCTGAGCTTCCTCACGGCCGGCGTGCGATCACGGGCCAATCGGTGGCGATTCGCGCAGCCCTGCTGCCGGCAGCGCTGGCGATCTGCGTGGGCCTCTGCGCGTGCGGCGGCACGAGCTCGCCGACGGCGTCCGCGAGCGTGGTCACGCCCCCGGAGGACCTGGCCGAGGCGCGTACGAACCCCGTCACCGTCTCGCCCATGCCGGGCACCCCCGACGCCTCGCCGCAGAGCCAGATCAGCTTCCTCGGCGCTTCGGGAACCCGGGTGAGCGATGTGCGCGTGGTCGGCTCGCGCAGCGGTGCGCACGGCGGGCGCCTTGAGGCCTACTCGACCGGCACGGGCGAGAGCTTCCTGCCTGCGCGACCGTTCATCGCCGGCGAGCGCGTGACCGTGCATGCGCTCGTGGGGACAGGCGGCGGCGCTACAAGCCAGCCGGCGAGCACGACCTTCACGATCGCCCATGAGGCTCCGGTCAGCCAGCAGCAGTTCCCCTCAAACCCGGGCAACCCGCAAGCGATCCAACACTACATCTCCGCCCCCGGGCTGACCCCCTCGACCGTGTCCATCACGACCCCAGCGGCCGCCGGCGCGAGCCCCGGCGACCTGTTCCTCGCCCCCTATCAGGGCGAGGGCACGCCCGGCCCGATGATCTCAGAACAGGACGGCGGCCTCGTGTGGTTCCACCCGCTCCCACCCGGCGAGGACGCCACCAACTTCCAAGTGCAGCAGTACCAGGGCTCACCCGTGCTCACCTGGTGGCAGGGGCGGATCCTCGAGGTCGGCTTCGGGCAGGGTGAAGATGAGATCTACAACAGCTCCTACCAGCACATCGCCACGATCCGCGCCGGAAACGGCTACCACGCCGACCTGCACGAGGTCCGCCTAACCCCGGAAGGCACGGCCTGGATCGACATGTTCGACCCGATCCAGATGAATCTCTCCGCCTACGGCGGCGAGGCCAACGGCGTGATCAGCGACTCGGTCGTGCAGGAGGTCGACATCAAGACCGGCCTTGTGATGTGGGAGTGGCACGCGCTCGCCCACATCGCGCCGGGCGACTCCAACAACCCCGCACCCAAAGCCAGCTACCCCTGGGACTACATCCACATCAACTCCATCTCCCCCGGCAGTGCGGGCGACGTGCTGCTGTCCTCGCGCAACACCTGGACGATCTACGACGTCGATCTCCACTCAGGCGCGATCAACTGGCGCCTCGGCGGGAGCCACTCGAGCTTCAGACTCGGCCCGGGGACGCGCTTCTACTGGCAGCACGACGCCGAATTCCAGCCCGGCGGGCTGATCTCGGTGTTCGACAACGGCTCGGACCCGCCCAAGGAGAAGCAGTCGCGGGGACTGTTGCTGAAGCCCGATCTCGCCACTCACACGGTGACCCTTGTGAAGCAGTTCGTGAACCCGACCAAAACACTCCTGGCCTCAAGCCAGGGCAACACGCTCAGCCTGCCGGGCGGGAACTGGCTTCTGGGCTACGGGGGGCTTCCGAACTTCACCGAGTTCGACGCCTCCGGCCACGTGCTGCTGGACGGGACCCTGGGGCGCAACGTGGAGGACTTCAGAACGTACCTGTCACCGTGGAGCGGGCAGCCCACGGGCTCGCCGGCGGTCGCCGCGAACGCCGCCGGAGCGGGCACCCTGGCGGTCTCGGTGAGCTGGAACGGAGCAACCAGCGTGGCCTCCTGGAGGGTGCTCGCGGGGGCCTCGCCCACCGCGCTCGCCCCGCTCGCCGCCGCGGCGAAGACCGGCTTTCAGACCACGATCACCGCGCACAGCGCCGGTCCCTACGTGCAGGTACAGGCGCTCGACGAATCGGGCGCCGTGATCGGCAGCTCGGCAGTGGTGAAAGCGTGAGCGGACGCGCGCCGGTGTTGCTCGCGCTGCTCGCGGGCCTGCTCTGGCTCTCGCCGGCGAGCGCTTCGGCCGCGGGCGCCACGGCGCCCAGCTGCACGCCGCCGAGCGTCAACATCTCGGCCGCACTGGCCGGCTCGCGCGTGACCGTGTCACCCGGGCCTGACACGCGCGATGCCTCTGCGCTCACGCAGATAAGCATGTTGGGCGTGCCCGCGGGTGAGCTCTCGGACATCACCGTCGTCGGTTCGCGCAGCGGCAACCATTCCGGCCGTCTGGAGGCCTATTCGCAGGGGGATGGCGCCAGCTTCCTGCCGGCGCGACCGTTCGCCCAAGGCGAGCTCGTGAGCGTTCACGGCGACGTGCTCGAAGCGGGTCAGGCGATCCCGTTCGCGTGGAGCTTCACGGTCGCCGTGCGCGATAACGCGGGGGCTGAGAGCACGGCCGTGGGCACCGGCACGAGCCCGAGCTCTGCACCGGCGCCCCTACCGACGAACTACCAAAGCTTCCATTCGCGCCCTGACCTGCGCCCGCCGATCGTGACCGTGTCCGCCAAGGCTCAGAGCGCAACCGGCGATCTCTTCCTCGCCCCCTACTCTGGGGTTGGTCAGTACGGGCCGATGATCCTCAACGAACATGGAGGCCTGATCTGGTTTGAGCCCCTGTCGCCGGCCGGCGCCCGGGCGGCGGACTTCCAGGTCCAGCAGTACGAAGGCCAGCCCGTGCTCACCTGGTGGCAGGACCCGCTGATAGCCGATGGAAGCCGGGCGGCGGGCCTGGTGATCGCAAACAGCTCCTACCAGGACATCGCCTTCGTGCGCACCGGCAACGGCTACCAGGCAGACCTGCACGAATTCGAGATCACCCCGCAGGGGACCGCGCTCGTCACCGTGTATGACGCGATCGATTGCAATCTGTCAGCCGTCGGCGGCCCGCGTGCGGGCGCGGTCGCGGACACGCTGTTTCAGGAGATCGATCTGAAGACCGGCCTTGTGATGTACGAGTGGCACAGTCTCGACCACGTGCCCCTGCAGAACTCCTACTCCTCGGCCAGGCCCACGAGCCAGGCGGAACCGTTCGACTACTTCCACATCAATTCGGTCAATGTCGAGCAGGACGGCGACCTGCTGGTCGACTCGCGCAACACCTGGGCGGCATATGACGTCGATCCCCAGACCGGGCAGGTGCGCTGGGAGCTGGGCGGCAAGCGCTCGAGCTTCAAGATCGGCCCGGGCGCGGGCACCGCCTGGCAGCACGACGCGATCCAGCAGCCCGACGGCGCGATCACGTTCTTCGACAACGGCGCATTCCCTCTCGTGCACCCGCAATCGCGTGCCATCGAAGTGGCGCTTGCCCCGGCGAGCATGACCGCGACGCTCGTGCGCAGCGATGAGCACCAGAACCCGCTCGTGTCTGGCAGCCAGGGCAATGTGCAGGCCCTGCCCAATGGCGACTGGATGATCGGCTGGGGTCAGGCCGGTTACCTCTCCGAGGTCAACCGCGCCGGTCAGCCGCTGTTCAACGCCCACCTGCCGCCTGACTGGGAGAGCTACCGCACGTTCGTGCTCCCCTGGACCGGGCAGCCGACGGGATCCCCCGCGGTGGCATACGAGCCCTCGACACACGGTGGCGCGGTCGTATACGCGAGCTGGAACGGTGCGACTCTGATCGCCTCCTGGCGTGTGCTCGCGGGAGCCTCGCCCACGAGCCTTCAGCCGGTGAGCTCCGCCGCGATGGCGGGCTTTGAGACCGCGATTTCGCTGCCTGCGACGGTCGCCTTGCCGTACGTGGCGGTGCAGGCCCTCGACGCCTCCGGAGCGGTCATCGGCGTCTCTGCAGCGGTGAAGATGTCAGGTCCCGGCTGAGCTTTTCATGAGCGGGCTGCACGTGGCTGGCCAGCCGTCCGACCTCGCGTTCGGAGCGGACTTTGCGCCGGGCGGCCGCGCTCGCGGCGTCGTTCCTGGCGGTTGAGAAGTAGTCGGCGAAACCGCGCGCGTGCGCTTCCACGAGGCGCGCGGGCAGCGGCGCCCTGAGCTCGTGGGTGAAGGCCCGTTCGTACTGCGCGAGCAGCGCTTCTTCCAGCGCGCTGTGGCCGGCGCTGTTGTGCAGCTCGAGGCGCCCTGAGTGCGTGCTGTAGTCGTAGAGCTCGGATTCCTCACCGAGGGACAGCGGCTGGATGCCGGTTTCGGGCCAGTTGGAGTAGGTCACGTACTTCGCTTCGGACGTGCGCAGCGCGACCACGTGAAGCGGCGCGTCGGCGGCATAGCGCTCGATCGCGAACTCGGTCACGGTCTCGTCAGTGGCGTGCAGCACGTAGTCGCGACCGGGCGCCTGCGGGTCGGCGAGGATCGCCGCGAGGTCGAGCCGGGCGGCGATGTGCGAGTAGTGCGGCTCGGACCGCCAGTCGTTCGAGCCGGTCGCGATCGTGAGCAGCAGCGGGGCGACGTCCACGCTCGAACTGAGCTGGCTGCGGGGCTGCTGCGGCTGAGTGGTGAGCACTCCGCGCGGGTCCTTCACGATCAGCGGCACGCGGATCCCCTCCTCATAGCCGCTCGCGCCCTTGCCCCGCAGTCCGTGCGAGGCGCCGTACTCGCCGTGGTCTGAGGTGAACACGATCACCGTGTTCGCCGCGACCTCCGGGCTGCTCTCGAGCGTGCGCAGCACCCGGCCGATGTGGTGGTCCACCTCCAACTGGAGCTTCATGTAGAGGTCGAGGAATTCAAACCATTTTCCCGCAGCTTCGGGGCCGGTGAACGGCACGGGCCCGAACGAGGCCGCGGCGGTGTCCTGGAAGGAGCGCTGCAGCCGCGGCTTATTGCGCTCGAGCAGCAGCTCGGGCGTCTCGTAGTTGGGCGGCAGTCGCCCCACGACGTGCGGCGCGGTGGCCTCTGGCGGGACACGATCGCTCCACACGTACCACCAGGCGATGTCGTGTGGGTTGACGAACGAGACCGTCGTGCACCACGGTTCGTCGCCGCCCTCCGCGGCGAACCACTCATCGAACCCGGCCGCGATTTCCGGGTCCCGATGCCAGCCCTGACCGGGGGCGCCGTCGGGGGAGGGGTAGATGCCCCCCGCGAAGCCGTAGCGCTCGAGCGCCTGTTCGCCGCTCGCCGCGGTCCAGCGGTTGTCGCCATGGGTGACGTGCCACTTGCCCAGCCAGCGGGTGCGGTAGCCGTGCTCGCGCAGCATCGTGCCCCAGGTCGGAAAGCCGGGGTCGAGGGTGCTGCCGCCGGTGATCATGCAGCCGGTCTGATGTGTGTACAGCCCGGTCAACAGGGCCGAGCGCGAGGGCGAGCAGTCGTTTGAGGCGGTGTAGTGCCTGGCGAAGGACACGGCCCCCTCGCGCAGGCGCTCGAGGTTCGGCGGCAGGGCGAGGCCCACGGGCGCTGGCGAGAACCACTGCGGAAAGCGCAGCTGGTCGACGACGATCACGAGGATGTTGGGACGGCTCCCAGCGCTCGCCCGCGCGACCGGCCGGGCGGGTCTGGGGCTCGGCTTGGCGACGCTGTCCGGGGTCGTTGCGTCCGCCGCCGCGCGGATCGCGAGGCCGGCGCCCGCGATCAGCCCACCGGCCAGCAGCCCGCCCTTCAGGAACGTGCGCCGATCGACTCTCCTATGCTCTTTTGGATCGATGCTCTCCATGCGGGCCCTCCTCATCCTAGGGCCGGGGGTGGTCCTAGGAGTTGTACTGCTCGCGGGAACGGCCTCGGCCGGACAGTCTGCTCCGACCTGCGCCCCGGACGCGCTGAACAACTCGGCGCTCCAGGATGGTCTCGTCACAGTCTCGCCGCTGGCGGGCAGCCGTGACGCCTCGCCGCAGGCGCAGATCAGCTTCCTGGGCGTTTCCGCCGCCGATCTGAGTCACGTTAGCGTGGTCGGCTCGCGGACCGGCCTGCACTCCGGGCGGCTCGCCGCCTACTCGCAGGGCGACGGCGCGAGCTTCCTGCCCTCGCGGCCGTTCGCCGAAGGTGAGCTGGTCACGGTTCGCGCGCGGCTGCGCGTGGGCGCGGCGGTCCGGTCGCTCGAGGATGAGTTCGCGATCGCCCGCCAGGACTCGATCAGCTCGACTCCCGAGCGGATCCACCCGGGCGAGCCCAGCGAAGTGCAGGGCTTTCACTCGCGCCCGGACCTGCACCCGCCGGTGGTCGCGGTGACCGCGAGCTCCCCCGCCGCGGCGGCCGGCGACGAGTTCGCCGCGCCCTACTCCGGGCCGGGGCAGGCGGGCCCGATGATCCTCGACCCGAGCGGCGGCCTGCTGTGGTTCAAGCCACTGCCCACAAACACCTTCGCCACGAACCTCCGGGTGCAGGAATATCAGGGCCGGCCGGTGCTCACCTGGTGGCAGGGCGACATCTCCGTGCACGGCTTCGGACTGGGCCAGGACGTGATCGCCGATCAGACCTACACGGACATCGCGCAGGTGCGCGCCGGCAACGGGCATCAGGCGGACCTGCACGACTTCCAGCTGACGCCGCAGGGAACGGCGCTGATCACCGCCTATGACCCGATCTTCTGCAACCTCTCTGCAGTAGGTGGAGCCGCGTATGGCGCGGTGACCGACGGCGTCCTTCAGGAGATCGATGTTCATACCGGTCTCGTGATGTACGAATGGACGAGCATCGACCACGTCGGGCTGAGCGAATCCTACGAACACGCGAGCCGCTCGAGCACGAGCTCTCCCTATGACTACTTCCACATCAACTCCATCAACGTCGATCAGGACGGGAGCCTTCTGATCTCTGGGCGCAACACCTGGGCGGCCTACGACATCGACGCTCAGACCGGCCAGATCGGCTGGAGCCTGGGAGGCAAGCACTCGAGTTTCGCGATGGGGCCGGGGACCAGCACCGCCTGGCAGCACGACCCCCGCGAGCTTGCCAACGGCTCGTTCAGCATGTTCGACAACGGCGCGTCCCCAGCGGTTCACAGCCAGTCCCGCGGGATCGTCCTGAGCCTCAACCAGCAGACGAGGACAGCCACGCTGGTCAGCCAGATCACCCACACGCCACCGCTGTCGGCCGAAAGCCAAGGCAACCTACAGCTGCTCGCGAACGGCGACTGGTTCATCGGCTGGGGCCAGCTTCCAGACCTCTCAGAGTTCAGCCCCTCAGGGCAGCTCCTGTTCGATGCCCACTTCCCCGCCCACACGCAGTCCTACCGGGACTTCCGCTTCGCCTGGAGGGGCACACCAGCCCATCCACCGGCGTTCGCCGTGCAGCCGGCGCCGGGTGGTGCGGGGATGGTCTATGCCAGCTGGAACGGCGCCACGCTCGTGACCGCCTGGAGAGTGCTGGCCGGTCCGACCCCGACGAGCTTGCAGCCGGTGGCCGAGGGCGCGCGCACGGGCTTTGAGACCGCGATCCCGCTGCCCCCCGGCACGCTCGGGCCTGACGTCACGGTGCAGGCCCTAAACGCGGCCGGCGGGGTTCTGGCGACCGCGCCGACAAGCACCATCTCCGCCGCGGCCGAGGCGAAATAGCTGCTCGATCGAGCCTCACAGCGAGCGCTGATAGCGGGTGAACGCGCGTGTCGCGAACATCGCGCTGAGCAGCGCGAAGGCGACCAGCAGGCCGATACGGGTGCCGACCAGCCCCCAGTCGATCTTCTGCATCGCCGCCGAGCGACCGGCCTGCACGGCCCAGTTGACGGGGTTGAACCTCGCGACGGTGCGGATCCAGGCCGGAACGAGGCTCTGCTGCATGAGCGCGGCCGACAGGAACGTCAGCGGCAGCAACACGAAGCTGACGGCGCCGATCAGGGTCTCGCGCTGGCGTGCCAGTACGGCGACGCCGTTGGACAGCGACGCGAACGCGGCGCCCAGCAGCGCGGCCACGAGGATCAGCAGCAGTACGCCGCCCACGCCGCCGGTGTAGTGGGCGCCGAGCACGAGCGCGAGCAGCACGATCAGCACGCTCTGCAGCACGATCGTGAGCACCGCGTAGGCGACCAAGCCCGCGTTCGGCGCGCCGCGCCACGCCGGCGAGGCGAGCATGCGATCCATCACGCCACCATTGATGTCTTCGATCAAGCCCATGCCGGTCCAGCCCGCGGAGGACACGGCGAGCATCACGACGATGCCGGGCGTGAGGAAGTCGATGTAGGAGCCGCCGTCGAATCCCGGGATCTGCGTCACCGCCTTGAACAGCGCTCCGAACAGGAGCAGCCAGATGATCGGCTGCGTGAGCGTGATGCCCAGAAACGCCGGGTTTCGCACGAGCACGCGGATGCCGCGCAGGCTCACCTGCCAACTCTGTCTGAACGCGGTCATGCAGCCACCTCCTCATGTTCGCTGTCTGCCTGGTTGAATGCCCGGCCCGCATGGCGCAGGTACACGTCGTCGAGCGACGGGCGGGCGAGCGTGACCGACGTGGCCTTTACCCCGTGCGCCTCTAGCGCCGCCAGAACGGCCGGGATCGCCGCGCCACCGTCCTCGGCGCGGGCGCGCAGCGTGCGGCCGTCGAGCTCGATCTCGCTGAGGCCCCCCACACGCCCCAGCAGCCCGGCATGCCCGCCCGCATCCTCGGCATCGGCGAGCTCGATCTGGACGGTGTCGCCCTTCAGCTCGTTCTTCAGATCCTTAGGCGTACCGCGCGCGACGACGCGTCCACGATCGATGATCGCGAGCTGTGAGGCGAGCCTGTCGGCCTCCTCCAGGTAGTGGGTGGTGAGCAGGACCGTGATCCGCTCCTCCGCGGCGAGGCGCTCGATCTCATGCCACATCTGCACGCGCGCCTCGGGGTCAAGCCCGGTCGTGGGCTCGTCCAGGAACAGGACGCGAGGCTTGTGCAGTAGGCCCATCGCTATGTCCAGGCGCCGCTGCATGCCGCCTGAGTAGGTTTTCGCCGCGCGGTCTGCGACATCGGTGAGGTCGAAACGCTCGAGCGCCTGCGTGATGCGCGCCTTCAGCTCCCGCCCGGTGATGCCGTAGAACTCGCCCTGCAGCATGAGATTCTCGCGCCCCGTCGCCTGCGGGTCCGCGCCGTGCTTCTGTCCCACCATGCCGATCGCGCGGCGCACTCCCACCGGATCGGCGAGAACGTCGGCTCCCGCCACCCGGGCGCTGCCGCTGTCGGGCCGTGTGAGCGTTGACAGTACCCGCACCGTCGTGGACTTGCCCGCGCCGTTCGGACCCAAAAGCCCGAAGATCGTCGCCGCCTCCACAGATAGGCTCAGCCCATCGAGCGCCGTCACCGCGGGCGGGTATGTCTTGCAGAGTTGGTTCGCTTCGATCGCCGCTTCCATTCGTTCTCCTGGGTCGACCGCCGTATAATGCCTAGGTCCTAAAGTATCTTTAGCGTAAAGAGATCATAGTGTCAAGGCATAAGCGGGAGGTATACGAGGAGCTGATCGATGAGGTCCGCCGCTCACAGACGGCCACCGACCGCTTCGACCAGGCTGTCGCCGACGCGCTCGAGCTGAACCGAACCGACATGCGCTGCCTGGATGTGCTCGAGCGCGAGGGCTCGGTGACCGCTGGCCGGCTCGCGCAGGCAACGGGTCTGACGACCGGGGCGATGACGACCGCGCTCGACCGCCTCGAGCGGGCGGGCTACGCGCGCCGCGTGCGCGACGGGAGCGACCGCCGCCGTGTGCTCGTCGAGCTGACCGCGCAGGCGCAGCGCATAGCCGAGCGCTTCTACAGCGAGCACGCCGCCGCCGCCGAGCGTATGTACCGGCTCTACAACCAGGAGCAGCTCGAGCTCCTGCTGGCGTTCGTGCGCGACGGCCGCGAGTTCAACGAGCGCCACGCGGCACTCCTCGAGCAGGACAACCGCGCGCGCGCAGGCCGTGGGAAACGCTAGGCAGGCTCAGTCGGTCGTGAGACGGCGATGACTATCGCTTTCGGGGAGCTTCTCGGACCTCAGCTGAGCGGGCCCGGGTCGGGTGGGTTCGGGTCCTGCGGGTGGACGGTCGCGGACAGGTGGTGCACGAGCACGTCGCTGGGTCGCGCCAGCAGCAGACCGACCTGCTCACGGTAGTGGCGGTAGTGGGGCGTGTCGTAGTGCTCGAGCAGCGCGTTCTCGCTCGTCCAGGCGCCGTACATCACGAAATCGGCCGGGTCCTCGGCGGCGAGAACGCGGAAGCCGACGCAGTCCGGCTCCGTGCGTGCACCGTCCGCCAGCTCGCTCAGCAGGGCGCGCAGCTCGTCCCTCGTACCGAGCAGCCCGTGCACGTCGGCGAGGAGGATCACGTCGGGATCGGCCATGTGTGGAAGTCTTGCGCACAACGCGAGCCTGGGAGTTCACGCCCGGCGGGCGAATCTATCTGTCGACAGCCCCCAACCCAAATAACCGCAGTTTGCGACCCGAACACCCGCAGTTTGCGGCCGTTTTCGAGATCCGGCCGGCTGTTTGCGCGGTACGCTTGTAGCAGTAGTGACGAACCCGCCGTCACTGCCGCCCGCGGTGTACGGAGGCCACGCAATGGGAAGCGTAAGGAAGCCCGGACTAGTCCGGGCTTCGGGCGTTGTACGGCACGCGTGGTCCGCCCGAAAAGCGGAAGGGGGGGGATTCGAACCCCCGAGACGGGGGTTGCCCGTCTAACGGTTTTCAAGACCGCCGCATTCAACCGCTCTGCCACCCTTCCGCGGCGCCTGCAGATCCTACGCGCTCCCACGGCAGGCTCTACACTGGCATCCCGATCCCAGGGAGAGGTGGCCGAGTGGCTGAAGGCACTCGCCTGCTAAGCGAGTATGGGGATCAAACTCCATCGCGGGTTCGAATCCCGCCCTCTCCGTGCAGCAAGCCATGTCCTGCTTTCAACGCGGGCAGGTGCGGCTATGTCGGTGAATCTGAGGCGGCCACCGCGAATACGATGTGCCGGCGGGCGAGCGTCAGGTAGGCATGCAGTTCCACGGGACCACCCTCCAGCGGGGCGACCGTCACGTCGGTGAGCGTGAGGAAATCGCGCTCGGAGGCGTTCAGGACGTCTGACACGCGGCTGCGGTAGCCGTCGCGCGCAAGCGTGAGGACGCCCTCGATCCGGTGTCGCTCGGTCTCGATCCTGATCCGCTCCTTGCGGTGGTCCATTCCCGGCGGATCGTCCTCGTCGGGGTACTCGTTCATGTGCCCATTATCCCGCCTGGCCCGCGCGCGGGCTCAGAGACGCTTCAACGGGTCACCGTGTAGGTTCGAGCGAGGGTCGTCCGGCGCCCGGTCGGACCGGCGGCGATGATCCGCACCCGCGCCGTCAGCCGCGTATGCCTGCCGAGCTCGCGTTGCAGACGGCGGAGCGTCGAGCGGCCGAGGCGCAGGCGGACGTGCCCCGCCAGCGCGGGCGGCAGCGCGCGCGCGACAGCCTGAAGCTTGACCGCGCCAGGCCGGCCCGCGGGTGCGAGCGTGGCGGTCACGAGGATCTTGCAGCCGCGCGTGCAGCTGACCGAGAGCGAGAGTGCGCCCCGGGCGAGCACTCCCGCGGGCCGCGGAAGGCTCACGTGCAGCGTCGGTGCGACGTCAAGCGGCGGCGGCCAGGTGCCGGGGGCCTCGCAGCCCGTCGGGGCCGCGGCGACGAGGTCGAAGCGCTCGACGCGGTTGTTGTTCGTGTCGGCGACGTACACGTCGCCGTTGCAGTCCGCCGCGATCGCGCTCGGCTGGGAGAATTCACCCAGCCCGACGCCGCGCTCTCCCCACTTTGCGAGGAAATGGCCGCTGGAGTCGAACACCTCCACGCGGTTGTTTTCGCGGTCGAGGACGTACACGTTTCCAGCCCCGTCGACGGCGACGCCGGTGGGGTCGTTGAAGCGCCCGTCGCTTGAGCCGCGGGAGCCCCATTCGCCAAGCACGGTTCCGCTCGCAGAGAGCTTGACGATGCGGTTGTTGCCGGAGTCCGCGACATACACGTTCCCTGAAGCTTCCACGGCCACGGCCGCCGGATGGTTGAACTGGCCCGGCCCGTCGCCGGATGCTCCGTTTCCTTCCTCGGCGCCCCACTTCGCGATCAGCGACCCCTGGCGGCTGTATATGAGTATGCGGTTGTGGTTCTTGTCGGCCACATAGACCGTCCCGGTCGAGGGGGCCACGGCGACAGATTCGGCGCCTGCAAGCTGGGCTCCACCGAGGTCGGCCGGACCGCCCAGTTCGGACAGGAAGGTGCCTTCCCCCCACAGGCGATCCAGCCGTTCGTAGCCCGGATCGGCGACGTACACAGAGCCGCGTGGGTCCACAGCGATGCCCGCGGGCCGGTTGAAGCCCGGGCTGCGCTTTCCCGCCGCCGTCCACGATTCAATGAACGCGTCGGTCCCTGGCGCAAACCGCTCGATGCGGTTGCCGATCGTGTCGGAGACGAGCAGCCCGCCGGTCGGTTCGCTCGCGAGGCCTTGAGGCAGGGTCAGCACCCCCGGCCCGAGGGCCGATTCGCCCAGCGTGTGCAGGAAGTCCCCGTCCGGGTTGAACACCTCGACGCGGTCGTTGGCGGTATCAGCGACGTAGGTATCCCCGGCCGGGTCGCTGGCCAGCGCGCGCGGGAAGGCGAGCTGACCGAGTTTGGAGCCGAACCCGCCCCACGCCTGGATGAATCCCAGTTCCGGGTTGAGCTTGACGATACGGTCGTTGATGTCGTCCGCGACGTACACGTTCCCTGCAGCGTCGAGCGCGACGCCGTAGGGGAAGCCGAACTGCCCCGGGCCCGTGCCCTCCGATCCGGCTTCGCCCTGGAATTCGCCGTTCGGGCCGAATTTCTCGATTCGGTGGTTGTCGTCGTCTGAGACGATCACCTCACTCGCGTTCGCCGCCACGCCACGGGGATAGGAGAACTCGCCCGGGCCGGAGCCCTTGCTGCCCCATTCCATCGCTTCTCCGCCTTCGAGGTTGAAGCGCTCGATGCGGTTGTTGCCGCTGTCGGCGACGAACACGTAGTTGCCGGACACCGCGATGCCGCCGCCGGGCGGTTGGCTGGGGTCCTCCGAGGAGCCGAAGTCGAACTCCCCGAGTTCTGACCCGCGCCGGCCCCAGTCGCGAATGAAGTTCCCGTTTGAGTCGAACTTCTCGATCCGGTCGTGGCTCGAGTCGACGACGTACACGTCGCCCGCCGCGTCGGTCGCGAGTCCGCCGATCGGGCCAAATTGGTCGTGACCGCCGCCGTAGGAGCCCCACTCGGTCACAAACGCGCCGTCGGCGGTGAACTTCTGCACCACATAGCTCAGCTGGTCGGCGACATAGACATTGCCCTGCGTGTCAACCGCGACCGCCTCGGGAAAGCGCAGAAGGCCTTCGGAGCGCTGGCCGATGATCTCCGCGGCTGCGTAGGGGCACGGCCCCGCTCCCGAGCCGGGGCAGGAGGCGGCGAACGCGCGCTCGGCGCTCGCCCCGGCGGTGGCGAGAACGCCCGTGAGCAGCGCGGATCCGAGCAGCGCGCGAGCAGGGAGGCGTTCGAGGACGAGCCTCATTGCCGCATCAAAACACCCTTTCCGCGATCGTGACGCGCTCTTTTCGGGAAAGTAACGGGTCTCTTATCCGACGCGCTCGGTTGCACGCGCCGGCAGGCCGGTGCGCGTAATCGGCGCCGCCACCGGGCCACCGGGGCTGGCGGGGCGGTTTCGCTCTTCGCGGACTATGTACAGGGGGCGGTGCTTGACCTCGTCGTAGATGCGCCCCACGTACTCGCCGATCACCCCCAGCGCGATCAGTTGGATCCCGCCGAGCAGGAGGATGGCGATCGTGATCGAGCCGAAGCCTGGCAGGTAGGAGCCCGCGATGCGAAGCGCGATCACGACGGGGATCGCGATGAACGCCACGCTGGCCGAGAGCAATCCCGCGTAGGTGGCCAGCTGCAGCGGCAGGTGCGAGAACGAGGCGATCGCGTCGAGCGAGAAGCGGAGCATCTTGCGCACCGTGTACTTGGTCTCGCCGGCGTGGCGCGCCTCACGCTGATAGGAGACCGCGGTCTGGGTGAAGCCCACCCACACGGTCATCCCGCGCAGGAAGCGTGAGCGCTCGGTCATCTCCAGCAGCGCGTTCAGCGCGCGCCGGTCGAGCAGGCGGAAGTCGCCCGAGTTCGGCTCGAGGTCGACCTGGGCGAGTTTGTTGAACAGCTTGTAGAACCACGAGGCGGTGGCGAGCTTGAACGTCGTCTCGCCCTCGCGCTGCTTGCGCACCGCATACACCACGTCCGCGCCCCGGCTCCACTGGGCGATCATCTCGCCGATCAGCTCCGGAGGGTCCTGCAGGTCGGCGTCGATCATCGCGACCACATCGCCGATCGCGTGCTCGAGGCCCGCGGTGAGCGCGGCCTGGTGGCCAAAGTTGCGCGACAGGTGGATCACCCGCACGCGCGGGTCAGCCGCGGCGAGGCGGTCGAGCAACTCGGGCGTCTCGTCAGAGCTGCCGTCGTTGACGAGCACCAGCTCGAAGCTGTAGTCGGCGATCGCCGCGCAGGTACGGCGGACGAACTCCTCGATGAGCTCCTGCTCGTCGTACACGGGCGCCACGACGCTCAGCAGGTTGGGTGTGCGAAGTGGTGTATCCGACATTGTCATTGCCTTCCCGGAGCGCCCTGGAGAAAGACGCCCCGCACATGCATATTCGGCGCGCGTCCTAAGCCGTTGATGAATTTATCGTTCATCCTGTCTATGGATGCCTTCTCAGCGCACAGCGCCGCACACGCCTTCGGAGAGCCTACCGGGACCGACAGGCAGGTTCAGTGCATCGGTGATCATCCAATTCCTCAAGTTCGGGATCGTGGGCGTATCCAACACTCTGATCGCCTTCGCCATATACACGCTGCTGTTGAAGGTGTTCGGCGTGTGGTACATCGCAGCGTCGGCGATCGGCTTCGCGGTTGGAGCGGTGAACGGATTCCTGCTCAACCGCCGCTGGACCTTTCAGGGACATGTCGGCGACGCGCTCACACCCGTGCGGTGGGCGGTCGTACAGAGCTGCGGCCTGGGCCTGAACCTGGGGCTGCTGTACCTGTTCGTGCACGACGCCGGTCTCGACAAGCTGCTCGGCCAGGCCTTCGCCACCGGGATCGTCACGGTGGTCACCTTCGGTGTGAACCGCGCCTGGACCTTCCGCGTGCACACGCCCGTGGCGGTCGCCGACTCAGACCTTTGAGCATCATCGGTTCCCTCAGCGGAACACGGCGAGCAGTGAGAGCCCTGCCGGGATGCGCCCGCCGCGCCCGATCAGTGCCGCCTCGAGCGCAAGCGGGCGCTCGAGCACCCAGTTGAGCGGCTCGGGGGGCACCCACAGATCGAGGCTCGACTCGGTCGTCTTCGTGCTCAGCCGGTCGAGTGCGCGCAGCAAGATCGCGACCGGGAGCAACAGCGAGTTGAAGTAGGTCGTGCGCACCTGCTCCCAGCCGGCCTGCTGGGCGACGCGTTGCAGCGTGCGGCGCGTATAGCGGCGGTAATGATGGTTGATCTCATCGTGGCCGCTCCACAGCCATTCGTAGGCGGGGACCGTGATCAACAGGGCGCCACCGGGCGCGACCACGCGGCGGAGCTCGCGCAGGGCGTCCAGATCCTGATCGAGGTGCTCGATCACGTCGAGGCTCACCGCGAGGTCGAAGCTGTCGGGCTCGAAGGGCATCTCGAGCACGGACCCTTCGATCACCTCGCCGACGCCCCGGGCGCGGGCCAGGCACACGCTCGTCTCTGACAGCTCCACTCCTGTCACTGTCCCCAGGCGGGCGAGCTCCACCATGTTGCGCCCGCTCCCGCAACCCGCGTCGAGGATGCGTGCCGGGTTCGGCGGCTCCACCCCGGCGAGGGCGCGCGCGAGCACCGTTCTGCGTCCTCGATACCACCAGTGACGATCCTCAGCGCGGTGGGTCTGCAGCTCGTAGTCCCGATCCATCGGCCCGCATCTTTTCCTATACGCCGCTCCTCGCGCGGTCCGCCCTCCCCCGCGACGCGCCTCAGCTCACGGCTCAGAGGAGGAGCGGAGCGCGTACTCGATCGCTCCGCCCGCTCCCCTCCAGACCGCCAACGCGCGGTCTGAGTCGGGGTCGAACGCGACCGTGGGGTCGCTGTTGGGTCCGGGCGCGGCCACCTGCTCTGGCGCTCCGAAGATGCTCACCCCGGGATAGGCATCGACCCCGCGCGCGGCGAAGATCGCCTGCCGGGCGAGGTCCACACCGCCCTGCGGCGTGCGCTGCGGCTCGGTCCACAGCGCCAGCGCCTCCCCGTCGGGCCCCGGCGCGAGCGCGTCGAGCAGGGCGTCGGCTCCGGGCGTGGGGATCGTCGAGACCGTGCGCACTCCATGGAGGTCCACCGGTGCGGTGCGCACGACCCAGCGGCCGGCCTCAGCGCCCGCCCAGGCCAGCAGCACGCTCTCCGAGCTCAGGCGGATGAGGCTGGGCGAACCGCTCGGGGAGCGCAGGCCGGCGGGGTCTGAGAAGCGCTCGAGCAGCCTGGGGCGGTGAAAGCGAACGCCCGGCGCGGACGTGTCCACGTACACGCTGGTCTGGCTTCCACGCTCCTCGGCCCAGGCGACGATCGCGCGATCATCGTCGCTGATCACCGCGGCGGTCCTCACATCGGGGCCGGCTGCCGCCAGCCGTTCGGCGGCATGCGCCGGACCGGAGGCGGGGAGCTCACGCGCGTAGATCGCGCCCCGCTGCCACCACACCGCGAGCGCGTCGCTGCGGTAGTCAAGGGCGACCCTGAGCGATTGCACGCGCCCGGCCGCTGCGCCGCTCACCGGGCCCCGCACGGCGAAGCCGCGGGCGTGGTGACGCTCGACCTGCAGCCTGATGCCCGTTCGGCCCCGCGCGCGGGCGATCGTCGAGGCCAGCGCCACGTCGCCGAGATAGGCGGTCGCCAGCGCCGTCGGCGAAGCCGGGCTCGTGGTGGGCGCTGCGGGCGTGAACGAACCGCCGGCGGCGCCCTGCGTGAACAGGCCTTGCAGGCGGCGGGTGGGAGTGAGGCCTGCGATCACGATCTGGCCGT
>Ga0209038_10000149_pt1 | contig 22653 bp, 20 predicted proteins | sample BogFormECP03_OM3_FD_188237 | JGI IMG/M metagenome (GOLD analysis project Ga0209038, IMG submission 188237) | Bog forest soil microbial communities from Calvert Island, British Columbia, Canada - ECP03_OM3 (SPAdes) (version 2) | ecosystem: Environmental > Aquatic > Freshwater > Wetlands > Bog ...
TGCTGGAAAAACTAGGGATCGATCATCAGGTAGGGCATCCGTCGGAAATTCGCAAAGCAGAGACACGCAAGCAGAAACACGGCCGGCGTCGTTAGAGATGGCCCACTGCCCGTAGAGTCGGTTAGGGTCAGCCCCTGCTGCCCTCACCCATCGTTCCTCAGGGTAAACGGTAGCCCTTCGTGCGCTTCGGTGGCTCAGGGTAAACGGGAGGACGAAGTTTGCCGGCGACGAGGGCGTCCAGGGCGCGGAGGCGGGCGGTAAGCTCGATGGCGGTCAAGCGGCGCTCGCGGTGGAGAGAGCGGAGAAAATCCGCCGCGGGAAGATCCCTTTTCAGTGAATTGCATTTGTGGCAGCAGGAAACGAGGTTGCGGTAGGAATTATCGCCGAGGTCGGCTCGCGGGACGACATGGTCGAGGCAACGGGAAAGGGTGGTAAGGCGGCTGAGACAGTAAAAACAACGGCCGCGTTCTCGAGCATGTATGGCTCGGCGCAGAGCGGGATGCCTCAGGAAGTTCAGCTCCTTGAATTCGGCGGAGGGAGCTTGGCACGGGAGGCGGTGTGCGATCCGGCCATATCGGACGCCGCGAATCTCGCTAGGCAAGCGGACCTCGACCACGTGACCTGATTTGTCGCGTTGCACCAAGCGCAAGACACCGCGGGCGACGAGGCGGCGGACCGCCCAGCGCACGGGACTGAGAGAGAGACAAGCACCACGAGCAAGCCATGTAATCGAAAAGCGAAGGCGATGGCATCCCTCGAGGCGGCTGTGACGGAGAAGATGAGAATAGACAACACGTTCAGTAATAGACAGGCGGAGGCGAGGCACAAGAAGGTCCACGATTTGTTTCCACACAAGCTCGGCGTTGGGTTTTTTCATGGTGTAAGTCCAGTAAGAGAGTTGAGCCGGCCGTTTGACTACGCGTTCTTCGTTCCTGAGGGCAAGCAGTTGCCGGTTAACAAAGCAAGAGACAAGCAAAGACGGAACACAAAGGTCACAGAGAAGAAGCGGAGGGAACGCCGGTAAGAATGCCCTAAGGGCAAGCCAGCAATAAAAGAAGGGCACGAGAAATCGTGACCCCCATAAAAGAAAAAGCCCCGGACAAGCCGGGGCACAGTTCCTTACAGAAAGAAGTGTACCGGAGGAGTTACTCGGTTGTCAAGGGAAGTGTGCTATAAGAGCAATCCTTCCGAAACCAGTAATTTTTCGAGCTCAATAAATAGCCTTCTGGCTGTTTCCAGGTCCACTTGCTGGAAGCGAATTTCGTCGCGTGGGCGAAGCTGGCCGAGACTGCTCAGGTCGGCCGAGATCACATTGGCGATTTTCGGATAGCCGCCGGTGGTCTGCTGCTCAACGAATAGAATAATTGGCAGGCCGCCTGCGGTGATTTGTATCGCTCCCAGCGAAACGCCTTCGGAGATCATCTCGCCTCCGGCGGCTGAAGGGATGGGCGGGCCCTCGAGGCGCAATCCCATGCGGTTCGATTCTTCTGTTAGGCGATAGGTGGCCGTGTAAAACTGCTTCTGGGCTTCTTGCGAGAACCAGTCGTTCTGTGGGCCGGCGGTGACGCGCAAAACTTTTCGCGGCGTCCATTTGTCTAACGCACGGCGCGAGGCGGTTTTCTTTCGGAATGTGCGAAAACTTCCGGCGGCTGATCCAAAGCTGAGCACATCGCCTTTGCGCAAAGCGCGGCCTTCGTAACCGCCAAGCCCGCTCAAGAGGTGGGTTGAGGCGCTTCCCAAGAATGGATTGACGGCGAACCCGCCTTGCACGCACAGATAGCAGCGCGCTCCGGAGTGAGTTGCGCCCAAGCGCAGGATCTGGCCGGGCCGAACTTCGACGGAGATCCACATGGCGAAGGACGCATCGTCCAGTGTCGGTGCAAAATCCGATCCCGCTAGCGCAATTATTCCGCCTTCGGGAAAAGCAAACGTGCCACCGAGCAGAGTCATCTCCAATGCGGCGGCGCCTTCCGGATTGCCCAAGAGGCGATTGCCGATGCGCAGGGCCAGCGGGTCTGCCGCGCCCGACGGCGAAACGCCCATGGGCCCAAAGCCCTCACGCCCTGGATCCTGCACGGTCGTCAACATGCCCGGCGAACGCACTTCGAGCAGCTTCACGCGCGCTCCAGTGCCGCAAACTTTTCGAGCGAAATCGGCACGAATTGAACGCGGTCCCCAATCGAGAGCAGACTCATTTCTGCGCGATCCGGCCTGAACATGGCCAGCGGTGTGCGCCCGAGCAATCTCCAGCCACCCGGGGTGGAGATCGGATAGACACCCGTCTGACTGCCTGCGATGCCGACGCTGCCTGCGGGCACGCTTTTGCGAGGCGTTCCGAGACGTGGCGTTACCAACTCTTCGGCCAGTTCGCCGAGATACGCGAAGCCTGGGGCGAAACCTAAAAAATAAACAACGTACGTGGCTGCGGCGTGCAGTTCGATGACCCGTTCGGACGTCAGGCCGTGCAACTCGGCAACACTTTTCAGATCCGGTCCCAAATCGCCACCGTAGCACACGGGAACTTCTACCAGGCGCGCTTCCGGAAGCGCGATTTTTTCCATCCGCGCGATGTATGCGCGCAAAATCTCTTCCAGTTCGGTGTGGCGCAATTTCACGGCATCAAACTTAATCAGCAGCGAATTGTAGGCCGGGTGGAGATTTCGCACTCCATTAATCGGTTCCAACTCGATCAGACGCAGCAACCTCCTTACCTGCTGATGTGCTTCCGCTGTAATTTGATTTTGTCGGGGCGGTGCGGTCTTTATCCGGACGGCGCCTGGGGTACCTGGCTCTTTCGTGTTCACCTCGAAATACACCAGCAGGGACTGATCACTGGCAACCTGAAACCGTGCGGGTCTTTTCGCAGTTTCGCGCATGACGGCCGAGAGTATACCCCACAGTGGAATCGAGATTGCTGTACGTCTCAGCTGTCATCCGCGGACTCGGCCCAGCTTTGCGGTACTAAAATTCTTTTACGAACGGACAGTATTCCCTGATGGTCAGGAACTAAACTGCGTGTTGCGGCGGAATTCAACAGGAGGGTCTGGTGCAACGCTAATCAGGCAGACCTACATCCAAGTAGAGGTGGCGCCCAGCCTGAGGTGTGATTCAAAGAGGGACACTTGAGGTGAGGACATGGATCGCCAACTAATCGAACACAATATTGCAAGGGCTAAAAAGCCGTTCACCATCAAAATGACTTTTGCGATCGGAATTGCGCTCGTGGCAAGTGCTATTCCCTTCTCCGTATGGGGGTCGCTGGGTGGAGACGCAACAACGGTGCAAGCCGACCAGGCGAAACTCCAGGCTTCGTTGCAGACCACGAGCAAGGAGCTCTACACAATTCACGAAATGCATGCTCCCAATAGTCTTGTGGTCAGGGAGTTTGTGTCGCCGGCGGGAAAGGTATTTGGAGTAGCGTGGCAGGGACCGTCGCGCCCGGATTTGCAACAAGTATTGGGTGCGCATTTCGAGATGTTCACGCAGGCAGCGCAGGCCCAAAAAGCGCACCGAGTTGGACGTGGCCCGCTTGTTGTTCAGCAGCCGGGCCTTGTCGTGCAAATGGGCGGACACGCACGGTCGTTTTTTGGGAAAGCCTACGTCCCTCAGATGGTGCCTGCCGGAGTCCAGACCGAGGAAATCCAATGAGCATGGGGCGAGCGGGGAAATTCAGCATAGCCATGATAATCGCCTCCCTGGCGGCGCTTTTCGGCACATTAGTTTGCGGATGCGGCGGAGGCAGCGCAACGACCACAACAACGCCAACAACGCCTTCCACAACCTCGAACGTGCAGCCCATCAGCGTCACTACTGGGCCGGCGGCGGCCGTGGGCTCCCCCGCGGTCGACATCGCGTTTACTTCCGTTACGCTTTGCGTCCCGGGAAGCACAACTCAATGCCAGACGATCGACGGCATGCTCGTGGACACAGGCTCATCGGGAGTGAGGGTTCTGGCTTCCGCGCTCACACTTTCGCTTCCGCAGCAGAACGACTCGAGCGGCAATCCAATCGCGGAGTGCGCTGAGTTCGAGGACGGCGAGAGTTGGGGCCCGGTGCAGGCGGCGGATATTACGATGGCGGGTGAGAAGGCCAGTTCGGCGGCGATTGAAGTAATCGGCAGCCCGAGTTTTTCCAATGTGCCCGCGTCATGCTCCAATCTGGGGCCGGTCGAGGATGATCTGGCGAGCTTCGGCGCGAACGGAATCGTGGGAGTCGGAAATTTCGTGCAGGACTGCGGCGATGGCTGTGCCGTGAGTGTGAGCGGAGGGCAAAATCTCGGCCTCTATTACGCGTGTCCAACAACGGTTTGTGAAGTGACCTCGGAACCCGTGGCTCAGCAGGTTTCCAATCCAGTGGCTTTTTTCGCGAGCGATAACAACGGCGTCATCATTGAGTTGCCGGCTGCTTCAGGCTCGGAGGCCAGCCTCAACGGCTCGATGATTTTCGGAATTGGGACGCAATCGAACAATGCGCTGGGAAGCGCGACGGTGTACACCATCGACCCCAACACAGGAAATTTCACGACAACCTTCAAGGGACAAACCTACACGGATGCCGCGTTCCTCGACAGCGGCTCGAACGCCATCTATTTTCTGGACTCGCGCACGACCGGAATTCCCACTTGCACGGATCTCTCTTTCTGGTATTGCGCGGCGTCCACCACTAATTTCTCCGCAACCAACGAAGGCGCGAATGGAGCCACGGGCACCTTCAACTTCAGCATAGGAAATGCCGATACGCTGACTTCGAAATTAACTAATGGCGTCGCGGCAGATCTAGGCGGACCCGGATTCGGCCCGGGCACCTTCGATTGGGGCTTGCCGTTCTTTTTTGGAAGGAACGTGTATACCGCGATTGAGGGACGGAGCACGCCCGGAGGGCAAGGTCCTTACTGGGCTTACTAGAGTTTTCTGATCCGCCCAGCTTCTCCCGCTGGTGTCGACGCCCATCACGAGGAACGGCGTGACGTGGTACATTGGCTTCCGTGCCATTGCTGGACGAAATCGCCGACGGGCGCACCGACCTGGTGTTTGAGTATGTCGCGGAGGGCCATCCGGCCACTTCCGCTGACCCGCACGGCGTGTCGTTGATTCAGCATTGCGCCTACTATGGCGACGTCAGCGCGATGAAATTTCTGCTCGCCAATGGCGGGTCCCTCGATTCTCTTGGAAACGACCTTGGGATGATCGGTGCCTGCTTCCACGGCCACTGGCAACTCGTAAGATTCCTGATCGAGCGCGGGGCGGACGTGAACCGCCCCGAGGCGGACACGGGCGAATCGCCGCTGCATACCGCACTGTGCAAAGCTAACAGCGCCAGACACACGCTGGTGCTGAGAATCCTGCTGGCGCACGGGGCGAATCCCAATTGCGCTACGAAGCCCGGCGTGGAAACCGGCGGCTTCATGCGAGACGTCCGCACCAAAGGCGAAACACCACTGCACCGCGCCGCCGCGTTTGGAGAGGAAGAAGCCATTCAGGCCCTGATTGACGCGGGTGCAATTATCGACGCGAAAGATGTGAACGGCGACTCGCCACTCACCTGGGCCAGTTGGCATTTGCGACCCGCATCCGTTCTCAGAAAACTCTGCTATGACGGTTACCGGATCCGTCCGGATTACGCAGGCATGGACGCCAACCTCCGCGGTAAACCGCATGTGTGAGAGACGCCGATTTGCCGGGGTTAGCCGAGTCTCTTGCACTGGAAACAGGGATCTCAAATACATTTGCACCACTCGTCAGGAGCCCCATTGTGCCGCTTCACACTTTTGTGCGGTTTGAGCCGCGAGCTGAAAAACAGGCCGAGTTCCGTGACAAATTGTTGGCCGTTCTTGAGCCAACCCGCGCCGAACCTGGATGCATCAGCATTCATGTCTATGAAGGAACGCGCGAGCCGCTCGTCTACTTCATCCACTCCGAGTGGATCGACGACGCGGCGCTGGATGCCCATGCGAAGCTGCCGCACATGACGCGGTTCCTTGGCGTTTTGGGAGAACTCCTGGTGCAGCCGCTCCAAGCGGTTCGCACCAGACCAATCGGGTGATATAGCCTTCGCTGAGTACGGTTGAAACACCGCCTAAGCTTTGGCCGCCTTCATCTGCGCCAGTCGCTCCTGGAACTGGCGCGTCAGATGCGGCACGATTCCGAGTTGCCGTTCGATCAGCATCAATTGTGCGCGATGGTGCATTTCGTGCTCTTTCACGCTCAACAGGCGCTCGAAGCGGCTCTTGGCCGTCTTGCCGTCATTGTCGGTCACCATTTCAGCGAGAATTTCAGGCGTTAGCGTCTCCATCCATGCCGCAAACTGTTCGCCTTCCGTCCGCAGAAGTTCCACAATCTCCGCTTTGTTTCTGGGCTTAACTTCCTCCGCGTGGAATTCTTCCATCAATCCCAGGAAATTTAGGCCCGCCAGAGTCATGAGCCGCTTCTTGTGAATTTCTTCCCAAATCCGCGTGGAGATGGCCAGGTGCGTCAGCATGCGACCGACGGTGCGCGCTCCGGGAGCCGCCACAAATTCGTAGCTCGTCTCGGGAATATCCTCCGCTACTTGAATGGTATTTTTGCGGACGCCTCGAAAGGCACTTGCCAATTCTTTTCCGCCGTAACCGTAGGTACTCATCGCGTCACCTCGCTCCTCTATTTTCGGTTCAACTAGCAGCCTGCCAGGTTCGATGCCCCGCCCTCGTGAAGTGTCACGCGGCGTGCCGAACTTCTTGACGCACCGACAACCGCGCCAACTCTCTCTGACATTGACAGGAACAGGGGTTAGACCTATGGTTGCGGGGTACAAAGATAAGGCCTGAATCAACAACTCCAGCTCATATATGTTGGGACGCGGTTCTGCTGTGGAATTGGAGGTGCCCCGCCGTTTCATTCCATTTTTTCCTAATCAGCTTTCGCCGGTATCTGACTTTCTTGCCATGTGAGCAAATGGCCCGCGGCTTGACCGAGTTCGAAAGGAGAAATCCAATGAGGAGAAATGGGGCCACGCTGATAGTTGTTCTTGTGTCAGCAGGTGTAGCGCTGATTGCATCCTGCACGAACGCCTACCATGAGGAGAACGAACGGTACGTGTTCGTGGCAACGAATATTAATTTGCCGTACTGGCAGGAGGCGCAGGCTGGTTTTCTGGACGCGGCGAAATCGCTTGGCGTGAAGGCGGAACTCACAGGTCCCGCAACCTTTGACCCCTACGCCGAAATCGAAATGTTCCGCCGGGTCGTCGAACAGCAACCCGCCGGAATTTGCGTTTCCGCGGCGCGGCCCGACCTTTTCCAGTCGGAGATTGATAAGGCTGTGGCTGCGGGCATTCCGGTGATTTGCGTTGATGCGGATGTCCCGGATTCAAAGCGCGTGCTTTACATTGGGACGGATAATTTCAAGGCCGGGCGAGAGAGCCTGAAGCGGATGGCGGAACTCGTTCACGGCAAAGGAGACATTGCCGTCATCACGATCGCGGGACAGAACAACCTTGACCAACGCGTGGCGGGCGTGGCCGACGCGCTGAAAAACTATCCTGCGCTCAAGCTGACGCAGATTCTGGATGGCAAGGGCGACTCCGGAACTGCAAACGATCTGATATCCGGGATGATCCAGAAGAAAGACAAATTGGACGGAATCATTTCGCTGGAGGCGACCGGAGGTTCCGGCGCGGCGCAAGCCCTGCACCGCTTGAGCTTGGAAGGCAAGATACCCATCGTGGCGTTTGATAATGACCCGGAGACGCTGGATTGGATTGAACGCGGCGTGATTACCGCCACAATTACGCAAAAAGCGTACGTCATGAGTTATTATGGGCTGAAGTTTCTCGACGATTTGCACCACAACGCGGTGCACCAATTTAAGGATTGGCGGACGGCTCTTGCGCCGCCAATGCCTACGGTTGTGGACACCGGAACGGTCGTCGTGGACAAAAACAATCTCAAGATTTATCGCGAAGTTCTGACGGCTCACCCGAAGCCTCTGTAGACGATATGGTTTTTCTTAAATGTAGGGGCGCAGCACTGCTGCGCCCATTCCACGCAAACTTTAAAAATGAACTTTAGGCGAGGGAAAGACTCGGGTCCGCATTGAGCGACGCATCCGCAAACACGCCACCTCGAAAACGCTCATAGGCCGCGGCGGCAATCATCGCCGCGTTGTCGGTAGACAACGCGCGACTGGGAAAAAACACTTCAAACCCTTTGTCTTTGGCGCGCTCTTCGAACGAGGCGCGCAATTGGCTGTTCGCCGCCACTCCGCCGGACACCAGCACGCTATCGACGGCAAGCTCTTCCGCGGCCATAAGTGTCCGGCCCACCAGATCGCGCACCACCGCGTTCTGGAATTCGCGCGCGAGAGCGAGCGTTTGCGGCGAGCACAGAGGCAACAGTTGCTCGAATTTCCGTTCGCCGCGCTGAAGGGCTTCTTCACGCGCGCGAATCTCGCTGGAGTATTCTGCATGTTCGCGCAAGTGATACAACACCGCAGTTTTCAATCCGCTAAAACTAAAGTCCAGCGGATTCCCGCGGGTTTTCGTCGGCCCGAATTTCACGGGAGCGGCGACGCCCTTCGCGACCGCGGCCAGCCGATCGAGAATTGGTCCGCCCGGATAGCCCAGTCCGAGAAGTTTCGCGACCTTATCGTAGGCTTCTCCGGCGGCGTCATCGCGCGTCTGGCCAATTTTCCGGTAGGTCAAAAGTCCACGGCCTTGCGAATGATCAGGATTCTGGCCGCCCGAATCTCCTGGCTTCACTTCATACAAAACGGTGTGTCCGCCGGAAACAATCAAGCACACCGCGGGCAATTTCACAAGGCGACCGGCTTTGTAGGCCTCCAAAAAAACCGCGTGGACGTGCCCAGCCAAATGATTCACCGGCACGAGAGGTTTGCCGAGCGCCGCCGCCAAGGTTTTTCCATAGGTGATGCCCACGAGCAACGCCCCGACCAACCCGGGGCCGTGCGTTACGCCAATGGCGTCAATGTCCGCAAGCTGCATACCAGCCTGCGCGAGTGCTTCGCGGACAACGGGAACGATCTGGCGCAAATGTTCCCGCGAAGCCAGCTCCGGCACTACGCCGCCATATTTTCGGTGAATATCAATCTGCGAGGCCACCACGCTGGACAGAATTTCGCGGCCGTCAGCGACTACCGCCGCGGCTGTCTCATCGCAGGAAGATTCAATTCCCAGAATTCGCGTCATACTTAATCGGTCGTCAATCAAACGGAGATTACAGTTTCAAGCTTTTTAGATATTCCCGGAACGGCCCGCCCAGTTCCCCGTTTTGCAAAGCAATTTCCACGGTGGCTTTCAAAAATCCAAGTTTATCGCCCGCGTCGTACGACACGCCGTCGTAGATGTACGCCCAGAGGCCGTCTTCCTGGGCCAGAATACGCAGTGCGTCAGTCAGCTGAATTTCGTTCCCCGCGCCGGGCTTGGTTCGCTCCAAACAATCGAAAATCTGCGGAGGGAGAACGTAGCGCCCGGTAATTGCCAGGTTCGACGGGGCCTTGTCAGGTTTCGGTTTTTCCACCAGGTCGCGGATTCGCAACAATCGCGCGCCAAATGGCGGCTGCGGCGCGGGCTCTCCATCCACAATGCCATAGAGATGCGTCTTTTCTTTAGGCACTTCCTCAACGGCAATCACGCCAACGCCTGTAGCGGCATAGACATCAATCAATTGCTTCGTGGCTGGATTTTCTCCCGGAATCAGCACGTCACCCAACAGAACCGCGAATGGCTCGTCGCCGACCAGATCGCGTGCCACCAGAACGGCGTGCCCTAGCCCCAGTGGTTCCTTCTGCCGCGTGTAACTTACCTGCACCATGTCGCTGATGCGCCGCACCATGGCGGCCTGTTCCGGCTTCCCTCTTTCTTCCAGAAAACGCTCCAGAAGCGGCGAAGAATCGAAGTGATCCTCGATGGAGTTTTTGCCCTTCCCGGTGACGATGATGATGTGCTCGATTCCGGAGACCACGCACTCTTCCACCACGTACTGGATTTGCGGCTTGTCTACAACCGACAACATTTCTTTCGGCTGCGCTTTGGTGGCCGGCAAGAATCGCGTGCCCAATCCCGCGGCAGGCAGCACGGCCTTGCGCACTTTGCGCAACCCAGCATTCGTCGTTTGCCTTGTATCAGCCATCCTGTTCCTCACCACGGGAATTTTTCTTGCGGGCCTATTTTTTCTTTGCGGCCTTCTTCTCTTTCGCCGAGCTGTTCCTGTCCTTGGACGCCGTCTCTTTTCCTGCCGAATCTTTGCCGCCAGAGGACTCTTTGTTCCCCCCGGAGGTAGCGCCGGCATCCTTGCCGGCATCCTTTCCTGCAGACTCCTTACTCTCCCCAGCAGACGTGCTCTCCTTACTGCCTCCGTCTGGAGATTTTCCTGCGTAGTCCGTAACGTACCACCCCGACCCCTTAAACTTAATCGCGGGAGCCGTAATCACCGACTCTACTTTCCCGCCGCAATGCGGGCATTTTTTCAAGTGTGGCCCGGCCACCGGCTCGATTTTGTCCGTGTGACGCGCGCACTTCAGGCATTTGTATTCGTACAGTGGCACAGCTACTCCCTCCGCTCTATCTCCAAACAAAAAAGTATAGCACGCGTCACATTCGGTCCCAGCAGCGCATGCTAGACTCTTGGCCATGAGCAAAGCCGCGCCAAGCTCCACGGAAACCGCTCTGGGATGCTTGTACCTCGTTGGCACGCCCATTGGCAACCTCGAAGACATCACGCTGCGGGCGCTGCGCATTCTTAAAGAAGTGGACCAGATCGCCTGCGAAGACACGCGCCACACGCAAAAACTCCTCACCCACTACGAAATTCGGAAGCCCTTGATCAGCTACCACGAGCACAATGAGCTGACGCGCGCTCCCGAACTGCTCATCTCGCTGGAACAAGGCGCGAAAATTGCTCTCGTCAGCGACGCGGGCATGCCGCTCGTTTCCGACCCCGGCCATCGCCTCGTCACTCTTTGCCTGCGTCATCATGTTCCGGTGGTTCCCGTCCCCGGACCATCCGCGCTTCTCGCCGCCCTGGCCGCCAGCGGCCTGCCCAACGAAGAGTTTCTTTTTGTGGGATTCCTGCCCAACCGTACCGGCGAACGCCGCCGCGCCCTGGAGCGCCTGCGCATTGAAGACCGCACCATCATTCTTTATGAAGCGCCGCACCGCATCGCGGAATGCGTGGCCGACGCCCGCGAAGTGCTCGGCAACCGCTCCGCGTGTGTCGCGCGCGAAGTCACCAAGCTCCACGAAGAGTTCCGCCGCGGCAAACTTTCCGAACTTTTCGCTTCGCTCACGGAACGTCCCGCCAAAGGGGAAATCACCCTGCTCATCGGCGCGGAAGATCCCGCCGATGCGCGTACTCCCGCAAACTCCGTGCAAAGCCTCGCCGAGCGCGTGGAAGAACTTATCCACCAGGCCAAACTCGACCGAAAAGAAGCTCTAAAGCTTGCCGCAAAAGAACATGGCCTGACCCGCCGCGAAGCTTACGACAAAATCGTTCTCGCGCGCGGCGACGCCGACGACGATCCGGGCGAGTAAAACTGTGCCGGTGAGACTCCTGGCTTACCTTGCGTTCTTAATGGTGATTCCTTTGCTCACGTTTGAGCATCTGATAGTGGAGTTCATTTCTAAGCGGACGGGCCGGAGGCAGGCAATGCACTGGAAAATACGGCTGACGGTATTCCTGAGTCTGATCTTAGGCGCGGCTTCGATTTGCTCTGCTCAGTCAAATCCCAGACTACACACCTATTTTAAGGAGGACATTGGCCTTTCGGACGATCAGATTGTAGCGATTCGCGCCGGCCAGGCCTTTGCAAAAAATCTCCATTCCAGAATGGCGGATGAGATCTTCGTTTTTGGCGCCGTATACATCAACGCGAAACCCGAAAGTTACTTGCAGTTTGCCCACGATTTCAAGCGGCTACGCACAGTTCCCGGTTTTCTGGAGCTCGGCCAGTTCAGCGATCCTCCGCAGCTGTCCGATGTGGAAACGTTGACTCTCGACAGTGAAGACATCAAGGAATTTCGGGAATGCAAGCCTGCCGATTGCAAGATTCAGCTTCCCGCAAGCTCTATCGAGGAAATCCACCAAGCGGTGGATTGGACCCAGCCGGACGCGGAACAGGCGTTGAACCAACTCATACGGCGAAAAATCATTGAGCTGGTGACCAACTATCAGAAGCAAGGCAACGAAGTGCTGGGCGTCTACAACGATAAGCGGAACCCCACAGAGGTGCCGGAACAGTTCAAGTACATGCTGAGCTATTCGAAAGCTCTGCCAAGATATTTGCCCGATTTCTATGACTATTTGCTTTCGTATCCCGCGGCGAAACCCGCCAATGTGGATGACAACTTCTACTGGGCCAAGGTGAAATTTGGATTGAAGCCCACATTACGCCTGGTGCATGTTCTGACGATGCACGGAGACGGGTCAGCCACGCCGGATAATGTCGTCGCGGAGAAGCAGCTTTACTCGAGTCACTACTTTCAGACCGCTCTCGATTTGACGTTCTGCGTTCGCGATAGCGCGGACCCGAACGCGAAGGGGTTTTATCTTATCAAGACGATGGGCTCCGAACAGGCTGGACTGACCGGTTTCAAGGGCTCGATCGTGCGCAAAGTGGCCACGGACCGGTCGTCCTCCTCGCTGCAAAAGTCTCTGAACACGATCAAAGACACGTTGGAACAGGGCCAGTAGATAGGACGTCAGTCAATCTCGCCCGTGCGGCAGATTCATTTCAGAAGACTCCGCAGTTGATTCCTAAACTTCGATTACTTCATTTTGATAGGTTCGCCAACGCCCTCCCCAATCCTTGCTGTGTATCCAGTGCGTGGCTGGGCCCGGCAAGGTAGGTCAAATCTTGCAGGACTGGTGCCGGTGAGACCCCCTGCTCCTTAAGCAATTTCTCCGTGCGGTCTGCGCGGAGAAAACCGTTGAAGAAGTGTTCGGCGACCTCACCGGTGGCAAATTTTGTTACGCCGCCATCGAGAATGGTAGGCGCGAAGAAAGGGTGCGCGGCGCCGAGACGATTTGCCTCGCGGTAGACGATGGCGCCAACGAGTTCCATACGCTGCGGCGTAAAATTAGTGGAATCGCCGAGGCCGATCACCAGGAGATTCCGTGCCACCAGACTCCCCGCAGGCGGAACAATTCGTAGCGTTTCGCCGAGTTCGCCTCTAAATAGAGCCGGCTTGCGAATTTTGTCGAGGACTCCTTTGAGTTTCTCATTCATTTCGAGAAGCGCGCCGTGAAGAGCGTTCTGTGGCTCGGATGCGAAGAGACATACGATTTGCAGTTCGGTATCTGTCTCAGCGGGGCTTTGCACCAGGACGCGAGTTGCGATGGGCGCCCCGGAGACTTGAAGTTCAGCCGGCCTTTGCGGAATTGCTGAAGAAGCGGTCTGTGCAAAGATGAGCGCACAGGGCAACGATCCTGCGGCGAATAGCAGAATCCCCATTGCCACAACCGACAGGCACAATCCCAGCCTTCTGCGACCAGTCAATTTTCTCACCTTTTCTCCTCGTTGATCGACGACTCTATCCATCGACCATATATCAGCAATCACATCAACGCCATTTGCTGACACTCCGCCTTTCGATGATAGTTCCGATACAGAGGATACCCTTCTCATAAATCGGACAGTCGTCGAACATCGAGGCTGGGCGCGACGTATTTGCTCCACCATGTGGCGTTGCGGGACAATGGTGTTCGGTGTACTTTAGCGGTCAACCCTGGACGCAGGACGCGTCCGCGGCAAATCTTGCGGAGGACGGTGAAAAATGGCTCACGAACCTGAAAAAGACATTTGGACTCGGCGCGGCTTTTTGGGAGTGAGTTCGGCGGCCATGGCCGCGGCAAGCGTTCTTGGCCCAGACAAAGTTGCGCCGCAAGAACAAGCAAATCCGAAAAACGATCGAAGCGCAAGCGATCCAGGACCAACGAATTCGGTAATCGATGCCGCGAATCCGGATTCGGACCACCCGCTGCCCTCCGATGCAGGCGGTGTGCAAACTTTCAAATACCCTTTCTCCTTCGCGCACAAACGGTTTCAGCAAGGTGGCTGGTCGCGCGAAGTGACGGTACGCGAACTCGCCGTTTCAAAATCTCTCGCCGGCGTTGATATGCGCCTGACCGCCGGAGGCGTGCGCGAATTGCATTGGCACACCGCAGCGGAATGGGCCTACATGCTCTACGGCAGCGCGCGGATCACATGCATCGACGGCGATGGCAAGAGTTTTGTGACGGACGTGAAAGAAGGCGACCTGTGGTACTTCCCTCCCGGAATCCCCCACTCGATTCAAGGTCTGCCGCCCGACGGCACCGAATTCATGCTGGTCTTCGACGACGGCAATTTCTCCGAGTACGAAACGGTTCTGCTGACTGATTGGATGGCCCACACGCCGCCCGACGTCGTGGCAAAAAATTTCGGCGTAGCGCAATCCGCCCTCGCGAAGATGCCGAAACGCGAAAAATTTATTTTCCAGGCCGAAGTTCCTGGCCCCCTTGCGGATGATCAAAAGCGCGCAGCCGGCGCGCTGGGCCCGTCCCCCATTGATTTTGCATTCCGCACCACACAATACCCCGCGCCATCCAAGCTGAAAAACGGAGAGGTCCGTGTCATCGATTCAAGCACCTTCAAGATTTCGACGACCGTGGCAGCCGCCATTGTCACGGTAAAACCCGGCGGCATGCGCGAGCTGCATTGGCACCCGAACGCGGACGAGTGGCAGTTTTACTTCGGCGGAAAAGCTCGCATGACGGTCTTTACCACCGGTGGTCGCGCCAGAACGATGGATTTCGAAACAGGAGACGTCGGCTACATCCAAAAAACGCTCCCCCACTATGTCGAAAACACCGGCACAACCGATTTGAAATTCCTGGAAATGTTCAAAAGCAGCTATTACCAGGATCTCGCGCTTTCCGAGTGGCTCTCGCACACACCGCCGGAACTTGTGGCGGCGCATCTGAATTTGGACAAAGCAACGCTGGAAGCAATCCCCAAGGATAAACCACTGATCGTGTCCTAGCGATCGAAAATCGAATTAGTAGACCCGAGAGGAGCTTCGCATGAATAAATTCGCGGCGGCCGCGTTTCTATTGGTGGGCAGCATATTTATTCCTGCGGCGCGGGCAGCAGGAACGCCCTGCGAGCAATTGGCACAGCTGACCTTGCCAAATACGATCATTACTTCGGCAGAGACCGTCGCGGCTGGTGCGTTTACCCCGCCTGCGACTATGGCGCCGTGGTTGTCAGGCGATCCGAAACTGTTCAAGCGGCTCCCCGCATTTTGCAGGCTGACGGCCGAAGCAAAGCCCACCACCGACTCCAATATCAAAATTGAAGTCTGGATGCCTGTCACGGGATGGAACGGCAAATTCCGCGGCCAGGGCAACGGCGGATTTGCCGGCGAAATTGACTATGGTTCGCTGGCGGGAGCAGTAGCTCAAGGCTATGCGACGGCGGCCACGGATACCGGTCACGCCGCAGGCGGAACGGACGCAAGCTGGGCCCTCGGACACCCGGAGAAAATTGTGGATTTCGCGTATCGCGGGATTCACGAGATGACGCTGACCGGCAAAGCCGTCGTGAAGGTCTTCTACGGCGACGCTCCGCAACGCGCGTATTTTGCAAATTGCTCCAATGGCGGCAGGGAGGCCCTGATGGAAGCGCAACGCTTCCCCGACGACTACGACGGCATCCTCGCCGGAGCACCCGCGAATTACTTCACCCATCTGCTGGGAGGCGCGCTGTACGACGCGCAGACCACCACTCTGGATCCGGCAAGCTACATTCCCACGAGTAAAATTCCCTTCATCGCCCGGTCCGTGAACGCGCAATGTGACGCGATGGATGGTGTCACTGATGGCGTGCTCAACGATCCAAGAAAATGCCACGTCAATACATCGACGATGATCTGCAAAACGGTCAACACCGACGATTGCCTGACTTCCCGACAGGCAGACACGCTGGAAAGACTCTACGCAGGCGCCCACGATTCCAAAGGCAATCAACTTTTTCCGGGGTTTCTCCCCGGAGGCGAAGACGGCGACGGCGGCTGGCCCCTCTGGATTACCGGTCAAGCTCCGGGAAAGAGTCTGCTCTTTGCGTTTGGTGGCGGATTTTTCTCCGATATGGTTTACGACAAAGCTGACTGGGACTACAAGAAGGCCAATCTCGATGACGCCGTCGCAACCGCGGACAAGAAATTCTCTAACGTGCTGAACGCAACGGAAACAAACTTGAAACCCTTCGAATCACACGGCGGGAAGCTCATCATTTATCATGGCTGGAACGATGCTGCGATTTCCCCTCTGAACACCATCAACTATTACGAGAACGTTGGAAGCAAGATGGGACAGGCGGAACGCGATTCGTTCGTGCGGCTCTTCATGGTCCCGGGGATGCAGCATTGTGGCGGCGGTCCAGGGCCAGACGTATTTGGGGAAAGCGGCTGGAGCCCTGTAAACGATCCGCAACACAATATTTATCTCGCGTTGGAACAGTGGGTAGAAAAAGGCGCGGCTCCTTCGACGGTCATCGCTTCCAAAGTGGCAGGCGGCGGAGCATCTGAACCATCAGTGAAAGGGACCCGACCGCTGTGCGCTTATCCCCAAGTCGCCAAATACAAGGGTTCCGGCGACACAAATGACGCGGCAAACTTCACCTGCGCGCCGCCAGCGAACTGAACTCTATCGCGGCGCTTCTACGCGTTCTGGAAATAATACGCCTTTCCGACTCTTCGCTAGAAAGGTCCATGCCCGAAAAAGTCATCGCGGCATCGGTCATCGAAAAGGCATTCCGGCGAGAAAGCATCGAAGGGCCGCAGGTAGGGCCCCGGGTGAAACTCGATGAACGCCGGCGGAACGGGCACCACGCCCTGGCTGGTAGCGAACACATTGAAATTCGGTCCTAGCGCAGCCGCGGCATTGTTCAGATCCCCTGCCTGGACTCCTTGCCATTTCCCCGTGTCCAGACGTCCCAGCAGTGTTTGCACGGCAGCAATGGTTTCCGCCGGAGTAAACGCGCAATGCCCAGCACGCGAGACAAACGTCCGGCGCAGGAATTTCCCATTCCCCACTTCGTCAACCACGTCTTTGTACGCTTCTTCGTTTTGCACCACCACCAGCCCATCGCCTTTCGTGTGCAGCGTCAGAACGGGGATATGAATCTCCCCATCGAAAATAATATATTTCTCCAGGTAGTGAACGGCTTCGGGATCGGCGCTGATTCGAGCCGTCTTTTCCAGAGTGTCTAGGTCGGCGTCGAGATCCAGCCCCGCTTGCGCGTAAAGCGCGATCACTTCGTCGCGGCCGATCGATAGATCCAACTGTCTCCGGTAGTCCACACCCGTGTTCCAGGAAACGTTGCCCTGCGCGCGCGCTTCCAATTCCGCGCGAAACGCAAAAACGAACGGGAAGTCCACTTGCTGTTGCCAGAGGAATTGGTTGATCTGCTGGTCGGCGAAATCAGTGGGAGCCGGCTCGGGCGAGGTCGGTGTGAACCATCCCGGAAGATCGGCCAAGGCAGCAGCAAGCGCAAGCCGAGCTCGTCCCTGAGGAGTGGATTGCGCTTCGGCCAGCACCACTTCGGCAAGATCAAGATTCGCGACGGGATCGGCAATATTCACGAGTTGCAGTCCCGTTCCCGGCGCCAGCAGCGTCTTGAAAGCAAACTCGGAATCCAGCGAGGTGTTCCATGTGGCCACGCCACCAGAAAGCACTCCACACATCGGGAGCGCAGCGTCAAACCGCTGAGGATTCGTCTGAATCAGCCCTGCCGTGATGATGCCTCCTAGCGAGTGTCCCCAGGCAATCGTCTGCTTCGGAGGACTGAAGAGCTGGTTGAATTTGTCGAGCACAGCAATCTGATCCGGCAGAGCCTGCTGAATGGCCCAACCCGTGGTGGCATAAGAAGAACCGGCGAGCGCAAAGCCACTCGATAGCATGAAAAACCTTGTAATCGGGTCGCCAACGTCCGTCGCCGGGTTAGGACTTCCCGGCGTTACATAACCGTGGCTATAGAGAAATAGCGTTCCGTTCCAGTTTGCCGGTACCTCGATCAGATAGGTCGCGCCGTCGGAAAGAGGCCCGGTCTTCGCGGTGACACCCGCCTGCGCGTAAGCGCTCCCGCAAACTCCTAGAAGAATAAACAAGCAAATTGTCGCAGCCCCAGCCAGATTCCTCATCGTTCGCCACATAGCCGATTCCTCCTGAATTGATTTGGAACTCAAATAGGCAGCAGCGACAGCGATAACAATGAGGCGCACTCGTGTTGCGCCGTGCGCGCCGTCCAATTACTTCTAGAAGTTCAGCCGCACGCCGAGCTGAATCTCCCGCTTCGGAAACGCGGAAGTGAACCCGAGCGGCTGGCTAGGCGAAAACGCTGCGCTTCCATGAACGCTAAACGTGGTATTCCCCGTTGCGCATGTGCCTGCGATCGGGCATGTCGTTGGCCCTGTCTGAATACCGAAGAGCGGATTGACCACATTATTGACGCTTGCGTAGTTGGTGTGATTTGCAATGTTAAAGCCCTCTGCGGTAAATAGCAGAGTGGCCTTCTCGTGAACCTTATGCTGCCAGGTAAGCCGCATGTCGAAGTTCACGTAGTCCGGTCCCAGACCTGTGTCGCGGCCGGCTCCAATGGGACGTTCATTCGTCGTGTGATTGTCTCCATTCACCTCTCCGCCGGCCAGCAGATTGAAGGGCAGTCCACTGTGGTAACTGAAAATCGGGGCAAGCTGGAAGCCCGCAAGGATAGGATTCTTCCAGGGACTATCGAACACTCCAGCGACGACGACCTTGTGGCGCTCGTCGAACTCCGATAGGCCGCGGTCGAGGCTCAGGTTGGTCGGATCCTGTGGCCCGTAATCGGTATTGAAATCTGTCGAAGTGTCAAAGCCTTTGCTGTACGTGTAGTTCCCAAACAACGTGAAGGATTGGCTGAATCGTTTTTTGACTTCCACGATGCCGCCCTCGTAAAGGGACGATGCCGCGGACGTGTACTGGTTGTTCTGGACGATCAGCGGATTCACAAAGCACGGTGAGACGGGCTGGCCAAAGCCGTTCAAGGTTATCGCACAGGGGAATACGCCACCGGGAAACTCCGTGCCTCCGAGCGGATCGGCCGCGGCACTGGTATTCCAGTTCCGGTAGGAAAAGCTCTTCCCGTTGGCCAAGGTAACCGTGCTCATTGGCGCGTTCAACAGATTGGTATCTATCGCCACGGGCAGCCGCAGCGTGTGCGAATAGATGCCGCTCACCGCGATGCTGAACCCCGGAGCGATCTCGTGTTCAATTCCAATCGACGCCTGCTGGGAATAGGGCGGTTTGTAGTTCTGCGGATTGCTGAAGAGCACCGTCAGCGGCGACAGTTGGCCGCTGTTCTGCACGAAGATGCCGTACGGCGCCACATCCGCCGGCGTGATGCAAGCGGCATTCCCGGCCGTCGGGGTTGTGCACTGAATCAGCCCCTGACCGAAGAGCCCCTGGAAAACCTGCGCTGAGGTTTGAAGGAAAGGCAGGCCGCTCGGCGAAAGTGAATCCACATAGATGGAAATGTACCGGTTGCACGGGCTGCTGCCGCTGCCAGGAAAAATCGTGCCCGCGGTCCCAAACGCGGTGACCCCGATCCCGCAGGTGCCCACCACATTGTTGATTTGGTCCGGAACCTGAGACGTGTTGTTCTGGTTTTCCACCGTACTGTGGTTCTTGTTAAGGACTCCCAGGCTCTCGTCCACTTGGGGTATCTGCGAGTCAACGGCCCCGTAGAAAATTCCGTATCCCCCGCGCACCACCGTCTTGTGATCCTTAAACACATCCCACGCAAACGACACGCGGGGAGCCACGTCGCCATGATAGGTATTCAGCGGAAGGAATTGCGAATCAACCTCATATCGCAGCCCATAAGTCAGAGTAAAGTTTGAGACGATTCGCCACGTGTCTTGCCAATAGCCCGCTGTAAACGGCCGCGTATAAGCGGGATAGTCCGCGTCTCCAAATCCTTGCTGATAGACCTGCGGCGCGCCCAACGAAGCGGACTGAAGCGCGTTGATGCCAGCCGAGCCAAGAGTGCCTGCCAGTCCGCAGCCCGCGGTATCGGGGTTGGTTGTGGCAGCGCCGGTCGGATTTGCCAGGCACGGACTGAGCGCCACGCCCGGCAGCGAACCAAACACAAATCGCCCCGGCATGAACGTGTGCGATTCCGAGTGATTGCCGCGGAGCAGTTCGGAAGCGCCGAATTTCATGGTGTGGTGGCCGCGCGTCATGCTTATGTTGTCCGCGATTTCGGTCCGCCGCGTGATGGTGAAATTCGGCAGAAAGATATTCGTCCCCAAATTGTTTACGAATCCGGGTATCTGCAGCCCCACCTCTCCCGGCTCATTAGGAATTACGTTGAAGCTGTCGTAGTTAAATTGCAGGTGCAACTCGTTTTGCATCGTCGGGCTGAACTGGTGGAACCATCCCGCATAAGCATTGTCGTCATAGTTGTGGATCGAGCTGCCCGCCGAAAACCCTGTAAGCGATTGCACGTCCGGGTTTTCTTCCAGGTCATGCCCGAAGTGGTAGCTGAAATAGAGCTGATTGCTGTCGTCGATTCGATGATCGAGCCGCCCCGATGCCAAATACTCCCGCGTGTTGTAGTTAAACAACCCTCCGTTTGTTTCCAGCTGGGTGATCAGATATTGATTGATCGCCGCTTGACCCGCCGTCAGCCCTGTCGTTGGGGCGACCGTCAATCCTAGCGCAAGGGCACCGGCACAATTCTGCGCGGACAAGCTGGTAATCGTGCCGTTCGGGTTGTTGATGCACGGCACCATGGGATTTCCCGGGTCCGCTGCCAGCGCGCTGACAATCGCCTGCTGTGCGGATCTCGGATCGCTCTCCGAGAATGGGTTTGACGTCGCCAGCGGATTCGGTCCCGCGAAGATCGAACTGTTCGTCAACAGGGGCACGCTATTCTGCGAGTTCTGCAACAACCCCTCAAAGGCCACGTACAAAAACGTCTTGTCCTTCCGAATGGGCCCCCCCACGGCTCCGCCATATTGGTAGCGGCTAAGGCTGTTTTTGATTGGCTCGCCAACGGAATTAAAGTTAAAGTTGCTGAAGGTCGGGTCCGGCGCCAGGGCTGAGCTGAACGCAAATGGATCGCGTGCATCCATACCGCTGTTGCGGAAATAGCTGTAGATACTTCCGTGCACGTTGTTGGTCCCTGACCTCGAGACGATGTTGATCGAGGCTCCGCTTGCACCTCCCAGGTCTGCGCCATAGTTGCTGCGATTTACCTGGAACTCCTGCACCGCGTCCTGGCTCAATGTTAGCCGAACGCCGCCCGAATCAGTATTGACCTCCCCTCCGTCCACGGTCACGCTGTTTCCCCGGCCGTTGCTTCCGTAGAAGGACAGTCCGCTTTGCGGCGTCTGTTTCACTCGATAATCCTGGTCGTCTGCAACCCGCGTGGAATCGGACACCCCCGGCAGCAGCAGCGTAAACGTCAGGTAATCGCGGCGATCGATAGGCAGTTCTGAAATGATATCTTCCGTGAGTGTATTCGATTGGCTGCCTCGCTCGGTTTCGATGACGGGCAGTTCCGAACTCACTTCCACCTGCGCCGACAACCCGGACAACTTGAGGGAGAAGTCCAGTACCAGCGTTTGACCCACCGTCAGCGCGACGGTGGAAGCGACCTGCGTTTGGAACCCAGAGTGTTCGACGGTGACTTTATAGCTCGATGGAGGGAGTCCGGTCAGCCGGTACAATCCATGCTCGTCCGTCTCGACGCTGCGTTGCACGCCCTTGGCGGCGTCGCTCGCCGTCACTTTGGCATTTGGCACTTGAGCCCCGGTCGGATCCGTGACTGTGCCAGTCAAGTCCCCTGAGGAACCTACGCCTTGAGCAAAGCTCAACCCAGCCGTAAGGAAAATCGACGCAAGCGCAAACGTGAGTATCTTGATGATTCTCACTTTCCACCCCCAAAATGTAGACGTGCCTGCACAACCCCGGTACTTGGACCCAAAACCCGCGAAAGAGATGCATCCAGAAGGGCCTGACATCCTTCGAAATGTCTCTTTTTCAAATCCTTCAAATCCAGAATTATGATAGTTGCTATCACATCTTTGCAACTAACGTCAAGAAGAAATCAGCGGGAGCTTTGTTCCGCCGGCAGGAAAGCAGGCGGGAACTTTGGCCTGCGGTCAGGAAATCAGGGTTGGATGCCGCGCAGGAAGAAGGCCACGGCGCTGCGGACTCGCTCCGTCAGCTTGTGGGGGCCCGGAAGATCGACAGCCCATTGGCGTACCACGGTGAGGTAAAGCGCTTCCATGAATTCGGCGAGATGAACAACCGGGAACGCCCGCGTAATCTCCCCGCGCTTCTGGCCTTTCAGGAGAATCTCGCGCAGCAATCCAACGGCGACTTGCTCGGGCTGCCGGAGATCCGGCGAGCGAACGGGGTCCATCGCGCCGGAGAGCACCACGGCTTGCCACAGGGGCCGGTCGGCCTCCGTTTCGCGCGCCAGTCCATCATAAAAACGTTGCAGGCGCTGTGCAGTGGTTGCCTCGCTGGAAAGTTCCGTCTTTAAGTGCTCGGCCATGCAGGCATAGCCGCGCCGGCCTACCTCGCGGAGTACCGCGTCTTTGCTGGGGAAATAGCGGAAGAAAGTCGGCTGGCTG
>Ga0209038_10000151_pt1 | contig 22297 bp, 17 predicted proteins | sample BogFormECP03_OM3_FD_188237 | JGI IMG/M metagenome (GOLD analysis project Ga0209038, IMG submission 188237) | Bog forest soil microbial communities from Calvert Island, British Columbia, Canada - ECP03_OM3 (SPAdes) (version 2) | ecosystem: Environmental > Aquatic > Freshwater > Wetlands > Bog ...
ACCGGCATCATCTTCCTCCTCGCGTCGAGTGGGTTGACGTGAGGAGGGTTCGGCGTCAGGGCGACGAACCCTACCGATGACCTAACAAAGTAGTACTAGTAGTGCGTTACGCAGTTCGACGAGCCGCCTCCGCGGTGGGACGACGCCACACCGCCGGACCTCGGCCTCACATCGGACACCGGCACCTGACCCCTACGCTGTGAGGCCCGCCGCCCGTTCTGCCGCGACATCTTCCGGCCAGTATCCCGCTCGCGGTCTGCCCCTATCAGTTGGATGGCCTAGAGGCGCGAGATCCGCAGCGCGCCCGCATTGCAATGCAAGCATCAGCCCGGCGACAGCACAGCGCCGCATCGCCCGATCACGTCTAGGCGGTTGACTGCGCCCCGACGAGAGCGGCTGCGCGCTCCTCAAAGAGGCCGTAGCCGTGCTCGCGCGACAGCTCGAGCGCGCGGGCGGCGTGCTCGCGTGCTCGAGCAGCGTCGCCGCGCTCGGCGAGCGCCTCCGCCCAGCCCAAATGGGCGCGGGCTGCCCACACAAGCAGGCCGTTGGTCTCCTGGAAATCGCACGCGAACGCCAAGTGCTGATCGGCCTGCTCGTGGTCTCCCGTGCAGGCGGCGAGTAGGCCCAGCCACATGCGGGCGTGTCCGTAGCCGATGACGCCGGTCCAGACGATCTGGTCGGCCCACGGCTCGATGAGCTCGTACAGGATCGAGGCGGGGCCTGAGCTGCCGGTCTCCACGGCGGCGTCGGCATACAGCGCCAGCGCCGTCAACGTGGCCGTGCTCGGCGCGATGTGCTCGAAGCGGTCACTCGCAGCCTGCTTGAGGATCTTCTCGGCCTCGACTCCTCGATCCAGATAACACAGGGTCGATGCCAGTCCGGCTCGCCAGGCCGCGATCGCCGGGTAGGCGCTCACGCTCTGCTCCATCACCTCGACGATCTCTTGTGCGCGGCCTTGATAGATACGCACTTGCTGCAGCGCGGCGGCGTAGACCAAGACGGCGTCGGGTTGTCCGGCCTCCTGCCCGATCTGCAGCGCGCGCTCGGCCAACCGCTCGCCGGCAACCAGATCGCCGTGCATGAGCTCCCAACCGGCTGCGTTGAACGTCGCAAACCAGTTCACCGTGGGCTGATCGAGCTCGTGCGCGAGCAGCTGCAGCTGCTCGAGTGCGAGCTTCGCGGGCTCGAGGTCCCCCCGTTCGGCGCAGATGTGAACGTTCATGTTGTGCGCCGAGTACTGAAGCGCCGGATCGCCCACCTCGGCGGCGCAGCCAACGAGCTCCTCGACAAGACCGATCCGCCAGGCGAGCGTATCCGGTACTCGGATCGTTTCGTGGACGTTCCTGAGGACTTCGGCCAGCGTCCTCGCGTCGTCGGTGGCACGAGCCAGCGAGATCGCCTCCTCGGCGAGCGCACGACGCGTGTCAAGGTCCGGGTCCCACTCGAGTTCCAGCGCCTTGAGCGCGAGCAGTCGCGCGCGGCGCGCGTGATTCGGTGGGTCGTCGAGCTCGATCGCCCGCTCGATCGCCGCAAGCCGTTCGGTGTCGATCTCACCGAACATGCTTGAGACCCCCATTCCGCGGTTGTTCGCCAGTGCCGCTCGCGCGGCGAGCTCGGCGTCGGCCATCGTTGAGGCGATCCGCGCCGCGTCGAGCAGCGTCTCGCGGTAGGCGGCATCGCCGGTCTGGAGCTGTGCCTCGCCGAGCCCGATCAGCGCCTCACAACGCTCGGCGCCGTCGACATCGCCGATCAGCTCGACAGCGTCGGTGAACAGTTTCACGGCCTCGGCCGGCGCGAGGCTCTCGAGCGCGCGCTGGCCGGCCCTGAGTGCGTAGTCGGCCGCCTTGGCCTTGTCGAGCGAGACGGCCGCAAGCCGCCAGTGCAGCGCGAGCTCGCTCAGGTGCTCGCCCGGGTCCTCGCCGTAGAGATCCTCGAGCGCCTGCGCCACGCGCTGATGCATTCGCGCTCGGCGGGTGGCCCCGAGGCCCTCATAGAGCGTCTGGTTGATGAGCGCGTGGGCGAAGCGAAACTGCCCGACCCGCTCGCTGGACTCAGCCAGCAGCGACGCGGCGACCGCCGCCTCGAGGTGGTCGAGCAGCAAGCCCTCGTCGAGATCGGGGATCGACTCGAGCAGCTCCAGGTCGAACGAACGGCCGATCACCGCTGCGAGCCTCAGGACCTCGAGCGCCTCCTCGCCCAGGCGCTCCACGCGCCGCTCGATCACCTCGCGCACGCTCTCGGGCAGCGCCACACCTGCGGAGCGATCGACGCTCCAGCGCCCGCTGGCCTCGTCGAGGGTCAGTCCCCCGGACTCCCAAAGGCCGCGCAGGATCTCTCCCACGAAGAACGGGTTGCCATCGGTCTCGGCGGCGATCTCCTTCGCCAGCTGAAGGATGTCCTCGTCGAGCTCGTACCCGGCCACGACGGTCATGATCTGGGCCACCTCGTCGGCGCCGAGGCCGTGCAGCGCGAGGCGCTGAACACCCTCGACGGACCGCAGGTCGGCCAGCACCGCGGTGAGCGGGTGATCCTTACCGAGGTCTGAGTCGCGGTAGGTGGCGATCACCTGAAGCGCACCCTGCTCGACGGTTCGCACAACGTGCTTGAGAAGCGCCACCGACTGCCCGTCGGCCCAGTGCAGGTCGTCTAACACCAGACACACCGGCACGCTCTGAGCTACCTCCTGGAGCAGTCCCGCGACGCCCGAAAACAGCAGATAACGCTCGGTCTCGGGGTCAGATGTCTGGGGCGCCGGCAAGTCCGCCACGCGCCGCTCCAGGTTTCGAGCCAGTCGGCCGAGCTCGCCCTTGTGCCGCTCTACGAGGCGGTCCAGCACGTCTTCCGGCGCGTGCTCGATAAGCTGCGAGCAGACCTCGATCCACGGCTCATACGGCACGGCCAGCTCTTCAGAGCAAGTGCCCCAGCAGACGGCGAAGCTCTCGGCGTGGGCGCGGTGGGCACCATAGCTTGAAAGCCTCGTCTTGCCGATCCCCGGCTCGCCGGAGAGCAGCACCACCTGGCGCGCCCCGTCGCGGGCGAGGACCATCGCCTCCTCGATCGCGGCGCGCTCCTCGACGCGTCCAACGTAGGAGACGGGGGGAACCGAGCGCAGCACCGCTGGCAGCGGCCAGCCGCCTGCCACGGAAGCCTCCTCGCCGAGCGGAACCCAGGAGACCGAGAACGCCTCCACTGGTTCGGGGAGGCCCTTCAGCTCCAGCAGTCCGGCCGACACGAACTCGACACCCTCACAGCGCCCCGCGAGCGTCTTGACGAGCGCCGAGATCAGAATCCCATCCGCAGGGGCCTGCGCGCATAGCCGCGCCGCCTCGACGGTGGGCATCCCGAAGTAGTCCCCGTCCTTGATGGTCGACTCGCCCGCGCCCAAGCCGATCCGCACATGCAGTCCCTGCTCGGCCTGACCGTAGCGGCGCTCGAACAGCTGCTGCATCGCCACCGCACAGCTCACCGCGCCAGAGGCCGAGCCGAACGCGACCATCAAGCCGTCGCCCAGGTTCTTGACCTCCTGCCCGCCGGTTGAGGCGATCGCCTGGCGCAGCAACCCGAAATGCTCCTCGCGCAGCTCATCCGCGCGCACGGGGCCCACTGAAGTAGCAAGCCGAGTCGAGCCGACCAGATCGGTCAGCAGGATCGTCGCAAGTTCAACCGACTCCGACACACACGGCCCCCGAAGGACAAAGACGCCCGAGTGAGAGAGAGTAATGCAGTTCTCAAGGAGTCGGACGTGAATCGCTCACTAGGCGCGGCGCTCGCTGGCACCAGGACCGGGGAAAACAGACCCAGCACTGTCGGTTTCAGGGGAGTATGCCCAGGGCTGGCAGGGGCGTACAGCTCCGATCAATCCGCCTCGACGACCAAGCTACGCGGAGTGAGGCTTGCGGTGTCTGTGCTGCTCTCCATTGCCGCGCTCGCGATCACCGCGTGCGGTGCGCAGCGATCGACGGCCTGCGCGCCGCCCCTGGGTCCTCGTGGTGGACGTGTGATCGCGGAAGGGGCGAGGACGACGGTGACGGCCGGCACGCGCTCGCTGAGCCGCGGAAGCAGCGGTCAGGCGCCGGCGACGTGGCTACGCGATACTCCGTCGGGATGCCGCAAGACAAAGTGGCGTTTGCCGAGCGAGTCGTGGAGATCTTCAACCGGCGTGACGTCGACACGTTCTTCGCCGAGCTCGCGACCCCTGACTTCGAGTGGTGGCCGGCTCTGACGAGGGGCTATGAGGGCGGCTGCTTCCGAGGACGCGAGGGTGTCGAAGGATTCTATGCGGACACTGACGAAAACTGGGAGGAGTTCCACTCGGTCGCTGAAGAGTTCCGCGATCTCAGCGACTACGTCGTCGTGATGAGTCGGCTAACGGGACGTGGAAGAAGTAGCGGCGCTCGGGTCGACGCGCCAATATGGAACATCCTCGACTTTCGGAATAGCAGGGTCTGGCGTACCCGGGCGTACTTCGATCGCGCCGACGCGTTTCGAGCTGCGGGAGTCTCCGAGTAGACGCCGCACACCCCAGCTCGGAAGCTCCTCGAGTCGTGGGCAAAGCACCGGACACACGCACGCTCCTGGATCGAGGACGAGCGAAGCGCCTACACGACTACGACTGCTTCGCCATGGCGAAGCAGAAGGCTCCGGGCCGACGACGAGACGCTCGCCAGTCGTCCTGAGCACGCACGTCGCCGGTGCCGACCGAGACGCTCGTAACGCAGCCAAGAGATGGCGTCTCCGAGCTTATGCCGACCCACGTAACTTGTAGGTCCTCGCAGAGCCGTCCAATCGCCTCGACCGTCCCTGGTTCAAATGGATAGCGTCGTAGGAACGGTGTCTTTTCGTCGGCGCGTTCATGCCAAAGGCCTGGCCCGCTACCGGGCGATGTCGCAGGAGCAGCGGCGCGAGACCGTCGACGCGGCGAGTCAACGCGTGCTTGAGCACAACTGGGTGGCTACGCCAGGATTCACAATGCCCAACCGAAGGAAGTATCCGTGGCAGTGGCTTTGGGACTCTTGTTTTCATGCCATCGCGTGGAGTCGCCTGGGCGACCCGCGGGGGGTCAGGGAGTTGGAGAACGTCCTCTCACTGCAGCTACCCAATGGTTTCGTTCCGCACATGGGCTATCAGTCCAACCCCAAGATGTCACTCGCGTTGTGGCATGTTCCCGGTCGGTCAGACATCACGCAGCCGCCGATGTATGGCCATGCGCTGCGCGTGCTGGCCGAACGCGGATTCGCGGTCGACCATCTGTATAACGCCGCCACGGCGGGGCTCGACTACCTCTTCGAGTATCGCCGGGATTCTGGCTCTGGTCTTATCCGTGTGGTTCATCCCTGGGAGACGGGCTGCGATGACAGTCCCCGTTGGGATGGCTGGCAGGCCGAACCGTTTAAGGAGCGGGTCTGGAATGCCAAGAAGAGAGAGCTGGTGCGGTCGATTCGCCTTCGAGACGACGCCGCGTCGGCAAATCCGGGCTTCGATGTCGGTTCAGCGGGGTTCAGCGCTTTAGTCGCGTTCAACGCTCGCGAGGTGGCTGAATGTACGGGTAACGAGGATCTTCTGTCGAACGCGTCCGCACTGGCCAAGGCGATCGACGCCCAGTGGGTCGACGCCCTACGCACGTGGAGTGATGTATGCCTCGCTGGTCCCCACGGCACGTCGACGGTGCGCACTCTCGATGGGCTGTTTCCGGCGCTGGTCAGTGAGAACCCTCTGTATGTCGACGCAGCCTTCACGGAGCTCTTCGATACCCGTTCCTTCTGCCGACCCTTCGGGCCACCGAGCACGTCCGCCGACGAACCGTCCTATAACCCCGCCCGCTATTGGCGCGGCGACGCGTGGCCGCAGGAGATATATCTCCTCATGATTGCTGCGAAGCGGAGCGGACGGCACGTCGAGGCCAGAAGACTCGCGCAGAAGCTGGTCGAGGGCTGCGTGGGTTCCGGGTACGCAGAGCGCTGGAATCCCGAAACGGGTGCAGGTCTTGGCGCGATTCCGCAGAGCTGGGCGACGCTGGCGGTCGAGGGTGTTCACCGATCGAGCGGCGAGCGAGCCGGACCACGGCGATCGTAGCTGCCGGTGTGGCCCACTGATCCCCCATGCCGGCGGGCGGTCGCGCCACGCAAGCGCCGTCGTCTGCTCGTTACACGTGCCGACGATCTAGCGACGGACGCTGGCGAGACGCCTCCCTCCTCGTCAATGCGACAGCGCGGCGAATGCGCAGCGATGCACCTGCCGCTTGTCCGGAGCGCTAGCGCGGGACCGGGCTCGCCACACGCTCGTTTAAGTCTGAACGCAGCGGTCAGGGATACTCCGAGCGATGGCTCGAGACAAAGTGGACGTTGCCAAGCGAATAGTTGATGCCTACAACCGCCGTGACGTCGATGGCTTGTTCGCGGAGCTCGCGACCCCCGACTTCGAGTGGTACCCCGGAATCGTCAGGGCCCTCGATGGCAGCGGCTACCGCGGACGCGAGGGCGCCGAACGGTTCGCCGCCGACACCAGCGAAAACTGGGCGGAGCTCCAGATCATCGCTGAGGAGTTTCGCGATCTAGGCGATCGGGTGCTTGTGCTGGGCAGGATGAAGGGACGCGGCAAGGGCAGCGGCGTACCGGTCGATCAGCCGTTCGTGACCATCCTCGACTTTCGGGATTACAGGGTCTGGCGTTCCCGGGTGTACCTCGATCATGCCGAGGGGTTGCGAGTTGCGGGGCTCTCCGAGTAGACGCCGTCCACGCGAGCGTTGAAGGCGCTGCCAACCCTGGGCGTTGTCGAGTCTAGTTGTCGAATTCCCGGAGCTGCGGATCCACCCTTGCCGACTACTAGGAGGACCTAGCGAAACGACTAGCGAAACTCGCCACGTCTACTCCTTCAGGCCGACGGCTTTGAGGGCCTCTCGCTGCGTGCCGAACCATTCCACGCGAACGATGGATCCATTTCGCAGGGTCCAGACGCATGCCCCTCGCCGCTCGAACGTCGCGCCGCTACCCTGCCTCGACCAAAAGTCCGGCTGTAGGTAATGACCTGCTCACCGTGATCGAAGATCTCATCGACGAGGACTCGGAAGTCCTCAAAGCCTCCAGCGAACTGCTTCACGGCCTCTAGGAAGCCTTCGCGGCCGTGGTGCACACCCGCATCCGGCTGCTCAGGCATGTCGTGCCATTCGATCTCCGAATCCATGAACGCTGTCGTGGCCTCCGGTCCATCGCGGTTGAACACCTCGATAGCGCGACGCACGGCCTCCACGTTCTCCTGCGACATGGCATCGCAGTATCGAGCAGTGCCTACGTCGCAAGCGATATGGCTCGCACTCTGGCGAGCGCGCAGGAGAGCAGCCGGACGCGCTCGAAGCCGTCCGGTGGAGGCCCTGCCAGCTCTGGGCAAAGCGACTGATTGTTGTGAATTGGCCAGAGCTGCGGATCCCGCGCTGATCGCCCGTCTCGGTCTCACGAAATCGCCCAAGGAACCCGATACTCATGGCATGTCGGAGTCCGGAGATCCTGTTCAAGCCCGCCGCGGCCCGCTCGTAGCCGCGGGCGTGCTTGCAGTCTTGGGCGTCCTGGTGGCGTCTACCATCGGCGTGCTGGCCTCGTAAATTGGCTGCCTCGATCCGCGGGGTGCCACCTACGTCAACTACTGCCAGGAACACAATGTGGCGGGTGGTGGTCTAGTGACGCTCGGCGTGCTGGGCCCACCAGTGATCACCGCAGTCGCTGCGGTCGCGAGCGTGAGGCAGCGCAGGTACCGGACACTGGAAGTCGTCGCGCTCGCCATGCTGCTGGCCGGGCTCGCTCTTCCCCAGCTGATCTGGCTGGTGGAATGGTGATAGTGGACTCCGTGGAGGCCCGTCAGGCCTCGTGGATGCCTATGACCTCGCCGCCGTGCTCCTGTTCCTCGGGTCGCGATTTCGCCTCCGGCTTCCTTCCCATCCCGCCTCGCGACGACGCGGTTGCCCTCGGCTTGTGGTTTGTGCCATCAACCTCCACAGGGGACTTGCACCCCCGAGCGGCTGGTCATGCCCGGCGTACAAAGTCGAGGGCCCGGCATCCTGCCGGACCCTCGACAATCAACATCGGCATCTGAGCGGCCGAACTACATCATCCCGCTCATATCGGGCATGCCGCCGCCACCGCCGCCGGCGCCATCCTTCTCGGGCACCTCGGCGACGATCGCCTCGGTGGTGAGGATGTTCTTGGCGATCGAGGCGGCGTTCTGCAGCGCCGAGCGGGTGACCATGGCGGGGTCGATAACGCCGGCTGCCACGAGATCGACGATCTCGTTGGTGGCCGCGTTCAGGCCCTGGCCTTTCTTGGCCTTGCGCACGTCGTTGACCACGACAGAGCCCTCGAGGCCCGCGTTCTCGGCGAGCTGACGCAGCGGCTCCTCCAACGCCCGCAGCACGATCCGTGCCCCGGTGTTCTCGTCCTCGTCGGTGATGCCGTCGACCTTGACGGCGGAGGAGGCCTGCAGCAGGGCGACGCCACCGCCCGGCACGATGCCCTCCTCGAGCGCCGCGCGCGTGGCCTGCAGCGCGTCCTCGACGCGGTGCTTCTTCTCCTTCATCTCCGTCTCGGTGGCGGCTCCCACCTTGACCACCGCGACGCCGCCCGAGAGCTTGGCCAGGCGCTCCTGGAGCTTCTCGCGGTCGAAGTCGGAGTCGGTGTTCTCGATTTCGGATTTGATCTGGTTGATGCGTCCTTTGATTGCCTGCGCGTCACCTGCGCCGTCGACGATCGTGGTCGTGTCCTTGGCCACCACCACGCGACGGGCGCGTCCGAGCTGGGAGAGCTGGGTGTTCTCCAGCTTCAGCCCCATCTCCTCGGTGATCACCTCGGCCTTGGTGAGGATCGCGATGTCCTCGAGCATGCGCTTGCGGCGGTCTCCGAACCCGGGGGCCTTGACGGCCACGCCGGTGAACGTTCCCCGCAGCTTGTTCACCACGAGCGTCGCGAGCGACTCGCCCTCGACGTCCTCGGCGATGATCAACAGCGGCTTGCCGCTCTGGATCACTGCCTCGAGCACCGGCAGCACGTCGCGCACGGACCCGATCTTCTGGTTGGCGATCAGGATGTAGGGGTCCTCGAGGGTCGCCTCCATGCGGTCCTGGTCGGTGACCATGTAGGGCGAGATGTAACCCTTGTCGAACTGCATGCCCTCGGTGAACTCGAGATCCATGCCGAACGTCTGGCCCTCCTCGACGTTGACCACGCCGTCCTTGCCGACCTTCTCGATCGCGTCGGCGATCACGTCGCCGATGTCATCGTCGCCGGCAGAGATCGTCGCCACGCGGGCGATCTGGTCCTTGCCGGAGACCTCCTTGGACTGGGAGGCGATGTTGGCCACGACCTGGTCGACGGCTTTCTCGATGCCGCGCTTGAGCGCCAGCGGGTTGGCGCCGGCCGCGACGTTCTTCAGACCCTGGCGAACGATCGCCTGGGCGAGCACGGTGGCGGTGGTGGTGCCGTCCCCGGCGACGTCGTTGGTGGCGGTCGCAACCTCGCGCACCAGCTGGGCACCCTGGTTCTCGAACACGTCCTCGACCTCGATCTCCCGAGCGATGGTCACTCCATCGTTGGTGATCGTGGGTGCGCCGAACTTCTTGTCGAGCACGACGTAGCGGCCCTTGGGGCCGAGCGTGACCTTGACCGCGTTGGCGACCGCGTCAACACCCGCCTCCAGCGACGCACGCGCCTCTGAGCTGTACTTCAGTTCCTTGTGAGCCATTGTTCCTCAGATCTCCTTAGGACTCGACGCGGGCGAGGACATCGGACTCGCGCAGCACGAGCAGATCCTCCCCGTCGACCTTAATCTCGGTCCCGCCGTACTTGCTGTAGAGGACCTCGTCCCCCTTTTTGACATCCAGCGGGATGCGCTTACCGTCCTCATCGAGCTTGCCGTCGCCGATGGCGAGGACCTTGCCCTTCTGAGGCTTCTCCTTAGCAGTGTCGGGGAGCACGAGGCCACTCGCGGTGGTCTCCTCCTCCTCGATCGCCCGCACGATCAGACGATCGCCCAGGGGCTTGAGCTTCATGTTGAAAACCTCCGTCTAGAGAATGCAACCGGCGACTCGCGGTCCCCCGATGGGGTCCGGCCGCCCGTTGGCACTCTCGGGGTGAGAGTGCCAAGTACAGACTCAATATATAGAAAACACGGGGTTCTTCAAGGTCTGATTGGCACTCGGATGTTTTTAGTGCCAACCCTCGCGCAGCGCGCGGCCCTGCGGCCGGCCCCGGTCCCTCAGTTCTGCGCCCCGCCGAAGCCCTTCATCGCCTCGGTCATGCCCGTGGGGTTGTCGAGGATCTGGGAGAAGCGCACGACCGTGACGGTGTCCTCCATCGAGACCTCACGCCCGTAGATCTGCTCGAGGAAGTGGATCAGTTCCTCGTGGCGACGGAACTCGGGATTGTCGTGCTTGATGTCGCGCGGAGACAGGTCTGCCACCTTCATCACCTCGACCTGGTCGATCACCGCCTCGAAGATCCGTTCCCGCGGCGAGTACTGATAGCCGATCGTCACCAGCACGGCCTGGTTCTTGCGGTACTTGCCCGACTTGTCGCCCAGGCGGATCGTGGCCGTCTTGCGTCCCCGCTTGAGCTCGTCGGCGAAGATCGTCGAATAGAAGTTCAGGACCTGCACGGTGGGCAGGCTATCGGTCTTTTGATCCGCCTTCTTCCAAGTAGCTGAGCGCTCGCCCCACCATCTCGCGCTCGCCGGTGTGGGTGAGCTCCGTCTGCGCCGCCCTCAGGCCGATCCAGCGAGCCTCCTCCACCTCGTCGTCGTGGTCCTCGGTGTCGCCCTCCACGTACCTGAACAGGTAGAAGGAGACCGACTTGGCGATCGTGCGCCCGTTCCTGCGGTACCAGTAGCGGGCCTCGCCCAGCTCATGAACGGGCTCGGCGACGATGCCCGTCTCCTCGCGCACCTCCCGCTCGGCCGCCTGCAGAGCGGTCTCGCCCGGGTCGACGTGCCCCTTGGGCAGTCCCAGCACGCGGGAACCGTCGGGCGCGCGGCGGGTGGGGACGATTACCACGATCTGCTCGTCCTCGAGCTCCTGCTCCCCGCGCACGACCACGCCCCCGGCAGAGATCTCCCGCGCCTGAGCTCCACGCCGGCGCCTAGAAGACATACTGCTTCAGGGCCTCCACGTCGTGCACCACCAGGCGTCCGCGGCCCTGGGAGATCACCCCGGCGCGCTCCAGCACGGCCAGGAAGCGGCTGGCCGACTCGCGCGAGGAGCCGGCGAGCTGGGCCAGGTCGGTCTGGGTGGCGGTGATCAGCACATCGCCCTTTTGCGGCTGAGCCTGCGAGGCGGCGGATCTCCTGGAAGCCGGCACCCCCGGGGCAGAGGCCCTGCCGGTGAGTCTGCGCTCCGGGGTCCCGCTCCTTCTCTCGACGGGGATCTTCTCCTCCTCGGCCAGCTCCCGCTCGACGAGCGCGCTCAGCACCACCGCCACGCGGCTCTGCACCGTCTGGAAGGACTGCCGAGAGAGACGTTCGTTGGTCTCGCGCAGCCGCCCTGCGAGGGCGACGACCAGCCGCATGGAGATTTCGGGGTGCTCGGTCATCAACCGGCGCATGTCGGGACCGAGCACGGCCACCACGGTGGTCGGATCGATCGCCTCGACGGTGGCCGAGCGCAGCTCGTCCTCGAACATTGCCAGCTCACCGAAGATGTCGCCCGGTCCGAAGGTGGCCAGGGTGATCGTGCGCCCGTCGCCATGCTCGTGAATGGCACGGGCGTGCCCCTCGCGGACCACGTAGCAGGTGTCGCTCGCATCGCCCTCGCGGAACACCACCTCACCGGGCTGGAACTGGCGTGGCACCGACAGCTGGGCGATCCGCTCCAGGTCGCTCTGCACGAGCGTCGAGAACGCGGGCACGCGCCCGAGCAGTTCCACCACCTCCGCTGAGCGCATGCCGGCCATCTTGCGAGGATTATCACATGGTGAACGTGCAGCGAACCTGGCCCACCGCACCTATTCCCGTCCCGACGGTATCTTCAGAGCGTGGCCCTGTTGAACCCGATCTACGCGTGCCTGGTGGCGCTCCTCCTGCTCCTGCCGGCTCCCGCGCTGGCGGCATCAGGCTCCGCCTCTGACGGAGACACGGGCCCGAGCAAGGCTGCGCTGCTGAAATCGGCGGATCTGTGGGCGACGATCGACGTGTGCAACCCTGCTGATGAGCCGGACACCGTCGGCGTGCGCGGATCGATGCCCGGCACCGGTCAGTCCGGCGAGGTCATGTACATGCGCTTTCGGCTGCAGTACCTAGACGTCACGACCAAAGTGTGGGTGGAGCTGAGCACGGGCGCTGCGTCCGAATTCGTCTCCGTCGGCGCAGCCAAATCGGCGCGTCAGGCCGGGCGCAGCTTCCAGCTGATCCCGGTACCGGGCAAGCCGGCGTTTACGCTGCGCGGGGTCGTGAGCTTTCAGTGGCGACGGGGCACGAAGGTCCTGCTGGAAGTGTCGCGCCCGACGACGGCGGGACACAAGAGCCTCGCCGGCGCCAATCCGGCGAACTTCAGCGCTGCCACCTGCCCGATCGGCTGAGCAGCAGGCGCCTCAGGCCTTTGAGCCGGGCGGAGCAGCAGCGTCCGCGCCAAACAAGCGCGGGTCGTTCGTGATGATGCCGTCCACGCCCATGCCGGTCAGCTTGGCGATCATCCGCGCGTCGTCGACTGTCCACACGTAGAGCTCGCCGCCACCCTCGGCCACGGCTCGCACGAGCGCGCTCGAGACCACGCGCCAGTGGGCCATGATCGCATCGAAGCGCCCCTCCTTGAGCGCCGCGCAGGCGCGGCGGGGCAGCGTGGCGCGGTAGCCGGTGAGGATCGCGAGCGCCGGGATGGCGGTCAGCAGATCGGTGGTGTAGTCGCGGCGCACGCGCGGCACCGACCAGCCGAGGCGAAGATCCGGCTCGGCCGCTCGGATCCGGGCCAGACCGTCCGGGAACATGCCGCTGATGAGCGTGCGCGAAACGAGTCCGGAGTCGCGCAGGCCATCGAGGACGCGCAGCTCATAGCCGGGGAGCTTCACGTCGACGTCGAGCTCGACGCCGGCGAACGCCTCCCCCGCGAGGTGCTCGAGCGCCTGCTCGAAGCTCAGCGGCGTCCGCGCGCCCATGTCATCGAAGTCGTGGGCGACCAGCAGGCGGCCGCTGCCGTCGCGGTGCTCGCTCAGCACGTCGAGCTCGATCATGTCGACACCGTGACGCAGCGCGGCGTCAAAGCTCGCGAGCGTGTTTCCGGGCTCGATGTGCGCGGCTCCCTTGTGACCTACGCGCCGGGGGCGCGTGGAGGCTGCGCGAGTGGCGGGCATGAGATGAAGTAAAGGGCATTGCGCCCGGGACCTCGCGCGGGCCCGCGCGTGCGCCGGTCAGGCGGTGAGCGTGAACCGGCGGGGGCCGGAGTGGAAGCCCAGCTCGACGAGCGCTCCCGCCAGCTCGGAGGCGATCGCGGGCTCACCGTCGATCCGCTCGAGTGCGAGCTTGCCGACGCGCCCGGCGCGCACCGCCTCGGCCAGCGCCCGCAGCGCCGGGAGTACAGGATCATCGGTGAGGGTCACGAGGCCCCGGCCGCCGCGCTCCACGTACAGCGCGGGGCGATCGTCGACCAACACCACGTACGCCCCCGCCACCCGTGACGGGCGGCGCTTGAGCGACTCGCGCTTGGGCCATGGGAGCGCCGCGCCGTAGGGCTGGGCAGGGTCGGCCGCGGCGATCACGAGCGACCGCTCAGCCTCGCCCGCGCCAGGGTGGGCAACCGAGCCGCCGCCTGCGGGCGAGGATCGGCCGGCACGCAGACGCTCGACGGCCCCCGGCAGCGCGAACTGCGCGCCGCCCATACCCTCGATGAAGTAGCCCCGGCGGCAGGCGCCGAGCGTCTCGAGGTCGGAGAACGCCTGATAGAGGCTCGCAAAGCCCCCCCTTATCCCCTCAGCGAGGACCTGCTCGCGGGTGACGACCCCGTAGCGCTCCAACAACAGCTCGCACAGCGCGCGCCTTCGCTCGGAGGGATCTGTGCTCGCGCCGGCGCGGAAGACGGGCTCGGTCAGCGACCAGCGCCCCTGGAGCTGCTGGCCAACGCCTCCTCGATGCCCGCCCGCGCGGCGCGCGGCGAAACGGGAACGGCGGGCGGGGGTTGTGCGGCCGCCGTGGGCAAGAGCGAGATGGGGCGCGCGCAGCGGCGCCCAGGCGTCGTTGGTGACCTCTCCCGCCCACACCAGGTCCCACAGCCCCACGCGCAGCGCCTCCGCCGGGACATCCAGCTCTGCGAGCAGGTCGGTGAAGAAGCAGGGCCCCTGGGCGAGCCGCCCGCGCAGCAGCTCGTGCTCGGGGCGATCAGGCGGCGATGCGCCGGCGCGAGCGGAGCTGCCCCAGGAGGGCGGGCCGATCGACGGCGCGTCGTCACGGAAGTAGATCGCCACCCGCCCGGAGCGCGCGCCGAGCGGCCCGGCCCCAACCCACACGAGCTCGCCGCTTGCGCAGAGGCTGTCGAGCCAGGACTGCGAGTAGGCGCCCGTGCGGCGGGGCAGCACGTCGCGCTCCCAGATCTCGACAGGCAGCGCAAGACCCTGCAGGCCGACCAGCACCTCCCGCAGCCGCTCGACCCCTGCGCCGCCCGGGGAATGACGGTCGACGCCCTGCCAGGAGGGCAGGAAGGCCGCGAGCGTGCGCTGGTCGGCCGGCTCGATCTCCTTGCGCAGGGCCGCGAGCGAGGCACGGCGGATCCGGCGCAGAACCTCGACGTCGCACCACTCACGGCCGCTGCCGCCCGGACGAAGCTCGCCGCGGACGAGCTCACCCGAGCGCTCGAGCTCGCGCAGGACCGCGCCCGCGTCGACGCCGTAGCGCTCGCGGAGCTCCTCGGTCGTGAACGGCCCATGCGTGCGGGCGTAGCGCGCCACGAGCGCGGCCAGCGCGTCCGGCACCTCCTCGAGGAACGCCTCGGGCAGCCCGCCGGGGGGCGAGGCGGAGAGCGCGTCGCGATAGAGGCCTGCCTCATCGGCGGCGATGTAGCGCTCCTGACCGCCCACCCGTAGGCGGATCGCGCGCCGTTCGCGCTCGAGCTCTGAGAGCATCGAGGACGCGTCGATGCCCTCGAACACGCGCTGTGAGACCTCCTCGCGGTCGAGGTCGCCGACGTGGCGGAGCACGTCGTGGAGCCCGTCGCGGCTCGTCGCCCGGCTCAGCTCGGAGCGGTGCTGCAGGTCGTCTTGCACGCGCTCGAGCGCTCCCGGGTCGATCAGCTCGCGGAGCTCCTCCTGGCCGAGCAGCTCGCGCAGGAGGTCGCGGTCGAGCGACAGCGCGGCCGCCCGGCGCTCGGCGTTGGGCGTGTCGCCCTCGTACATGTAGGTGGCGACGTAGTCGAACAGCAGCGAGGAGGCGAACGGCGAGACCGTGGGGGTCTCCACATCGACGAGCGCGATCTCGCGGGTGTGCAGACCGCGCAGCAGCGTTTCCAGCCCCGGGACGTCGAGCACATCCTTCAGGCACTCCCTGTAGGTCTCGAGCACGATCGGGAAGTCCGCGTAGCGGCTGGCCACCTCGAGCAGGTTCTGGGCCTTCAGGCGCTGCTGCCAGAGGGGCGTGCGCCGGCCGGGATAGGCGCGGGGGATGAGCAGCGCGCGGGAGGCGTTCTCGCGAAAGCGCGCACCGAACAGCGCCGAGCCGCCGAGCTCTGAGGTGACCGCCTGCTCGACCTCCTCGGGCTCGATCAGGACGAGCTCCGCCGCCGAGGGCAGCGCGTCGGCGTCCTCTGAATCGAGGTCGGGGAGGTGCAGGATGATGCCGTCGTCGGAGGAGAGCACATCGGCCTCCAGCTTGAAACGCTCGCGGATGCGGGCCGAGAGGGCGAGCGCCCAGGCCGCGTGCACGCGGCCGCCGTAGGGGGACAGCACACACAGCCGCCAATCGCCGATCTCATCGCGGAAGCGCTCGAGCACGATCGTGCGCTCCGAGGGCAGCACGCGCGTGGCGGCCTGTTGCTCGCGCAGGTATGTCAGCAGATTGCCCGCGGCGCGCTCGTCGAGGTCGTAATCGCGCTGCAGGGTCTCGGAATCCTGGTCGACCGCCCAGCGCGTGAACGCCCCGATCGCCTCGCCCAGCTCCTTGGGACGGCCGACCGAGTCGCCCTTCCAGAAAGGGACCGCCCCGGGCGCTCCGGGTGCGGGGGTGACGATCACGCGGTCGCGGGTGATCTCCTCGATCCGCCAGGTGGAGGCCCCGAGCAGGAACGCCTGGCCGGGACGCGCCTCATAGACCATCTCCTCATCCAGCTCCCCCACCCGCCGTCCGTCGGGAAGCGTGACCGCGAACAGACCCCGGTCGGGGATCGTCCCGGCGTTGGCCACCGCCAGCTGGCGTGAACCGCGGCGCGCGCGGATGGTGCCCGCGACGCGGTCCCAGACGATGCGCGCGCGCAGCTCGCCAAACTCCTTGGAGGGGTAGCGCCCGTCGAGCATGTCGAGCACGTTCTCAAACAGCTCGCGGGAGAGCTCGGAGTAGGAATACGTGCTCGTCACGAGCGCATGGAGCTCATCCACCGACACCCCTCCGGCGCCGTCGGCCTCGCCGTCCTCATCCGCGGACGAGCTCGATCGCCCGGCCCCCGCCGGCTCGGCCGCGACGGCGATCGCGACGATCTGTTGAGCGAGCACGTCAAGCGCGTTGCGCGGCACGACGGTGGGCTCGATCAAGCCTTCGTGCATGCGCCGTGCGACGACCGCGCACTCGAGCAGGTCGCCTCGGAACTTGGGGAAGATCCGCCCGCGGCTGACCTCATCGACGCCGTGACCGGCGCGCCCGATGCGCTGCAGCCCGCGGGCGACCGACTTGGGCGACTCGATCTGCAGGACGAGGTCGACGGCGCCCATGTCGATCCCCAGCTCGAGCGAGCTCGTGGCCACGAGGCAGGGCAGCTCGCCCGCCTTGAGCAGCTCCTCCACCTTCGTACGCTCCTCCCGCGCGAGCGATCCGTGGTGGGCGCGCGCGATCTCCGCGGAGGCCAGCTCGTTCAGGCGCAGCGCCACGCGCTCGGCCGAGCGGCGGTTGTTGACGAACACGATCGTCGAGTTGTGGGCCTGCACCAGCTCGAGCAGCTCGGGGTAGATCGCCGGCCAGATCGAGGTGGCCGACTCGCCACCGCTCAGCGGCTTCAGAGGGTCCCGCTCGGGATCGACCGGGCCGCCGGGTTCAGTCATCGACTCGACGGGCACCTCGATGCGCAGGTCGAGCTTCTTCTGGACGCCCGCGTCGATGATCTTCACCTGCCGGCGAGGGCCCACCAGGTAGCGGCCGACCTCCTCGAGCGGATTCTGGGTCGCGCTGAGACCGATGCGCTGCACCGGAGCGCCGGCCTGCGCGTCGAGCCGCTCAAGCGTGATGGCCAGGTGCGATCCGCGCTTTGAGTGCGCGACCGCGTGGATCTCATCGACGATCACCGCCTCGACCCCGCTCAGCATCGCCCGCGCCTGTGAGGTGAGGATCAGATACAGCGACTCGGGCGTCGTGATGAGGATGTCGGGCGGGTTGCGCGCCATCGCCGCGCGCTCGCGCTGCGGCGTGTCGCCGGTGCGGATCCCAACCCGCACCTCCCGAGCACCGCCTGCGGCGCGGGCGCCGCCGATCCCCCGCAGGGGCGCGCGGAGGTTACGCTCGATGTCATAGGCAAGCGCCTTCAGGGGGCTCACGTACACCACGCGCGTGCCGGCGGCGCGATCGCCGGGCGCGCCTTGCTCCGGCGCCGGCGGGCTGCTCAGCCGGTCGAGCGCCCACAGGAACGCAGCCAGGGTCTTGCCGGATCCGGTGGGCGCCGAGACGAGCACGTGCTCTCCGCCGGCGATCGCCGGCCACGCCATCGCCTGCGCGGGAGTGGGAGCCGCGAAGGCCTCTTCGAACCATGCTCTGACCCGAGGGCTGAAGGTGGATAGGGGCACGCGCCTGAGGCTAGCGCGAGGGCCCGTGCTCGCCCGCTCGCCCGCCCCATAGACTCAGCTGCCGATGGACAAGGGTGTACTGCCGTCCCAGCAATTGCGCGATGCCGTCCTTGACGAATGGATCGTGGCGGGCGCCTGGCGGATTCCCCCCGAGTCCGTGCAGCCCGCGAGCATCGACCTGCGGCTGGGTGAGTATGCATGGGCGCTGCGCTGCAGCTTCCTGCCCGACAGCAATTCGACCGTCGAGGAGAAGATCGAGGGCCTGGCATTCGAGCGGATCGACCTCCGCGACGGCGCCACCCTCGAGCGCGACCGGCCCTATCTCGTGCCCTTGATCGAGCAGCTCCGCCTGCCGGAGGAGATCCGTGCGAAGGCCAATCCCAAGAGCTCGACCGGCCGCCTGGACGTGTTCACGCGGGTGCTGACCGATCGCAACCATCGCTTCGATGAGATCGGCGCGGGGTATCAGGGCCAGCTCTATCTGGAGGTTGTCCCGCGCTCGTTCGCCATCCGGGTGCAGACCGGCCTCGCGCTCAACCAGGTGCGGCTGATCTCCGGAGATGCCCGCCTGAGCGATGAGGAGCTCCTGGCCGTGAGCCGCGGCTGTCCGCTCTTGTATCTCGATTCCCAGCCCGTCTCCGAGTTCGAGCTGTCGCTCGCCGACGGCCTGTTCCTGAGCCTCGAGGTCTCCGCCGACACCGACAGCATCGTCGGCTACCGCGCCAAGAAGAACAGCCTGCCGATCGATCTCACCCGGCCGGGGGCGCTTCGCTGGCAGGACTACTGGGAACCTGTGCGCCCGGAGCGGGGCAGACGGATCGTGCTGGAGCCGGAGGTGTTCTACCTGCTGCTGTCGGCCGAGGGGGTGTGCATTCCACCCTCATACGCCGCCGAGATGCTCGCCTATGATCCGACCGCCGGCGAGCTTCGCACCCACTACGCCGGCTTCTTTGACCCGGGATTCGGCTACGCAAGAGACGAGCGCTCGTATGGAAGCCGGGCCGCGCTCGAGGTGCGCGCCCGGGACGTGTCGTTCATGGTCGAGCACCGCCAGCCGGTGTGCAAGCTCGCGTTCGAGCGCATGACGGCCGATCCCGACGTGCTCTACGGCGAGGACGTGGGGTCCAACTACCAGGGTCAGCAGACGATGCTGAGTAAGCACTTCGCCGAGCAGACCGCCGCGTCACGGCACTGAAACTCCAGAGGGTTCAGAATCCCAGACCCGTGTCGGGACAAGCCCAACTGCCAGAACGCGCGCCGATTGTTTATGATTATCCGTTCACGCTTCTCAGCTATTCCAAGACGGGGAACCGTCTCAAGGACAGGAACGGGGATACACGCACATGCCTAGAACGAATTCTTCCGCCTCAGTGGCGACCGCGCCGGAGCCCGCGTGGTCGATTCCCAGCCTGCGCGAGCCGCGCTACTCGCAGTCGCTCGAGCGCGGCCTTGCGATCCTGAGCTGCTTCACGCCCGCCCGCCCGGTGCTGGGCATCGCCGACATCGCCGATCAGCTCGGCATGAGCCGCTCCACGACGCACCGTTATGTCATCACGCTCGTCGCGCTCGGCTACCTCGAGCAGGGCGCCTCGCGCAAGTATCGCCTGGGTCTACGGGTGACCGACCTGGGAATGTCGGCGCTCAATTCGACCGGTCTGCGCGAGCACTCCCACGCCTATCTGCAGGAGCTGCGCCAGCGGACCTCCTACACGGTCAGCCTCGCCGTGCTCGACGGAACCGACATCCTGTACATCGACCGCGTGCGCAGCTTCCGCCGCGGACAGGGCAACATCGACCTCGATCTGCAGCCCGGCTCACGCCTGCCCGCCTACTGCACGGCGATGGGCAAGCTGCTGTTGGCGTACCTGCCCGACCCCGAGCAGCGCGATGTGTTCACCGCGATGAAGCTGACCAAGCGCGGTCCCAACACGATCACGAGCAAGAAAGCCTTGTATGACGAGCTCGACGAGGTGCGAACCGCCGGTTTCGCGGTCAACGACGAGGAGCTCGCCTCCAACCTCTACACGATCTCCGCGCCTGTGCGCAACCAGGATCGCGAGGTGGTCGCCGCGATCAACATGGCGGCGCACAGCTCGATGATCTCGCTGGAGGAGATGGTCGATGCGCTCGGTCCCCACCTCGTATCCACGGCCGATCGCATCTCCGCGCGGCTGGGCTTCCGGCGCGACGACGAGCGCCACTGAGGCGCGATCGCTCCGCACCGAGCGGGCCGTCGACGGCGCCTTCCCGTTGCGGGTCGCGTACTCTCTGCGCCGCCATGCCTGTTCTCCTCAAGCGCACCGCCGCGCTGCTGTGCGCTTGCCTGCTCGCGGTTGGTCTGGCGGCCTGCGGCAACTCGGTCTCTGCCGCGTTCAAGGGGGAAGAACATGAAATCGCACAGGTGATCTCAAACCTCCAGAGCGACGCCACGGCGGGAGAACAGAAGAAGATCTGCACGAACGTCCTCGCGGGTACCCTGGTCAAGCAGCTGAGCAGCGTGAGCGGGGGCTGCGTGGAAGCGATCAAACGCCAGCTGGCCGAGGTCGACAGCCTGGTCGTGAACATCAAGTCGGTCCACGTGAACCCCGCCCCGCACGAGAACACCGCAAGCGCGCTGGTGACGAGCATCTACTCGGGCAAAACCGCCGAGAGCACGCTGCTGCTCGTCAAGGAAGCCGGCAAGTGGAAGATCTCGGGCACGTCGTAATCCGCTGATGCGGCCAACGGTGGTCCACCGGGTCACAGCGGTGCGGGCCGGGGCCTCGGCGAATCAGCCGAGTGAACGCCCGTACTGGCGTTCGTAGTACTCGCGATAGTCGCCCGAGCGAATCGGCTCCCACCACCACGGGTTATCGCGGTACCAGGCGACTGTCTGCTCGAGACCATCGCTGAAGCGCACGCGCGGGTTCCAGCCGAGCGCACGCACCTTCTCGGAGGAGAGCGAATAGCGGCGGTCGTGTCCCGGGCGGTCTGAGACGTGCTCGATCTGCGACTGATCGGCGCCGGACAGCTCGACGATACGGTTGACAACAGCGATATTGGCCTGCTCGTCGGGACCGCCCGCGTTGTATACCTCGCCGATCGCGCCATGCTCGAGCACATGGCCGATCGCGCCGGCGAAATCGGTCGAGTGAATCCAGTTGCGCACCTGCATCCCATCGCCATACACCGGCAGCGCGTCCCCCTGGAGCGCGTTCAAGATCATCAACGGAATCAGCTTCTCGGGATACTGATATGGACCGTAGTTGTTCGAGCCGCGACAGATGAGCGCGGGCAGGCGGTAGGTGTGGAAGTAGCTCTGCACGAGCAGGTCCGCCCCGGCCTTCGTGGCCGAGTAGGGCGAGGACGGGCGCAGCGGGGAGTGCTCGGTGAAGGTGCCCTGCTCGATCGAGCCGTAGACCTCATCGGTTGAGACCTGCAGGTAGCGCAGCGCATGCGTGCGCGCCGCCTCGAGCAGCACGTAGGTGCCTAGCGCATGGGTTGAGACGAACGCGTCGGGCTCGGCGATCGAGCGATCGACGTGTGTCTCGGCGGCGAAGTTGACGATCGCCTCCGGCGAGCTCGCCTCGAGCGCTGCGGCGACCGCCGCGGGGTCCTCGATCGCTCCACGGCGAAAGTGAAAGCGGGGATGCTCGGCGAAGTCGTGGAAGTTCTCCTCCCGCCCGGCATAGGTGAGCTTGTCGAGCACCGTCACCTCGTCACCATGCTCGAGCAGGCGCAGGCGCACGAACGTCGAGCCGATGAACCCGGCGCCGCCGCAGACGAGCAGTTTCATTTGCCCATCATCCCAGCCCTGCCCGAGCACGCACCGCCAGATAGCCTGCCAGGCCATCGCGCCAGTCGGGCATGCCCAGCACGTCGCCGCGCTCTGAGGCGAGTGCGGACCAGGCAGGGCGTGGAGCAGGGCGCGCCACCTCGGCGCTGGTGACGGGCTCGACCCGGCAGTCGAGCTCGGCCTGGCGGAAGATCTCGCGCGCAAAGCGGTTCCAGGAGACCTCTCGCGCTCCGGCGAGGTGCACGAGGCCTGAGACCTCGCGCTGAATCAGCCCGAGCAGCGCCGGCGCGAGATGGCCGGTCCAGGTGGGACAGCCGACCTGATCGGTCACCACCTGCACGGCGTCGCGTTCGCCGGCGAGACGCAGCATCGTGGCGACGAAGTTGTGCCCGTCCACGCCGAACAGCCACGAGCTGCGCACGACCGTGTGATCCCTGGAGGCCTCGAGCACCCGCAGCTCGCCCTCGAGCTTGGTCTCTCCATAGACCGAGCGCGGGCCCGTCGGATCGGACTCCACGTAGGGGCGCGCGGCGCCGGCCTCATCGAGGGGAGCGTCGCCGGTGAAGACATAGTCGGTTGAGACGTGCAC
>Ga0209038_10000153_pt1 | contig 22265 bp, 22 predicted proteins | sample BogFormECP03_OM3_FD_188237 | JGI IMG/M metagenome (GOLD analysis project Ga0209038, IMG submission 188237) | Bog forest soil microbial communities from Calvert Island, British Columbia, Canada - ECP03_OM3 (SPAdes) (version 2) | ecosystem: Environmental > Aquatic > Freshwater > Wetlands > Bog ...
ACCCTCGGTGGGTTTCACGCTTCCTTCGGCAGGGGTGACCCCTGCACCCGGTATCAAGAAAAACGCGGCGCGTCCGAAGTGGGCGCGCCGCGTTTTGCTTAATAGCTTATGGGCGCGGATAGCCGGGGAGGCGCGCCTGCATCTCGTTCGGATACTCGACCGGCAATGCGCTGGCCTTGTCGAGGGCGGCGAGCTCGGCGGCCTCGAGACGAAAGCCGATCGCGCCGAGGTTCTGCTCGTTCTGCTCTTCGGTGCGCGCGCCGTAAATCACCGAGCTGACGCCGTGCTGCTGATTGACCCAAGCCAGCGCGACCTGCGAGATGGCCCGGCCGCGTTCCTTGGCGATATGCTCGACAGCTTCCAGCGTTTTGTAATTGCGCTCGTCGGCCAGCCGATTCCACAAATCCCTGTGTGCGAGGCGGCTGTCCTCAGGCGGGCGCTGACCTGAACGGTACTTGCCGGTCAGAAATCCGCCGCCCAGCGGACTCCACGGAATTACGCCGACCGCTTCGTAGCGGCATAGCGGCAGAACCTCGCGCTCGATCTCGCGCGAAATCAGGCTGTATTGCGGCTGCAGGCAGTCAAACCGCGCATAGTTGTGTTTATCGCTGACCCACAAACTCTTCATCAGCTGCCACGCGGTAAAATTCGACGCGCCGATATATCTCACTTTGCCGTGACGCACGAGGTCGTCGAGCGCGCGCATTGTTTCTTCGATTGGCGTTTCGAAGTCCCACGAATGCACCTGGTAGAGATCGATGTAGTCCATCTTGAGGCGGCGCAGACTGGCCTCGACCTCGGACATGATATGCCCGCGCGAGAGGCCGATTTGATTGGGCGCGACGGTTTTGCCCATGAAAATATTGGCGTTGAAGCGGACTTTGGTCGCCACTATCAGATCTTTTCGCCGCTCGCCGAGAATGCGTCCAAGGATTTCCTCCGACGCGCCCGCCGCATAAACGTTGGCGGTGTCGAGAAAATTTCCGCCGACCTCGATGAAGCGGTCGAGAATTTTTGCCGCTGTTTTTTCGTCAGTCTCACGTCCAAACGTCATGCATCCGAGGCAAAGCTCCGAAACTTTGAGCCCGGTACCACCTAATCGCCGATATTCCATGGGTTTTTCGTATCCTCCGCAGGCGATTCTAGTCCGCCGCGACGCAGGTGCAAATCGAAACTTTTATTTTTGAATAATCGCTGAAATGAATCGTCTCAATAATTGGATGCAAACGGCTCTGGCATCCTCCCGGTTGGTTAATTCCTCCCAATCAACCGGGTAACCGTCCGCAGCGTACGCGGACGGCCGCTACGTACCGGCGGGCATCGGAGAGTCCCCCCCCTCTTCAGGTGCCCGCCATTTTTTTGCTCCACAGCTTTCGATCGTAAAAATCACACGCCGCATTCACGCGGATAAAGATCAAGTCCACAATTTTCGTTCGCATTTCGCGCGTCAACTTGACAGCGAGCGAGCGTATCAGTCATAGCTCATCCCTTGATGTTGTCGCGGTGGCTCAGATTGCTGGTGGTCGCGCCGGTTGTATTGCTCGCTTTCGGAGGGATGCTCAGTTGCGGCGGCAGCAGCGGTGGATCGCCAACACCTGCGACAACTCCGGGCTTTGGCCTGATCGCGCTGTCACTCCAGGACGGCCCCCCGGCGACGGCCACCTTCACAATCACGCCGGTCAAAACTCCCAAGGCGACGCCGAGCCCGACCATAACGCCGACCACTCCGGCAACCACCACCTGCGTCCCGACTGGACTGCCAACGCCGGTTCAGTTCAATGCACTCGGCACCTTCACCAAAAAGAACAAGGTCAAATTCATGGACCTGACGACCGCGTCGGCCACGATGTGGTCGTCGAGCAACCCCAATGTGCTGCAGGCGCCGCTGCCGGGGCTGAACGGCGGTAACTTCACGACGGGATCCGCGGGATGCGCCTGCATCCTGGCGAGCAATTCCGGAATCAGCAGCCAGTTCGTCGTCGTCGGGGTTGGGGTCGAGGACTGTGTCGACAACTGTCCGTCATCGGCATGCACGGCTCCGCCGACTCCCACCGCGACTGCCACCGCAGACGCCAGGCCGGCAGCTTCGAGCACGGCTGCGCAATCGCAATCGTCGCGCAGCGCGGGCGTGCTGATGTGGACCTTCGATGCGGGCGCGGAGTTGCGCGGAAAAATCGCGGCCGGCGCCGACGGCTCGATCTTCTTCATCACGCGCGACGGCGTGCTGCACGGACTCGACTCGAGCGGCAAGGAAGTCATGCGGCGCGAGGCGGCCGGCTCATCGCCGGCAGTGTTGCCCGACGGGACCGTGATCGCGATGTCGTCAAAGTCGGCGATTGCGGCGTTCTCCACCAACGGCACGACGTTGTGGAATCTTGAGATTGGTAACAGCGCGGGACCGCTCGCGACGAACGATAACGCCATTTACGCATCGGCCGGCGGCGACCTCGTATCCGTCGGCGCCTCGGGCTCGCTCAACTGGCGCGTGAGCGTCGGGGCGGTGAACTCCGCGGCGACGACCGATGACGGGGTGGTCGTGGGCACCTCGGGCGGCGCGGTCACTGCACTGGCGTCGGACGGCGCGGTGCTATGGACCTTCGAACCGGAAGGCGGATTCTCGGGCTCGGTCGCCTATGCGGACGACGTCGTCTACGCGGGATCGGCGGGCGGCGGCGTGTATGCGATCGATTCAAGCAACGGCAACCCGCTGTGGCACGAGAACTCAACGCATGCAGTGACGGCGGGACCGGCAGTCGCTCCGTCGGGCACGATTTTCGCGGGCGCTGATGCGATCTACGGCGTCTCGGCCGACGGCCATCTCCGCTGGACCGATCCGACGCTGAAACCAAGCGACGCCGGCGTGATCGTGGTCGGCTACGACAGCGTGTTCGAGGCGGCCGCGGGAGACGTGGGCGCCGTGCTCGCGGGCGACGGCAGTTACGTCTGGACGTCGCGCAGCTTCGGCAACATCACGACGGCAGCGTCGTCGCCGTCCGGGATGCTGTACGTCGGCACTTCAACCGGCCGCATCTTCGCAGTTCGATAAGTATTTCTGCTTCCATTGTTTTGATGCGCTAAAGTCCGACGAGGCCGGACTGAAGATGCACTTGACCCGGCAGTGTGGATTGGCGTGACTATGGAAGCATGAGCGCTATCGACATCATCAAGCGGCGGCTGAAGGAAGACCGGATTCCGGAGACTCCTGAAGAAGTCGGACAAAAGAAAAAGCGGCCGCGCGAGGTCGCGTTCATGGACGTGAACCTGTGCTTCCCGTGCGGCAAGTGCCCGGAGTTCTGCCCCGTGCAATGTATCGAGTACCTGTCGCCGGGCTCGGTGCCGGGGCGCGGCGTGCAGCCGGTGCAGGACCGGTTCCAGGAATGCATCGGGTGTTACATCTGCGTCGAGGTGTGCGCGCTGCTGACGGATTACGACGCGGTCCGAATGTACGATTCCAGCCTGGTCGAGGACGTGCTGGGCGTGAAGATCACCGACACGCCGCCGCCCACGGAGATACCGGCGCAGCCGTATGAAGAATACTTTTCGGAAGGCGGACTGTATCGCCATGTCGGCAAAGGCTCGCGCATCCGCGAGAAGATGACGGCCGAAGAGCGCGCAATCTTCGCGCGCGAGCGCGTGCGCGGTTAATCAGCGATTCCACAAATATCAGTCGGGCGCGATGCGCTTCTCGTACTCCGCTTCCACCGCGGCCCGCACTGACCAGATCCAGCGCGGCTCGCAACCGTTCAGATGTTCGACGAGGATTTCCAGCAGCGTGTGCCAGCCGCTGGCGACACTGACCATCTCGGCGCGATTGCCGAGTCGGTGATGGGTCAGAACCAGTGACACGTCGCGGCCGCGCGGCGTCAGCTCGAAGATGACCTCCGAATCGACCGGTCCTTCGCGCCAGGTAAAAGCCAGCAGCCGCGGCGGATCGCATTGCGTGATAATGCCGACTTCGACCTCGCCACCGTGATGTTTGAAACGTTCAGGGACCGGCTCGATGATGGCGGCATAGTCCGCTTGATTAAATTTCAGCTCAAAGCGACCGCTTGCGCGAAGTTCCATCGGACCGGAAGCGAGCCACTTTGCGCGCTTGTCGGACTCCGTCAAATACGCCCACACGCGATCGATCGGACCCGGCAGGACCCGCTCGAAGCGGACCGTACGCGGCTCGGTTACAACGCCGTAATCGCTCATCGTTTTTTCCTCGTTCGAGTTTTGGATTCAGGTTTGCGCAGCTCGCGCTCGAGCGCATCGAGGCGATCAGTCCAGAAGTGCTCATAGAAGCGGAGCCACTGGTCGGCCTCCGCCAGGCGCTCGGCGTCGAGACGGCAAAAGTGCTGCCGCCCCTGCACGGTCCTGCGCACCAAGCCGGCGCGTTCGAGCGCCTTTACGTGCTTCGAGGCGCCGGCGAATGACATGCGCAACGGCGCAGCCAGGTCGCCGATGGTCAGTTCGCCGCCGGCCAGACTCCGCAGCATTCGTCGCCGGGTCGGGTCGGCGAGCGCATGGAAGACAGCGTCGAGATGTGCGGAACTTTGCTCAACCATCTGGTTGAACTTTTATACACGCACAATGAGATTGTCAACCACTGGGTTTAATGATGGAAAACCTGAACGATGCGGGCTTAACGCGCGCGTCGACGGTTAGAGGCCAGGTTTTTCGCCGTCGTGGGCGTGGCCGATAGCGTGGCGCAGCTTGCGGTCGAGCTTGGCGCAGTTCAAGACGACCTTCTCGGAATGCACCGAATCGACGGCGCTGAGCGGGACGGTGAAGTCGCCCGCATTCTCGACGTAGATCACCAGCTCGGGGCGTCCGCCGGGCGAGACCTGGCGGACGGCGCCGAACTCCTCGCCGCCGTCGGAAACAAATGCCTGGAATCCAACTTGAATTTTTTCTTGCACGAGTTATTTCTCCACGGCCCGAGCGGCGCGATGCTGTATGCCTTGCAACACAAGTATCCGCCGAAACCTGCGCCGGGTCGAGTTATTTGCCCTGAAACTTAGGTGCGCGCTTTTGTTGGAACGCCGTGATGCCTTCCTTATAGTCCGCCGTTTTGCCCGCTGCGCCTTGCGCCTGCGCTTCGCATTTCAGGACTGCGAACAGGCCCATCGCCTCTTCGTCGATCCTGCGCACCAGATGCTTCGATTGCATGAACGCCGCGGTCGGGCCGAGCGCGACCTGCGCCGCAACTTTGCGCGTCTCGGCGACAAGAGTGTCTTTCGGCATGCTTCGATTAACGAGTCCAAACTGCGCCGCTTCGACGCCCGAGAGCAACCTGCCCGTGTAAATCAGCTCGAGCGCGCGATGCGTCCCCAGGCGCGCGACGAAAAACGAATGGCCGCCCGAGTCGAGCACCGCGCCGATGCGCGCGAACGGAGAGCCGATCTTCGCGTCGTCGGCCACGTAGGCGACGTCGCATCCGAGCGCCAGGCCGAGTCCTACTCCGAGACAGGCGCCATGAACGGCGGCAAAGGTCGGCGCGGGAAAGGCAACGATTCGCTTGATGAGTGGATTGAAGGTGCTCTCGATTATTGCCTCGGCGTCTTCGTCGCCCGGATGCGCATCGGCCAGATCGCGGCCGGCCGAGAATGCCGGGCCCTCGCCGCGAATCATCATCGCGCGCGCACCTTGAGCGGCCGCGCGCTCGAGCGCGCCGTTCAACTCGGCCACCATCGCGTCGTTCAACGCGTTCATCTTGTCGGGCCGGTTGAGAACAATTTCCGCGAGACCGTTTTCGACCGACAAATCGACGCTCATATCGATGACCTCTGTCTCTAGAACACGGGGATGATGTCATCGGCGGTGATGTCGCCGACGTCGACGCCCTCAATATCAAGTTCGGGAATCGCGGGGAACTGGATGTCCCAGCGCTCGACCAGCTTGCGCACGCGCGCGATCGCGAGGCGCCAGTTGTCGGCCTGCTGCTCGAAGGTGAGGATGCCGAGGCCGGCCTCGCGCGCCGTTCGCAACAGGATGCGATGGTTGTGCAGGAAGTAGCCGGGCAAATCCCAAAACTGCCCCGGTGGCTCCCACAGCACCATCGAGAGAAATACGAATCCAGCGCGCAGCTGCTTGGTGATGAAGGTTTTGTGCTCGTCGGTGAGACCGGGCCACTCCTTCTCGAGCAGGTTGATGCAAATCTGCAGGTGGCGCGCTTCGTCGCGTCCGATTTTTGTGAAGATGTCGCGGAACACCGGATGCGTCGTGGCGTGCGCCATGCCGTGGAACAGCGTCGACGAAGCCACCTCGCCCATCATGAACGACGTGAAGATGACGGCGAGCGGATAGCGATCGATCGCGCGGTTGTAGCCGGTCCAATAGCGGCCGCCGTTGTGGTAGAGCCAGCCGATATTGTTGAGCGCAACGCGCTGAAGTTCGCTGGTCGGCGTGAAGCCCTGCGGTCCGTTCGGCACCAGGCGTTGAATGACGCGCTGGCAAGTCTCTTCGTGATTGGTCTCGTCACGGGTGATGGAGAAGAAACATTTGCGAACCGGATCTTCCTCGTGCGTCTCCCACGCGTGAATGGTCGCGCGCGCGAATACTGCCGGGCCCGACGAATCGAAGTTCGAGAGCAGCGCCCACCAGTACATGATGGCGACCTTCTCGTCGTCGCTCCAGGTCTCGGGCGACAACTCGCTCCAGTTGATATCGGCGGGGTTGAAGCCCTCGCGCTTGGCGCGTTCGTAGATTTCAGCGAGCTTGGGCGTCTCGCATCGCCATTCGATCGGAAAGATATTGGGCTGGGGAACGATTGGCGCCTCGATGAGGCCGCCCTCGGGAATTTCGAATTCGCTCATCGCACTGCCCTCCTTCCCCTTAATCTACCAACCGTTCGGTTGATTTGTCAAAACGCCCACGGGCCCGCGGCGTCAGCCCCTCGAAGGCCATCCGGAAGATGGTCTCGGCGACTTCCGGCGCGTCCAGCCCCCCACCCGGCCGGTACCACTCCGTGATCGAATTGAGCATCCCGAACAGCAGCCGCGTAGCCAGCCGCGGCTCGACGTCCGCGCGCAGATCAAGCTGGCGCTGCGCGTTGCGCATGACTCCGCTAATCAGGTGGTCGAATTCGCGCCGGCGCTCCATGATTCGCCGCTCGACCGGAGTATTGCCGCGCACCCGCAGCAGCAGCGCGACTTCGGGCAGTTCATCGACGGTGATTTCGATCGTGCGATGCACGATGTACTTCAAGCGCTCCACGGCGCGACCGCGCTTGGCGGGCCGCTCGTCGAGCACCGCGAACAGCGCGTCGAGCGCGCGACCGACGCCGCGCGCCAGCAGCTCTTCCTTGCTGCGCACATGATAGTAGATGCTGGCCTTGGTGATTCCGGCCGCACGCGCGACGTCTTCCAGCGTGCTGCCATCGTATCCACGCTCACGGAACACGCGCACCGCAACGTCGAGGATCGCATCGAGGTTGTATGGTTTCCGCTCCCTGGCGGATGGACGCCCCACGCTTATCGCCCTCCCTTCGCAGTCGGGTAGTTTGACTGGATGCGCGCACGCTTGCCAGTCTTTCGCGTGACAGGCGCAGCCGGCGGCCGGGAGAGTCAGCGATGAAATTTGCAATAGCCATCCGCAACATGGGTCCGCAGTCCAATCGCGCCACGCTCCGCGCCTGCGCGCGAATCGCGGAGCAAACCGGCTTCGACGCGCTCTTCGTCTCCGATCATTTGTGCATCCCGCCCGACCAGACCGAGGGTTCCGGCGGCCGCTACCTCGACGTGCTCGCGACGCTGGCCTTCCTCGCCGGCGCCACCGAGAAAATCCGCCTCGGGGTTTCGGTGCTAGTCGTCCCCTATCGCCCCGCCGTGCTGACGGCCAAGCAAGTCGCGACGATCCAGGAACTGTCGGGCGAGCGCATGATCCTCGGCGTCGGCGTCGGATGGATGAAGCCGGAGTTCGCGGCACTTGGCGCCGACCTTCGAAAGCGCGGTGCGATTACTAATGAAACGCTGGCGGTGCTTCATCACCTGTTCAGCGCCGACGTGCCCGGCGCCTACGACGGCCCGCTCGTGAAGTTTCCGTCGTTCGTATTCCTGCCGCGTCCAAAGCGCCCGCCTATCTGGATTGGCGGCAACGGTCCGGCCGCGACGAATCGAGTGCTGAAATATGGCGACGGCTGGCATCCGATGCTGCCCGCGGCGGAACTTAAAGCAAAAGTTGAAGAATTGAACTCGCGGGCACGAGCCGCCGGACGCGAGCGGCCCGAGATTGTCGTGCGGCGAGGGCTGAAGCTCGACGACACTGCCGTGGCGCGCGCAAAAGTCGCGGCGGAGAAAGATGCCGGCGCGACGTATTTCATCCTCGACCTGGGGCGCTATGCCGACGAGCACGCATTCGGCAAAGCGGCCGAGACTTTCATGGCGCGCGTCGCGAGCTAGATCACTTTGTCGCGGCGGAGCGAATCGAGGTCGTCGGCGCTGACGCCCAACAGCTCGCGATAGACGCGATCGTTGTCGTGGCCGACGGGGACCGAGCCGCGCACGATTTTTCCCGGCGTCAGCGAGAACTTCGGCGCGACGCCGATGCCTTTGACCTTGCCGACCTGCCCGTCTTCCCACTCGACGTGCATCCCGCGCGCGCGATATTGCGGGTCCTCGGCAATGTCCTTGCTCGTCATGATCGGTGAGCACGGCACGTTGCCATCCGCCATCGCGGCGACAACCTCCTTCACGGTGCGCTCCGAAATCCATCCGCGCAGGATAGCGTCGAACTCGATTCCCTCGATCGATTCGAGCTGCGTGCGAGCCGTTTCCCATTTCGGATCCGCGGGATCGAGTCCGATCACGCGCAGCATCCGCTGGTACACCTCGCCGAGCGCGCCCATCACGACCCATCCGTCGCTGGCCTGGAACGAATCGAGCGGCTGAAACCCTTGCGCGCGATTTCCCGAGCGCTCGCGCACGATGCCGTTCTGAAAATATTCGACCATGGTGCCGCCCATCGTCTTGTGAATCGCCTCGTACTGCGCAACGTCGATCGACTGACCCTTGCCAGTCGCGCGCGCGTAGGTCAGTCCTGCCAGCGACGACCACATCGTGAACAGCGCCGTGATGTAGTCGCCCGTCCACGGTGCGGCGCGCGTCGGCGGCGTCGGATCTGGAAAGCCGGTCTGGTACATCATGCCGGCGACGGCCTGCCCGACCACGTCGTACGACGCGCGATGGACGTAGTCGGGGTCGCCGCTTTGCCCGAAGCCCGAGACATGCGTGATGACCAGCTTGGGATTGGTTTGCCAAATCGTGGCGTCGTCGAGGTTCCATTTCTTACACGTGCCGGGCTTCGAGCTTTCCATCCAGATGTCGGCGCGCGCGACGAGTTTGAGAAAAATTTCGCGGCCGCGCGGTTTCGACAGATCGAGCGAAACGCAAAATACGTTGCGTCGCTCCTGGATCCACGTGGTCGCGACCGCCGACTTGCCGTCCTTCGTCGCGAGCCGGATGCCGATATTGCGCCAGCCGACGTCGCCGTTTCCCGGCCGCTCGATTTGGATCACTTCCGCGCCCATTTCGGACGCCAGCTCGGCGGCGAACGGTTGCGCGATCAAGGTGCCGGTCGAGACGATCTTGACGCCCTGCAGCGGTCCGAATTTCTCGCTAACCAGATTATCGTTGCTCATAGATTTGGCGATGATGCCGGTTTTCATCCGGTCAGAGCAATATAGAAGCGCCGCAGCCGTTTGCTTGCATGCACGCCCTATCCGGACGGCGTTTTCCGGAAGCGGGCTGCGGGCTATTATATTGTTAAATTTGAAAGCTGTGCCGAGGGCGGCGTGAACTCACCTCTCGAACTTCTCAAAAGCGACTCTCTGAACCGGCGCGAACTGACGTTCAAGGCCCTGGCTGGTCTGTGTGGCGGCGCCATCGGATGGCTGCCGGTCGAGCTGGCTTCGCACAATTCTCATCTCGGGCAGGCGCAGACCACCGGCGACATGATCGCGTATTACCTGTCGGCCGCGATCGCGGCGGGCCTCATCGGCGCGTTCATCACCGCGGTCGATACCACAGAAATTCGCATAACGCCGGAGTCCCAGCGCCGGTTCATCCGCGGCTTCGCGATTTGTGCAGCGCTCTCGCTGGTGTCGACCTGGCTGGGGAATTACGTCTTCAACGCGGTGCTGCAGGCCGGCGGCGTCGGCTTCAGTCCGAATGGCGAGCTGGTTTCGGGTTCGATCGTAGTTCTGGTCATCGCAAGAATTTTGGGATGGGCGATCGACGGAGCGCTGGTGGGCGCCGGCGTCGGCCTCGCGACGATGACGATGGAGAACGTTCCCAAGGGCGCGGTCGGCGGCGTGGTCGGCGGAGCGGTCGGCGGAATCGCTTTCGATTTGATCGGCTGGTTCGTCGGTGGCGGCGCCGCTTCGCGATTCTTTGGCGAAGCTGCCACCGGGCTCGCGATAGGACTGTTCATCGGGCTGGTGCAGGAGCTGACCAAGGCCGCGTGGATCACGGTCGAACAGGGACGGCTGCGCGGACGGCAGTTCCGCGTCGAAGGTGCTCGTGCGTCGATTGGGCGCGCCGAGGAAAATCCGGTCGGGCTGTTCGGCGACCCGCTGGTGCAGCAGCGGCACGCAGTGATCGAACGGCGCGGCGCCGACTACGTCATAAAGAATCTCGCGGTGCAGGAAGGCACCTTCGTCAACGGCCAGCGCATCGAAACGGTTGACCTGCACGACGGCGACCGCATCAACATCGGCGGCTACGAAATGATTTTCCATTTGCGCGGAATGTCCTCGCCGGCGCGGCACCAGGCGTCGCTGGCCGTCGACCCGATCAATCCGGCGCATATCGCCACGCGGCTGGCGGGAGCGAATGCCAGGGTCGACGGTCCCAGTCTCATCGATGTGGCGGGACAGGCCTACCCGGTTCGTACCGGCGCCGTGACGCGGATTGGGCGCGCGCTCGACAATGAAATCGTCGTGAGCCACTCCTCGATCTCGCGGCATCACGCGAGCATCGAAAATTCCAACGGCGCGCTGGTGGTGCGAGACCTCAACAGCCAGAATGGAACGTTCGTCGGCAACCGGCGCGTGACCGAACCGACGCGCGTGAACGACGGCGACATCGTAAGATTCGGCGACGCGCAGTTTACCTTCCGTGGCTGACGAGGATTTCGAGAAGCCGAGATTCTGCTCGCGATGCGGTCAGCCGATCGTCGTGGCCGAGGCGAGCTTCTGCAAATCGTGCGGTGCGCCGGTAACGCAGTTCCCGCTGATGCGGCGAGATGCGGGGTTCAACCCGATGCTGGCGCTGGTGCTGAGCATCGTACCGGGAGTCGGCCACATTTATCGCGGCAAGCCGTTCAAGGGAATTTTCTGGTTTATCTTCGTGACGTTCGCGTACGCGACGTCGACTGCGTTCGGCATTCTTATCCACGCCATATGCGCCGCCAACGCGGCCTTCTCTGATAGGCTGCGCGAAGACCTGCTGGCGCCATAGAAGACGCCTGCGCACTGCCATAAAATTCAAGATAATGCTTAGATTCTGATCGCAGGGATGATTGCGCCCAACACCATTGTCGGCGGCCGCTACCGCGTGACCAAGCCGCTTGGCGGCGGCGGGATGAAACTCGTCTATCTCGCCGAGGACCTGCGGCTGGCCGCTCGGCCGTGCGCGCTGGCCGAGATGGTCGACAGTTTCACCAGCCCCGAAACGCAGCAACAGGCGGTGGCCGCGTTTCAGCGCGAGGCCGACATGCTCGCGCAGCTCAGCAACGAACATATCCCGCGCGTGTTCGATCGCTTCAGCGACCAGAACCATCACTACCTCGTGATGGAGTTTATCGACGGCATCACGCTCGAGCAGAAGCTCAAAGACGCCGGCGGCAAGCTGTCCGAGGGCGAGGTCATCGACGTGGCGCTGCAGGTGCTCGACACGCTCGAGTATCTGCACAATCTCGAGCCGCCGGTAATTTATCGCGACCTGAAGCCGTCGAACGTGATGCTGACGCCGTCGGGGCAGGTGAAGCTGATCGATTTCGGAATCGCGCGCTTGTTCCAGCCGCTCAGCAACGCGACGATGATCGGCACGCAAGGCTACGCGCCGCCCGAGCAATATCGAGGCAAGGTCGAGTTCCGCTCCGACCTGTATGCGCTCGGCGCCACGATGCATCACGCGCTATCGGGCCGCGACCCCGCGCTCGAGCCGCCGTTCAGCTTTCCGCCGCTGCGCTCGCTCTGTCCCGACGTCACTCCCGCGCTGTGCGAGCTGGTCGATCAGGCGCTCAAGTACGACGTCGTCCTGCGCGTGGCGGACGCCCCGGAGTTCAGGCAGCGGCTGATGGCGATCAAGTCGGGTAGCCCGATTACGGCGCCGCAGCGCAATTCTTCGACTGCGGGCTCGTCGCGTCCACAGCTCAAGCTGCCGCTGAGCGGGGTGAAGTCCAAAGAGCAGCACGCGTCGGCGCCGACGATGCTGAGCAACGCGATCGACACCGAGTGTCCGCGATGCGGCCGCAGCATCCCGGTGGATTCGAACTTCTGCTCGTTCTGCGCGGCCGACGTGACGGGGCGGCTCTCGATGCCGGACCGCGGCGCGGCGCACGAGGCGCAGACGATCGTGCTCGACGACGTCGCGGCGCCGGGCGATTTCCCCGGGCCGATTTTTCATTCGCGCCGACGCCGGCGGCGTCCCGGGCGGTCGCTGGCGATGGTGATCGGAGGATGTTTTTTGCTGGGCTACTTTCTCTTTCATTCCTACCAGCAGCCTTCCGACGGCGACACGGGACCCGACTACGGCGGAGTTCCTTCGGTGCCGGCGCCGGATGGTTCATCGCCCGACGCCGGCGAGCCAGCGCATACACAGCCGCGAGAGATCGCGCTGCGGCGGCAGCTCGACATGGAAGGCTACGGCTCGGTGCATTTCAAGATGGATGGCGACACGATCATCTTGTGGGGTACGGTGCCGACGGAAGCCGATCGCCTGATGGTGCAGACGCAAATTTTCATGTTCGCGCGAATTTTTTCGATCGAAGATCATATCCAGGTGCGCGACACCTTCGCCGAGCCGTAGTATCCACCGCATGATCGCCGACCTGCACGTCCACACGCGGCTTTCGTCCGACTCCAACGTCGCGCCGGAGCAGTATCTCGAGTTTGCGAAGAGCTCGGGGCGCGGACTTGGCGCGATTTGCTTCACCGAGCATCGCTTGTTCCCGGACGACGCTGAAGTCGGCGCGCTGTATGCGGAATTGGCGGAGCGATTTCAGATTGCAGTCTTCAAGGGAATCGAAGCTGACACCGACCTTGGTCATCTGCTGCTGTTCGGGGTGAATGACGAAGTGATTCGCCGGTTCGATCTGACTTCGCGGATGCTGAAGAGCGACAGCCTGATCGAGGTACTCTATCACGAAGGCGGCGTCGCCATCCCGGCCCATCCGTTTCGCGATTCCGGATATGGCGCGCGACTCGACGCGCTGCTCAGCCGTCATGGCGCGGCGCTTGGCGCGGTCGAGGCGCTGAACGGGCAGAACTCAGCCGAGGAGAATCGGCGGGCGCAGGATGCAGCGCTCAAGCTCGGGCTGACGGCGGTCGGCGGCAGCGACGCTCACTTCGCCACTTCAAAATGGTTCATGACGGTGGCGACGGAATTCGAGCGCGAGGTGAAGACGGTCGAGGAGATGTGCGCGGAAATCCGCGCGGGGCGCGCGCGGCCTTATATTTTTGCCGATTCTGATTGAGTGGCGCCGGGGGAGTCCATGTTCTCCAGCGCGTGGGTGAATTGCCGGACGTCTTGCGGGCGCCCCGCCGCGATCAGCTCGTCGCCGGCTTTCAGCGGACGATCGGGCGAGATGGGCGAGAATTCGCCCTGCGGATTTCCGGCGTCCTGAACCGCCAGCACGGTGACGCTGAAGCGGGCGCGGGCGTCGAGCTTGCGCACGGTGGTTCCGGCAGCGTTGGGCGGAACCGTCACCCGCGTCACGCGGTAGCCGGTCGCCCAATAAATGTTCGGATCGCGCGTCGCCAGGGTCGACAGGGAAACCGTCACGCGGTTGAGTGCCTGCGCGATTTGGCGGCTGGTAACGAGGCCGAGAAAGCGGCGGCTGATGCGATCGATCACCGGCAGCTCGTCGAGGCCTTCGTGTTCCATTATCTGGCTCGCCTCGTCGAGGTTGGCGTCGAGGGTCACGGTCGGGCAGTTCGCGTTGGAGATGTCGAACGCGTTGATGAGCGGGCCGAGTTCCTTGCCGGAGACGATCATGGTCAGCAAATCGCGCACCACGATCGCGCCCGCCAGCTCGCCGTCGCTGTCGACGACCGGCAGTGTCGATTGCGAGGTCTCGCCGGCGGTGCGCAGAACATCGGACAGTGTAGTGTTCTCACTGACCATCGTGACGTTTTTGGTTACGACGGCGCTCACCGGAATGAGCGTCAGCGCGAGGCGCTCGCTGCCGATTTGCAGGGTCTTGCCCTGGCGAGCGAGGCGGAACTCGTCGAGGGATTCGGTTTCGATCGCGCGCGCGACGACCAGCGCGGTAATCGTCGCGATCATCGACGGCAACGCGATGGTGTCGCTGCGTGTCATCTCCCAGAGCAGGAACAGCGCCGTCAGCGGCGCGTGCGTGGTGCCGGCCAGAAACGCGCCGAGCCCCACCAGCGCGTAGGAGCCGCGCGGCCCCGTCAGGTGGGGGATCAACCTCACCGACACGCGCTGGAACAAGCCGCCTGCCATCGTGCCGATGAAGAAGGTCGGGCCGAAGGATCCGCCCGGCGCGCCGCATCCGAGCGAAACGCTGCTGGCGAAAAACTTCGCGCAGGTCATCACCGCGAGCATCCCGATGCCGAACTCGCCGGCCATCGCCGCGTTGATCACCGGGTAGCCGTCGGACAGATTTTGCGGCAGCCAGATCCCAATCGCGCCGACCACTGCGAGGCCTGCCATCAGCTTGAGCCAGACCGGCTGATCGAGCCGGCGAAACCAGGAGTCGGTGGCGTTGAAGAAGCGGATGTAACCGGCGGCGAGCACGCCGAGGAGCGCGCCCATCAGCGCATAGGTCGCCATCTCCCAGTAGCTGCGCAGCACGAATTCGGGCGCGAGAAAGACGACCGCGTTGCCCTGGATCGCACGCGACGTGATTACGGCGCTGAAGGTGGCGATGATCAGGAGCGTGAGGTTGGCGATTTCGGTGTGGCCGAGGAGGACGATCTCCTGCGCGAACATCAGGCCGCCGATCGGAGCGTTGAAGGTCGTGGCGATGCCGGCGCCGGCGCCAGCTGCTACCAGCACCTTGGCGCGATCGGGCGACAACTTACGCAGCTGCGCGATGGTCGAGCCGATCGCGCCGCCGATCTGCGCAATCGGGCCTTCGCGGCCAACCGATGCGCCCGCGCCCAACGACAGCGAGGCGCCGGCTGCCTTGACGAAGATCCAGCGCCGTTTGACCCTGGCACTGCCGAGATTGACCATCTCGAGAAAATTCGGAAAGCCGTAACCGAGCACGTCGCCGGGAAAAATCCAGTTGAGCAGCAGGATGGCGACGCCGCCGCTCATCAGGATCACCGGGATTAGCGCGCGATACCATCCGCCGTGATCGATGCCGAGTGCGTTCCACTCGAACCCGCGAAACAGCCACGAGAAAAATTCGATGAGCGCGCGAAATCCGAGATTGCCGAGCGCCGCGAGCACCCCGACGGTTACTGCGAGCAGAATCAGCTGGACGTATTCGAACTGGTCGCTGCGCAGCGAAAGCGAAGGTCGTCGCATGAAATCCCGATGCCGCTAGACGCCGAGGAACCGGTGCGCGACGGCGAGAAACTCGTCGAGGCGATCGTGATGCACCCAGTGGCCGGCCTTTTCGACGGTCACCGACTCGGCGTGCTTGAAGGCCTGGATGCGCCCGTCTTTGACCCAATCGCCCGCCCACGATTCAGTGCCGCGAATCAGCAGCGTCGGACAGGTGATGCGCCCCCAAATCTCGCGCGCGTCGCGGTTGTTGAACATGTACGGCGACGTGGCATGAACGTAGTTGTCGAACTTCCACGAGTAGGTGCCGTTCTCGTTGCGGCGAATGCCCCAAATCGTGAGATGCAGCGCCTGGTCGCGGCTGAGATGCGGATTGGCCTCGCGCATGCGGGCTAGAGCCTCTTCGATCGACGGGTACTCGCGCACCTTGCGCCGCGCGAGCGTCTGCATCTGGCCGATCCAGTTGTTCATGCGATCGTAGGCGGGCGTGTCTTTGATCATGCCGGGGGGTGGGCCCATCCCTTCAATCGAGACGACGCGCTTGACGGCGTCGGGATGCGTGCCGGTGTACTGCAAAACGATTCCGCCGCCGAGAGAGTGACCGATGAGCGTCGCGGGTTCCTTGGTTACGGCGTTCATGAGCTGTGCGAGGTCGAGCACGTAGTCGATCATCGAGTAGCCGCTGCCTACTGCCCAGTCGGAGTCGCCGTGACCGCGCAGGTCGGGCGCGATGATGTGGAAATGGCGGCGCAAATCGAGCGCGACCCAATCCCAGTTGCGGCAGTGATCGCGGCCGCCATGCACGAGCACGAGCAGCGGCTTGTCGGCATTGCCCCAATCGACGTAGTGCAGTTTGAGGCGCTGCGAATAAAAATAATGCGAAGTCGGCCCGATGATGCTATCGGCCATGTGCCGGTCTCTCCACGAAGCTAAGACGTCAGCGTCAAAAGCTACAGGTTAGGCTGGATCTCGTCGAGGGCCGCGCGCGCCGTGCGAGTGATGAACTCGATCTCGGCGTCGCCGATAATGAACGGCGGCGTGATCATCATCGCGTCGCCACCCGCCTTCCCCGCCATCCCGGTCGCCGGATAGAAGAACATCCCCTTGCGCACCGACGCGCCCAGCACGCGATTGGTAACTTTCTTTTCGGGAGCGAACGGCGTACGAGTCGCTTTGTCCTGCACCAGCTCGATGCCCCAGAACATCCCGGTGCCGCGGATGTCGCCGACCATCGGATGGCCCGACAATTCTTCCTTCAAGCTCGAGCCGAGGCGCGCGCCGACTTCCGCCGACCTCTCTACTAGCCGCTCGCGCTCCATGATGGCGAGCACTTCGTCGGCGACCGCGCACGCTACCGGATGCGAACTGTAGGTGTAGAACATGAAATCGGCTTTCGCCTGCTCGACTTCCTCGACCAGCGATTCCTTGACCGCGATCATGCCCATCGGCATGTAGCCGCCGGTCAGGCCCTTTCCGCCGACCAGGATATCCGGCACGACGTCCCAGTGGTCGACGCCGAAGCGGCGGCCGGTGCGGCCGAAGCCGGTCATCACTTCGTCGGCGATGAGCAGCACGTCGTAGCGATCGCAGATCTCGCGAATCTTCGGCCAGTACTCCTTGACCGGCGGCACGACGCCGCCGCTCGAGCCCATCATCGGCTCGGCGATAAAAGCGGCGATCGAGTCGGCGCCGTTGTTCAGGATTTCTTTTTCGAGCGCGGCGGCGCAGTCGAGATCGCACGACGGATAGGTTTTGCCCCACGGGCATCGGTAGCAATAGGTCGGATCGATCTTCGGCCAATCGAGCAGAATATGCTCGTAGTCGGCGCGGCGTCCGCTGCCGCCGGCAGATAACGCTGCGATAGTGTTGCCGTGATACGAGAATCGGCGCCCGATGATCTTGCTCTTCGATCGTTTGCCGCGGACCTTGTGATAGAGAATCGCAAACTTCAGCGCCGCTTCGACCGACTCCGACCCGCCGCTCGTGAAAAAGAACCGCGTGAGCCCCGCTGGGGTCCATCGCGTGAGACGATCGACCAGCTTCTCGCGCTCGGGCGAAGTCCAGACCGGCACGATGTAGTCGAGATTGGCGATGGTGCGCGCGGCGACCTCGGCGATTTCGCGGCGGCCCTGGCCGATGTTCACCACCACGGCGCCGCCGCCCGCGTCGAGGATCTTGTTGCCGTCCGAGGCGTAGAGCCAGGGGCCCTCAGCGCGCTCGATGCGGATGGGATCGTGCGGACCACGCATGAACATCGGTGTGTCGGGCATGGATGAATCTTAACCGCGAATCGATGCGGCGGGCAACGTGAGGAATGGAGGAAGCTACTTGATGGCGCCGGATTCGCGCCAGCGGTCGAGGTCTTCTTTGCTGTAGCCGAGGTCGCCGAGGATTTCGTCGGTATGCTGCCCGAGCTGCGGCGCGAGCGATCTGATTGAGCCGGGAGTGTCTGAGAACTTCGCCGCGATGCCGACCTGTTTGACCTTTTTGCCGCTCGGCGCTTCGACTTCGACAATCATGTTGCGCGCCAGCACCTGGGGATCGTTCGGCACTTCGTCGAGGGTGAGCATCCGGCCTGCGCAGATGTCGCTCTTGTTGAGTATCTCGAACCATTCGTCGCGTGTTTTGGTTTTGAAGGTTTCAGTGAACACGCGGGCGATCTCGGCGCGCTTGCTCGAGTCGTACTCGTGCGGAATGAAATCTTCGCGGCCGAGTGCGCGGCAGAGGTTGGCGAAGAACCACGGCTCGATCGCGGCGATCGTAATGTATTTGTCGTCTTTGGTCAGGTAGGTGTTGTAGTTCGGGATGCCGCCGTCGAAGATCGTCTCGCCGCGCTGCGGCACTTTGTGGTTCGCGAAGAAGGTCGAGAACGCCTGCGCCAGCAGCGCGAGGCTGCCGTCCATCATCGAGATGTCGACGTATTGCCCACGGCCCGTTTGATTGCGCGCAACCAGCGCCGCGAGCACGCCGATGGCGCCGTTCATCCCGCCGGCGGCGTAGTCGGCGACCAGGTTGTGCGGAATTGTCGGCGGCGAACCGGGGCGCCCGAACATCGAGAGCACGCCCGCGGTCGCGATGTAGTTGATGTCGTGGCCGACGAGGTCGCGATACGGGCCGGTCTGGCCGTAGCCGGTGATGGCGCAATAGATGAGGCGCGAGTTGCGCGACGAGAGCTTCTCGTAGTCAATGCCGAGGCGCTTGGCGACGCCGGGACGATATTCCTCGACGATGACGTCGGTGCGTTGCGCGAGGCGGGTGTAGATTTCCTTGCCCACGCCGCTTTTCAGATTGATGCCGATCGATTTCTTGTTGCGCGCGAGCGCGTTGTACGGCGAGCTGCCGAAGGTATTGGTCTGCGCCCGCGTGTCGGCCGCGGCCGCTTGTTGCGCACGCCTGCCGGTGGGAGGGCCCGGCTCCTCGATCTTGATCACTTCGGCGCCGAGGTCCGCGAGGATCATCGTGCAGAACGGCCCCGGTGCGAGCTTGGTCAGGTCGAGTACTTTGATTCCGTCGAGTGGTGCAGGCATCGTGGCTCTACTCTATTGATTCGGATTTTCCGGCTGCTGCTGATTGAACTGTGGCACCGAGTCGTTCTGATCGTTGTCGCCGGCGTTGGGCTGCGCTTGCTGATCGTCGCCGCCCGCGGCATTTTGCTCATTCATCTGAGTGCCGTCGCCGTTCTGATTGTCGTCGTTGTCGTTCGAATCGCCGTTGTTGTCGCTGTCCGTGGCGTCGCTGTCGCTGTTGTTGTTGTCATTGTCGTTGGTGCCAATAGCTGGATTGTCCTGCGCGACGATGATGCCCGGTTGCGATGCGGGATTGCTTGACGCGGGATTGGCCGCGTTGCGATTCGCCGCGCATGCGAGCGGCGGCGCCATCAACAGAAGGAACGCGGCCGTCAGACTGATTTTCGCGAACATAACAATCTCTCCAATCTTTCCGATCGCACGAACACTTCGCGCAGGCCGATTATAGAACCGCGGCACGCACTCGCGCCATTCGCTCGGCCAGCGACTTGAGACCTGTCACCATGTGCACGCCGTACCAATGCAGGTCGCGGCCGCCGACTATCAGCACGCGGCGGCTGAGCGCGGGCGGCACAAGAGCCTTGACCTCGGCGACGTCGGCTTCGTCGAAGGGATAGGGCTCGTCGGGAAGTATGACGATGTCGGGGCGGCGTTCGACGGCCTCCTCGAGGGTGGTCACGGGATAGCGCTCGCCGGCGGACGCGTAGATGTTGTTGTAGCCGAGCATCCGGAGCACGTCGTGCGCGTAGGTGTCTCCGTTGAAGGACATCCACGGCTTCTTCCAAATCGGGCAAAAGACGCGCAGTCGCAGCTTGCTCCATACGCCGAGCGCCGCCTCGATGCCGCTGACGCTGAGCGTGATCTCCTTGGCCAGCGCGGCGGCGGCAGCCTCGCGGCGCAGAACGCGGCCCAGGCGCAGGATCGATTCGACCGCGCCGGGAACAGTGCGCGGATACGTCGTGAAGACGGGGATGCCGGCGGCGCGCAGCTTCTCGACGTCTTCGCGGCGGTTCTCCTCGGCGTTGGCGATGACCAGTTCGGGCTCCAGCTTCACGATGGCGTTGATGTCGGGGTTCTTGGTGCCGCCAACTTTCGGAATCGACGCGACGGCCGCGACCGGCTCGACGCAGAATTTCGTCACGCCTACGACCTCGGAGCTGAAACCGAGCGCAAAGAGCGTCTCGGTCCAGCTCGGCACCAGCGACACGATTCGCGCGGGCGGCCGCTCGAGCTCGACGCGGAAGCCCATGTCGTCGGCTATTTGCGTCGCGCCCGCCATCTCAATGCTCCGGTTGGGGCTCCCTTTGCGCCGATGAATTCACGCGCCGGCGAAACAGGCTGAAGCGCGGCATCATGATCAAAACCCCGGTGACGAGAAGGCCGTCGCCCAGCGCCAGCAGCACTGTCAAGATGATGCGAAACTGCTGGTGATTGAAGGCGACCTGCAAAGTCTGGAGGGCCAGCAACGTCAGCGGAATCACGCTGACTCCAACGAGAACAAGAACGAGCCCAAACCATTTCAGCGGCGATTGTGGCCAATTCATTTCGGTCTCCGATCCTTACCTCGATTTGCGCTTGATGATCGCGTCCAGCTCGCGGCGATCGCCGGGCGTCAGTTGCTCAGAACCGGCGCGCGCGCCAGGATTTGATTTCGCGGTCGAGGCCGCCGAATCATTCGCGTCGTTCTGCGGTTGGGACGCGGCAGGCGGCTGCGGCTGATCGGGCGCTCGATACGCGATGTAATGCACGGCCGACGGAATCATAACTCGCTTCGTTAAAAATCCCAAAATGAGCGCCGCCAGCAGGGCGAGCACGATGATTCCCGGCCGCCGCCTCCGCTTCTTCTTCGCCGGCCGCCTCGCGCCTGCGCGCTTTCGCGCCGGCGCAGCTCGTACTCGATCCGCCACCTGACTTCCTCCGCCGCGAGCGCCACCCGAATGCTACCGCAGAGGCTCACCTAATAGAACTGCGCGAGCCCATCGCGCGACGAGGCGCCGCGTCGGCAGTTCGTCGAGATGGCGCGCGCCGTTGTACCAGTCCACGCCAAGCTCCTGCGCGCGACGGCTGATGTTCGCAACGCGGAAGAACATCCGGTGACGAGGACCGTAGAAATTGCGCGCGGCGAAGGCGAGCTTGCTCATTTTCTTGCCCACCGACCCTTCGTGCAGCGCGCGATCGTAGGCGCGCAACGCGCCGCCGTCGCCGTCGATGTAGTCGCAGATGGCGCTCGCGGCGAGCTTGCCGTGCTCGAAGGCGCACGAAATCCCTTCGCCCATCAGCGGATCGACGCCGGAAGCGTCGCCCGCCAGGATAACGCGTCCCGATGCGTAGCGGTCGCTCGCGTCGAACCATCGAATCGGGAACGAATGCCATCGGGTCGCGTGCCGCTTCAGGCCGTCGAGCGGAAGCTCCGGGAACGCCGCGACGAGTTCCGCAATCATCCGCGATTGCCCGCCTGCCTTTTCGGAGAAATCGCGCGGACGTTGATCGTAAATGCCGACGTTCAGATGTGGCATGCCGTCGATGAGGCACGGGAACGACCAGCTGTAGCCGCTGATTCCGCGGCTGACGCATCGAAAGTCGAAGCGGTAGCGTTTTGCGGTGAATTCGGGCGTGCCCTCGGCGTCGACTGCTATGTCCGTCATCAATGCGCGCCCGATCGTTTCCTTGCGCGCGCCAAACACGGCGCGGCGGACCCTGCTGCCCGAGCCGTCGGCTCCCACCAGCACCTGCGCTTTGTAGGTGCCGCTGTCTGTGACGGCGCGCACCGCGTCGTCATCCTGAACGACGTCGAGCACGCGGCTGCGCTCGACGATTTCCACTCCCGCATCGGTCGCCGCTCGCGCGAGCATCGCGTCGAAGCGGTCGCGACGAATAACAGTGGCCAGCACGTCGCCATCGCGCGACAAATCGACCTCGCCAACGGGAGTCGCCGCTGCGCCGCGAATCACTTCAACGGCCGGGACGTCGAGCGGGATTCCGAGCTCCTCGAGCGCGAGCATCGTTTTGGGAATCAGCCCGCCCGCGCACACCTTGAACCGCGGATGCGCCGACT
>Ga0209038_10000154_pt1 | contig 22229 bp, 18 predicted proteins | sample BogFormECP03_OM3_FD_188237 | JGI IMG/M metagenome (GOLD analysis project Ga0209038, IMG submission 188237) | Bog forest soil microbial communities from Calvert Island, British Columbia, Canada - ECP03_OM3 (SPAdes) (version 2) | ecosystem: Environmental > Aquatic > Freshwater > Wetlands > Bog ...
TATGCGGACGGCCCAGCTTGATTTTGCTTCGTTCCAGGAGATTTCTACTTGGTCTGCGCGCATCGATTCCTCCGGATTCGTATGTTGCGCATCCTACCCTACGCGGCGAAAATCTGGAAGAGCATACATGGAATTTGAGCTGGGACTCCGGGCTTGATTGACATTCCTGAGTCGATGGGCTAATTAAACGCCCGATTGCGGAATTGCGGTTGCGCGGCGTTCGATAATCGCATTTTCTGGGCGCGCCGGAACTTCACTGACCTTACTCATTGGGCGGGAATTCACATTCTCACTTCACTCGTGGTGCCAAAAACGGGAGGAATGAATACCACGAAAGTGACTGTTGTGCGTTGGCTGAAGGCGGAAGGTGACGCACTGAAACAGGGCGACGCGATTGTCGAGCTGGAGACGGAGAAAGTAAATTACGAGCTGGATTCGCCGGTGAATGGCGTGCTGCTCAAGATTATTAGCCGCGAGCCGGCGGAAGTTCCTGTTGGCGGCGTGCTTGGATATATCGGCGGCCCGGGCGACCGGGTGCCGGGGTCGTAGCGCTCAATCGAATTCTGGAGGTCGCAGCGATGGCAGCGAAAGAGACGCTTGGGAAAGAACGGCTGATTTGGATTTACACGCAGATGTTCCGCATCCGCGAGTTTGAGGAACGCGTCAAGCGAACTTTTGTTGAGCATCCTGGAGTGATTCGCGGGCATGCGCATCTTGCAGACGGCGCGGAGGCGAGCATCGTTGGCGCGCTGGCCACGCGGCAGGAAACCGATCCGGTGATGCCGAGCTACCGTTGCCACGGATATCCGATCGCGCTGGGGACTTCCACTCGGAAAATGATGGCGGAGATTTATACGCGCGGGGACGGCTTGTGCAAAGGATTTGGCGGCTCGATGCATCTTTGCGATCCGGCACATCATTTTCCTGGGACTTCGGGGATTGTGGGGCAGAGCATCGCGCATGCTGCTGGGGCGGCGCTTACGGCGCAGGTGAAAAATACCGGGCAGGTGGTTTATTGCTTCTTCGGCGATGGGTCTTCGAAGCAGGGAGCGTTTTACGAGACGCTGAATCTTGCGGCGGTTTGGAAGCTGCCAGTGGTTTTTATTCTGGAGAATAATGAGTATCAGGCTTACACGCACGTGAGTCTTGAGGACGCCAATTGGATCGCGGGCGATCCGCTTTCGCAGAAGGCGAAGGCGTTCAGCATTCCGGGTGCGACTGTGGATGGCACTGATCCGCTTCAGGTCTTCGAAGTTGTCGGCGAGGCTGTGGATCGCGCGCGGGCGGGGCTTGGGCCTAGCTTGATTGAGTCTAAGATTTACCGGCTTAGCCCGCATGGGAACGCGATTACTGTGCCGCCGGTGCCTACGCAATTTAATGAGCATGAGGCGATTGAGGTTTATGGGAATAAGGCGGAGTTTGCTGCAGGGAAGGCGCGCGATCCTTTGCCGAAGTTTCGGGCGGTGTTGATTTCGAATGGCAGTTTGACGGAGACGGACGCGGGGCGCATAGAAGATGCTGCGCGGGCGGAGATGGAAGACGCTGTGAAGTTTGCTTTGGCTAGTCCGCTGCCGGCCCCGGAGGATGCTGTTAATTACGTTTTTGCTTGAGGGAATTCGTCGCACTGATTTGGCGATGTGGTCCGTCGTCGAGTACGGAGTTAGCTGACTTTGTTGCTCGCAAGATGCCGGCAGGGACGCCGGCGGTACTTTTCGTGGGAGACGATCTATGGCTCGGGAAATGATGTTTGCTGAGGCTATCGCTACGGCGATTGGCGAGGAGATGGCGCGGGATTCGAGCGTCATTTACTACGGTCAGAATATGGCTATGACTGACCGCGATCCTTTTGTTAAGAAATTTGGGAAGAGCCGCGTGCGCATTACGCCGATTTCGGAAACTGCGGAGTTGGGGATTGCGGTGGGCGCGGCGTTGACTGGGTTGCGGCCGATCGTTGAGTTGTATATGAGCGAGTTCATGCTGGTGGCTTTCGATCAGGTGATTAATGAGGCGCCGCGCTTGCGTTATATGTCGGGCGGGCAGGTGAAAGTGCCGGTGGTTTTCAAGGCGGGATTTGGATTTGCCGCGGGTTGGGCGGGGCAGCACTCGAATTGCATTTATCACGCGATGATGGGGATTCCGGGGTTGAAGATCGCCATTCCTTCTAATTCCGCGGACGCCAAGGGGCTGATGGCTTCGGCCATTCGCGACGACAATCCGGTCGTTTATTTGCATCACTACATGCTTACTTTGGAGATGGGCGAAGTGCCGGACGGTGAATACTTGATTCCGTTTGGAGTGGCGGACATCAAGCGGGTTGGGAAAGATGTGACCCTTGTTGCTACCGGTTGGATGGTGAAGAAATCGTTGGCCGCGGCGGAAACTCTCTCGAAAGAGGGAATTAGCGCGGAGGTGATTGATCCGCGGACTTTGGCGCCGCTGGATGTGGATACGATTGTAAATTCTGTGAAGAAGACCGGCCGGCTTGTGCTCGTGGATCAAGCGCCGCGGCATTCTTCGGCAGCGATAATTATCGCGGGTGAAGTCGCTGACCGCGGATTCCAATACTTGAAGGCGCCGGTGAAGATGGTTACGGCGCTGGATACTTCGATTCCTTATAGCGAGCCGATGGAAAGGTTCGTGCTGCCGAGCGAGGAGAAAATCGTTTCGGGCGTGAAGTCGGTTTTGGCAGCGCAGACAGCGGCGGTTTGACTGGCGACTTCGTGCTTTAGTCTTGCGAAAAGAGCCGGCTCTTCGCAGTACTCAAGGTAAACAGGGACGCCATTCTAGAATTCTCAGGGTAAACCAGCGATACGGGGTTGGAATTAAAATTGTGCCATTGTGGTTTTGTACGCGCGGGTTGTTAATTCCTCTAGCGGCTTCTTGCGCAGTTCTTGGTTTAACACTTCGATTCCCCAGGGGCCTTTGTAGCCGGCTTTCTGGAGTGCGGCTATGAATCCCTTTACGTCGAACTCTCCTTCCCCGCAGAGCCGGCGGTGATTGACGGTGTCTTCGTGGAGGCTCCAGGGCGCTTCGAAAGTGCCGTCGTTGAGTTCCACGGCCATTATGTACTTTGCCGGGATGTGCGCGAGTTCCTTGAACGGAATTCTCAATTTCGAGACGTGCCAGAGATCGATGCACAGGCCACCGTTTTTCGCTGCGGCGCCCTGCACCATGGCGAGAGCATCCGGCAGCGTGGAAATCATCGCGAAGGGCATAAATTCAAAGACAACTCGAGTGCCGTGATTCGCTGCGTCCGCACAAAGTGACGCGAATGCATCGATCAGCAGCGGCATTGCAGTGATCTGCTTTTGGAGATCGCCGACCTTGAGGTGTCTCGCGCCGAGCGCTTCCGCCGCGGTGAGCAACTTTCGCTTTAGGATGTCGGACTGGGCTTTCTTTTCGCCGTCCACAAACCAGTCGGTCAGGAATTCCAGCTCGAGATAAATGAGGCCGTTGTCGTCGAGGATTTGTTTCATTTCTTTCAGGCTGCGCGTCTCGAGGATGCGGGCGAGATCGGTGCGCCAGAGGCCCATGCCTTTGAAGCCGGCGCGCGCGGCGGACTCCGCGCGGGCTTTGAAATCGAAGGGGCTGTAATCCTTTTCGGTGAGCGGGATAGCGCCACCGGCGATGGTCCAGTAGGAAGCGAGCAGCTCGATTTTATCCGGCATGAGGCTCCTTCAATTCAACGGTGAAAAGATGGATCTCGGACGTGCCAACATTTTCGACCGAGTGAGGAGGCATCGGCGGCAGCCACTGCACGACAGATTCGCTCTGCCGCGCACCAGCAACGCGCGAATCGAGAATTACTTTGCCATGTCCGTCGCGGCGAATGAAATCGCTCGTGCTCTGCACGTAAACGATGCTCGGCCATTTATGCGTGTGTACGGGCACCATCTGGCCTGGGGCGATGCGTACGTCGAGAACACGCACACGATCGTTTTCCAATAGCAAACGATGAAATTCTGGAGCCGCGATTAATGCGTCAAGCGAATCCGGCCACGTCCATTCCGGCATTGCTGCACCGTCCTGTTTCATTCACAGCTTCGTCGCTTGATGCGCGCAGAATCTAATACTACCTCTCGTTCCGATTTGTACAGCGTCAGATCGGGAAAGCAGCCGAGAATCTCCTTTTTCTGTCAGGCGCAAATGGCGTGTTTTCAAGCATTGGCGTGGCGCGCGGAGCTCGCCGTATCGAAATTACGCATTCCGTTACTAAATTACTTACAGGATTTCCCGAGCCAGGAATGGGGATTCTAGAGCATAGGCCGCAGGCCTCCCCCTGTGGTTTCCTGTAGAAGTAAAACGCGTCGAGCTGCCCGTTACGAGCGACCCTGGCGCAATGTGAGCCCAGACTAAACGCAAGGAGGATTAATTCGATGAAAGCAGTTCGAAGGCTAGCGCTGCTTGCTTTCGCGGCGCTGATTGGCGCAGTAGGCTTGAGCGGAATACACGCCGACGAGTGGACCAAAACCACAAAAGTAACATTTACTGATGCCGTTCAAGTTCCCGGCACAGTCCTGCCGCCCGGTACCTACACGTTTCGATTAATGGACAGCTCGTCGAATCGCCATATTGTCCAAGTTTTCAATGAGGATGGCACGCGCCTGATTACTACGATCCTGGCGATTCCAAATTACCAACTGCAAGTTTCGGGGAAAACCATTCTAGCGTTCGATGAACGCCCGTCGGGCGAACCTGAGGCGCTGAAGGCTTGGTTTTATCCTGGCGATAATTTCGGACAGGAGTTCGTTTACCCGAAGGCTGAAGCCGCGGCGCTTTCCACAGTGAACAATACAGCAGTGCCGTCGACCGAGACGGAGCCCACTCCTCAGCCCGTGGCTGAAACCGCTCCAGCACCGGCTCCTTCGCCCGAACCGGCAGCAGCGCCCGTGCAACAGCAGACCGATGCGCAACCGTCACCGGCGCAAGAAGCGCCTGCTCCGGCACAACAATTGCCGCAGACCGGCAGCGACCTTCCGCTGATTGGTTTGACGGGACTTCTGGCGCTGGGCGGCGCGTTGGCGCTGCGCAGCTTCGGACGTCAACCGTCTTAGCTGAATTGATTGCGAACTCCGGCGCCCGCGCCGATGGAACGCGCGAGCGCCGGAATTTTCGAATCCTGTGATTGCGAGTGAACCTCCGAGGAATTTTCCGTGTATGACCAACCGTATGCTGCGGGGACAAATGTAAACTACCGAAGGGATATTGTCCGCCCGCGTCCGCAAATGAAACGTTCGAATTCATTCAAGAAAATCGCCGAAGCCATTTGCTGGATCATCGCCGTGCTCGCCCTAGGTTGGTTTTCCTACGTCCAAGCGGAAGCATATTTCTTCCAGGGCGAGCAGAGTCGGAGGCTCGATGCGCTGTTGCACCATCGCAATATTTCCGCCGCGGTAGGATCGGCGCCTAGCGCTGCGGCGGCAGCAGCGGCGGACGAAGTGCTTCCGTTTCCTGCCCAACCGTCGGGGGAATCTTCGGCTAACGTGCCGACAGCGCCTCGGAGAGTTTACGATGCAGCGCCTGGCGATCTTCTCGGGCGCATTGAAATCCCCCGCTTGCATGTCTCGGCTATGATTATTGAAGGCGACGACACGGACGAACTCCGCAATGCCGTGGGGCACATTCCGGGTACGGCGCTCCCGTGGGAATCCGGAAATATCGGTCTGGCAGGGCATCGCGATTCATTTTTCCGATCGATCGGCGGCCTTCGCGACGGCGATCAAATCGTTCTGACCACAATTCGAGGTACGTTTCAATTTCGCGCTGCGGAATTCGCAATTGTGAAGCCGGATGATGTCGGAGTCCTGTCGTCGGTGCAGCGACCTGCGTTGACTCTCGTTACTTGCTACCCGTTTCGCTATATCGGTTCGGCGCCCAAGCGATTTGTGATCAGGGCGTGGCGCGGGCCCGCTGGTTAAATCTCGCCGCGTTCGCGTGCCCGCCGTAAAAATGTGTGGCCACCAGCTCGCGCTGAGAGTAAGATTCGGGACGTCGCCAATTATGCGAAACGCGATTGCATCGGCATTGAAGGCATTAAAGTGCGGGGTTGCCGTCGCCACGGTGATTGCCGCGCCTTCGGCGCTGTACGCGCAGGGCTGCGCGATGTGCTATCAAAGTGCTGCTGCTGCGGGGCCGCGTACTGCTGAAGCGCTTCGGCACGGCATTCTGATCATGCTGTTTCCCCCGCTCTTCATCTTCGCTGGGATCATCGTAATGGCGCATCGGCGCCGCAATGACGTGGACGATTCCGCTTCCTCCGAATTTCAAGACGAACCACTCTTCTTCGACGATCCGTCCGATAATCCCTGATCAACTGTAGCTGCCCTTTGCCGTCCTACCCCATACCACTGGTTTACCCTGAGAATTATCGAAGGTCGCCCCGTCGGCTCGTACGAGCGCCCGTGAGGTTCGAGATTTCGCGGTCCGCGTATTGTCAGACAACTCGCGATGACCTGGATGAGTGGTCCGAGATTAAGTAGTGCCGTGGCGGGAGTGATGCTCGTAAGAGCCAGTGAGACGTCAGCGGTACCTTGAGGTCTATGCGGCGCCGGTCTTCAGCAACTGCCGGGAGACGCGCCGCGTGGTTTCTTTCAGCAGTTCAGCGACGCGCGGCATTTTCGCGGCGTCCATCTGCGTGAGCGTGCCGCTTACGCCCATCGCCGCGACTACGTTGCCGAGCGCGTCAAACACCGGCGCGCCGAAGCAGCGCGCGCCCAGGCTGTTCTCCTCATCGTCGATCGCGTAGCCTTGCTCGTGAACGCGCTCAAGTTCGGTCACCAGCCGCGAAAGGCTGGTGATCGTTTTCGGAGTGCGCCGCTTGAATTCGCAATTGTCCAGCAGAGCCTCGCGCTCGGCCTTGGGCATCCAGGCGAGCAGCGCTTTTCCGACGCTGGTCGAATGCAAAAACATGCGGCGACCAACCCACGTGTTGACCTTGAAAAATCCCGGCGCCTCGACTTTCTCGATGTACACCGCTTCGTTCTGGTCCACCACAGCAAGATGGCAGGTCATGCCGAGACGCTCGACCAGGCTGCGCATGAAGGGAAGGGCGATCTCGGCGATGTCGAGACCAGCTTGCGTTTCACCGCCGAGGCTGAGCAGCTTCAAACCGAGACGATAGCGATTGCTCTCGGGATCGCGGCGCAAATAGCCGCGGCGCTCGAGGGTGCGCAGTATGTAGCTCGCCGAGCTTTTCGGAATGCCGAGACGGCGGCTAATTTCTGAATTGGTCAGGCCTTCGCGGCGCTGCGAGGCGGCTTCGAGAATATTGAGTGCGCGTTCGACGGCTGTAGCGGGGCTGGCTTCGATTTCTGTCGTCGGGTTGTGTTTCACGGACCTTCTCCTCGCTGGCCGGGATGCACTGGTCCAAGTATAGAAGAATTGTTCGCCCTATTGAACAGGGGCATGCGCGCAAGGAAAAACTCGCGTGGAGGGAGACCCGCCGTTACTTTGCGCCCTCGACCAAATAAAGGTCGGACAAATTCGGATAGTAGGAATACACGTAGGATTTTTCGTCCGCGCTGATGAGGATGCCGCCGATATGATCCACGCCCGCCGGATCGGGCGGCAACAATTGCTTCCACAGCGATCTTTTTCCCGTGGCCAGGTCGAGCTTGAATACTCGCGCGGGCATCTCTGCGTAGCGATAGACGAAAAGCGATCGATCGTCGGCCGTGAAGTCCACTGGGCGCTCTCCGATCTCCACTCCAGGAACCGCGCGCGAGTCGCCCCCGGCCGTCGGGTATAGGTACATCTTCTGATCAGCGCCGAGCGCCGCGACAAAATCTCCATTGTGCGACAGCGTAAACTGCGAGGCGTTTACGCCCTCGCCGCTGATGGCTCTCGGTTTGTCGCCATCGATACCTTGAACGTAAAATCGGACGCCGTGTCCGGGCTCGCTGCCACCAAACACGATTCGCTTGCCATCCGGAAACCACAGGCCACCGAGATGAGTGATGGAATCGTGCGTCAGCGCTCTGGATTGCCCCGCACCCGTGGGAACCAGCATGTATTGTCCCGGAGGGTCGGGCGGAGATGTGATGGCCCATTTTTTGTCGGGCGAGAGCGCGACGGCGATGCCATCTCCCAGCCGGATCGCAGGAGAGCCGTCGGTCTTGCGCAAGTAAACCGCGCCGGTGGTCCCGCCTCCTTCACCAGTTTCATCGAAAAGGATCAGCTCGCCATCCGCCGACATATCGCGGGCCACGGAGTAGTCGAGCCAGGACAGATTAACTTCGCGAGCGCCGTGCGGCGGCAGGGCGGTGATTTCGGAAGTGGAATCATCCTGCGCTAGAAGCATGCGTCCGTCGCGGGCAATATCGTGCACCGTCAAATATCCGGCGCTGCGCGTGACCAGGCGCTCGCTGCCCGTGCGGGTGACTGCGTACACGGAGCGGGCAACACCCACTTTCGTGCCGGCGAAGAGAATTTCGTCACCGCTTGGGCTCCACGCAACTCCCTGAACGCTGATCCATCCCGCCGAAATCTTTTTCACGTTGCCCGAGAGATCCATCAGGCAAACGGAGCCGGCGTCATCGCCGCGGGCCGGATGCTCGAGAAACGCGATCATGTCGCCCTTCGGCGAAATCCGCGGGTTGCCGAGCCAGCCGATGGATTCGTAAAGTTTTTTCCCAATCGGATATTCGATGCGCATGATGGCGTTTTCACGCCGGACCACCAGCAGGTTCGCGCCATCGGGGGAATAGTCGGCCCAAAGGACATCGTCCATCACTTCGCGCGGTGCACCGCCGCCGGCCAGCGCGACTCGGCCGAGAGTTCCGATGTACAACCACGGGCCGAGGAGATGGCTGCGGACCAGAACGGCCATTTCGCCCGTGGATGAAATGGCGAGAATTTCCGTGTCCTGAAGATTCAGGGTGCGCGATTCCGGGCTTTCTGGCCGCGCGGTAAAGATTTCGGGAGGCCTGCCGTCCCAGGCGGCGCTGTAAACAAGCGTTTGGCCGTCGGGCCCGAAGCGGGCGCTGCGGATGTAGCCGCGGCGAAACGTGAGGCGATGAAATAGCGGCGGGGTATTTTGCGAGATGCGCTTGCCCACTACCACCCCGGCCACAATTCCCGCTGCCAGTAGCACCACTCCTGCGAGCGCGAGAATAGCGGTTTTCGTGGCGCTACGGCTTGGCTGCGCTGCCGGAGCAGCCGATGGAGCAGACATCGCTCTGGCGGCCGATGCGGTCGCGGTGCTGGGGCGGCTCGAATCCAGATCGCGCTTCAGGCGCTTTAGTTCGGCGCGAATTTCGCCGGCGCTTTGCGTGCGCAGCTCGCGATCCTTTTCGAGCGCACGACTAATTACTTCTTCGAGCTTTGGCGGCAGCGACGGATTCAGTTCCACCGGCGATGCCGGCACTTTGTTGAGAATTGCGTCGAATACGATCGCCGAGGTGTTTCCGGGGAACGCCTGGCGGCCAGTCGCCATTTCGTAGAGCACCACGCCGAAGGAAAAAATATCGGTGCGCAAATCGAGGTCTTCTCCGCGCGCTTGCTCGGGCGACATGTAGGCGATGGTGCCCATCGCGGCGCCGGGGGTGGTTAGTGCTTCGCGCGCGGCGCTGCCGCCGGCGTCGCGGGTGGCCGTGCCGTCAACGAGATCGCGAGCTGCGTCGCGATTGATTTTGGCCAGGCCGAAATCGAGCAGCTTGGCTTGCCCGCGCTTGGTGATGAAAATATTTGCAGGCTTGATATCGCGGTGGACGATTCCTTTCGAGTGCGCGGCTTCCAGGGCGTCGGCGATTTGTATGCCGAGATCGAGGAGTTGCTCGGTCTTGAAAGCGCGCCCTTCGATGCGGTGCTTGAGCGTCTCGCCTTCGAGCAGCTCCATGGCGATAAACGGCTCGCCGTTGTGATCGCCAATTTCGTATATGGTGCAAATATTGGGATGATTCAGGCCCGATGCGGCGCGGGCTTCACGCTCGAATCGCTCGAGGGTCTGCTTGTCCTCGGCCACCGCTTCCGGCAGGAATTTCAGCGCAACCAGCCGGCGTAATTTTGTATCTTCGGCTTTGAAGACCACACCCATCCCACCGCCGCCGAGCTTTTCGATGATTCGATAGTGCGAGACTTCCGATCCGGAAAGGGAATTGGCATCAGGCATGGAGCTGCATCTTAACGCGGCGGCACAAAGCAGGCAACGCCGCGGATGATGGGTTTTGTAGGGGAGGGTGCTTTAGCCTCCCGCTTTTCGGCCCCGTTTTAATCAGACACCGGCGATGCGGTCGGCGATGTAGGCGAGATTACGAGGCATGTGAGCGGCATGTTTGCAGGTTGCAAAAGATGGCCGAACGGTGGGAGGGCTAAAGCACCCTCCCCTACTGGACACCATACGTATCCGGTAGCAAAATGTGGGCCGTTCAAATTCATAGGTGCTTCAGAAATGAATCCGAGTGGGAAAGAGGACTAGCATGACGAAAACTGTTTTGTTCTGCGCCGCACTAATTGTATTCAGCGCTGCGTCGGTTGTCGCACACGCCCAGTCGCAGAATCAGTCGGGCCAGGCGCCGGTGATTCAGATCAACGTCACGCGCACGATTCAGGCCGTGAATTACATGGCTAAGGGCTCGACGCGCATCGATTTTCGCGGCACAGCACTCTTGCCGCAAGCCACGGGCCAGGCGAAAGTCGAAGCTAAAAACGGCGCGGTCTTGATCAGCGCGAATTTCGATAATCTCACGCCCGCCGGGCAATTTGGCGGGGCCTATCTGACCTACGTCCTCTGGGCCATCACTCCAGAAGGCCGCGCGAACAATCTCGGCCAACTGCTGCTTGATGGATCGAAGAGCAAAGTCCAGGTGACCACGCGGCTGCAAACATTTGGATTGATGGTAACGGCCGAGCCATATTTCGCGGTCTCGTTCCCCAGCGATGAAGTGGTGCTCGAAAATTTTGTGCGTCCGGACACGAAAGGTCAAGTCGATGCGGTGGACGCGAAATACGAGCTCTTGCAGCGCAGCCGGTACAAGAACTTAAATCTTGCTCCTCTCGATGACGATCCAAATGTGCCGCTCGATCTTCTCCAGGCGCGCAACGCGAAGCGCATCGCGCAATCGCATGACGCAGCTAAGTATGCGACTGACTCGTGGACGAAGGCTTCAGACTCGCTCGCGCGCGCGGAAGATTATCAAACGCGCAAGCAAAAGAAAGCCGTGCCCGCGGCCGCGCGCGATGCCGTTCAGGCGTATGAAGACGCGATTACCATCAGCGTGAAACGCCAGGACGAAGAGCGCCAGGCGAACGAGCGCGAGGCAGCAGCCCAGCGCGAGGCGCAGGCGAAGTCTGAGCAGGAAGCGGAAAAGCAGCGCCGTCACGAAGCAGAGCAGCAGCAAGCGGAAGCCGAGAAACAAAAGCTGCAGGCCGATTTGGCCGCTGCGAAGGAAGCTCAGGCACGCGCCGAGGCGCAGCGAGCGCAGGCCGAGGCGGAAAAGGCTCAAGCTGCAGCGCAAGCCAACGCGCAGGCCGCGCAAGAGCAGGCCGCCCGCGAAAAAGAAGCGGCCGAAAAAGCCGAGCGCGAGAAGCAGGAATTGCGCGCCAGCCTGCTGGCACAATTCAATAGGGTTCTCGAGACGCGCGATACAGTTCGCGGGCTGGTCGTGAATCTTGGCGACGTGCTTTTTGCCACCGCGAAATTCGATCTGCGCCCCGAAGCCCGCGAGCGCCTCGCGAAGCTTTCCGGGATCGTGCTGGCACATCCGGGCCTGAATCTCACGGTCGAAGGGCACACCGACAACGTCGGCAGCGATGCGTTCAATCAAACGCTTTCCGAACAGCGGGCGCAATCCGTGCGGCAGTATTTAATCGATCAGGGCCTCGACGCGTCCACCATCACCGCGCAAGGATTCGGAAAAGGCATGCCGGTGGCGGACAACAGCACCGCGGAAGGGCGGCAGAAAAATCGCCGCGTGGAAATCATTATTTCCGGTGAAGTAATCGGCACGAAGATTGGCACGTCGCAAACGCCGGCGCCGCAAACGCCGCCACCATCGCAGCCGTAGAGAAGCACCGAAAAAAAATCGAGAGCGCTGCGATTGCGAGAGGCGCTCTCGTGACTGTTGGTTAGTGCTTGAAGGAAACGTTGATCCCGGTGGTAAGAATAATATCGTTCGACTTTGTGCCTGGAATCGGATTGCTCAGATAGCGATCGCTCACCGCCGTCTGCCAACCCAGCCAGGATTTGATCTTCGTTACCGTTCCCAAATCGAAGGCGATGCGATATTGCTCGGAGTCCGTCAAATCAGGATAGAAGAGGATCTGCTCATTCACGATCGTCGATTTACCGAGTTTATGGAAGAGCGTTTCCCCGGCGGTGATGCCACCGGTATTTCGCAACACGCCGGTGCTGTAGTTCTCCCGCGTGTAATTTCCGCCGGCGAGTAGATCGAGCACCGTCGAGTCGCTCTTGATGGCGTGATAACCAAGTCCGCCGGACCAAATCGAGCGCAAATCCAGATCCTGTGTTTCGTTGTATTCGAAATCGCCGCTGGCGAATCCGAAAATCTTCGGGACGATATTTCGATCGAAGCGCGCCCCGCCGCGAATATCGTTGGCGGTAACTCCCGACGAGCCCGCGGCATTATTCGAGGCATAAATCGAAGCGACGTAGGCCGACAGCTTATCGTTGTTCGTGGCGCGCACCGCAGTGAACGCGACGGAGAGGTTCGTCGTCTGGGTGTTGCCGCGCGCCAGCGCAAAGCCCACATTGGCGCCGCCTGCCCAGTTCTCAAGCAGTCCGGGGTGCTGGCTCTTATCGAACGCCGTCTGCTCAGCTTCGTCGCGCAACACGGTCACGTCACTGAGCGGCACCCGCACGGGAGCAGCACTGCTCGGAGTAATCACCAGCGCACCGCCCTCGGTGGTGACTTTTCCGCTGATGGTTTTCTTGTCCGGCGTCACGGCGAAAATCGGCTTATCGGTCGTCAATTCCTTCACCGCGGCCCACTGCAGGTTGATGTCGCCGGCATAGTCTGTCTTCAGAGTCAATTGCTTGCCGTCGGATTTCACCACCGCGCCCGTGAGGCGATCGCCATTCTTCATCACTACGGTGTCCGCACTGGCCGCGAGCGCAGCGCCCGCAAAAAGAGCTACAGCCAACAAAAATTTCATCTCTGACCCCCGTCGAGTAGAAATATGTGGAAGATAAACTTTAGCAGGCCCGGCGAAAGTCGCGAAGCGAAAGAATGCCAGTCTGAGATTTACGTTGCGGGCCCGCCGAACCGTGGAAAAAGGAATCCGGCGTTGCGCTGATATTCGCGAAACGCATCTCCAAATTTATCCGCCAGCACGCGCTCCTCTTTGCGCGCCTTGATGGCGTAAGATCCAAACAACAGCAAAAAAGCCGCCAGGCCGCGCACCATTCCCACAGCCAGCGCCGTTCCCGCCACTCCAAGCAGCACCCCCGAGTAAATGGGATGCCGCAAGTAGGCATAAGGTCCGCTGCGAACCAACTGATGATTCACTTTAAGCTCGACTTTATCGCTCCAATTTAATCCCAAGCGCCGCCGCGCAGAGAATGCCAGAGCGATTCCCGCAAATGTGAACGCGACGCCCGCACCGAGAGTGATGAAGTTACCGCGAACGAAACGCGCATTGAGAGATTCAAATCCCAGACACGGCGCCAGCAGAAGAATAAACGTGGTGGCAAGAATTGCCAGCCGCATAAAGCGAAATCGATTCGGCTCACTGCTCGATGATTCAGAGCTGCGACGCGCGTTCGCCGCCCAGTAAATCCCAAACGCGCACCACACCAAGCCGAGAAATTCTTGAAGCGACGAAACGGAAATCGAGGCGAGTGTTTTCACAACGCAGGACAAATAGCGCGCCTGCACCAACGGCGCGCCAGAGCTACCGCTAAATTCTAGAAGTTGAAGACTACTCCGGCGTGAACCTTCGGGCCGATCGTGCTGTTGCTCGCGATGATCGATCCCAGCGCATCAACTCCCGCACGGAACGAAAGCAAATGCGTGAAGCGGTAATCCACGCCTCCGCCAACTTGCCATCCAAATCCGCCCTTTCCGCCCTCCGGCCCGACGGGGAAGAAGTGCGCCCGGCCGACCAGCGCGTGTACCCACGGCTGCAAGCGGCTGGTTTCGCCAAATCGCATATGCGGACCGATCCCAAGAAATGACTGCTTCGCCGTCTCGCCCGCAAAGCTGCTAAGCTCGCCGCTGAGTTCGCCTTCGATCCCGACGCCATGCCAATAGCCGGTAAAATCAGCGGTGAACCCGTTCATCTCGAGCGGATTATTCGGGATGCCGGTGAAACGCGTCCAGGCGTAGCCGATATAGGCTTGGAATTGAGATTGATCCTCGGTCGCCGGGTCATAGGAACTGATCGACGCAATCGGCGGCGCAAGGCTCGGCGAGGCATTCGCGAGCGCGGATGTCGCGGGATGAATCTGAGCGGCCGCCCCAGCCGAAACGCACAAACTAAGTGCGAAAACCATCAAAAGTCGGCGCATCGGTGTCCCCCTCTGATCCTGCAGATTCCCGACCCGCACCCATTTGACCCGATTTGGGATGGCAATGTCCACCCAAAATGAGACGCGATGCCGAAAAAATACTACTCAAGCGATTAGATGCGCAAGTGGAAATGAAATCAGCGGTTTGGCGGCCGCGGCCGAGAGGGCGAAAGTCGTCCGCCGGAGGAATTCAGGAACGAGAAATGCACGGGCACTGGACGCAATGCGCGGAGATCATCGCGGACTGTACCGGGATGGCGCATCGGCGCTTTTGGTGCTTTCGGAAAAACCACGAGGGGTTTATTTTTCGAGCACCGACCCCTTGCGCGAGATTACGTAGAAGGATATCTTTGGAATGGGTATGGCCACGCCTATGAAAACTACAAAACTCCGCGGCTACGTCCGCCGAAGCCGTCGATTTCCACTCCACGTTCCAGTGGTCGTCTATGGACGCTCGAACGACAATTTGCCGTTTCGTGACAAGACCCACACTCTAAATGTAGACGCACATGGTGCTCGCCTGGCAATTGCCGCAGAGCTCGAGCGCGGGCAGACGATCCTGGTGGTAAATAGCTTCACGCAGGAAGAGCGCGAATGTCGCGTGGTTCACGTGGGCTCGAAGCAAAGCGGCAAGTGTAAGGTTGGAATCGAGTTCGTGGACTCCAAGGGCAACTTCTGGCACATCTACGACGCGCAAGTAGAAGCCAGATTGCAGCCCAGCGGCGTGGTCTAACTTCCGCTTTTTCCCAGCGCCTTCGTAGCGGCGGGCTTTAGCCCGGCATCTGTTCCCTCTGCAGGCAACACTGACAGTGTCCTGCTAGCCTGCGCTTTTACCAGCCCGCGCCGTTTTCCCAATCACAAATTCGCCAATTTTATCAATCGCCTGCTGCGCCTCCGGCAGATAATCGGCGAACAAATGCCAAACGTGCGGCATCCCCTCGAAGATCTCCAGCGTAACCGGCACGCCATCCTCTTCCGCGCGTCGCGCCAATCGGGTCGAATCATCCAGCAGCGTTTCTTCGGTGCCCACCTGAATCAGCAGCGGCGGCAGTCCGCGCAAATCCGCATGGATCGGCGAAGCCAGCGGATCCCGGGCGCTATGCCCATTCAGATAAAGTCCCGCTTCGAGCAGCATCGAATCATGCTCGCAAAGCGGATCTACATCCGCTTTAGACTTCATCGTTTCGCCGACACATTCCAAATCCACCCAAGGCGAGATGCAAACCCCGGCAGCCGGCAACGGCACTTCTGACTCCCGGAGCGATAACAGCGTAGCCACCGTTAAATTCCCGCCGGCCGAATCTCCAGCAATCACGATGGAGGACGGCTGCACTCCCAGCTTTAGGATTCCGCGGTAAGCGTCAGCGGCATCTTGAATGGCGGCGGGGAACGGATGCTCTGGGGCAAGCTGATAATCGACTAGAAACGTGCGAGCCCGCGTAGCCTTCGCGATCCTGGCGCCCAGCGCGCGATATCCACGAATCGAGCCCAGTAGAAACGCGCCGCCGTGAATGTAAAACACCACCCGCGCGGCGTCCGCGCCCGGCATGGTCAACCAATCCCCGGGCACCCCGCCAACTTCGGCGTGCTCCACCTTCACTTCCGGCAGCACGGAAAATTTCGCGAAGAACTCTTCGGCATGGCGCCGCGAATCGATTAGTGTGCCGCGAGGCCCCGCCACTAAATCCCGCCATTCCTGAATCGCGCGTGCTGCTTCTGGTTTCGGCATCGTCGGTCCCCTGTGTCTAGTGTCCGCCGGAATTCACGGCCAGCGTCTTTGCGCGTGCCAGTTCCGGCCGCGACGAATTCACGCCGCCATCGCAAACCTTAAGCAACTGCGAATAGTAAGACGCAGCCTGCTCGCCTTTGCCGGCCATCTCCGCCGCGCGCGCCGCGCCATAAAGCCCGTCAAATCGATTCGGCGATTCTTTGAGCAGCGCCTCATACTCAACCAAAGCATCTGCGGGACGATTCATCTCCAGCAACGTATCCGCCAGCATCTCCCGCGCCGGCATGTCGCCAGTTTCCGGCGCGCGGCGATCTTCGCGGTCCGCCGCTTCGCGCAGAGATTTCAGCGCATCATCCTTTTTCCCTTCGGCATACGCGAACCAGGCAATTACTTCCTGGCGATCCACCCAGTCCAACGCATCGTCGGCATCCGCGTAGCCGCCGCCGGCTGCCGGCTCGTCCATTTTGGCCAGATTGTTTCGGGCTTCCACCGCATCGCCGCTTCGAGCAGCGCCAATAGCTCTCGTCCGGTATGCAGAAGCTTTTGCGTCGCGCGATCCGGACTCCGGCACGGGCAATTTAGCGGCGTCGCTCCATTGATGCAGCTCAAAATAATATCGGCCGGTGAAGTAAGTTCGCTTTTCAGTTTTCCGTTCCGTGGACGCCCCCGGCACGGAATCCAGCTCTTCGATCACGTGCCACGCATCTTTCTCGCGGCCACTTTGCAGGTAGGCGTATTGCAGATAATCCATGGCGTGGAACTCATAGGAAGCGTCGCCGTTTCCCGCGCGTGTAGCTTTATCGGCAGCGGCAGCAGCGGCCAGATTTGAATTGATCGAGTCCTGCCAAAGTCCCAGCCTGGAAAAAATGTGCGACGGCATATGCAACGCGTGCGATGACGATGGCGCGATTTGCGCGTAGCGCCGCGCCGCGTTCAGCCCAAGGGACGCCAACTGTGGCCGGTCCGCGGCATGAATCAAGTAGTGCGCGGCGCCAGGATGATCCGGATGCTCCGCAAACAACTTGTCGAGAATCGGGATCGCTTTGCGGCGATTGGCGAAGTCTTTGTTGTCCAGAGGGGTGAATGACAGCAGCGAGAGAGCGTAGAATGCCGCCGCCTCCGTATCATCCGGATACTGTGCGTAGAGCCGGCCCATCGCGTCGGAATAGTTCTGAGCTCGCGTACGGTAATCAAGCTTCTTGCCCTTGGCATAGAACAGCGCCACCGCACCGATAAATTTCTGCTCGCGATCTGTTTTCGCCCCGGTTTTCTGCGCCTGGTGAACGTACTTTTGCCCCTCTTTGATCTTTTTCGCGTCGGGCTGATCCCAGAGCTGGTGCCAGATGACGATCGCCTGGCCCCAACGCGCCATCGCGCAGCGCTTATCCTTCAGCGCGACGTCGTCAAATCCCTCCTGCGCCTGTTGGTACTGGAATGAGTGCATCAACGCCACCGCGCGCTCGAGTGATTTCTGCACGTCCGGGGAGCACGAAGTGGGAAACGAAACCGAGCCGAGCTGCTCGCCCTCCTCGTGATGATGGTGCTCCTCTTCCTGAGCGCAGACCCGCGGCACCACGAGCAAGCACAGCGCGGCCGCAAATCCGATCGCACGCTTTCTCATCGCTGATACCTCAACGTTCGGCGAGTCTAGCGAGCCACGTCGCCGAGTGCAACCAGCCGCCACGTGATGGACATCCAATCCGCCGCGAGAGTTGCAGGCCGATTGCGGCCATCTGATCTGCGCAGCCGTGTATAATCGCGTGTCGCATGCAATCGGTTTGGCGATTTGCGTTGCAGAGGCGGGCGGGGTCCCGCTTTATCAGATTTTTCCGACGGAGGAGTATGCACTTTGATTTGAGCGGGAGAATTGCGGACCACCGCCTCCGCGTCCCTAAGAAACCGGCTTCGCCATTCCGCAAAATCCTAGTGCCGCTACTGCTCGCGCTCGTCGTCCTCGCCGCCGTCGCTCCCGTGATCGCCCAAAAATCCGCGCCGAAGAAGAACCTTCCGCATCGCGCGGGGATCGATCTGGCTCGCCGCCGCGCGGATTGGTTCTACCGCCAGCGCGCCTATCCAGGCGGAACGATTCCGGCCGGCGCTCGTGAGGCCGCTTTCAAGGCGTTGCGTGAGATGCGCGAAAAGGCTGCCATCGCGAATCCGAATATTTCGTCTCTCACCTGGCAAACTCTTGGGCCCGCTCCCACGAGCCAAACGCCTTTCGGAAATACGTCCGGCCGGGTCACCGCGCTCGTCGTCGATCCCACGGATTCCACCGGCAAGACCGTGTATCTAGGCGCAGCCGGCGGCGGCGTTTGGAAAACCACCGATCTGCAGAATTGGACTCCGCTCACCGACAATCAGCCGTCCCTCTCGATCGGCTCCCTGGCACTCGATGCCACGACTTCTCCGCCCACGATCTACGCAGGAACCGGCGAAGAAAATTTCGGCCGCGATTCCTATTACGGAGCGGGTTTTCTGAAGTCCATCGACGGCGGCCAAAGCTGGACCTCGACCGGCATCGGAGTTTTCGGCGGCATCTCGAGTCCGCTGAATTCCACGACTGGAGGCCCATTCATCGGGGCACTCAGCGTCGATCCCAGTTCGTCATTGCATCAGGTCTTGCTCGCCGCAGTGAAGGGAGGCGATCCTGGAATCCCCTCCGGTATCTGGCGGTCGACGAATGGCGGCGCGAGCTGGACGCAAGTGCTTTCGCCATCGCCGAAAGTGGAAGCGACCGACGTAGTTTTCGATTCCTATGACGCGAGTGGCATGACTGCTTACGCCGCTCTCGGCCACCCCGGCGGCGATTCCGATGCGGGCGCGCCGTGCAAGTCTTCGGCGCCCTGCAACGGCGTCTTTATCTCGACGAACGCCGGAGCCTCGTGGACTCGCCTCACCGGACTCGATCAAAGCAGCGATCAAACGCAGTTTGGCCGGATCACTCTGGCCCTCGGCCCGCAAGTCTCCGGTAAGACCGTGATCTATGCCGCCATCGCCAACGCCGACGATTTCTCGTCAAGCTTCTTCGGAATGTTCAAGAGCGTGGACGCCGGAACCACGTGGACGCAGCTCACCACTCCGCCGAATGATTTGTGCGATCCATCCTGCTTCTACGACATGGCAGTTCGCGTCAGTCCCGTGAACGCTTCGCTGGTCTTCGCCGGTGGGTCAAGTGGCGACGGCAACAGTGGAACGCTTTACCGTTCCGTGGATGGCGGCAATTCCTGGCAGGACGTCACCGTGGACAAATCCAACGCTGCCATTCATTCCGCCCAGCACGCGTTGGGATTTACCGCGGACGGCAGTTCACTTTTCGCCGGCAATGACGGCGGCATCTGGACTTCCGCCGATGTGACCAACACCAGCGTGGCCGCCGGCTCTCAGACCTGGACGAATCTCAATACCGGTTCGACCACATCAGGCCTGAGCATTACGCAATTCTATCCGGGCCTCACGGCGCATCCGTCGTCCGACAATGTCGCCTTCGGCGGCACGCAAGGCAATGCCGCGCAACTCTACAATACGAACGCATGGACTGGCATGGCCGCGGCGCAATGCGACGGCGGCTTCACCGCTATCGACGCGTCAATCCCGAATACCGTCTTCACAACATGCGGCGACTTGCAACAGCCGTCCTCCGTGGTTCCATTCGTCTTCCGCTCGCTCACAGGCGGCTTTGTGAATGATTTCGTGGTCGCCGAAAATGGAATCAATACCTCGGATCCGGCCTCGTATCTGCCGCCGATCGCCGGCGACTCTTCGCGCTCGCAGACTTTCTACCTGGCCACCAATCGTCTCTATCAAACGATCGATAATGGCAATACCTGGACTCCCATCTCGACCGATCTCACCGGCAGCGTGGGCAATTTCCTCACGGCACTCGCCATCGCTCCGAGTGACTCAAATACCGTGTACGTCGGGTCGATCGATGGAATCGTGCAAGTTTCGCACAACGTCCTCAGCGGCTCAGCGGGATTCGCGCGGGTGATCGCGGGCCTGCCCGATCGCTCCGTCACTTCGCTCGCAGTTGACGCCGCGGATCCCACGCGCGCCTATGTCGCGTTCTCCGGCTTCTCGGGATTCAACGGCGACACGCTGGGACACGTCTTCATGACCACCAACGGTGGCGGCCAATGGAACGACATTAGTGGCAATCTCCCGAATATTCCGGTGAATGCCGTCGTCGCCGATGCCAGTATTTCCGGCACGCTCTATATCGGCACCGACATCGGCGTGTTTATCACCGCCGATAACGGAACGAGCTGGCAGCCACTCGGGACAGGCTTGCCGAAGGCGGTGGTGCTGTCGCTCAATCTACGCAGCGCCTCGCGGGTGCTCACTGCTGTGACTCATGGACGCGGCGCGTGGGATATTTCTCTCGGAGGCCTCGCGGCTCTGCAGCTCACCGATATCTCTCCGGTTGAATCGAATACCGCGCCGCCAATCTCGATCACCGCGACCGGCGTCGGGTTCACGAGCCAATCCATAATTCGGGTATCAGGCGCCCCCATCACGCCTACAACGCTCAACAGCGATGGCTCGCTCAGCGCTTCGATTCCAGCTTCGGCGCTGCAGAGTTCCTCCGGCGTTTATGGGATTACCGTCGCGACTGGCCAGTCGGTCTCGAACAGTCTGCCATTTAGCGTCACGAGTCCTGCGCCCACGATTACGTCGATTTCACCGACCAGCGGCATCATCGGCGACGGCACGGTCATCCTGACCGTCACCGGCACCAATTTCCTTCCCAACGCGGTCATCAATTTCGGCAATACCAGCCTCACGCCCGGAACGGCCGGCAGTTCCACCACCCTGACCGCTACGGTTCCAACGGGCGCGCTCGCTACAGCGGCCGCGGTGAACGTCACGGTCTCGAACCCTCCTACTCCTGGCGGCGGCACCAGCAACGCCGTAGTGTTCGACATTCAGGATTACGCATTCGGTCCCGTCACGCCGCCCGTGGCTACTGTGAAAGCGGGCGCCACGGCGAATTTCACCATTCCTGTGATCGGGCTGTTCGGTTTTTCGACGGAGATCACGGTTACTTGCGGCACGGGCCTTCCAGCGGATGCCACTTGCACATTCAATCCGACAAACATTACTCCTACAGCTTCTGGCGCGACCCAGCAACTCGCGATTTCCACTTCTCCGAACAAGAGCTACATTCCGCCTTCGGGTCCTCTGCGCCGCTGGCCGCCATTCGCACGCGCGATTTGGCTCGCGCTGGCAGCGCTGCTGACGATTTGGTTTGCGGTGCGAATCCGTCCGACCGCGCAATCGTCTGGGAAATTCGGCCTGGCGGCGCGGCGCGCGGCGTTGGCAATGTCGCTCGCGGCACTGCTGTTCGGTGCGGGCCTGGCAGGTTGCGGAGGAGGCCACAGCGCAGGCACGCCGGTAGGCACATATCAAATCACGCTCACGGCGAACGGCAGTTCCGACGGCACAGAAACCGCCACGCACACGACCACGGTAACAATGATAGTCCAGTAGGGGGTGCTTTAGCCCTCCCGCAGTTCGGCCATGTTTTGATGTGAATAGATCGGGAGTGAAACGCTGCAGTCGGATCGCAGCGTCAATCTTTAGAGCATCTGCCGCAACACGTACTGCAAAATCCCGCCATGCTGGTAGTACATCGCTTCCACCGGCGTATCCACGCGCGCCACGGCATCAAACGAAATCTCTTTGCCATCGTGGCTGTGAGCCCGCACGCGAATCAATTTCCCCGGAGCGAAATCCTTCGCCAATCCCTCAATCTCAAACATCTCGCGGCCTGTGAGGCAAAGCGATTTCACCGTCTGGTCAGGTTTGAATTCGAGCGGCATCACTCCCATGCCAATCAAATTGCTGCGATGAATCCGTTCGTAACTTTCCGCGATCACCGCGCGAATGCCGAGCAAGTTCGTTCCCTTCGCCGCCCAATCGCGCGATGACCCCGATCCATATTCCTTTCCAGCCATCACGATTAAGGGCACGCCTTCCGTTTTATAGCGCAGCGCCGCATCATAAATGCTCATCGGCTCGCCGCTTGGCTGATGAATT
>Ga0209038_10000156_pt1 | contig 21984 bp, 13 predicted proteins | sample BogFormECP03_OM3_FD_188237 | JGI IMG/M metagenome (GOLD analysis project Ga0209038, IMG submission 188237) | Bog forest soil microbial communities from Calvert Island, British Columbia, Canada - ECP03_OM3 (SPAdes) (version 2) | ecosystem: Environmental > Aquatic > Freshwater > Wetlands > Bog ...
CTCGCCGCGTTGATTGACCACTTCGCAGGCTTCGACGACGCGGCCGTGTTCCGGGCGCTTCGGCTCTTCTTTTTTTTCCTTGATGATGACCCGGGTGTGAATCGTGTCGCCAATGAACACGGGCTTCGGAAATCTTAGGCGATCGTAACCGTAGGTGAACGCGGCGGGATTGATCTGGCCAGCAGTGAGGCCGATACCGATAGCAAACGTCATGGTGCCATGCGCGATACGGCGGCCAAACGGGGTAGAGCGGGCGAATTCTTCATCCATGTGATGAGGGAAGAAATCTCCGGTGTGGCCTGCGTGGATCACGATGTCGGCTTCGGTGATGGTGCGGCCGGTGGTGACTCGCGCGGCGCCTACGACGTAATCTTCGAAATATTCAAGCTTGGTCATGGTTTGAGACTCCGGCCGGCAGTAGCAGTGCGCGTTTACCTCCGATTCCTGCCGTCAGTCTTTCGCTGGCCGATCGAAGCCTTTCTCTGATTTGCTTTGCTCCGAGCCGAGCGCCGATTCGCTTGATGAACGGCACGGACATAGCGGCGATGGCCTCGCCGTGCTGATTGACGATCGGGTAGCTTATGTTCAGCACGCCGTTAACCTGATAGCTCGGAATTTCTTCATAGCCGCGGGCGCGGATTGCGGTCAGATGCTTTTCTACTCCGCGCGGAATCGGCCGGCGGGAGCGGCGCTGCCACGCGGCGAATGCGCGCTGCCTTGCTGCCGTAGATTGGAACGCGAGAATCACGTGCCCCGATGCGGTGTCGAACAAATCCACTTGAGCGCCTAGGCGGAGCGAAAATCCCATGCTGCCTGGTGCATCCACTTGAGCTACGACGATGACGGCGGCGTCGCTCAACATCGCGAGGTGGCAGGACTGACCGGTGTGATTCGCGACTTCCTGCAACAGAGGCCTTGCTTGGACTATGAGACGCTCGAGCGGGTGATGGCGGTGGGCGAGTTCGAATAATTTGAGGGTGAGTTCGAACCGTTCGCCGCGAGCAGCCTCGCAAATGTAGCCGCGCTTTTCGAGACACACGAGCATTCGAAAAATCTCACTGATGCTCCGGCCGAGGTGCCGGGCGACTTCGGCGCCGGTCAGGCCGGCGGACCGGGAGGCAAAAAGTTCGAGGATATCGAGGCCCTTTTCCAGGGCGGGCGCGGAGTAACGGCCGCGGGCGGGTATCGATCGGCGGCGAATTCGTGAAAGCATGTGCTTCATGGCGGCTGCGGAGAGCATACCTCATTGTTTTTCTAATGAAAATGATATTTCATTTGTGCAATACTCATGCCGCTCGTTCCGCGCGTGATGGATTTTCAACTGGCGGTGTTTAATGGCTTCCGGTAGCGATCAGAGACCATTACAGGGTTTGCTGGTCCTCGATTTCTGCCAGTTTCTTTCGGGGCCACTGGCCACGCTGCGTTTGGCGGACATGGGCGCGCGGGTGGTGAAGATCGAGCGGCCGGGAACGGGCGATCTCGGGCGTACGCTGTACTTGAGCGATACGGACGTCCATGGCGAGAACACTCTTTTTCATGCGATCAATCGCAACAAAGAGAGCTTTGCGGCGGATCTGAAGAATCCGCTCGATCTGGAACTATTGCGGAAGCTGATCGCGCGGGCGGACGTCATGGTTCAGAATTTTCGTCCCGGCGTGATCGAGCGCTTGAACCTCGACTACGATTCCCTTTCGAAGATCAATCCGCGGCTGGTGTATGGCTCGGTGACGGGCTATGGAAATGCGGCGGCGTGGCGAGAGCGGCCGGGGCAGGACTTGCTGGCGCAGGCGCGATCGGGCGTGATGTGGTTGAGCGGCGACGAGGGCGATCCGCCGACGCCGATGGCCTTGGCCATCGCCGACATGCTTGCAGGACACAATCTCTGCGAGGGAATTCTCGCTTGCCTGGTGCGGCGGGGCACGACGGGACTGGGCGGGCTGGTGGAAACTAGCCTGCTGGAATCGCTGATCGATTTCCAATTCGAAGTGTTGACGACGCATATGAATGACGGGCGGCGTCCCCCGCAGCGCAGCGCCTATCGAAATGCGCATGCCTATCTGGCAGCACCGTACGGCGTTTACGACACGGCCGACGGGCATTTGGCGCTTGCGATGGGACATCTTCCTACGCTGGGAAGACTTCTGGACATTCCAGAGCTCGAGAAGGTGGCGGATTCGGCGGAGGGATTTCGCCGCCGCGACGAACTGAAGCGATCGATCGCCAACCGGTTGCGCGAGCAGACGACAGGGCACTGGCTCAATATTCTCGATCCGGCAGACATTTGGTGCTCGGAAGTTCTCGATTGGCCGAAACTCTTCGCCAGCGAGGGTTTCAAGCAGCTGGACATGGTGCAAACGCTTCGAGATGCCCGCGGGTTACAAGTGCTGGCTACGCGGCTGCCGATTCGAATCGGCCATGAGACCTTGAAGAGTTCGAAGCCCGCGCCGAAAGTTGGCCAGCACACGGAGTCGATCAAGGAGGAATTTGGGCTTTGATAGTCCGCGTGGCCAAACCAGCGGAGGCGGCGCCTCAAATCTTTGAGCTGCCAGAATCTGGAATTCAGCTCAGGCGATAGACATGAATGGCGTTTCCGTGAAACAGTTTTTTTTGGTTCGCTTCGCCGGCACTGGAGGTCAGAGCTGTAAGCGTCTCGACCCATCGCGCGTAGGTGGATGACAGCGTGCAGACCGGCCAATCGCTGCCGAACATGACGCGATCCCAGCCGAAGCATTCGAGGACGTGGTCGATGAAGGGACGAAGATCTTCGGGAGTCCAATGCTGGGGATCGGCATACGCGACCAGGCCGGAAATTTTGCATGCGACCGTGGCAAATTTTGAAATCTCGCGAATGTGTTCGCGCCAGGGATCGAAGGCTTTTTCTTTCACTTGAGGCACGCCGCAGTGATCGAGAATGAAATTCACGCCGGGGCACTGACGGACCAGCGAGATTGCGATGGGGAGTTGGCGGGCGAGAACGCAAATATCGAACGAGAGGCCATCGTTGGCGAGACTGCGGACATTTTCGATGAACGTCTTGCCCTGGGCGAGTTCGTCGGGCTGGGTGTGCAGGACGCGGCGAACGCCCTTCAGTTTGGGATGGCCGGCGATTTGTCGGATGTAATCGCGGAACGACGGATTTTCCGGGCGGGCGCAGGCCACGACGGCCTGCATGGGATTGTCGGGGCGATCGGCTAGCGCGAGGATATGCCGGGTTTCCTCCAGCATGAACGGCTCGTCCACATCGGCTTCGACGTGCACGCTTTTTTCGACGCCGAGCCCACGAATGGACGCGAGATAGTCGGACATGCGGTAGGGACGATTCAGTGCTGGATAATCTTTCAACCAGGTGTAGGTAAATTGTCTAGGGTTCCAGAGATGCTGATGAGTGTCGATGATTTTCATTTTCGAATTTGCTCCTCCGGATGCTAGTCCAGATGAAAGACTTCTTCCATCTCGGCCCACCATTCGCCTTCGCGGCGCGAGTCGAGGGGTTTCTGCAACGGCATCATGATGGCCCACCATTCTTGCGTTTTGGGGTCGGCGGCCATTCGGGCCATGTCGGCTTTGAAATTGGAGCCGTGGTATTCGAAGTAGCCGAACAGAAGATTGTCTTTCAGGAAGATGGAATAGTTGCGGATATGGCATTTCGATATCATCGCGAGAATTTCGGGCCAGACTGCCGCGTGATATTTCTTGTAGGATTCCAGAGTCTCGGACCGGACTCCGATCACCGAACCGTAGCGTTTCATGGGGCTTCGTCCTTTCGGTTTGCGCCGGGCGGCTTGCCCCGCCCGGTGCTCCTGGCGATGAATTCATTCAAAGGCGCGGGATTGCAATGACTGCTCATCGAATTGTTTCGTTGGAGGCGCGCGACTTGCGATTTCCGTTGCATGAGGGCGCGGGCAGCGACTCCGTGCATTCGGGCACGGAGTACGCGTTCGCGACCACGCTGCTTGGCACTGGCGGCCGGGAAATCTTCGGGACGGGGATCGTGTTGACGCTGGGCCTGGGGAACACGCTCGTGTGCGAAGCGATCGAGCTGCTTGGCGGCGAATTGCTTGGCCGGGAGATCGAGGAGTTGATGGCGGATTTTGGGACGGTGAGCCGCAGGCTGGCGGAGCATCCGCAGCTTCGCTGGCTCGGGCCGCATAAGGGCGTGGTGCATCTGGCGCTGGCGTCGATTACGAATGCTTGTTTCGATCTCTGGGCCAAGGCGCGCGGAGTGCCGCTTTGGCGGTTGCTGCTCGATCTTAGTCCGAAGCAAGTCGTAAGTCTGCTGGATTTGAGTTACCTCGAGGACGTGATGACGATGGAAGAGGCGGAAAAGATTTTGCAGCAGCACGCCGCGACGCGCAGCGAGAGAGAGGTTATCCTGCGGCGCGGGTATCCGGGATACGACACGTCGGTTGGCTGGTTTCAATATGACGATGCGCGAGTGAAAGATTTGGCGCGCGCGGCGCTGGATCGCGGCTTTCGGGCGTTCAAACTGAAAATTGGTTCGCGTGACGGTGGGCGGGATGTGCGACGAGCATTCATGCTGCGGGAATTGGCCGGCGCGGACGCGCTGGTGATGCTTGACGTCAACCAACAGTGGAATCTGCCGACGGCGATCCGAATGTGCGGGGAGCTTCGCGAGATGAATCCCTATTTCGTGGAAGAACCTACGCACCCTGACGATATTGAAGCTCATCGGACTTTGGCGGAGGCGATTGCGCCGACGCGCATCGCGCTGGGCGAGCACGTGCCGAATCGAATCTTGTTCAAGAATTTCATGCAGGCTGGTGCGCTGCATTTCGTGCAGGCGGATTGCACGCGGCTGGCGGGGATCTCCGAATTTATTGCGGTGAGTCTGCTGGCGCGCAAATTTGGGTTGCCGGTGGTGCCGCACGTCGGGGACATGGGTCAAATTCACCACCATCTGGTGCTCTTCAATCACATTGCCATCGGGCATGAAGCGCTGTTCCTCGAATGCATTCCCCATATGCGTGAACATTTCGTTCATCCAGCGCGCATTGAGGGTGGGGTTTATGTCACGCCGCAGACGCCGGGCAGCACTTCGGACTTCGTCGGCGTTTCGCCGGCCCTGAGCACTACGCGGTAATTTCCTCCGGCCGGACCGCGCGCTTTTCGGCCATCGAGCGATATTCGGCGAAGACGATCTGAAGCGTGCGCAGGTTGTCGCGTCCGCTGGTTTCAGGCTCTGATCCATCTTCGATTGCGCGCATCAGCGAAGCCATGGGGCCGACGAACGCGTCCGGAATCCACATACTGTCGAGGCGCGCGGAAAACCAATAACCGTTGTTGCGCTTGGACATGAATTCGAGAGTGTCGGGCCGGCCGGTCGGGTAGTTGTACATCAGGCCGATCGTGCCCTTGATTACGCCCTCGGTTCCCTCAAGACGAAAAATCGCATAGGGATCATCCTGCCAAGTCGAGTGGCACGCGTCGATTAGCACTTGCAGGCCGGAGTTGTAATCCCAGATGGTCAACGTCTTTGTTTCGGCCTGAGTTGTCTCTGCGGGTCCGCGGCTGCCGCTGGTGAAAACGGACGTGGGATCACCTAGTAAGTAGCGGAGCGAGTCGATGTAGTGAATGCTGTGAAACATGACCTCGAGGCGCTTGCCTTGATAAATCCAGGGCCAGAGGCTCCAGTCGGTATTGCAATGGACTTGAATGGTGCCGTACGTCGGAATGCCTAGCCAGCCGTCTTCAATCAGAATGCGGGCGCAGCGAATGCCGGCGTCCCAGCGCATTTGTTGATTGACGGCGATTTTTACTTTTGCGGCTTCGGCGAGTTCGACGCTGCGTACCGCTTTAGCGTACTCATCGGCAAACGGCTTCTGGCAAAGCAAGTGGCGTTTTGCAGCACTAACTTTTTCGACGATCTCGAGTTGTCCGGCGGGATAGACGGCGACATCGACGATTGCGACATCGCGATCTGCGAGCAGTTCCTCGATGCTGGCGTACACCTTCGGGATCGCATGTTGCTTGGCGGTCTTCTCGGCGGCTTCGCGGTCGCGATCGGTGATACCCACGACCCGGAAGCCAGCCTTTTTATAGGCCGGCAAATGAGCATAGTTGATGATTCCGCCGGCGCCGATGATGGCGATTCCGTGCTTCAGATTTCGCGGCATTCTCGGTTTGTAATCAAGATGAGGAAAAACTTCGGACATAGTTGTCGTCTTTCTTCTCGCCTTCGCGATTGACGCCGGCAATTCCAGCTTCAGATCAACAACGTTGTCGTCGCCGTCGAACCAGCGTCCGCTCGATTTTCATCTTGCGCCGGAGGTGCGCAGATTCTCGACGATGGCGATCGCTTTCTGGGCGTCGGAATCTTGCGGATCGAGATCGATCGCTTTTCGCAACTCGGCTTCTGCTTCTTCGAATTTTCCCGTCTTGCAATAGAAAAGGCCCAGATTGTGGTGCAGATGCGCGGCATCAGCGCAGGCGCCGCACAACTGAATGGCCTCCCGCATTTGCTCGATGGCCTGGGGCCAGTTTTGCGCCGCGGCAGCTTCTAGCGCGAAGTTGCCGAGCTGCTGAACTCGGTCGGTAATTTGCTGCTGCTTCTGCAGCTCGTCGAAGCGCTGCTGGTACTGCTGCGCTTGCGGATCGTGCTGCCTCTCGAGTGCGCGCGCGAGATTGTAGAGCGCCTGCGACTGGTTGGCATCGGTCTCGAGCGCGAGCTTCCAGTGCTCGATGGCTTCTGCCGGCCTTCCGAGCTTCTCGAGACCCTGTCCCAGGAGGAATTGCGCGTCGGCTTGATCTGGCTGGAGCTCGACAACTTTTTCCAGAAGATCCGCCGAGCGCTTTACGTTGCCGCTTTGCCGCTCCACTAGGGCCAGAAAATAGAGGGCGCTTGAAAAGCTGGGCTGGAGCGTGCTGGCAGTTTCCAATTCCTTGCGGGCTTCGCTGTAGTCACCGGATTCGAAATAGAAGCGGCCGAGATTGAAATGCGCGGCGGCGGACTTGGGATCGAGGCGGATAGCTTCAGAAAACTCCTTCATGGCACTGGAACGATCGAAGCGATCCGCTAACGCGATTCCCAAATTCAAATGCGCTTCGGAAGAATCCGGCTGCAGCTCGACGGCTTTTCGAAAGCTGACAATCGCTTCTTCCCCGCGGCCGAGTTTTGCTTGCACCATGCCGAGAGCGCCAAAAGCGGCAGCGTCATTGGGATTGCCTTTCAGAGCAGCGCGAAATTGCGTTTCGGCTTCAGCTAGTTGTCCGTGGCGGGCCAGCGTGAGGCCGAGATTGACGAAAGCACGCGAGTAAGAGGGATCGTAGAACGCGGCCCGCTGGAATAGCGGCGCGGCCTCGTTATCCTTGCCCTGCTGCGTATAGAGGACACCGAGATTGTTCAAAGCTTCCGCGTACTTCGGGTTGCTTTGAATTGCGGCTTTGAGTTCTCGCTCCGCTTCGGCCTTGCGGCCCCCAGTGAGTGCGAGCAGTCCGAGTTGATTGTGAGCGACGGCGAGCTGCGGATCGAAACGAACGGCGCGCCTTAGTTCAAGGATTTCGCCGGATGCATCACCGAGGCGCTCGAGGGCCAGGGAAAGGTTATAGTGCATTTGAGCGTCGTCGGGGACGAGGAGCAGAGCTTTGCGATATATCTCCGCGGCGGCTCGCGCATTCCCCGACGCGAACATTTTATTGGCTTGATCGTTCAGCTTGGCCACTTCGGCGTTCTGGCCTTCCTGGCCGGCGAGTTTGGCGTACTTCGCGCGCTCCGCTTTCGCAGAAGCAATCGCGCCCTTCTTCTCATACAGAGCGGCCAGCTGCTGATGAGCTTCCGGCTCCTTTGGGGAAATTTTCTCGGCGGCCTCGAACTCGTGGATGGCTTCATCAGTGCGTCCGGTATGAACGAGTGCGAGCCCAAGATCTTTGCGAACTTCGTAATCTCCCGGCGCTAGATGCGCTGCCTTCAAGAAAGCTTCGCCGGCTTTATCCCAATCTTCGAGACCTCCATAAGCTAATCCCTCAAAGTGATATCCCTGGGCATCGTTCGGCTGGCTCTCGATATATTCCGCGAGCACTGGGAGTGCATCTGCATATTTCTTCTGCTCGAGCAAGGCGTGTCCGAGAGCAAGCTTTGCCGGCGCCGTATTCGGCTCGAGGCGCAGGGCTTCGCGGAATTCGGTGATGGCATCGGCGGACGTCTCCTCTTGCTGAGCGAGAACGGCGCCAAGCGCGAGGTGTGCGCTAGCGGAATCGGGATGCTCGGTGGTGAATTGCCGGAGAGTCGCGATCGCCTTTGGGAAATCGCCGCTTTGCGCGTAAGCGGCGCCTAGAGCAGCCTCGAGCGACACGGCATCTTCGGCGGACGGCGAAAGTGTGAGCGCTACTTCCAGTACGGCGATGGCATCGTCGAATTTCTTCTGAGACGCCAGGACGCGCGCGAGATCGATCGCGCCAAGTGGAAAATGCGGATCGGCGTGAAGAACGGCTTGATATTCGGTGGCGGCCTCGGGAAGTTTCTTCTCGGCTTCGAGAAGCGCGCCGAGGGCGTGATGGGCGCTGGCGGAGTCAGGCTTCTCGGCGATTACGGTACGCAGCTCTTCCGCCGCGTGAGTGCGATCGCCACGCTTCATCAGGGCAATAGCGAGGTTGTATCGAGCTTCATAATTCTTGGCGTCGAGATGCAACGCGGCTTGGAATGAAGATATCGCGCAAGTCTCGAGGCCTTCCTGGGCGAATAGGGCGCCAAGCGTGTTGTATGCTCCGGCCGTGGGATGGTCGGCGACGGTATCGAGGAGCTGCCCGAGAGCCTCCGTGGCCTTCGACGGACGTAAGCACTGTCCGGGCAGCGGCTGAGCGGGTGCCGAGGCAGGGGCTGGAGCGCGTGGAGCAGTGGGAGTTTGCTGCAGCGCGGCCGAGGGCGCCGCATTCGCCAACGAAATTGGCGCGAGAACTGCAATCGATATTACGCTTTTCCTGAATGTCAGCACTGAAAGTGGGCCCGATCCTTGAGCGGGTTGAAGAACCGCCGAAGTATATTCCCTGGCATCGGCTATCGCTAGATGGATCGGTCGAGAAACCGATGAGTACGGCGTGCAACCGAAAGGAAATTCCGGACGTTTGGTTGATCGGGAGGCAGGGTATGGGAATTTCATGAAGGTGCTGATCGGGTGGCTGTCTCCGGGGGAGCGCTCGGGATTGTTGGTACTCGCTCTCTCCTGATTTTTTCCGATCAGCACCTCCTGTCTTCAAACGCTGGTTCGAGAAAATTGCTACAGTTCGTTTCTGCTCGGGCGGCTCGGACTACCTGTTAGAAGTAGAACTTTAGGCCGAGCTGAATCTCGCGCGGCTGAGTCACCGTGCTGGTCACCTGACCGAAGTTGGGACTCTCCAAACTGCTGATCGGAATCGATAACACTTCGGCGTTTGTGATGTTAAACATCTCGACGCGGAACTCGAATCTCTTGCTTTCCGTAACCGGGAACGACTTGAAAACCGAGAAATCGAGGTTGCGGTACCAATCCGAACGCAGGGAGTCGCGGCCGAGGTCTCCAAAAGTAAACGCTGGGGGCGTCACGAAGGAAGCCGGGTTGAGCCATTCCATGGCGTTCTTGTTGGAGGCATAAGGGGAACCAACGATATTTGCCCGCTCGTAGCCGTAGCCATTGCCGTAGTTAAAGTTGCCGGTGTTGGCGATATCTTTGCCGGACCCGACATCAAAAGGAGAGCCAGAGTGGAGACCGAGCACGCCGTTCACATTCCAGCCGCCGATGACATAGTCCACGATAGAATTACCCGAAGAGAAGCGCTTGCCTTTGCCAAACGGCAGATCGTAAACGAAGGCCGCTGAGAAGTTCTGAGGGAGATCTGTGGCCGAAGGGCCCTTGTCGGCTCGCGGATTGTAAGGATCCTGAGTGGAGCAACCTTCGACTCCATACCATCCGGAGCAGGCTAGGTCCAAGGCTTTCGACCAGGTGTAGGAAACCAGGTAGGTCAACCCATGCTCATTCCGTCCGTTGAGTGAAACCTGCAAAGCGTTATAGGTGCTGCTTCCCGTACTTCTATCGAAGGCAGTGGCTGAGATGTAGGGGAACGGCGCGCGAAGTTGCGGATCGCCGGGACCCGGCGTGGTGGCTACGTTGTAGGCGCCACCGATATCGAGTTTCTGGCCTCGGGAGCCGACGTAGTTGGCGGTAAGAACTGTTCTTGAGGTCACTTGCTGCTCGACGCCGAAATTCCACTGGTCGGCATACGGGCGCTTTAAATAAGGATCGGCGAACCAAGTTGACTGAGAGAACGGCAGTGCCGGCGGCAACGGCTGACCGCTTCCGAGGCTAAAAGGATCAAGCGAGGTCGCAGTTGGAGTGCCCGTTACGGGATTCAGGTTGCTTGCGCCGAGCTGGCCGACACCTGGCCAAGTGCCTTCGAAGTTTTGGGCAGTTTGCGTGATGGCTGCCCAGTTGTCATAGAAGCGCCCATAGCCGCCGCGGATTACGGTCTTTGGGAACACTGCATAGGCAACACCTACGCGCGGTTGCCAGTTGGTGTAGTCGTTGTGAAAGATGGCGCCGTTGCTGAACGGGGTGAGGATCACGTTTGCTGGGAGAGCGCCGGTTGGCGTCGGGATGCACGGCGCCGCCATCGTGGTAGCACAAGGTAGCGCGTTATGCCCCAGGATGTAGGTGCCATTAAACAAGTCCGTGTCGCCGAATTCGTTGTTCTTGTTTTTGTCGTCGCCGTAAATCGGAATCAACGTGAAGTCATAGCGCAAGCCGAGGTTGACACTCAGCTTACTGGTCACCTTCCATTGATCCATGAAATACAAGCCGTCCACCCAGCCGCCGTGCTCGGTCTCAATCACGTTCCTGCGGCTAGCGTTGTTCGGAATTCCCAACAGGAAGGATGCGAGTGCGTTGCCTCCTGAAAGATCGACGGCGCTGGCGGTGTTTGCGGCTGCGAAAATTACGCTGGAGTTGAGATACAGAGCGCCGGCATTGTTGCTGGCGAAGTTGGCGCCCATCCTGAACGTGTGGCGACGGTAAATCTTCGTGAAGTCGCCGCCCCATTGCCAGATGTCCGAGACGTGAGTGTCGTCAACCTGCGCCGCGCCATGACCGCTGGGATTCGTGTTGCCGATATAACCCGAGATCACGACTTCCGGGTTCATCGTCACGCCGCCGATAAAATTGCCCGCAAAGTTCGGCGAAAAACCTACCGTCTGGAAGAAATTCGGAGGCGCACCGGGGTAGTTGGAACCTTGATCGATATTAATGCTGACGCGCCCAAAGCTCAGCACTAACAACGTGGTGCTGGAGAAGGAGTGCGTGTATCCGACCGCGATGTTGTAGCCATCGGTGACCTGATCGTGGACCAAGCCTGTAAATCCGCCCGAACCGCTAGCGGGCTGGCGAAACTGAGTGAAGCGCGCGAAGACGTTGTCGTTCAGCGAGAACTGGTGGTCCAGGCGCGCGCTGTACTCGTCCTGACGAACAATCGTTTTCGTGGTGTCGAGACCATTGAACGCTGGATTTCCTGTGTTGATCGGCGCGGGAAACAACGTCGACGCGTAGGTAACCATCCCCGTGCTGAGCATATTCGACGGTATCTTGTTGCACGGAATTCCGGCGGGTTGGATGTTGTTGGTAGCCGGCAGAGCGTTGCCGGACGGATCGCACATGAACGGCGAGTTGCTGAATCCGGACGCGCTGGTGGGATCCGCGACGACGCTGTACGGATTGTAGATTTGGCCCGCGATGCCGCTCAGGTCTCCACCCAATTGGTCTGGAGTCGGAGTATTAAAGAAAGTTTGAGCAGCGGTGTGATTGCGATAGCCTTCATAACTCGCAAAGAAGAAAGTCTTCGGAGAGCTGCTGTGGTGCCAGGGAATGTCAACTGGCCCGCCTACCGCGGCGCCAAATTGATTCTGCTGGAGAGGAACCTTTGGAACAAGAGAGTTGCTGCCATCGAAGCTAGTGTTGCGCACAAATTCCCAGAGCGAACCGTGGTAGCCGGCCGTTCCGGATTTTGTGACCACATTGACGATGCCGCCCAGCACTCCGCCAAACGACGCGTCATCATTATGCGACTGCACTTTGAATTCCTGAATGTCATCCACAATCGGCGCAACCGCATACGTGCTTCCAAACGATCCCTGGTTGTTCACGCCGTCGAGCAGGAACAGGTTGCTGCGATTCGACTGGCCATTTACCGACGGAAACGTAAACGTTCCGATCGGATTCGACCAAATTCCGCCCGAGCCTTGCGCGTTCTGAGAAACGTTGATGCTGCTGACACCCGGAGTGAGCGTTAGCAGCTGCGTAAAATTCCGGCCGTTCAAGGGAAGATCATTCACTTCCGCTTTGACGATGGCCACGCCGAGTTCCGCGCTGGTGGTCTCGACTTCATTGGCGGTGGCTTGCACTGTGACCGTATCCGTGATCGATCCGAGCTTCATCGTCACGTCGTAGGTCGCGATCTGGTTCACCACCACGGTCAGGTCCGACTCGACCGCCGCATTGAAGCCTTGCTTCGAAACTCGAATGTCATACGTTCCAGGCTGAACGGACGGAAATGCGTAGGCCCCGGCGCTGTTAGTCATCGTGGCGAGGTCCAGCTTGGTGGCTGTGCTATGCAGCACGACCTTCGCGTCGGGAATTACCGCCCCGGACGCGTCGCGTACCGTGCCATTGATCGCGGTGCCGACTTGAGCGCTCGCCGTTCCCGGAAACGCGACCAGCACGCCAATTCCGAGGATGAGCAGCCCGTTCAGCGGCCATGCTCTCAGCCAATTGCGCAACGCGCGGAATTTCATCTTGAATTCCTCCTCGCCTCGACGATGCACCCTTTGCTTCCTCGATCGCAGCAATGAATCCGAGCCGTTGCCGGCCGCGCACCACACATGCTTTTTCGATAAGGAGATCTTGAATTTGCGAATTCCATGGATCCTAGGAACCCCACGACTGGGTTGTGATGTAATACTTTTACGCTAGGGTGTCAATAGAAAAATTTCATATACTTGAATTGTGTTTCAATAGGTGGTACATTCCCTGGTGTGCCACAGGGCGGAAAATGCAGGTTTTGCCAATTTGGCCCATTTTTGGCGCATTCCGCAGCTTGAAAATATGAGCGGGTAGGCGTAAGTTTTAGGATGTGAAATAAGCTTTCTTATAATGCCGACAGTCGAAACCGTCTGCATCGGCTGGATTTCAAGGCTGGTTTAAAGGACTCGCATGCGTCGCGCGCAACAATCCAAGCCGGAAGGTGTCGGAGTGATCGGCAAGGTCTTCCAGATTCTCGAGGCGATTCAGAGCTCGCCGTCCGGACTCACGCTGAAGCCGATTTGCGATATTACGGGCGTTCACAAGAGCACCGCCCACCGCTTCTTGAAGCATCTTCAGCGCGACGGGTACATTCTGCGCACCGAGGAAGGCACCTACATGATCGGGCCCCGGCTTTCGCAGATGGGAGCGCGATCCAGCCACCGGGCTACATTGCAGGCGGTAGCCCGCCCGATTCTCTGGGAGCTGTGGAAGTCCACGGGCGAGACGGTGAATCTGGCTATTCTCGATCAGGGGGCCGTGCTCTATGTGGATGTGCTGGAAAGTCCCCACGAATTCCGGCTCGCTTCGCGCGTTGGAAGCCGCCGTTCTCTGCACGCGACGGGATTGGGGAAAGCGCTCGGGGCGTTTCTGCCAGATGACCAGCGGGACCGAGCGCTGAGCACGGTGGTATTTCAGCCGCTCACGGCGAAGACGATCACAAATATGGTGCAACTTCGCGACGAGCTGGAACGCGTGAAGCGCCGGGGTTACGCGATCGACGATGAAGAAACCACACTCGGCGCTCGCTGCGTAAGCGCACCGATCTTCGACGCAAACCGGTTTGCCGTGGCCGCCGTCAGCGTATCGGGCCCGGTCACGCGCATCAGCCGTGAACAGGTCCCCAGTCTCGCGGCCGCGGTGGTGGCTGCGGCGCGGGCTGTGTCTGTGGCCATGGGATTTCCGCAACACGATGCGCAGCCTTTGGAAGTTCGCGCGCCCGCAGATTAGGCTTCAAGGCTCCGCTTCTAATTCTCAGCATGCTGTACGCCCCGCATTACGCTGCCCTCAATCATTACGGTGCGGAGCTGATTGCGCTTGTGGATTTCAGCAGCTTTCGAACGGTCTCATTTTGCGGAAATAACTCGTTGGCCTGCCGGAGAATGGCTACGGCGTCGGAGGTGCGATTGAGTGCGACGTAGACGCCGGCCAATTGACGGTAGAGCGTCACGTCAAAGGGAGCCACGCGAATTCCTTGCCGAAGCGGCTCGACCGCATCGTTGGCCCGGCCTGCCCCAACGAGAAGCGTCGCAATTCGCTCGAAATCGCCAGGCGCATTCGCGCCGTTTTTTACCGCGCGCTCGAGATATCGAAGAGCCGCTGCATTTCCGTCAGCACTTTCCTGCTGGAGAGCGCTATCGGCGAGCGCTTCGAGCACCACAACGTTGTCCGGCTCGTTTGCTCCCAACTGCTTCGCTACTTTCCAGTATCGCGCCCGATATTCCGGATATTGTTCCATCAACTGAGCGTAGGCCTCGAGAATCGTCAGTGGCGGCGGATTGGAGTCTTTCTTTCCGGGCAAGGCGCTGAGGTGAACTAGATCCTGCAACTGCGGCGTGGTCATCTGGAACGTCTCGTCGGGATAGGGCTCCTCGGCGGTGGCAACGATGCGATGGTTCGTGAGGCTTGAATGAGAGATCACAGTGATGTCGCGCTTGGGCATGTGGCAGCCCGCGCAGTCGTCGGGAGGCTGTTTGCGTTGCCGTATGGCGAGCGGCACCGCGCAACTTTTTTCCGTGTGGCATTCTAAGCATTTCTGCCGGTAGTAACCGGGCGCCTGTTCGCGCGAAGGCTCGACGTGCGGGTCATGGCAGGTGATACAGCTCAGTCGGCCGCCGCTGCTGCGATAGCACTTGCTCAAAATCATCGAAAAATAGTGCTGCAGAAGATCGGACTGCGGCGGCGCGTCGCGCTTCGGAGGCACGATCAGGATGGAGAGAGTGTCATCGAGCGGCGTCCCCGGCCGAAAATCCCGGTAATTTTTCCCGGGCTTCAGGACACGTCCCTCGCCGGTCTGATGACATGACATGCAGATATTGTCCGCAAGCCACGGCGTGAGCTTCGCGGGATTCACGATCGAACGATTTCCGGAATCGGAAGGGGGCTCCGCTACTTCCATTTCCACTACATGCGTTTCACCCGGACCGTGGCAATTTTCGCAGCCGATAGCAAGCTCTTGAAACGGCGGGTCAAAAAAGCGGCCGTTGCCGTTGGGGATTGCTTGAGGCATGCCGCTGTGACACGCGATGCAAGCGGGGAGAATTGGGCGATTGAATCCGTAATCGCCGAATTCGTAGCCGGGCGACAGCGCCCAACTTCGAGTCTTGGAGTAGAACGAGAGGGGGGCCTCGTATATAAAGCCATCGCGCGCCACGAGGCCCCCGAGACCGTTCGCGCCCGCTCCGATAATCCAATCGATTCTGTGGGTCTCGCGAAAAATCGTCCCGCCGTTTTGATCCGTCTCAGAATCGCTCTGGTAGAGCTTCCCATCGCGAACAGTAACTTCGAAATGGCGGTTCAGGCGCGCATCGAATATGGAGGCGGAAGCTGTAACTCGCTCGAGAAACCCGGATGTCACTTCGCTCATCGAACGGCCCATGTCCGTCCGGGAGAAATTATCGAAGGTCGTGTGGTGACATTGAGCGCAGGCTTTCGAACCTACATAGCCGCCAGCGGAGGGATGGGATTTCGCGGGTGCTTGAGCTGTTTGAGTGGCGCGGACACGGCCTGTGCGATCGATCGCCGCGAGCGCGAAAGCAAGGCTGAGGATTGCGCTTGCGAGCAAGGCCGATCGTGCGACTGGAGATAGTTGCGAGGACAGCTTCACTTGGCGCCGCTTCTTTCTTGAGCGACCAGCTTCCACCGTTGCATTGCATCCTTGACCCACTTTGCATCTTTTTGAGCGTGACAAAGCAAACAGGCGTTGGGACTCTCTTCTTGGCCGAAGCGCAGGGTTAGATCGGCGTCGGGAATGTCGTCAATCTGGTGGGTGCGCGCGCGCATGAGCAACGCGTCCATGATCTTCGGCATGTGGCACGAAACGCATCGGCTGCCTTCGGACTCGGGGGCGTGGTGAGTGTGCGCTGAGACTGCGGCCTTCTCCTGAAATTTGGTGTGACAGCCGGTGCACATGCGATCCGGCTCAGCCGAAAATTTCAGAGACGTCAGATTTGAAGACTCGTCATGGCTGTGAGGATCGTGGCAGCTCGCGCAGGTGGCCTGGCCCTTCACGAAGCATCGCGAGCGCTCGAGCGATTCGACGATGAAGGTCGTCTGACGGAAGCGCCCGTCTTTGTAGAAGCCCTTTCGCGAAAACTCGCCAAAGGGAATGCTCTCGGAGCGCATAAAGAATTCGCCGGTTCTCGAATAATTGATTTCGCCGCGGGGACCGGGTACGCGCAGCGCGGATTGCATGTGGCATTGCGAGCAAATAGCGATAAAATCGCGATTGTTGGTCTTTGCGAAATCTACAGGTGGGTCAATAGGCTGTTTGCTGTAACTCTCGCCATCTTCGATCGCGCCGATATGGCGCCCGGCTGGACCGTGGCACATCTCGCAGCCAACGCCCGGCTCGCGGAATTCTCGACGAACGGAAGGAGAATCGCCGCCGTTTAGCTCGCGCAACTGGCTAGTGTGGCAAATCGCGCAATTGGTCTGGTAAGTCGTGGAAGAATCAAACGATTCCCAGCCGCGCAGGTCGGCACGGGCACTCCCCGCATCGTCGATAATTTTCCAGAAGTTGACCCATTGCTTCGCCGCCGCGTTGTACTGGATGGGAAGCACTTTGATTTCCCCGTTCGGGAGCTGCGTCGCGTAGGCTTGCTGCCACTTCGAGCCGATTGTGTAATTGACGGGATAGTCGTGCCACTGGCCATCGGATTGTTTGATGGAGAAATAGTGGCGGCCGTCCCGGATGCTCATCTTCGCGTAGAGCTTTCGATTCAGCCCGGAGATGGTTTTTTGAGCGCCTTCGCGATAGATTTCCTCATCACCTAGAAAGTATTCGTTGTTCTTCTCGAAATCGCCGATGACGTTCTTCGCGGCGTAGAGACGGAACATTTTCGACATGCCGCTCTGCGCCCAGCCGCGATAAATTCCACCGTGACAGGATTTGCACGCCTCGGAGCCCGCGTATTCCGGCAACGCTGCCGGCGGAGACGCTATCGACGCGGGCGGCGGAGTGCCGGAGGCTTGCTGTTCTTCGAGCTTCGCGAGGAAACCGTCGAATCCAGCGGGGTCCGCGGGCTTATGTGCATTGTAGATTGCCTTCAGATTTTCGAGGGCCTTCGGCGCGAACGCGCCGCTTCGTTTGTACAGCTCGCCAAAATCGGAAGCCGCAGCATCGAGATTCCCCGAGGAAACGTGCGCTAGACCCATGAGATAGACGATCTCCGGATCCGTGGGATTGAGCACGCGAGCTTCCGTCAGCGCCGTCTCTGACTGCTGTAACAACGCAGATCGCTTTTCGCTTTCCGACGCGTCGAGAGCCTCTGCCAGAAGTGCGCGGCCCATTGAAAAGCAGGCTGATGCTTTCAGTTTTCGCTTCAGGTCCGGCCATTTGTGCTCTTCAATCGTGGCCGGCCGGCTGAAGCGATCGAGATAGTCGATCGCTTTGCGCGCATTTAAAATCGCGTCTTGGTTCAATTTCTGATGCGACTGTACATCCGCAACGGAGACGAGGAGCAGCGAATTTTCGGGAAGGAATGCGAGCGACTGGCGAGCGAATTCGAGGCCTTCGCTGTAATGCGCCAAATCGAAGCTGCTGCGCGCGGCGACATCGTAAGCTTGAGCGAGGAAGGCTGACTGAGGGAATTTCTCCAAGAAGACTTGCGCTTTCGCCAACATTTCTTGCGGAGCTTTTTGCTTATATAACGACAGAAAGGCTTCGCGCTCAGTTGCATCGCTAATCTGATCGGCAATCGTGACGGGTTTGCGATTCCGCGGAGAAACAACCGTATCTATATCCTGCGCCGCCGCGGGCACGACCACGACAAACATTAGGCCAAGAATGCCTAAGAGCACGGCGCGATGGCGCATCCTCCACATATTGGACTCACAGTCCGGCAGTGCGCTGCGCTGATTTCACTACTGCGATCTTCAGCGCGAGGAGACCTTTCCCGCTCACATGACTTTCATCCTAGAGCGATCGATGCTTCACGACGCCGCGAGAATTTACTCAAGAGTGCGGGCGTGCGTCAACGAAATGATAATTTCACATCTTGAAATGTGCCGCGAAATCAGGAATTCGCATTGACGGGAATGCCCGCGATGCCGCATTTTCGGTCCACCTCGCCGCGCCAATCGCGCTGGACATCAGCCGTGAGCGGCGCGAGGAGTTCAAGCTGGCATCTTTGGAGACCCGATGAATGCGCAAATCGGCTGGGGCACTGCGGTCGTGCTTCTAGCGGGCGTTCTGAATGGAAGCTTCGCCGCGCCGATGAAGCGAATGCCGTTGTGGCGCTGGGAGAATTCGTGGCTCATTTTCGCGGTTACTGGGCTGATTATTTTTCCGTGGATCATCACTTGCGGCACGATTCCACATCTTGGGAGCGTGTACTCTGGGGCTTCCTGGCCGACGCTTGAGAAAGTGGCACTGTTCGGCTTCGCGTGGGGTATCGGATCGACGCTCTGCGGGCTCGGGATCAGCCGCATAGGTCTGGCGCTGGCGTTTGCAGTGATTCTGGGCATCACGGCGTCGTTCGGATCGCTGATTCCTCTCGCAGTTCTTCATCCTGAAGAATTGGGTTCGAGACGCGGTATCGCTTTGATCGCCGGAACGTTGATCATGACTGTCGGGCTTGTTTTTCTGGCGATCGCGGGCCGGCAGCGCGAGCGCGATTCCGGGCAGACGGCTTCGCCGCGTTCCGGATTCACGCTCGGTTTGATTATCTGCATTCTCTCGGGATTATTTTCTTCGATGCTGAACTTTAGCTTCGTATTCGGGGATGAATTGCGCGTGAGGGCGCTTGCCGCGGGCGCGAGCGCGTCCATGGCCGCAAATCCGATCTGGTCGCTAAGCGTGACGGGAGGGTTCATCGCCAACGCCGTCTATTGCGTGTACTTGCTGCGGAAAAACAAAACGTGGAGCGTTTACAAAACCGGCGGCGCACTCTATTGGATTCTCGGCAGCTTGATGGGATTGCTGTGGTTCGGCGGAACTTTGATGTATGGATCCGGCGCTTCAATTCTCGGCGTGCTCGGGGGAATGATCGGCTGGCCTGTATTCATGGTGATGGACATCATTGTCGGACTTTTCTGGGGAATGATGACCGGTGAATGGAAGGACGCGGGGCCGCGCGCGCTTACCTTCTGCTGGACGGGAATCGGGATTTTGTTTTTGGCGATTCTCGGCATTTCGCTGGGCGGCGCGGTTTGAGAATACCCGCAATTCCTACTGCTTCGCGGGTGGAGATTGTGCGCGAGCGATTCCGCGAGTCTGCTTGGAATCCACGCCGCTGCCTTCGCGCACGACATAGTATTGGTTGGCCGGCAGATCTTTCAGAGTTTCGATCAAGCCGTTTGGCCAGCGAATCACGATTTTCTCCGCGCGCTCGGCTTGGCCCAGTCCGAAATGCAATCGCAGGTCGCTCTGCGAAATGAATCCGCCGCCGCTGCGAACTTCCTGTGTGCGACGATCGCTTCCCTGCTGAAGAGTGACGCTGGCCCCGAGCGCCGCCCGATTCGACTTCGTGCCCACCAACTGCAGGCTGATAAAATTTCCGACGGGCTTGCTATTGCGATAGAGAGAAGGCGTGTCGTTCATGTTGTTCACGAGCGCTTCGACGCGGCCGTCGTTCAAAAGATCGCCAAGCGCCAAGCCGCGGCCCGAGTGCAACTCGCTAAGCGCCGCCCCCGACTGCGCCGTGATATTGACGAATTTCCCATCGCGCAGATTCGAATAAAGAACTCTCGGCTGGCGATAACTGGTGCCAAGATCCTTGCCCTCCAGTTCCGGATACACGTGACCATTCACAATCAAAATTCCGGGCCATCCGGAATTATCGAAATCGAAAAATTGTACGCCCCAGCCAAGCCAGTTCCGAATCGTGCCGAGGCCGGCACGAAACGTCACGTCATCAAAGACATTCTTACCGCGATTCAAATAGAGCGTCGGGGCGTCATCGCTGAAATTTGTCTTGATGATGTCTTGCATGCCCGAATGCGTGTAATCGTCGCCAGACAAACCCATCCCAGCCTGCTCCGTGCCATCTTCGTTAAAAGCCACGCCGGCCGGGTGGCCGATATCCGTAAAGGTCCCGTCGTGATTATTGTGATAGAGCAGATTCGGAGTGGAATCGCACGCGACGTAGATGTCCGGCCAGCCGTCCTGATCGAAGTCGCCGGTCAGCGACGTCAGGCCGTAGCAGCCAGTGGTTTTGGTGATTCCCGATTCGCGCGAGACATCCGTGAAAGTGCCGTCGCCATTATTGTGATAAAGAATATTCACCGCGACCTTCAGCCCGCGCGGTCCGCACATCACGTTGATGCCCTTCCACTGGCACCATTGGCCCTGTCCCGGGTGCGGAACCGAGTCGTAAGAAAAATCGACGTAACGAACGATGAACAGGTCCGCTTTGCCGTCGCGATCGTAATCAATGAAGCTGCAGCCAGTGCTCCATTCGTCTCTGGGCGTTTTCAGGCCGGCTTTTTCGGTGACGTCGGTGAACGTGCCGTCGCCGTTGTTGTGAAACAGCACATTCTGTCCCCAAAAAGTCTCGAGCAGATCCAGATTGCCGTCGTTGTCGTAATCGCCGGTGCAGGCGCCTTGTCCCCAGCCCGCGCGCGCGACACCGGCTTTCGCGCTTACATCGGTGAAGGTGCCGTCGTGATTGTTGTGGTAGAGATGGCCGGTGGGCGCGCCTCCCGGCGCGAAGCCTTCTACCGTCGATCCATTCGGAAGAAAAATGTCGGGCCAGCCATCGTTGTCATAATCGAAGATTGCGGCGCCGTTACCGGTGGTTTCGATTATGAATTCCTTTTTTTTCTCGCCGCCATAGACATCGAGTGCGGTCAGTTTAGCTTGGTGCGCGATGTCTTCAAATTGAACGGCGCCGGATTTTGCCGGGGGCGATTCATGTGGCTGAGGATGCTGCGCCTGTGCAGAAGCGAGGACGGCAATGGTGATCCATACCGAAGACGCAGTGATCAATCGCAGGAGCGGAGAGCGTTTCATTTTGTCAACGGAGGCACGCAGCGCGGGATCTACGGTTTCCACGCGACCAGAGTTTGATGCGATTCTCCCAGGCCATCGATCCCCAACTCTACAACATCTCCGGGCTTCAAATATTTCGGAGGGCGCATCCCGAGCGCGACGCCTGCGGGAGTTCCGGTACTGATCACGTCGCCGGGCAGCAGCGTCATAAAGTCACTCAAGTAGCTGATGAGCGTGGGCACATCGAAGATCATATCGGAGGTCGCGCCTTTTTGCCGCGCTTCGCCGTTTACCTTGAGCCACATATTTAGATGCCCTGGATCGGAAATCTCGTCGCGCGTCGCAAGAAATGGCCCGAGCGGAGCGAATGTATCCGCGCTTTTCCCTTTTACCCACTGACCGCCGCGCTCGAGCTGGAAGCTTCGCTCGGAGTAATCATTGTGAAGGACGTATCCGGCGATGTATTCGAACGCGCGATCTTTCGGGATGTAGCTGGCCTTCTTTCCAATGACTAGGGCGAGTTCCACTTCCCAGTCCACCTTCCTGCCGTCGCGCGGAATGATCACATTGTCATTTGGTCCCGCTAGAGACGTGGTGGACTTGAAGAATATTACCGGCTCTTTCGGAATCTCGAGTCCGCTCTCGATGGCGTGCTGGTAGAAGTTGGCGCCAATGCAGACGATTTTGCTCGGCCGGCAGACTGGCGAGCCGAGACGCACCGATGAATCCACGCGTGGAGCGGCCGAAACGCCGGCCTCGAACCATTTTCGCAGTGAA
>Ga0209038_10000157_pt1 | contig 21862 bp, 21 predicted proteins | sample BogFormECP03_OM3_FD_188237 | JGI IMG/M metagenome (GOLD analysis project Ga0209038, IMG submission 188237) | Bog forest soil microbial communities from Calvert Island, British Columbia, Canada - ECP03_OM3 (SPAdes) (version 2) | ecosystem: Environmental > Aquatic > Freshwater > Wetlands > Bog ...
ATAATTGGCTTTCGGGGACGCACAGCGTGTTTCGCTGGAAGAACTATCTTTTTGTCGGCGATGAAGTGCTGCCGGGATTTTTTAATATCAGCAGCAAGGATCGCGTGCCGACGCGGGCGATTACGCACGTGATGGATGTTTCGGATATCGAGCATCCCAGGGAAGTCGCGTTCTACGAGGTGCCGGAAGGCGGCACGCACAATTTCTGGTGCGATGATGACAAGCTTTTTCTCGGCGATTACGGCGGTGGCGGGCGCGTGGTGGATATTTCCGGCGAATTGCGCGGCGATCTTTACCGCCAGGGGCGCGAGATTGCGCGCTTCTGGACTGGGGATCCGAATGGCTATCGCGTGAATATGCCGCTCACGTGGGGCGCGCAGCCTTCGAACGGGTACATCTATATCAACGACATCAATTCAGGGCTGTGGATCGCCAAACTGGGCAAGCCAATCTACAAAGGCTCGACAACAGCCACACCGCTTCAAGAAAAAGCGCAGTAGATTTCGTAGCGGCGCGCTTTGGCGTGGCATCTTGTTTGGCATTGCCGCGATTGCGTTCCTGAATCGCCGTGGTGGTACGCGTACGTAAGGCGAAGATGCCGCCGTGAAGGGCGCCGCTACGAAATCCATGAAACACGTCATCGTCGGCACTGCTGGGCATATCGATCATGGGAAATCTTCGCTGGTTGCTGCGCTTACTGGGACGCATCCGGACCGGCTGGAGGAAGAAAAGCGCCGCGGGATCACCATTGATATTGGATTTGCGTTTCTGAATCTTGGCGAGATTCGTGTTGGATTCGTGGATGTGCCGGGGCACGAGCGCTTTGTGCGCAATATGCTGGCTGGCGCGGGCGGAATTGATCTCGTTTTGCTCGTCGTGGCCGCGGATGAGAGCGTGAAGCCGCAGACGCGCGAGCATTTTGATATTTGCCGGCTGCTGGGGATACGCAGCGGGGTGATTGCGCTCACGAAATCCGATCTTGGCGAGCCCGATGTCCGCGGGCTGGCCAAGTTGGAGGTGGAAGATTTGGTGCGCGGCTCGTTTCTCGAGGGCGCGCCGATTATTGAAGTGAGTTCGAAAACCGGGGCGGGGCTTGATGCACTGAAAGCCGCTCTTGAACGTGCCGCGCAAGCTGCGCCGGGCAAGGATTCGACTCGTCATTTTCGTTTGCCGATCGATCGCGCGTTTGTGATGAAGGGATTCGGGGCTGTGGTCACCGGTACGCTCGTTTCCGGCTCGGTGCGTACTGAAGATGAGGTCGAGATTTTTCCGCAGCAGCGGCGCGTGCGCGTGCGGGGATTGCATTCTGGGGGCGCGGCCGTTGCGCAGGCTGTAGCGGGTCAACGAACCGCAGTGAATCTCGCGGGCATCGAGCTTGAGGAATTGCATCGCGGCATGGCGCTGGCCGCGCCGGGCAAATTTCTTCCTACCAAGCGGCTCGATGCGCGGCTTGAATTGCTGCCTTCGGCGCCGCCGCTGAAGAATCGTTCGCGCGTTCATTTCCATCACGGCACGACGGAGACAATCGCGGAAGTTGCGCTGCTCGAAGGCGAAAAGCTTGCGCCCGGCCAGAGCGCGTTCGCACAGTTGCGGCTGCGCGAGCCCGTTCTCGCGTTGCCCGGCGATCGCTTCATCATTCGGCGCTTTTCGCCGGTGGCCACGATTGGCGGCGGGGCGGTGCTCGATCCGCTCGCGACGCTGCATCGCCGAAAGGACGCGAGCGTGTTACCGCTTCTTGCAACGCTGGAGCGCGGCGACAAAGATGCCATAGTCGCGATACTGGCTGCGGCTGAGCCTCGCGGACTTTCGCTCGCGCGGCTCATCGCGCGTACTGGCTGGCTCGAAGCCGAAGCTCGCGAGGCCATCTCGCGTCTGACGGCTAAAGGCACGCTTGCGATTCTCGAAGAGGATCCGCTCACGGTGATGCCGGCAGCGGCGGTTGACGCGCTGGCGCCGCGAATCCGCCAAGAACTCGAGAAATTCCATCGCGCTAATCCGCTAGTTGTGGGCATTCCGAAAGAGGATCTTCGCGGCCTGACCGGAGCGAAACCGGAAATATTTCGGGCTGCGCTCGCGAAACTTACGGCGGCGCGGGCTATCGGCTTCGCAGGCGATCTGGTGCAGAGCGCCGGGCGCGAAATCGCGCTGCTTCCCGAAGAAGCGCGCGCCAAGGAATTGATCGCCGCGGAATTCGAACGGGCGGGGCTCGCCGTCCCGCGCTTTGAAGAAGTGCTCGGCAAGCTGCCGGTGGAAAAGCAGCGGGCGCAGAAAATCTTGCAGATCCTGCTGCGCGAAAAAACGCTCGTGAAAATCGCCGCGGACCTGGTGTTTCACCAGAGCGCCGTCGCGCGGCTGCGCGAAATGGTCGCTAACTACAAGAAAACTAAGGGCGCTCAGCTTCCTATCGGGGCTTTTAAGGATCTCACCGGCGTCACCCGCAAATACGCCATCCCGCTGCTGGAGTTCCTGGATCGGGAGCGCGTCACGCGTCGCGTCGGCGACGACCGTGTTATACTCTAGTTAGCGAACGTCACTCCGGAAGCTTGGGGGTACGGAGCTGTCTTTCGGGGCGTCGCGAGGAGTAGGCATGGAATTCAGTCTGCCGCACATATTAATTCTGCTTTTGATTGTGGTGATCTTATTTGGCGGAAGAAAAATCCCTGAAGTGATGAAGGGGCTTGGGCAAGGCATCCGCGAATTCAAAGAAGGCATGCGGGGCGATCAGCCGCCGACGAATACGCCGCCTTCGAACACTACCACCACTGCTACGAATGCTCCGCCGCCACCGGCGCCTGAACAGAAGTCCTGAAGTTCGTTTTTGTCGCACAGCCACTCCTGGCTGTGGCTTTTTGTGTGCTCCCACGCCGCGTTTAGCAATTTCCCTAAATCCGACACAGCCAGGAGTGGCTGTGCTACAAATTCCCCGGGCGTTCATTCCAGAGCGTGTAAGTATCCTTCACCGCGTTGGGCGCGAGCGCGTCTGCTTCTACACCCATTGCTAGCAGCTCTTCGTAGAGTCGCGCTACCGGCAAGCCCATCACATTGAAATAGGAGCCGCTCACGCGGCGCACGAATCTGCCGCCGAGGCCCTGGATCGCGTAACCGCCGGCTTTGCCGGAGGGCTCGCCGCTCGCGACGTAGTCGTCGATTTCGCGCTGCGTCATCGGGGCAAATTCGACGAGAGTGACTTCCTCGAGAACTCGCGCGGCGCCATCGGGCAGGCGCAGGAGCGCCATGCCGGAGTGAACTTCGTGCGAGCGTCCGGCTAGGCGATGCAGCATGGCGCGCGCTTCGGATTCACCGGCGGGCTTGCCGAGAATTTCGCCTTCGAGGACGACTACCGTATCGGCGCCGATGACGATGGTCGTTTTCGGCACTTCGTTACCGGCGATTTTTTTCGCGGCCGTTCGCGCTTTCGCATCGGCCAGGCGGCGCACGTAATCTGCTGGTGCTTCGCCGCCTTTGCGCGATTCGTCCACATCGGCTGGAATCGTTTCAAAAACGAAGCCGGCCGAGCGCATGATTTCCGCTCGCCGTGGGGAAGCTGATGCCAGGATCAATTTCATTTGAGCTTTCGGATTGTGCGCTGTTTCTGCATTCGCGGTGTCTCGATTGGGAGGGTGCCCGCGCAGCATCTAGATTACGACGGTTTCCTGATATTCCCCAAAGGCGCGGCGCAGTGAATCGGAGATTTCGCCAACGGTGGCATGGGCTTCGACGGCGATGAGGATTGCCGGCATTAGATTATCGGTTTCGCGTGCGCGGCGCTCGACTTCGGCGAGGGCGGCATTTGTTTTTGCATTATCGCGGCGGGCGCGCACGGCTTTCACGCGGGCTACCTGCTCTTGCTCGATGGCCGGGTCGATACGCAGCGTGGGTAGCGATTTTTCTTCATTGGCGGTGAAGCGATTTACGCCGACGACCACTTGCTCGCCGCTTTCCACTGCTTTCTGATAGTCGTACGCCGCTTTTTGGATTTCTTGCTGCACGAAGCCTGTCTCGATGGCGCGGAATAGGCCGCCGAGAGCGTCGATTTTTGCGATATAGGCGCGCGCGCCTTCTTCGATTTCGTTGGTGAGCGATTCGATCGCGTAGGATCCGGCAAATGGATCGGCAGTATTTGTGACGCCGCTTTCGTGCGCGATGATTTGCTGCGTGCGCAACGCCAGCACCGCGGCTTCTTCGGTCGGCAGCGCGAGCGCTTCATCGAGGCCATTGGCATGCAGCGATTGGCAGCCACCTAGAACAGCGCTCAGCGCTTGGATTGCTACGCGCACGATATTATTTTCCGGTTGCTGCGCCGTCAGCGAGGAGCCGGCCGTTTGCGCGTGGAATCGCAGCATCATCGAGCGCGGATCTTTCGCGCCGAATCTTTCTTTCATCAGACGGGCCCAGAGACGCCGTGCGGCGCGGAATTTCGCTACCTGGGCGAGGAATTCGTTGTGCGCGTTGAAAAAGAAGGATAGCTGCGGCGCGAAATCATCTACCGCCAGTCCGGCCGCTAGCGCGGCCTCTACATAGGCGATGCCATCTGCCAGCGTGAACGCTACCTCCTGCACGTCGGTCGAGCCGGCCTCGCGAATGTGATAGCCCGAAATTGAAATCGGATTCCAATTGGGAATTTCTTTGCGGCTCCAGGCAAAAATGTCGGTGACGATGCGCATCGCCGGACGCACTGGATAGATATACGTTCCGCGCGCGATGTATTCCTTCAGGATGTCGTTCTGCACTGTGCCCGACAGGCGGCGCAGATTCGCGCCTTGCTGCTTTGCCACTGCTACATAGAGGGCGAGCAGAATCGCGGCGGTCGAGTTGATGGTCATCGAAGTGGAAACGCGATCGAGCGGAATGCCGTTGAAAAGCGTCTGCATGTCATCGAGCGAATCGATGGCCACGCCAACTTTTCCGACTTCGCCGAGCGCGAGCGAATGATCGGAGTCCATACCCATCTGCGTGGGCAGATCGAAGGCTACGGAGAGGCCGTTTTGACCGCGCTCGAGCAGATAGCGATAACGCGCGTTCGATTCTGCTGCGGTGCCGAAACCTGCGTATTGCCGCATGGTCCAAAGGCGGCCGCGGTACATGGTGGGATAAACGCCGCGCGTGAATGGAAATTCGCCGGGGAAACCGAGATCGCGCTCGAAATTCCAATCGCCGAGATCTTCGCTGGTCGAAAGCACCGGCATGGGCAGACCGGTGGTGGTGGCAGCTTTCTTCTCTTTCAATTTTTGATCTTCAGTTAGCGCCGGCTTTTTGGAATCTTTGGCCATCAGCGAACGCGCCGTGAGTTGCGGAAGGAAGTGACCGCAAAAACCGCCATCATCAGAGAATAGAAAACGGTCAGGCCCAGCAGCCAGGGAATTCGCGCGTGGGTCCATTGCCGCCAGGCTGCGAGGACGCCGGAGACGGCGAATAGTGCGAATAATGCTCCGGTCATTTCATGGAAAAGCTGCCGCGCCACCCGCCACCAGGCGCGCAAGACCACGCCCGCCGCTTTCCAGGCCGCCGAGATCCAGTCCAATCCCATGCCGACATCTTATCGCGAAATTCCTCAAGTAGCGCCCGCCTCCCTGCCGGCACTTTGGTTTCGTACCGCTGGCGTCCCGCCAGCTCTTACGTCTAGTCCGGGTACTACCACCACTGCTGGCCCTGGGCTGTGCGGCAGGGCAGGTACTTTCTTCACGAAACTGTATCATTCCGCACTTGTGCGCGGGCTGGCGTCGCCATAGAATCGGGTTAGAAGTCACTCGCAGTTGGAGGTGACCACCTTGCAGCTTGATGACCGGCTAAAGAATTTGCTTCGCGAATTGGGCCACGCCATTAACGATACCGTCTCGGAATCCGACCGGATCACCGAGGCGATTTCAGGTGTGCGCTCGGCGGGTTACGACATCATCCTGAAGCTCGACGCTACCATCGGCCTCGCCCGGCGCGATTCCGAGGGCCAGCGCATGACCGTTCAGGACCGCCAATTTCTCGAATCGTTGCGCATCCGCGTGGATGATGAAATTCTGCGCGAAGATGACGATGATGACGAGACGCGTTTTGAAATCACGGCGCAGGACATTAAGTTTCTGCGCTCGTTGAAAATTTCGCTGGACGAATAGCGGCATGCGCGCTCCCCGCATCGCGCTGTTGCAATTCGCCGCCGCCGGATTTGTGTTTCTCGCCGGCCTGGCTGCCCCGCCCCCCGCGCACGCGCAAATGGACCCGATGGGCACTGTCGCGTCGAAGCCGCTAAAGACGAAGCCCGTCTGGCTGAGAGCGCAAGTGATCCATGTGAATCAAGATTCGATGGTGGTGCGCGAATTCGATCATCCGATGATCGTGCATACTTTCACTTTCAGCACGAAAATGGCGGAGGTCATGGAGAAAGTGCGCGCTGAAGGCGGCTTCCAGCGCGGCGACGAAGTGAGAATTCAGCATGAGCCGGGCAAGGATGAGGCGTTGATGATCCGCGGCCGTCCTTCGAAATCGAACTGAGCACTAAAGCCGCAGGCCGTTTCTCCCCAGCTAATCGTTTGCGGTTCGCGTGGATGCCTCGAAGAATTCACTTCCATGATTGATCCGCGTTCCCCCGCCGTTGCCGGCCGTTTTTATCCTTCCGATCCGGAGGAGCTTCGCCGCGAGATTGATAAATTTACCGACGGCGCTGGAGAGAAGGTCAAAGCGCGCGCGTGCCTTGTGCCTCATGCCGGTTATATGTATTCGGGCGGCGTGGCGGGCAAGGTTTATCGTTCGCTCGAAATTCCGAAGCGCATTCTGATGCTGGGCCCGCGGCATTTTCCTCATGGCGAATCGCTGGCGATACTTTCGGATCGTCCCTGGCGCACGCCGTTGGGCGACGCGCAGATCGATTCTGCGCTGGCCGCAGAACTGAAGCAGGCTTTTCCGCTACTGCGCGAAGATGCGGTGGCGCACGAAACCGAGCATGCGCTCGAAGTGCAGCTTCCGTTTTTGCAGCGGCTCGCCGGCGATTTTCGATTTGTGCCGATCGCGCTCGGCACCGAGCGCTTCGATCTTTTCGATCAGCTCGGTCGCGCAATTGCGAAAGTACACGCAGCGCAAAAAGAGCCGTTCCTGATCCTCACAAGTTCCGACATGAATCATTATGAAAGCGACGCCATCACACGCGTCAAAGACCGCTTCGCGTTAGATAAGATCGCGGCCCTCGACCCAAAAGGGCTGCACGAAGTAATCCGCGCAAAGGAAATTTCTATGTGCGGTTACGGTCCGGCGGTGGTCATGATGACCGCAATGCGCGAGTTGGGCGCAAAGCAAGCCAAAATCATAGCGTACGCAACGTCTGCGGAGGTCAGCGGCGATTACGATTGGACGGTGGGATACGCCGGAGCTCTGGTTTCGTAGCGGTGCCCTTTAGGGCAGCATCCGATCGCGCCGCACGAAGACGCCGCTTCATAACGGTGGCCTTCGGGGTGGCACGGTAGTTGAGCGGAAAGAAGATGCCACGCTAAAGCGCGCCGCTACGAAACCGGATACGAAACCGGGGTTACCGCGGGTTTCGTATACGGCCTGCTAACGTGCGCGCTTTTTGGCGGGCGATATCCAAATACTTCTCGTCGGCTGCCAATTGATCGAGCAACGCCAGCAGGCGCTCGGGCTCGGGGATCAACTTGTTGTTGTAATCCGATTCGAGGCGTAGGACCGCATCATTCACGCCGAGGCGGTCGTAACGCATGGCGCGCTCGAGATTATTCAAATCGGTTTGCTCGCGGCCAAGGCCTTCGAATAGATCGAGCAATTGCGTGGCGCTGGCGTCGAGCGTGTAGTTGAAAGTTGTCTCGTGGACCTCGCTGCCTTTTTCGTAGCGGAACGTTTTTTCGCCTAGATTGGCGATTTTGCGGTGAATGTCCAGACTCGGCCCGTCGAAGTGATGAAGCTGCGCGGCGAGCTGGAAAATTTTATCCACCAGCGGCCGGCTCACGGCAAATGGCTGCGGGCTCGCCTGTTCATCGAGTTGGCGAATGTCGTAGGTGGCCTGGCCGTTTTCGCTCACTTTGATCTCGACGTATTCCGGGAAACTCTGCTTGAAAACTTTGCGAAAGGTGACGGTGGGAGTATCCGGGGTGCCTGCAATCGAACCCATCCCCGTCAACGCAATGAAGAAGAGCACCGCGGCAAGCGCGAAACAACTCGAAGTTCGGGAAGATCGAATTTGAGAATCCGGGAAAGTCATCGCCCCGATACGATGCGCGCCGCGCGCGTATGGCTGCGCATTCCAGCGCTCGCCGCAATGCCTGCCGTAATTCCGCCGCGACGTCCCGTTGCCACTGCGACGCGCGCTTCGGCCACCGCCGCGTGCGCGTGGCATAAAGCCACCGCCAACGCGTCGGCCGCATCTTCGGGCTCCGGCGTCTCGCGCATCCCCAGCTGCATGCCTACCATTTGCTGCATCTGCTGTTTCGATGCCGCGCCGTAGCCCGCGATTCGCGATTTCACTTCGCGCGGGGAATAACTGCGCGAAGGCACGCCCGCCAGCGCCGCAGCCAGCAACACCACGCCGCGTACTTCGGCCAGCTTGAGCGCGGTGTTCATATTTAGTGCGGTGAAAACCGATTCCACCGCCACGGCATCCGGCGAAAATTCCTGCACCAGCGCCGCAATCAGCCGGTGAATTTCGCACAAGCGCGCCGAATAGCTTACGCGCGCCGGCATTTTCAGCGCGCCATAACGCAACATCCGCGCCACGCCGCGCTCCAACTCGATCACGCCGTAGCCGGTGGCGCCCGCCGCAGCAGGGTCCACGCCCAGCACGCAAATTTTCCGGATTGCTCCGCTGCTGTCCGTTGGAATCACGACGGGCACAAGTTTACGTGCGAAAATTGCGCCAGGGCCAGCGATTTTTGAGGAAGTTGCCACGATTGCGGCAAGGGGGAACGTAGCGGCGGGCTTCAGCCCGGCATCTTCATCGATCAAACTCGATCGAAGCTAACTGGCCACCGCGGCCTGAATCTCCGACTCATCCACATCGAAGTTCGCATAAACGTGCTGGACGTCGTCAAGTTCCTCGAGCGCTTCGATCAGCCGGATCATCTGCTGCGCTTGCTGCCCGGCGAGCTTCACATAATTTTGTGGCACCCAGGAAACTTCCGCCGTCGTCGGCGTGATGCCGGCTTTGGTCAACGCGTCGCGTACTTTATCAAGCGCCTCAGGCGGCGTAGTCACTTCCCAGGCTGAGCCGTCGTCGCGCAAATCCTCAGCGCCGGCATCCAGCACAATTCCCAACATTTTATCTTCGTCGGCAGCTTCTTTCGCCACCATGATGTCGCCCTTGCGCGCGAACATCCAGCCCACGGCGCCGGATTCGGCCATGTTTCCGCCGTTTTTCGCCATCAAATGCCGCAATTCGCCCACGGTGCGATTGCGATTGTTGGTCACCACTGCCACCAACATGCCCACGCCGCCGGGGCCGTAGCCTTCGAACATGGCTTCTTCGAGCAGCTCGCCCTCGAGTTGGCCGGTGCCACGAAGCACCGCGCGCTCGATATTGTCATTGGGCATATTCTCGGCTTTTGCCGAGAGAATGGCGGTGCGCAGACGCGGGTTCGAGTCAGGATCGGCGCCTCCCACGCGCGCTGCGATAGTCAATTCACGAATGACTTTGGTGAAGGCTTTGCCGCGCTTCGCATCCGTGGCGGCCTTCTTGTGCTTGATGGTGGCCCACTTAGAATGTCCAGACATAGTTTATCCAGTAGAGGAAATATGGCAGGAGCAACGCAAGATGCTCTTGCCAAAGTAGTTTAGCACACCCGGAGAAGCACTTGTAGGGGAGGGTCTTATAAGGTGATTGCGCCTAACCGGTCCGTACAACAGACCCTCCCGCTTTTCGTCCCTGGCACTCAGCGCAACATTCCGCGGCCAGGACTTCGTAGCGGCGCGCTTCAGCGTGGCATTTTCTGTCCGCTCAACTACCGTGCCACCCCGAAGGCCACCGTCATGAAATGGCATCTTCGTGCGGCGCGATCGGATGCCACCCTAAAAGGCGCCGCTACGAATTCGCCACCCTCCGCATCTACGCCGAAATCTCCTCTCCCCTTTTCTCTGACACGATTTTCTCTTGTGCGTCCCATCGCCGCGATTTACGATGCGGCTCCATGAACCGGCGCGATTTTCTAGCTCAAACTTCGCTCGCCCTTGCCGCCGCCACAATTCCGAATAAAATCGCAGCCGCCATCAATCCAGCACTCAAAGGCACCGAGCCAATGTCACAGCCAATCGCCGCAAAGCCTTCCCCATCGCACGATCTGGATTTCGCGTCGGCCCTCCAAGCCGCGGAAGCCATCCGCAAGAAACAAATTTCCTCGCTCGAACTCACCGAACGCATGTTCGCGCGCATCGATCGCTACAATCCGCAACTCAACGCCTACGTTTACCAGCTCCGCGACGACGCAATCGCCCAAGCCAAAAAAGCGGACGAAGCGCAAGCAAGCGGCAAATCTCTAGGCGTCTTCCATGGCGTTCCAGTCAATGTGAAGGAAAGTTTCGGAGTCGCTGGACATCCAGCCACCTGGGGCATCCGCGCATTCAAGGATTCGAAAGCGGCCGCGGATTGCGATGCGGTAGCGCGTTTGCGCGGTGCGGGCGCGATTCTGCTCGGTGCGACGAATGTGCCCGTGGGCCTGGCCGACTGGCAGTCCTACAATCCGATTTATGGCACCACAAATAATCCCTGGGATTTGAAGCGCACTCCGGGAGGATCTTCCGGCGGCACGGCGGCTTCTCTCGCGGCGGGCCTCGGCTATCTGAGCGTCGGCGGCGATATTGGCGGCTCGATTCGCGTGCCTTCGCATTTCTGCGGCATTTTCGGCCACAAGTCCACGCTCAATCTAGTCAGCTCGCTCGGCCAAGCTCCTGGCGGCGTGCGCGACAATCCCGGCTTTGATTTGCTTCTCGCGACGCCGGGCCCATTCGCTCGCAGCGCCGCCGATCTGAGCGCCGCGCTGAAAATTCTCGGCGGCCCCGCGGGCTACGACGCCAAAGCCTGGAAGTGGGAATTGCCCGCGCCGCGCGCCACCAGCCTGAAGAATTTTCGCGTGGGCTACGTGATTGACGATCCCATCGCGCCGCCCACGCCGGAAATGAAAACGCTGCTTGAGAAAACCATCGTGAGCCTGGATCGGGCCGGCGCTCAACTCAAGCCCGGCTGGCCTGCCGGCCTGAACATCCAAGCGCTGCTCGCGAATTACAAATTCCTTCTATTCGCGTTTCTCTTCAGCGTTTCGACGCCCGAGCAACAGGAATCGCAAAGAAAAGCCAACGAGGCCACGCCCAATGCCGAGCCACTCCCCGGCATGGCGCCTTTCGCTGCTTGGCAACGCCAAAATTTCCAACGCCTCGCTTTCCGCGCGCTTTGGCAAAATTATTTCAAGGATGTGGACGTTTTTCTTTCGCCAGTTGGGTTCACGCCGGCATTTCTGCACGATCACAGCGAGCCGCAAGATCAGCGCACCATCGCCACTTCAGCCGGCCCGCGCCACTATATGGACCTGCTGAACTGGATCGCGCCCGCAACGCTCACGGGCTGTCCCGCCACCGCCGCTCCGATCGGCCTGACTCCCGATGGCCTGCCCGTCGGAATCCAAATCATGGGCCCCTTCGGGGAAGATGCCACGCCGATTCAGTTCGCCGAACTCCTGGCGCAAGAAATCGGCGGCTTCAAGCCGCCCCCGGGCTACGACGCTTAACCAGACGCGATCGATCCGCGCCCTGTCATCCCGAACGATCTGCATTTGCCGTCGTAGGGGCCGGGGTTTACTACCGGCCCGGTGTGGCTTTGGGTTTTCGCTTTTGACTTTTCGGTCGTAGGGGCGCCGGGTCAATCGCTATGCGATTGTGAAGCAATCGACGCGCCCGCGCGCGTGACGCTTGGCGCAAACGACCACCACAATCTCCGCGCCAATCCGTCCCACGGTTCTGCCGTTTCCCCGTGATGCGAAGAACCTACGTAGGTCCCAAAGGAAGAAAATACTGCGTCCCCTTCACCGGCAAACGCACCCGCCGCAACAATTCCTGAAGATCCTGATTGCGTTCCACGAAATCGATTTCCGAAGTATCCACCACCAAAAGGTTTGACGCGGAATAGCGAAAGAAAAAATGCTCGTAGGCCTGCGAAACGGCTTCCAGATATTCGGGCGAAATATCGCTCTCCGCCGGCACGCCACGTTTTGAAACGCGCTTGAGCAGCACTTCCGGCTTGGCCTGCAAATAAATCACCAGATCGGGCGCGGGAACCGATGGCGCAAAAATCTCGTAATAGCGTTCATAAAGTTTGAGCTCTTCGTTATTGAGATTGATGTACGCGAAAATCTTGTCCTTCTCAAAAAGGAAATCGCTGACCACCGGCGCCGAATTTTCCTCGAGGGTCAGTTCATTCAGGCGCCGAAATCGCTCGATGAGGAAATACATCTGCGAGCTGAAAGCCGAGCCGGGCTTCTCCGCATAAAAATCCGCAAGAAAGGGATTATCCTCGCAATCGAAAACGCGCCGCGCGTGCAGGCTTTCCGCCAGCGCTTTCGCCAGCGTGGATTTGCCGACGCGGATCGGTCCTTCGATCACAATATGGCGAGGTGTTTTGAAGGCGGGCGTCGTCACGGAGCGCGATTATAGCAAAGGCCGCCGCGAGGAATTGAAACGATGCAAGCGCGAAGCCGCGCGACGCGGCGGAAAATCATTCTAGTGCGGGCGGAAGAGGGTTACGATGTGCGGTCTGGGTGCCTGGATCGAAATTAATTGTGGAGGAATTCTTTCATGAGCCCTGCCCAAGCGTTGCTTTTTGCTTTTCTGATTGGCGGCGTCGCCGGCTTGCGCACTTTCACCGCGCCGGCCTCCGTGGCATGGGGCGCTCACCGCAATTGGCTGAGTCTTCACAAAACGTTCTTCGCTTTCATGGGCTCCACAGCCGCCGTCGTCATTTTCATTCTGCTCGCGCTGTTCGAATTGGTAATGGACAAACTCCCGTCAACGCCCAGCCGCCTAAAACCTCGAGGGCTGGTCCTCCGCATCGTTTCCGGCGCGCTTTGCGGCGCGTGCGTCGCGGTAGCGGGAGCTCAATCGATGCTGCTCGGCGCCGTCGTGGGAGTCGCCGGTGCCCTCGCCGGCGCGTTCGCAGGAAATAAAATTCGCGCGAGCCTCGTAAAGGCCCTCAAGGTTCCTGATTTCGTAATCGCTCTTTTGGAAGACGCGGTAGCAATCGCCGGCGGCCTTTTGATTGTGTCGCGATTCTAGTAAGGGGCGAACGGCGATTTGGTACCGCTGGCGTCCCCGCCGGCTCTTACGGGCATGGTGGTGACAAATGGCGTGACGACGCGCGGCGCGAGTATTCAGTGAGTTGATGCAAGCGTGGCCGCATAAAACTACGATCCAAACGACGGGGCCGAGAACCGGGAGGGTCTGTCGTACATTTCGGTGCGTGGCAATTTGGGCTGGAAGACCCTTCCCTACCAGGATTTTGCTATTGCCGCGATTATTTTTGATAGCGCCTCGGCGTCTCTCGTGTCGATTACTTCGGCCGGGGAATGTGAATAGCGCAGCGGCCAACCGAGCGCGATATCCACCGAGCCGTAGCGCGTGAAGGCTGAGCCGTCGTTGCCGCCGCCTGTGGCACCGAATTGCACCGCAATTTTGTTGGCAGCGGCTAGCTGGATCACTTTTTCTACCAGCGCGGTGGGAATGATATTGGAATTATCCACGGCGCGAATTACGAAGCCTTTGCCGATGGGCGCGTCGGCGAAACGCTTCGATTCGAGCGGCGAATCGGAGCTGACGAAAGTATCCACGGCGAAAACAAAATCGGGAGCGCGCCCCTTCGCGGCCAGGCGTTTCGCGAGGCCCGCGGCGCCTTCGAGGCCAACTTCTTCGCGCGTGGACCATACGAAAGTAACATCGCGATTTTCGAGCGGATGGCCGAGCGCCCAAACGGCGGAAACCAGCGCGGCGTCCCCAACGCGATCGTCGAAGCTGCGGCCGTTGGCGCGCGTGGCGAGCAGCGGGCGATATTCTTTCGGGATGGTCACCCAGTCGCCAATTTTCACCCCGAGCCTGGCGGCTTCTTCAGCGCTGCGCGCGCCGACGTCCACGCGCACCGCGGCGTCGCGGTCCTTCGGCCACTGAAACCCAGCTTGATCCCAGGCACTCGGCAATTCAACGACGGCCGCATGGCTCGCGCCGCTATCGGAATGAACGATCGCGGGATGCCCGGCATAAAAGCTGACGTCGCCGCCTCCTTTCCACGCGGCATCAAGGTGCCCGTCTTTGCCGACGCCGGTAATTTCAAATCCGATTTCATCCATGTGCGCGACGACCAGGATGCGCGCCCCTTTCGCCGATGGCGCGCCGAGATGGAGAATGAGATTGCCGTCTTCGTCGGTCTCAGTTTTCGCCCAAGGCGGCAGCTCGCGCTGAATTTCCTGGCGCACGGCGCCTTCGTGCCCGCTCACGCCATAGATTTCGACCAGCTCTTTCAGAAGCACCTCGATTTTCTGGGCGCCGGTGGACGGCTTCGCCGCGGTATCGGCGGGTATCCTGTCAGCGGCGCTTTTCCACGAGGATCTTGCTCCCTCGTACCCGGCCAATAGCTCCGCGAGTAGCGAAAGATCGTGCTGGTCGATCGTTTCCGCCGGTGTCGAGGGCCACGCCGTGGCGATGCCGATGTGCGCCCAGCGGCCGGGCAATGTAGACGACGGCAAATAGCTCTGCGGAAGCAGCGGAGCGGAGTAGTCCGCGGCCACGGGAATGTGATGCAGTTCAGCGATCTGCTTGATCTCGGCGGGGAAATCCACGACCGTTTCGCCGACTTGCGTTAGACCGATCAATACGCCGCTGCCCATCTCCTGTCGCGGAGCACGCCGGACGGTTTGCATTCCAGGAACGACGCCACCTGCCGTTAGCCGGCCGACATAAAGCATCTCGTCGAACTTCGCGCGCTCGAGAACGCGCTGCAGGCCGCGCGCTCCGGTCCATTGCTGGACAACGAAAGCGACCGTCAGCGTGCCTTTCACCTTCGCCGGATCGATTTCGCGCAGGGAGTCGACGAGCGCCGCGGCTCCAGCGCGATCGCCGATCGCCGCCGCGGCCCAGTGGCGATCCATTTCGCGCGCTTCGCGGGTTATGGCGACCGGACTGAGATTACCCACACCCGCGCGGCGCGCTTCTTCGGCGGAAGCGGCGCCGATATCGACGTACATATTTTCGATGTCGCTCATTTTCGGCGTATCCGCACGGCCCGGCTGCAAGTGCACCGATAGCCCGGCTACGACGCCATCGATCCATTTACCTTGCGCGGTGCGCACGCGCACAGGCTGCGCGGCGTAGAGTTCTTCGAAAAGCGGAATCGTGCCGTTTTGCGGAAGGCGCTGCACGCGCAGATAGCCATCGTCGGTGACGTCGCTGACGACGAATCCAGGTTCATCGAGCGCCGCGACGATAAGGCGATTCGGCGCACCGCTACCAATTGCGATGGTCACGTCGCCGATGTTGTCGGTCTTAGGCGAAAATGCCGAGAGCTCCTTGGCAATTTTCGCGCCGAGTTCCTGCTCGTATCCGGAAATTGCAGGCGTCCCAGAAAACTCGCGCAGGTCGCTCTGCATGTCGCCCGCGACGCGCGACTCCGCAGCGGATTGCGCCTGCACATGTAAAGCGCAAGTCAGCGCCAAAAGCCCTGCCACAGCCACGGTAATTGCGAGCGGCTTTCGCTTCATGCGGCTACTCCTTCAGCGATTGATTCAGGAAGCCCGGCCACTGGCCGTCGAATCGGCGGACGTCCGGCAGATTTCGGCAACAAGCACTTCGCGGCGATCCACGGCGGCTCGCGCGGCCTTGTTGAGAATTAACCAATAAACCAGAAACGACACTGCAGCGAGAGGAAAAAACGCGACACCCGCGAGCCATAGCCGGCCGAAATGGTGGGCGGCAAAAATAACCAGAAACGAGATTCCCACAACCAGCGCCTGCACGAGCATGCCGACGAGTGCCGTCGCGGAGGTGGCGCGTTGGCGGCCAAACGCCGCGAGATCGTAGCGCTTCGGCGAATACACCGACATGAGATTTCCGGCGGAGAGATTCAGCGGCAACGCGAAAAGCAGAGCGGCCAAAGTGACGAAGACGATATCGGGCCGCGGCGGACCATAAAGAAAACTGGTGGCCACGAAAACGAGAGTCGTATTAATGGCGAGAACCGCGGTGTGCGAAATATTCTTCGCGAACAGGACATCACGCATAGGCACCGGCGCGATCAGAAAAAATTGCAGCCCGCCGCCATCGGAGCCAAAAGAATTGTAAACGATGTTGGTGAGCATCAAGAGCGCGTAAGCCGAGCCGACCGGAAATGCCCAATCGGGCAAGCTCGCCAGCGTGCCGTGGCCCCCGCCGGACACGGCCGGATTCAGCCGGAACAGGAGCAGGATCACGATCGGCATCACGAACATGAACAGCACCGGGCCGCTGCGCAGCAGATAACGCGTCTCCTTCTCGAAGATTGCCGCGATGGGTCCCGAAAAGCCGCGAAGATCCCAGCTCTCGTGCAATTTTTTGCCGGTGCGCACCGCGACGGGAGCCGCTGCTTCGCTGAGATTTTCGCCGAAGAATTGCGCGCGGAGACGGCCGTTGACGAGCGCCACTAGAAGTACGGCATAAACCCCGAGACCCGCGCACAGGTACAGTCCTTCCAGCGCCTTTCCCTGCTGGAATTGCTGCAACGAAAAACTCGCCAGACCCGGCGGAAGAAATCTAGCGACATCCGCGATGGAAGTGAGCGAGCGAAATGCGCCGGCCTGATGCTTTCCCATGCGGGTCGCGAGCGGGGCTACGAACTGGAAGCCGACGATCAGGAACAGGAAGACCAAGCCCATAATTTCTCGAGCTTTGCGTTGCGCCAGCCATCGCTCGAGCCAGAGATAGACAGCCCGCGAGAGAAATAGATTGATCAGCGCGAAACCGAGCAACGCGAGTGCCGCCCCGGGCAGAAGCGCAGGCGATGCCACGCCGATTCCCAAAAGGATTGCCGCGAGCCAAAGCAGGCTCACCAGGCAGACTGGATCGACGACGCCGTAAAAAAACGCGAGCCACCAGAACGTGGAGAACGTCATCGGAAAACGCAGCAGCGTCGCAAATTCAAACGGCACCGAGGCCAGCGCGCCCAAAACCGGATAAAGCTGCCAGAACGCGAAAATGATCCACAGCGCGATGGCGAGATAGTCGGGATGGTCCTGCGCAATCGAAATATAAGCCAGCGGAGCGAGAAAAACGGCGCCGCCCAACGCGAGCGTCGTTACAGAAAATCCCACAAAGATGCGCGAGACCAGTTCGAGCCGTCCGCGAATGGTGCGGAGAGAATTGACCAGCAGCCGCCAGCGCAACTCGGCTACCGCGGAAATAAGATCACTGCTTCTTGGGCCGCGCGGACGATCGGCGAGCTCAGAGGGAAGCGGGCTCACGCCAGCCATGTGAGTTCCTGGCCGGTAAGCCGCGCGCCGCCGACAATCTCGAGGAAAATTTGTTCGAGCGTCAGCTTTTCGCGCGGTCTCGCGGCGGCTGCGGCGTCGCCGTCGGCGCTGCCGACGCCTGCCACGCGCGCTTCCACGCCGCTGCGCAATTCATCGATCGAGCCCTGCGCCACAAGGCGGCCTTGATGAATGATGGCGATATGGCTGCACAGACGCTCGACGATTTCGAGCACGTGCGACGTGAGGAAAATCGTCGCCCCATGCGCGATCATGCGCTGCAACATCGCTTTCAAAGTGCCCGAGGCGATCGCATCCACGCCTTCGAACGGCTCATCCAGAAATAATATTTTCGGCCCGTGAATCACTGCCGCGGCCATCGCCAGCTTTTTCTGCATACCGTGCGAATAGTCGGTGACCAGCGCTTTCGGCCGGTCGCTGAGCTGCATGAAATCGAGCAGCTCGGCGGCGCGCTGTGCGGCTGTTTTGCGATCGAGACCGTACATCCGTCCGACAAAGTTCAAATATTCGGCTCCGGTGAGACGGCCGAAAAGCGCCAGGCCTTCGGGAACCACGCCGATTTGCCGCTTCACGGTTACCGGATCCGCCACCAGATCGGTGCCGAGAATCGTAATGCGGCCTTCGCTCGGAGCGAGCAGGCCGGTGAGCATCTTAATGGTGGTGGATTTTCCGGCGCCGTTGGGGCCGAGAAAGCCGAAAAATTGCCCGGGCGCCACGCTTAAATTGACGTGGTCCACGGCGAGAAGCTGGCCGAATCGGCGCGTGAGATTTTCTGTGGCGATTGCCGGCGCGGGCATGAGCGCTTAAATGTAGCACAACAGGAAACGATCAGCGTGGTTGGCCGGCCGACGAAGTGACCGCGGCGAGTTGCGGAAGCAGCGCCAGCACCGCCGGCAATTCGATCCGAAATGTAGCGCCGCCATCCACGCGATTGAATCCGGTAATCGAGCCGCCATGCTCCTGAATGATGCCGTAGCAAATGCTCAGGCCCAGGCCCGAACCTTTGCCCACGGGCTTGGTGGTGTAGAACGGATCGAAAACGCGCTCGGGTTCCGCGAGTCCCGGGCCGGTATCGGAAAATTCGATGAGCACGTTGGCGCGCTCGCGCTCGGTGCGGACGGTGAGCACACCTCCGCCCGTTGACTCCATCGCGTCCACCGCGTTGCTGATCATCTGGAAGAAAACTTGCAGCAATTGATTCGGATCGCCGCGAACCGCCGGCAAAATTCCGCGATTCTGCACTTCGATGCGAATATTTTTATTGCGCAGATCGAGCGTGCGGAGCTGGATCGCGCCGTTCAACGTCGCCGTCAAATCGAGAAGTTGTTTTTCAGCCGGCACTTGCCGTGCGAAGCTCAAAAGATTGGTAACCAGCTCGCGAGTGCGCCGCGCTTGGTCGCGAATTTTCTCCGCCAGGCTGCGCGCGCGCGGCCCCGCCGATTCCTCGTCGACCAGCAAATCGGAATAGCCCAGAATCGCGGTTAGCGGATTATTGATTTCGTGCGCCGCGCCGGCGGCGAGCTGTCCGAGCGATGCGAGCTTTTCGGATTGAACGAATTGGCTCTGCAGCCGCTTCAAATTGTCGAGCGAATTCTGCAGCGATTTCACCAGGCGCTGGCGTTCCTGATTGATCAGCTGCTGGCGGAAAAATACCAGACCCATGCCGACCATCAGCGCCACGAGCGTAAGCATCAGCCGAAATTCGCGCACCGCTGAAGGCGCGCGGCTCAGAAATATGCTCCAGCCAGCCAGAAACGGAATGAAAAGCACTCCCGCAATCGCCAGCCACTGCGGCCAGTGCCGCCCGAATTCTTCCCAATGCGCATTTTGATCCGGCGTCAAAGTCATGCGCCGCGCCATCGTCCCGAGCATGCCGAGCCACAGAAACGTGATCACGTATGCGAGATCGTAAATGCTGCCCGAAGAATACGACCCGGCCAGCGACGCCCACGCGATCACCAGAAATCCGGCGGTGTGGACGACGGCAATTCCGAGCAGATGCCCGTAAATTTTTCGCCACGCGCTGCGCGTTTGAAAAAGCAGGAAGATCAAGCCGCAGATGTAAATAATATTTTCGCCAATGTAAGCCTGCCAGCCGCGAATCAAATAAAGCTGCGGATTCGGCGCCACGTAAATCCACGGGAGCGTCGAGAACGCGTAAACGTAAATCCAGGTGGTAGCCAGAAGCGAGAGATCGATGATGCCGTAGCGCAACGTCTCGCGCAGGCCGCGCGCGTGCGGTTGCAGCGCCAGCGCCGCCATGAACGGCACCGGATGCAGAAAGTACGCGATGTTTCCCAGGTACGTGTAGCCCGAAGGATGCCCGAGAACCAGCCCGGTGTAAGTCCAGATCAGCGAGCCCACCAGCCAAAGCCCGCAGCCCGCGGCCATCAAAATCCAGAATGAATTCGTGCGGCGGTACGGCGTGCCTGCGTTTGCCAGCAGCGCCGCATTGGCCAGAAGCGGCAGCAGGCACAGAAAAATATCGCCGAAAGTAGTTTGCGAATGTCCGCGCGGCAAGATCAGCGCGACCGCGGCAAACGCAACGCCGATCGCCAGCCACGGTGCAACCACCGACACGGACAGCGTTCGAGAGGAATGGGCCCCAGATTCCATTTCCTTCGAGCTTAACGCACTCTCGCCCGGCCAGTTCCCGCGAACGCGGCGCGCTCATGCGAAAAGATTACCGGTCGAATGAATTCCGGTCATCCAGAGTTAGAATGTCGCGCGATGCAACTCTGGTTTGCGCACGAAAGCGCCGTCACGCTGCGTGAGCAGCTCGTCACCCAGATTATTCTCGGCATCCTGAGCGATGATTTGCCCGCAGGCCAGCGTTTGCCGAGCACTCGCGAGCTGGCCCGGCGCTTCCGACTGCATCCGAATACCGTCAGCGCCGGCTATCGCCAACTCGAGCGCGAGCGCTGGGTTGAATTCCGGCGCGGCAGCGGCTGCTACGTCCGCGACACCAAGCCCGAATCCGCGCTCTCGCCGTCGCATGCGCTCGATCAGCTTGTGGCTGAACTGTTGCTTTCGGCGCGCAAGCTCGGCGTTTCGTTGGCCACCGTGCGCGCCCGCCTGCGCCACTGGTTCGAGTTGCAGCCTCCCGATCATTTTCTCTTGATCGAGGCCGACGAAGAATTGCGGCGCATTCTCGCCGTCGAGATGCAGCAAGTTGTTACGCTGCCGGTTCGAAGCTGCGGCTTGCACGATTTGCAGAATTCGCCGGAGCTTGTGGGCGCCATCTGCGTCGCGCTGGCCGGCAAGGAAAAATCCGTGCGGCAGGCGCTGCCGGACGGCGTCGAATTGCTCGCGCTGCAAGTTCGTTCCGTGCCCGCGTCGTTGGCCGGATGGCTGCCCGCGCCGCCCGGCGTACTTCTCGGCATCGCCTCGCGCTGGCCGGGATTTTTGAAATTGGCTCGCACCATGCTCACCGCCGCGGGCTTCGATTCCGATACACTCGTTTTCCGCGATGCTCGCAAGGCGAATTGGCAGCGCGGCCTGAAAGAAACTGCCGCGGTGGTTTGTGATTTGCTCACCGCTGGCGAGCTGCCGAAAAAATCTCTGATTGTTCCGTTTCCTCTCGTTTCTGAAGGATCGCAGGCGGAGCTGCGCCGCTACGAGCAGTTCATCTGCAGCCCACTCGTCCTTCCGTTGTGACACCTGCGAAAGTGTCCTAGCCGCCGCATCGCCGCTCCTTTCTCGCACCTAGACTCCATAGCGCAGTGAAAAGGAGCAACTCGATGCGCCAAATCCTAGCCGTCCTGCTCGCCGCGCTATTAGCCGCACCCGCGCTGCCCGCCCGCGACAATCACGATTGGGCCAACGTGGAAAAAGTAAAGCTCGGCACGCATGTCCGCGTACTGCTCTGGTCCGGCGAAAATCTCGGCGGCGAACTCGACGCCGTCAGCGATTCCACGCTGCGCCTCAGCGTAGCCGATAGCAGTGCCCCGCAAAGCGGCTGGTCGCGCACCCTCGATCGCGGCAGCATCCATCGCGTATCCCGCGCGCGGCGCAATGATCCGCCCAATCCCCATCCTTGGCTGATCGGCGGCGCGGTGGCAGGCGGCGTAGCAGGCGTAGCAGTCGGCGCAGTGCAGGACGCCAAGCGCGGCACCAATGGCCGCTGGCTCCTCGGCGGCTTCGCCGGCGCAGTCTTCGGCTTCGTCGCCGCCGTCGCCGCAGTAGGCACCGTAGCAATCGTGAAGACCGCCCGCGACGCGAGCCACGTCCGCCTGCTCTACGAAGACTCGGGAGCCCCGCCGCCGTCCCAGTAGCACAGGCACTCCTGCCTGTGTCGGCCGTAAACGAGAACCCACTCACGACCAACCTTGACCTCGCCGGGCTGGGTCGGTTGCTTTGCTATCGCAGAGACGATTGACTGCTCG
>Ga0209038_10000159_pt1 | contig 21743 bp, 22 predicted proteins | sample BogFormECP03_OM3_FD_188237 | JGI IMG/M metagenome (GOLD analysis project Ga0209038, IMG submission 188237) | Bog forest soil microbial communities from Calvert Island, British Columbia, Canada - ECP03_OM3 (SPAdes) (version 2) | ecosystem: Environmental > Aquatic > Freshwater > Wetlands > Bog ...
GGACCCGACGAGCGGACGCTGTCGCGCTGCCCACCAAGCTCTCCGCCATACCATCAACGTCAATAACAGGGTCAGGCTTGGGCTCGCCTCGCCTCGCCTGGCTACTTCCTCGGGCAGGGGGCCTTGTATGTTGCGAGCGCGGTCTCCGGCACCGCTTCGTTTCCGTTGGTCGCGAACGTGAGTTCCGCCTTCAGCGGGAAGCCGCCCTTCGGGCACTTCTTGGGGATCGTGCCGTAGTAGGTGATCTTCTTGCCCTGCTTGCGGGCGGCGCCGGCGTAGACGGTGATCCTTTCAACCGACGCGTCGGCGGCTCCGGGCAGCGTTTCCACGAGCGGAACCTTGGTGAAGAGGGCTGGGCCAAAGCCCCCGCCGGCATTGCTGATGTGACCCGCGGAGATGAATTCGAACAGCGACGGGGTGACGCCCTTGACGAAGAACTCGAGCCCCCCGCCCGGCGCGAAGAAGCCCTGGATCCTCGTTTTCTCTTCAACCGGCGCGCCCGCGCCGATCTTGACGACGCCGTGTCCATAGCTTTCGTTTTTGAGCACGATGCTCGGGCTTTCAGGCTGCGCGCCCGAGACCGCGAACGTCAGCAGCGAGGACTTGGGGCACGCTTTCGTGCCGATCGCCGGTTCGCCGACTTCTTTCAGCGCGCTCGGCGAGCAGGTGGGGAAGCCCTGCGGATGAAGGACGCTGCCCTTGGGGAAGAACACATTAACCCCGATCAGCGGCGGCGGATGGCCTTCATCGTATTCGTTTCCGCTGATCTTGAATTCGGTCTTCAGGGCAGCTCCGGCGCCGAGGATGTTGCCGGTGTGCGCAAAGCCGGGAATCGGAATGGCCACCGCTTTGAACGTCACTTTGGGCGTCGCTGAGGCGGCAGCCGGTATCGCCAGCGCGGCGAGACCGAGCACGACCAGGCACGTGAAGGCTCTGCGCATCAGCCTCTCTCCTCTTATCCGTTGGCGACAGATCATTGCGCTCTCTTAAACACGCTTTTTACCAGCAGAGTTGCGCACACCTCTGCCGGACCTCGATCCGAGGCTCAGGGTGACTGCCCGGAGAGCTCGAGCTCATCGCCGGCGTAGCGAACGTCGACCGGCTCGAGGATCACCTGGCGCGGCCCCTCCTCGACGCGTCCGGCGACGAGCGCGCTCAGCCCCAGGGCCTCTGCGGCGCCTACGATCGCCGCGCCGGCGCCGGCCGCGCAGTAGAGCGCGTAGCCGGATCCCATGTTGAAGGTCGAGTAGGCAGCGTGGGCGTCCAGCCCCGCCTCGGCCACCAGGAAGCTCAGCACCTCGGGGACCGCGGGCAGCCTCTGGATGCGGTAGGTGAGCGGCTTTGCGGGTCGCATCAGCTTGAGCAGGCCATGACCGGTCACGTGGCTCACGTAGGTCAGCGCCGGCCCTGCCCGCAGGAGCTCGGCGAGCAGCGGCGCGTACATGAGCGTCGGCTCGAGCAGCGCCTCTCCCAGCGTGACGCCGCTGGGAAGCGCTGTCGCATAACCCTCGGGCAGCCGCGCGGCGAGCAGGCGCGCGAGCGAGGCCCCGTTGGCGTGCAGTCCGCTGGAGGCCACGAGCACGATCTCATCACCCGCCGCCAGCGCGTCCCCGAGGATCGGCGCGCAGCCGTCGGGCACGACGCCCACAGCGGCGCCCGCCAGCTCGATGTCCCGCTCATCGAGCAGGCCGGGCAGTGACGGGGACTCTCCCCCACCCCACGCGCAGCCCGCGTCCGCGCACGCCCTGCGCCAGCCCTCGAGCAGCGCCGCCGAGCGCTCGAGCTCGCCGTACCACTCAGAGGCGCCCGTCGCGAAGTAGGCGTTCACCACGAGCGGAAGCGCGCCCACGCAGCAGAGGTCGTTGAGGATCGCCGCGACCGTGTCGTAGGCCACCTCTGCGAAGCGGTTGATCCCCTGCTGTTCGAGCACCTGGCGCGCGATGATCGACTTCGTGCCCAGTCCCTCGACCACGAATGCGAACGCCCGTCCGTCGAACTCGAACACGAACGCGGGCTCGCCGCGCGAGGAGTCGAGCGCGCGGCCGCCGGCGGCGGTGAGCAGTGGGGACGTCGACAGCGCCTTGGCCATGGCCAGGCGCTTGGCCTGATCGAGCGCGTCGTAGTCCACGCCGGCGTCGCGGTAGCTGGCACTTTCCTGGCCCATCGGCGATGATCCTAAGCCCATTGCAACGAGCGGGAGGAATCGATGGACTTTCAGCCAAGCGAGCGCTGCTCGGAGTTCAAGGAGCGCCTCACCACGTTCATGGACGCCTACGTCTACCCGGCGGAGGACGTCTATCAGCGCCAGGTGCAGGATTCCGGCGACCATCACCACCAGCCGGCGATCATGGAGGAGCTCAAGACACGCGCGCGCGAGGCGGGCCTGTGGAACATGTTCCTCCCCGACGCCACGCTCGGGGCCGGGCTGTCGAACAGCGACTACGCGCCGCTGGCTGAGATCCTCGGGCGCTCGCACATCGCCTCGGAGGCCTGCAACTGCTCGGCGCCGGACACCGGCAACATGGAGGTGCTCTACCAGTTCGCCACCCCCGAGCAGAAGGACCGCTGGCTGACGCCTCTGCTGGAGGGCGAGATCCGCTCGGCGTTCGCGATGACCGAGCCCGACGTGGCCTCCTCTGACGCGACCAACATCGCGCTGCGGATCGAGCGCGACGGAGAGGACTACGTGCTCAACGGTCGCAAGTGGTGGACCTCCAACGCCTACCACCCCAACTGCCGGATCCTGATCGTGATGGGCAAGACGAGCGTCGAGGGGCCGCGGCACAAGCAGCAGAGCCAGATCCTCGTGCCGCTCGACACTCCGGGCGTGACGCGCGTTCGCAACGTTCCCGTGTTCGGCTACCTCGACCACGAGGGCCACGCCGAAGTGCTGTTCGAGGACGTGCGCGTCCCCGCCTCAAACCTGATCGCGGGCGAGGGCGACGGCTTCATGATCGCTCAGGCGCGGCTCGGCCCGGGGCGCATCCACCACTGCATGCGGTCGATCGGCGCCGCCGAGCGGGCGCTCGAGGCGATGTGCGCCCGCGCGGTCTCCCGCGTCACGTTCGGGCAGCCGATCGCCACCCGCGGCAACATCCAGGATTGGATCGCGGAGTCGCGGATCGAGATCGAGATGGCGCGCCTGCTCACGCTGAAGGCCGCCTGGCTGATGGACACGGTCGGCAATCGCCACGCCCGCACCGAGATCGCGGCGATCAAGGTCGCGGCGCCAAACGTGGCCTTGAAGGTGCTCGACCGCGCGATCCAGGTGCATGGCGGCGCAGGCGTGTCCGATGACTTCCATCTCGCTTCCGCCTACGCGCACCTTCGCACCCTGCGTCTCGCCGACGGTCCCGACGAGGTGCACAAGCTCTCGATCGCCCGCCGCGAGCTCGCGCCGTACATCCCCCGCGAGGAGTAGGCGCAGGGGGATCCCGCGCACGCCGCGGGCGCCGCCGATGCGGCTCTCCGCCGCGCCGGCGCCCCGGCGTCCGTCCGCGCCGACGGAGGACATGCGCGGAGATATCGACAGTAATCGTCAAGTGTCTCGGTAGGGGCGTCGATCCATTTTCAACGCCACCATGCCCACGCTCTCGTTCCAAGCCGTCGACCCCGCACGCATGTTTCCGCACGTGCCCGAGCTCTCGAGCTCCGACGAACAGGCTCCCGAGCTGCCGGGGTGGCGGCACAAGGACATCGACCTGCTGCGGCGCCTGTTGGTCGTCGGCTATGTGATCGCGGCCGTGACCGCGGTGGTCGCGGTGATCGGCTACGGCTCGGACCGGAACAACTCGGTGTTCATCGGCCTTGCCGGCTTGTACCTGCTCGTCGCGGTCGTGCTGGCCCTGGGGCGGAGATTCCCCGCGTGGGTGATCAAGTTCTTCGCCTTCTCCGGTGCGATCATCCTGACGAGCGCCGCGGTGGCGTTCGCCAAGCCGCTCGGCCCCACCCCCCTGTACTACGTGTGGCCCGCGCTCAACTGCGGTTACTTCGGCAGCCGTCGCGATGCGCGCGTGGCGAGCCTCGTGATGAGCGTGTCCTTCGCGATCGCGCTGCTGTTCGCGACCGACGTGCAGGTGCCCTTGATCACGTACAGCTCGGTCGTGTCGTTCTTCGTGGTGATCCTGCTCGCGGTCCAGTACCAGTCGCGCCGCACGGATGTGCTCGTGAAGGAACTCGCCCACGCGGCCAGGACCGACGGCCTCACGGGCCTGCTCGACCGCCGCGCCTTCGGCCAGGCCTTCGAGCGGGAGATCGAGCGCGCGCGGAGCTCCGGGCTCGAGCTGAGCATGTTGTTCTTCGACCTCGACCACTTCAAGCAGGTCAACGACGGCTACGGGCACGGCGCGGGCGACGATGCGCTGTGCGCGTTCGCGCGGATCCTCGAAGAGGAATGCTCGGTCACGGACCTGCTCGCACGGATGGGCGGCGAGGAGTTCGCGGTCGTACTGTTCGACGCCGACGCCGACGCCGCCAGGGAGTTCGCCGAGCGGACGGCGATGGCGCTTGCGCACTGGAGCTCAGAGCATCCGCCGGCGCTGACCACGAGTGCGGGCATTGCGGTGCTGAACGATGAGATGACGACGCCCTCGAAGATGCTGACCGCGGCCGACCGGGCGCTGTACGCGGCCAAGGCGGCCGGCCGCAATCGCGTGATCGTCGCGGGACAGAGCGACGCTCGCATCCTCGTCGCGGCCTAACCTCGGCGCTGCGTTCGCTTCACAGCGCAGCATAGAGAGCGCCGATCAGTCCGCGGTTGCGAGGATTCTGCCAGCGCGGGCCGGCACCCTGGTTTGGCGTGTAGGCGAACGCGAGCGCATGGTCTGGGTCGGCGAATCCGAGCGAGCCGCCGGCGCCGAAGTGACCGAAGCTCCGCTGATTGGGCCCGAGCGGGCGCTCGGGCTGGGTGAGCTGGAAGCCGAGGCCGAAGCGCGAGGGGCGATCCAGCACCAGGTCCTGCCCGTTCGATACCTCCCGGGTGGCGAGCTCGACCGTCTCTGACTCGAGCAGGCGGATGCCGTCGACGGCGCCTCCGGCGGCGAGTGCGCTGTAGATCCGCGCCACCGCGCGGGCAGTGGCGTGTCCGTTGGTGGAGGGCATCTCCGCGCCGCGCCAGGCCCGGGTGTTGACCACGCCGAGGCCTGAGAACCCGGGCGGGTTGACGTAGGCATTGCGCACCATGCTCGGCGTCTGGGCGCCGGTCAGCCCGGCCGGCATCTCGGGGAAGAGGAACTCGGCGACCCGTCCATCATCCCGGCTTCCAAGACCGAAGTGAAAGTCAGCACCCAGGGGATCGGCGACCGTCCGGCGCAGGAAGCTGCCGATCGTCTCACCGCTCACGCGCCGCACGAGCTCGCCGACGAGGAACCCGAAGGTGTTGACGTGGTAGCCGTGCGCGCTGTCCGGCTGCCACCACGGCTCCTCGGCGGCGAGCTCGGAGGTCATCAGCGGCCAGTCGTACATGCCCAGGGGCGGCAGCGGCCGGCGGATCGCCGGCAGGCCGGCGCGGTGGGAGAGGAGCATGCGCACGGTGACCTCGCCCTTGCCGGCCGTGGCGAACTCGTGCCAATGGTCGGCCACCGGTGCATCGAGATCGACGTGGCCGCGCTCGATCAGCATCAGCAGGCAGAGCGCGGCCATGGGCTTGCCCACCGAGAAAACGTTGACGAGCGTGTCGCGCGCCCACGGCCGCGTTCGGGCCGCGTCCGCCCATCCGGCCCACAGATCGACGACCGGCCTGCCCTCGAGCGCCACTGTCAGCGCCGCACCGACCTCGCCGTGCTCGCGGAAGTTGTTCTCAAACGCGCGCCGCAGCCCGGCGAACCGCCGGTCGCAGGAGCCTTCGACCTCGACGGCGCCCGGCGCGGGCACCTAAGCCGCGAAGCGCTGCTGAGCCCGCGCGCGCCGCCTGGCCGCCTCGACCTCCCGGTTCCGGGCGGGGGCTGAGGTGACGAGCGCATCGAGCAGTCGACCGGTCGCAAGCGCGACCTCCTCGACGGCGCGATCGAACGCCTCTGCGTTGGCCTTCGAAGGCTTCGTCGAGCCGCTGATCTTGCGCACGTATTGCAGCGCGGCGTCCTGTATCTCGCCCTCGGCGGCCGGCGGGTCGAAGTTGTGGAGTGTTCGTATGTTTCGGCACATGCCGCGAAGCGTAGCTGAGCCTGCTGGACCTAACCTGCGGGGTCGGCGAACACGCGTACGACGCTGTCGGCCACGCAGACGGGCTTCTCGCCTCCCTCGGCCTCGACGGTGAAGCGGGTGACGATCTGATGCCAGCCGCCGCCCACATCAGAGACCTCGACGACCTGCTCGTAGCAGCGCAGCCGCGTTCCCGTGGGGACGGGGGCGGGGAAGCGCACCTTGTTCCAGCCGTAGTTGACGGCCAGGCTGAAGCCGCTCCATTCGTTCAGCTCCCCGCGCATCCCGTCGATCAACGAGAGGGTGAGGTTTCCATGAGCGATCGTCGTCCCAAACGGGCTCTCGGCCTTGGCGCGCTCGACATCGATGTGAATCCACTGGTGATCCCCGCTCAGGTCGGCGAAGCGGTTGATCATGTCCTGGGTTACCTCGCGCCACTGGCTCGGCCCCACGACCTGATCCTTGAGCGCCTGAACATCCTCGATCCCATGGGCAACCGCCTTGGGAGTGCTCGCGCTGACAGCCATTCTGTTCTCTCCTTTCGTCAGACTCCGAGCCATCCTAAGCGTTGGCGCTCCGCGCGGCGGCGACGCTGGACTGTGGCGGCGCCGGCGAACTTGCGAAGCGGGACAGAAAAGAGGAACATCCACGCGACGAGATGGCAACTGGGGGCGAACGAATGCCGTACCTTCGGGGACGGCCGCCCGATGGCGACGAGGCTCCCAGCACCAAAACGGAGGGAACCGTGAACGCGAGCAACAAGGACCGAGCGGCGAGCGAACGCAGCGAACGCGTGGCGCGCGCCATCCAGGAGCGCGCACGCCGGCTGGAGATCCTGGACCGCCAGACGCTGGCGCGCAAGGAGGCCGAGGACCGGCGACTGCAGGAGGAAGGACGGCGGTGACCCCTACCGTCACCCGCTGACGTGCAGATAGGACTGCACCCGCTCAACGATGCCAACCAGGCGTCCGTCCGGTTTGACCCGCAACAGCTGCCCGTTGGGTCCGCGCACGATCGGCGGCCCGCCGTGATTGATGCTCACCACCTGGTGAGTCCGCGGGAGCCGCTCCAGGCGACGAATCTGTCGCCGTGTGAGTTTCTCAAGGCTGCGGATCTGTTTTCTTTTGAGCGGACCCCTGTCTGGCATCCCCCTTCCTTTCTCCTCTGACGCAGTTTCCCCGCGCGGAAGCGTGGCACTTCCAGCGGCGGAAAGCGGGATGGCGCGAACGCACGCCCTGTGTTCGGCAACGTAAGCGCGCTCGGGCTACGCCCGGAACTCAGTCCCGTGTGTGGCATTCGACACAAAGAGGTTTTCAAGACCGCTGCATTCAACGCAACAGCTCTCGCGCCGCGCTAGCGATGTGCTCGGAATCGATGCCAGCCCAAGCCAGCAGCTCCTCGCCGGAGCCCGACCCGGGCATTTCGCGGACTGCCAGATGGGCGAGCGAGAGTTGCCTCGGTCCGCCCGCGAGCAGAGTGTCGACCACGGCCGAGCCGAGCCCTCCCTCGGGCCGGTGGTCCTCGGCGATCACGAGTCTGCCGGATGTCGCAGTCGCGGCTGCTTCGAGCGTGACGGTGTCGATCGGCTTGACCGAATAGCAGTCGATCACGCGCGCCTTGATCCCGTCGCGCTCAAGCAGCTCAGAGGCGCGCAGAGCGCCGTGCAGCGTCACGCCGGCACCCACGAGTGTCACGTCGTCGCCGTCGCTTGAGCGCAGAAGCTTCGAGCCGCCGATCGGGAAGGCCTCGCTCGCGTCGTACAGCACCGGATATGCGCCTCGCGTGGTTCGCATGTAGCTGATACCGGGCGTTGAGGCCATGGCGTGCACCAGCGCCGCGGCGCTCGTCGCGTCGCTCGGGTAGAGAACCGTGGTTCCATGCGTAGCGCGCACCATCGCCAGATCCTCGAGCCCCATCTGCGAGGGTCCGTCGGCGCCGATCTCGACTCCGCAGTGAGAGCCGACAAGCGAGAGCTCGACGCCGGATATCGCAGCCATGCGGATGAAGTCGTGCGCTCGCGTAAAGAATGCCGCGAAGGTCGACGCGAACGGGTGGTAGCCACGGGCGGCCAGGCCGGTGGCTGCAGCGACGAGCTGCTCCTCGGCTATGAACATCTCGAAGTAGCGGTCTGGGTATGCGCGGGCGAACTCCTGGGCGTAGGTGGAGTTGCCCACCTCGCCGTCGAGTGCGACGACGCGCGCGTCCGATGCTCCCAGCGCGACGAGCGCGTCCCCGTAGGCCTTGCGCGTGGCGACCGCCTCGCCGACGACATAGCGCGGCGCGGTCCATGCCACAGTCTTTGCGGGCGTGCTCTCGCTGGCCTCGGCGCTCGGGAGCGGGCCGCGGAGCACGATGTTTCGCACGCCGCCGAGCTCGGCGATCGCGCGCTCGGCCATGTCGGGCGGAAACGGCTTACCGTGCCAGCCCAGCTGATCTTCGACCTCTGAGAAACCGCGGCCCTTGATCGTCCTGGCGAGAATCACCGTTGGCTTCGCTTCGCTCACCGCGGCCGCCGCGAGGGCGTCGTCGATCGCAACCAGGTCGTGGCCGTCCACCTCGATGACCTGCGCACCGAAGGCCTCAGCACGTGCGGCGTAGGCCGCGAGGTTCCATTCGAGCTCCGTCGGGCCGCGTTGCCCGAGCCGGTTTACGTCGATCATGGCGACCAGGCTCGAGAGCGAGTAGTAGGACGCCTTGTCGAGCGCCTCCCAGATCGATCCCTCGGCGACCTCGCTGTCACCGCACAGCACCCACACGCGATAGGAGAGCCGCTCGAGGAACTTGCCCGCGAGCGCGATGCCCACGGCGTCGGGCAGTCCCTGCCCGAGCGATCCGGTGGCCACGTCGACCCAGGGCAGCACCGGCGTCGGGTGGCCCTCCAGCCGCTGGCCAAAGCGCCGGTACCCCGTCATCAGCTCGTCGTCCTCCACCACGCCCACCGCCTTGAACACTGAATAGAGCAGCGGACTCGCATGCCCCTTCGAGAAGATCAAGTGATCATTGGTTTGCAAGTGCGGATCGTCCCAGTCGAAGCGCAGGTGCCGTGTGACGAGCACTGCGAGGAGATCAGCCGCCGACATGCTCGAGGTCGGATGGCCAGAGCCGGCACTCGTGCTTGCACGGATCGAGTCCACGCGCAGCTGCGCGGCCAGCTCCGCCACGACGTCGAGGCCGTGATCGGAGGTGGTCGCAATCCTCATAGTTCTCGTCTGCTCAGACATGTCGGTCACCTGCCTCAGTGGTCGAAGGGAAACGTAGGGCGATATCTATCACCCGCTCGCCGATTTACCAATCAGCAGCGGCCTACGCACGGCCTCTGCTCGAGGGCAGCCACTGCACCTTTGCGAGCCGGGCCGCCGGCAATCGACTCGCGATCGTGCGGTCGTCACGTCTGCCCGGGACGCTCTCGCGCCCCGGGCGATGCGCAGGTGCGTTTCAGTTCTCGCTGATCGGCGTTGTGACTCCCGGACCGAAGACGTTGCCGTTGATCTGGGTGCTTGTCTTGTCGATCCCAAGCGTCCAGATGCCCACCTTGACATCGAAGAATCGGTTGCCTCGGATGATCGTCCCGGTGATCGGACCCGGCAGCAGTTCCGGGGGCAGGACGGCTTTCGGAGGCGCACCAGATGCGACCAGGATTCCGGTCGTCTCGGTGGCGGAGGCGGCGGCGAAGTCGAAGTCGCCGTCGAGATTGTCATCGACGAGGGTGTTGCCCTCGATCACGTTGCCGTTCAGGTCGCCGGCGAGGTGCTGGTGGACCGTCACGCCGGAGAGCCCGTTCCCGCGCGCAACGTTGTCGCGGATCACGTTGCTATAGACGCCCGCGAATGGCGCCCCGCCGCCGAGCAGGATGCCCGCACCCTGGCCGGCCACGCCGTTGCCGTCGGAGACGTTGTGCTCAACGGTGTTGTCGAACACACCGGCTGCGCCGGTCGGCAGGCCGGTCACGGGATCGACCGCGGCCGAGCTGTGGCCGGCGAGCGTGATCCCGCAGTCGTCGGTGTTGTTGAGCGACTGGTTGTCGCGAACGATGTTGCCCGACGTCGGGCCGAACTCGTCGGTGAGAAGGATGCCGCCGACGTTATTCGCGACGTAGTTGCCCTCGACGACCGAGTCGGTCACCGAGACGAGATGGATCGTCTCGCCACAGTCCCCGGGCGCTTCGGGTGTGGAGAAGCACTGCCCGGCTTCGGTTCCAAAGCCCGTGCCGTTTTCGATAAGGGTGTTATCGGCGATCGTGACGTCGCTGACCGGCGCTCCGACGGTCACGGCGGGGGTACCGCCGATCGTGCTCGGGGCGACCGGAGCGGTGCCGACGAGAATCCCCTCGAACTTGGCTTTCTCGATCTTGAAGCCCTTGATCGTCGAGCCCGAGCCGCCGGGGCCGAGGATCTGCACGCCGTTGCCGAACGAGGACGAGCTGGCGTCGATCACAGCGTCCAAGCCGCTCAGCACGAGCGGCTTGTCGATCTGAACTCCTTCGTCGTAGGTGCCGGGGCAGACGATGATGTGGCTGCCTGGCGTCGCGGCCGTGACCGCTTGGTCGATCGTCGTGTAGCTGGCCGTCGAGCACGAGTTGTGCCCGTAACCAGAGAGGATCGAGCCGTTCACGAACAGGGTCGGCGGCGCCGGCGGCTTATGCGATCGCCAGGCGGACGCGACTGCCGGCGTGAGGCAACCGAGGCCTAGGGTCGAGAGAGCGATGGCGCCAAGTGCGCCCACCCGCCAGGTGAATCGAATGCGCATATTCAACACTCCTCCTTGAGGCATTGCTCGTGGGTGTCAGCGACCGGGTTCGCCACAGCAAGCAACAGCGACGAAGGCCCGTCGGAGCCGGCGACGCTACCAGATGGATGCCGCTCGCCACCTGCGAGAGACGGCATCAGTAGATGCACTGGCTCGCGGCTCAGGTCAACTCGGGAGCTCCGGCTGGGGTGAGTCTGGGCGTAGCGGGTCTCACCCGCGATCTGCAGGCTGGTCACTCAACTCGACTCTGATCAGAGCTGGGCGTCCGAAGTCGGGCCCGATCGTGACCAGCTCCCAGACGTGGCCGTCATCTGTGGTGGCAGAAAGACAGAACCGCCCCCAGATCGTCACAAGCCCCTTGCACCACACGTCGACCAGCCACGCGAACGGCAGCTCCGCGCGCACACCGCTGTCCCCGGCAGCCACGCTCGGCTCCTCGTCATCGCCGATCATCGTGAGGCTCACCTTGCGGTCAGTCTCTCCCAACCAGGGTCTGATCGCGGCACACGCGCGCCCGTGCACAGCCGCCTCAAGCTGCGGGCGAACGCGAGCCACCCCCCGGTCCCGCTGCTCGAGTCGCTCTCTCCACGCCGCGGCGACCGTGGCAACGAGGCGCTCGGGCAGCGCGCCCCTGAGGCCAAGCAACGCGATCAGCTCGTTCTCGGCCTGCGCCTTGCGCGCGATCTGACCCGTAGGCCCCGCCCCTGAGCCGAAGAATCCCCCTCCGCCGCCCGCCTGGAACGCGGCGGATGCGCGTGCGCGCCGCACTGCGGCGGCGCGCCGACGAGGCCGCTGGGTACGGCTTGCCCCGCCACCCTGCACCGCGAAGCCGCCGGCGATAGCGGGTAGCGCGATCCCGAATTGCGCGGCTTCGTCACTGAGCGGCGCGAGCGGATCGACCTGGCCTCGGCTCGCGAGCACAAGCACTCGCGCGTCGTCGCGGTGCGCGGTCCAGGCATCCAAGACGTCGACGCACGTGCAACGTTCGGCGCCGAGCGCCGCCAGCGCACGCTCGGCCTCGAGGTCCTCGTGGTCGAGCGCCGTGAGCTCGCCGGCCTCCCATCGAAGCCGGTGCTCTGCTCCGCCACAGATGACGGATGCCTGGGCCGGCGCGAGTCCAAGCCACCACGGATTCATGCCGGCGCCTGCGCAGCGGGTGCGCCCTTTGTGGCCCAGGCCAGAGGCACGCGGATCACCGCATGGGATGTGTCCGCCGTGGGCATGAGGTCAAGTCGGATTGCGCCCGGATCGAGCGCCGGCCAGAAATTGACCGTGCCCTCCATGTGGTCGTCTCCGCCGCTCGAGCCGCCCAGTTCGCCCAGATACTGGTTGCCGCAGTCGTCCGCCGCCCACCAGACGAGATCACTCGTCCTGATGGTGTTCCCAAACGGCGGTCCTTGATTCGACCAGCCCGTGACCTCGACCTCGACCGCAAATCCCTCCGAGTCGGACTCGAGGCTCATCACACCCACGCTGTGACCCTCGAATACTGGCGTGACGACGCCGACGGTGATGACGCCCTCCGGTCCGTCGTCGCGCCCGCGGCGGGCGAGCAGCGCACTCCACGGCTGCGGCAGACGCGGCGTCCGCCCGCCGGTGGGCGGTTCCCGGGGGTGCTGCGGCAGGGACTCATGCACGGCTCGCACCTCCCGGATCACCGGATCGTCGGGGGCGAGCACCCTGGCCGCGATCAATGCGTCGATCGCGGCATCGAGCTCCGATGCAGGTAGCTGCCCGAAGCGCTGAGGCCCGGCGAGGCGCTGCCACAGGTAGCGGTGCGCAGGCTCTTGGTCGGCGAGCTGCTCCACGGAGACCTCACACGGAGTGGATTCCTCGATCAGCTCGATGCGAGTGCCGTCGATCTCGATCCAAGCTGTGTCCGTGGGCAGCGGCTGGTGCGCCGTCAGATGTCCCTCCCACTCATGTGCAGAGCCCCCGCCGCTGAAGGATGTCGGTGTGCTCAGGCCGTGATCATCGACCAGCGTCACTTCCGGATGCCCCATCCCGCCGCCAAGCATGGCCATGCGTCCTCGAGGGCGGGCTCGCCGCCTTGACGGATCACGACGTATCGTCACCGCAAGCCGTGTTGAGTCCTCGGCGAGACTGACGTGACGGATGCGTAATGTGCCTTCCGAAGTCTCGATCAGGCGGTCGCAGGCCACCACGCGCCGTGGCTTCAGTGCCTTGCCCTTTCGGCGCCCGCTTCGCTGGGCCCCCATCATCGCGCCGCGTGGCCCGCCGCCGTCGCCCCGAAGCGCCTCCGCGAGCGTGTAATCGTCGATCACCGCCTGAGCTTTCTTGGCGCTCGTAGCCCCAACTGCGACGAGAGCGCTGGCGGCTTCTGTGAGCCGAGAGCCAAACGGTCCGCGGGACCGATACTCGCCGCCTAGGAGTGTCTCCTCGCCAAGGAGGCGCAGGTAGAGCTCAGCGTCGAAGCGGGCCATCGCCAGAGCGTGCCAGATCCCCCCACGCGGCGTGCGCCAAACTTGCGGTATGGAAGATCAGAGCTGCATCGTCGAAGCGCTAGGGACGGCGGTCGCGGCACGGGTCCCGGTCCTGCTCTGGGGTGCGCCGGGCACGGGCAAGACTTCAGTCATCCGCGCAATGGCGGACGCGGCGGGATGGTTGTGTGAGACCGTGATCGCGTCGATTCGCGAACCATCGGACTTTGCCGGTCTACCGATCGTGGCCGAGGGGCTCACAGACACCAAAAAGCAGGTCTCGTTTGCTCCACCCTCGTGGGCCGTGACGCTCGCCGAGGCCGGCGAGGGGGTGGTGTTCTTCGACGAGGTCTCGACAGCTCCGCCGGCGGTGCAGGCAGCGCTGTTGCGCGTGGTGCTCGAGCGATCCGTCGGCGACCTCACGCTGCCCGAGGCGGTCTCGGTTGTCGCAGCCGCCAATCCCCCCGAGCAGGCTGCCGACGGCTGGGAGCTGTCGCCGCCGCTGGCGAATCGCTTCTGTCATCTCGACTGGCCGGTGGATGCACGCACCGTCGCCGAGGGTTTCTCTGGAGGATGGCCATCGTCGAAGCCACCGACGCTCGCCGACGGATGGGAGCAGCGTGTCCCGGTTACCAGAGCCTGGATCGCGGGCTTCATCACCGTCCGCCCGATGCTGGCGCTGGCGGTCCCCGACGATACGGCCGGCGCGGGTCGAGCGTGGCCGAGTCCCCGTACATGGGACATGGCCGCGCGCCTGCAGGCGGCGGCGGAGGCAGGCGGCATCGGCGAGCTTGCCGCATCGCTGCTGGTCCGCGGTTGTGTCGGCGCGGGCGCCGGCATCGAGTATCTGACGTGGCTCGCCGAGGCCGACCTCCCTGACCCGGAGGCCGTGCTCGCGAACCCCGACAGCTTCGTGCTGCCCGAGCGCGGCGATCGCGCCTACGCCGCCCTGTCATCTATCGCCGCTGCAGTCGCGGCCGACCCATCAGACGGACGCTGGGAGCGCGGGTGGCGGGCCTTCGGCAGAGGCGCCCAGTCGGCACCTGACGTGGCGGCCGCCGCCGCGAGGACGCTCGCCCGCTGCCGACCCGATGGCGCTGCGATTCCAGACGAGGTCAAGGCCTTCGCGCCGCTGCTGCGTGACGCTGGACTGCTCGGATGAACGCGATTGCGCTCGACGTCCACAAGCTTGCCGCCGCTCGCCTGTGGGCAAGCGCCCGCGTGCCGTATCTAGCCAGCGCCATTTTCGCCTGTGGCGTTCGCACAGAGCGGGATTCGGGAACGATCGGCGTCGATTGCTCCTGGGTGATCCACGCCGATCCCACCGTCCTCGACGATCTCAGCGTGGAGCAACTCGGCCGGCTGCTGGTTCACCTCAGTGGACACGTGATACGCGACCATGCCGGCCGCGCCCAACGGTTGGGGGTGCAGGCTGACCACGCCAGAGCTCGCTGGAACCGCTGCACCGACGCGGAGATCAACGACGATTTGCTCCTGGGTGACTGCGTTCCTGACGTAGCACCAGACCTACCCTCCAAGCTCGGTTGCAAGCCGAAACGATTCGCGGAGAGTTACTACGAGAACGCGCGGGAAGGACCACGTCGCTGGGACTGCGGTTCCGGCGCTGATGGCTGTGAGCGTCCCGGCGATTGCCGCAAGGGAATCGATCCTCAGCAGGCAGAGCTACTGCGTCTCGGGGTGGCCGCGGAAATCCAGCGCCTGGACGGCCGCGAGCCGGGCAGCGTTCCTGGAGGCTGGCTCCGTTGGGCGGAGTCCGTGCTGCCGTCGCGGGTCGACTGGCGTCGCGTCCTTGCCGCCGAGGTCCGCAGCGCCGTCGCCGCGGTAGCCGGCAAGGTCGATTACACCTACGCGCGCCCGTCTCGTCGGGCGCACCTGAACCGCGAGATCATCCTGCCAACCCTGCGGCGCCCGATCCCAAACGTTGTGATCGTCTGCGACACGTCGGGCTCCATGCACGATCGGCTATTGGCGCGGGCGCTCGCCGAGATCGAGGCGGTATTAACGAGAGCCGGGCTGCGCCAGACTCAGGTCCGCGTGTTGGCGGTGGACACCGCGGTGCAGGCGGCGCGTCGCGTCAGCCGCGCGACTCAGGTCCAGCTGGCAGGAGGAGGCGGAACGGACATGGGCGCCGGCCTTTACGCAGCAGCCGAGCTGCGGCCGCGCCCGTCTGTGGTGATCGTGCTCACCGATGGGTTCACGCCGTGGCCCGAGCAGCCGCCGGCGGGAATCCGGGTTGTCGTAGGACTACTCGCCGAGGGTCTTGGTGCATCAGGCTGGGCGCCGCCCGATTGGGCACGCGTCGTGACAATCGAGGACGGCGTAGGCGAGGAGTGATCGCGCTCGGCCGAAGTTGCCCACAGAGCCCCAGCCCACCTCTCAGTCCTGACGCTACATGCCACGCTTCTGCTTTTGTGGTCGGATAGCCGACAACCAACAGGACCAGGAGGCGTGAGACGATGACCGAGAACCCACAAGACCCCGAGCTCGATGCCACCGAGCGTGAGGAAGGTGATGGGCTGGATGACTCAGAGCATCTGGAGGATGCGAAGTGGAATGTCGCCGAGTGGCACGGCAGGATGCTCATAGACCGCGACGGCGAGAAGATCGGCAAGCTCCAAGACGTCTATGTCGACGTCGAGACGGACGAGCCGCAGTTCGCGACCGTCAAGGAGGGCTTCATCGGTCGCCACTTGACGTTTGTGCCGCTCGGGGGAATCAAGGTTGGCCCCGATAGCCTGAAGGCGGCGGTTTCCAAGGCGCAGGTCGAAGACGCCCCCAACATTGAGCAGCACGGCGAGGAGCTCTCCCAGGCGGACGAGTCAAGCCTGTACCACCACTTTGAGCTCAACTACACGCCGCCCAACACCGAGAGCGGACGCCGGCTTGCCCGCCGCTGAGCATTCGTCAGCGGGCACGGTGGTTCACGCAGCCCGCCACATCTCGCAACACCACGCGGGCTGAAACACGATTCGCTCCGTGCAGGCTCGACCGCGGGGATAGGGTGGCGATCTACAGTGACGTTGCCGGCGCCGATAAGGCATCTTGACCTTGCCGGATAGACCGCGCCCGTGATGTGCGCCTCGCATACGATGCGAGCCCCCATGGCAGAGGAGACCTCATCCGAGATCCGCGAGCTGCCGTACGCGGAGACGCGCCTCGCACACGACGCGATGCGCGTCCTTCGCCCCACCTACCAGGACGAGGACGCCTTCGTCGCCCACATCGAAGACGTGCTCCGCCCCGAGGGCTACAGGCTCCTTGGCGCCTTCGTGCCCGAACGCGAGCAGGCGGTCGCCGTAGCCGGCTTTCGGGTCGGCAACAACCTGGCCTGGGGTCACTACCTGTACGTGGACGACATCTGCACCCTGCCGGACGCGCGTTGCCACGGTCACGCCGGAGCCCTCCTTGACTGGCTCGTGAAGGAGGGCCGGCACCTTGGCTGCAGGCAGCTTCACCTCGACTCCGGCACCGGCACCGAGCGCTTCGATGCGCACCGCCTCTACTACAACCGCGGCCTTGCCATCTATTCGCACCACTTCGCGCGGAGGCTGTGAGGTGAGCGACTGCTAGGCCGAGCCCGACTTCGGCTGCACTGGTCACGATCGAGGGAGGCCACCACGACCCGCGGTAGGGCCGTCGGATCACACGTGGTGGCTGATAGCTGTGCCTGGAACGAAATAGAATCCCCGATCATCGCGGTATCGGCGGTAGACCCCCGTCCGTAAGCGGGGTGTGAGTCCCAACCAGTGGAGGTGGCAGATGGCCGAAGTCAGCCCGCCGGCAGAGGAAATTGTGCTGACCCACTTCATCGTCTCGGACGACGTTGAGCGTTCTCGGCGCTTCTACACCGACGTGCTCGGCGGCACGTTGGAACGCTCCGGAGAACCGACCAACGTCGCGCTGGGCAACAGCTGGATCGTCATCAATGGGGGAGGAGGCCCGACCGACGACAAGCCCGCGGTCACTCTGGAGACGCCACGCGACCTCGACCCGGTTAGCAGCTTCCTCAATATCCGGGTCAAAAACATCGAGGCCGTGTACGCCGAATGGAGCGCCCGTGGTGCCCAATTCCTGACGCCGCCGAAGCAGCACGCATACGAGATCCGTTGCTACATCCGCGATCCCGACGGTCATCTGATCGAGGTGGGGCAAACCACGGACCCAGAGGGGGACTGGACCCCCCCTCAGTGGCTGTCGAATACCGCCGGCGGGGAGCCCGAGTGAATGCCGAGTTCAGCAGCGAGATCCGTCACGTCGACGGTTGACGGTCCCCCAGACAGGTGCGCTACTGGTCGTTCTGCACCTACGATTCCGAAGGGGAAGCGCTCGTCGGGTGCGCGCCCGACTACCAGTCGGCGATCCGTGGACAAGGGTTCACGCTCGTGGTCTCAAGCCCCGCCAACCGACCTGCCAACGCCACCGCCGCCAACGGCGTGACGTGGCTGCCCTGGGGCGATCAGCCAGCGGCGCAGATCGTCTATCGCAACATGCTGCCTTCCGCCTCCTTCCCCTATGCAGCCGAGAGCATCACATCGCCGACGCAATCCGTGACGCAGACTATGGGCCCCTACTACCCGAGTGGCGTCTACTGCTCGACGGCTACATTCGAACGGGGCGGTTGGAGCTCGTGCCCGAGAGCGGCATCCTAGAGAGCGCGCAGACGTCTTTCTCAACCTGACCATGAAAGCTAGCCGGGCCCTTCCACGTTGTCGTACACGCTGAAACCCTCTCGCCGCGCGGCGGCCGCCAGCCGCTCATCGAGAGTGACGATTTCAAGCGATGCCGGCAAACCCTCGGCAGCGACTACCGCAGCGGCGAGCTGCAGCGCGTCGGCCGCGCGCAGCGCGTGCACGCGGAGCAGACGGCGAGCGGCGCCTCGCACCGCGACGACCGGCTGCACCTCGTTCCAGGTTTCGGCCAGCAGGTCCAGGCGCTCGAGGGCGGCCGTCGTCGCTGCGTCCGTGAATGCTCCCTCCCGCTCGAGCCTTGCGAGTGCGGACACGCACTCAATCTCAGTGCCCCACCAGACACACATCACCGGGTCCTGCGCGGCGATCGCCTGCATCGCCTCCGTGCTCCGCTCGGCCACGGTGAGCGGGATGATCGCCGAGCTGTCCCAGAACCTCAACGGCCCTCGCGCCTCTCCTCGAGGATCGCCGCCACGGCGCTCGCGCCCGCTCGCGGGCTCGGAGGCGCCTGCGAGAGCAGGTCGATGGCAGGTGGCTTGCGTGCGGCACGAACGCTGCCCGCTCGCTCCAGCCGCGCGATCCTCCCCTCGGCGTCGGGGGCAGCGCTTACCGCGGACTCCAGCCGCGCCACCGGAGTTCCACGATCCACGATCAGCACCGACTCGCCGCCGCGCACCTGATCTATCAGCGCGCTGAGCCGGTTCTTCGCTTCCGTGATAGTGGCGACGAGCATCTAGCTAGAATAGCTGAAGCAAACTAGCTATTCAAGCCTTAATTGAGCGGTGGGAATCGAGCCCACGCCTTCGTTCAATCGTCAGGTCAGGGAGCCTCAGCCGAGACGTGCGTGACCTCGTTGAGTGCACCGATACTCGCCGCCGCCAGCCTGCGTAGACGCAGAGACTCTTCAATACGAGCGTCAAGGTCCTACCGGCCAATGTCGATATTGCGCTCGTAATGTCCTCGTGGGATCAGGCAGGTCGTGCGACGCATGGCTTGCGCAGTCGTGGTGCGAGCGTACGGGCGGGAAGTGCGGCGAGGGCGCGTGGGACGGCGGCGTTGTATGGCGTTGCGGTGTTCGTCGCTGCGTTTCTGCTGTTTCAGGTCGAGCCGATCATGGGGCGGCTGATTCTCCCGTGGTTTGGAGGTTCCGCCGCGATCTGGCTTGTGGCCGTCATGTTCTTTCAGGTCGTTCTGGTGCTCGGCTACCTCTACGCGCATCTGCTGGTCCGCCACGTGAAGGCCGAGAGGCAGATGTTCGTGCACGTGCCGGTCCTGCTCGCGAGCCTCGCCGTCCTGCCGATTCTGCCGGCCGCGAGTTGGAAGCCCGTCGGCGGCCAGGATCCGACGTTGAGGATTCTGGGGCTGCTGGCGGTGACGGTGGGGCCGCCCTTCTTTGTGCTGTGCACGTGCGGGCCGCTGCTGCAAGCGTGGTATGCGCGTAGCCACGGCCGTCCTTATCGACTCTTCTCGCTATCTAACGGCGCTTCGCTACTGGGGCTGCTCAGCTACCCGGTGATTGTTGAACCACGGCTCGGCCTGCACACACAGGCATACGTGTGGTCTTCGGCCTACGCGTTGTTCGTCGCGCTGGCGATCGCGATCACGGTGCGCGCCGGCATGGCGGCCCGTCGAGCGGGGAGCGTCGCAGAAACCAAGACCCGGACCAGCGCGCCACGGTGTCTGGACCGCGTGCGCTGGCTTGCGCTCGCGGCCACGCCATCGCTTTTGACTCTCGCGGTGACGAACCATCTGACTCGCAACGTCGCCCCAATCCCATTGCTCTGGGTGCTGCCGCTCAGCGTCTATCTCCTGAGCCTGATCATCTGCTTCGAGAGCGATCGGGGATACCGGCGCTCGCTGTTCTTGCCCTTGCTGCCCGTGGTTCTCTTTCTTGTTGCAGGCAACCTGTTTCCCGGCGAACTCGAGGTCGGGATCATCGGTCAGATCGCCTTCTTCATCGGGGCGCTGTTCGTGTGCTGCATGGTCTGCCACGGCGAGCTCGCACGACTCAAGCCAGCCCCCGATCACCTGACAGGTTTCTACGTGATGGTCGCACTGGGCGGCGCGCTGGGCGGACTGTTCGTCGCAGTCGTAGCCCCCCAGGTCTTCTCCAACTACTTCGAACTAGCGTTCGGCATCGTCCTGTGCGCAGTAGTGGTCGTCGTAGCGGTGGGCGGCGATCTCCTCAAGCGCACCTCCTCTCGGATCTGGCCACGCCGTGCACTCGCCCTCGTGTTGACCGCCGCCACCGCGCTGCTTGGGACCTACGTGCTCGGGAAGGTGCTCGTCTACGACCGCGGTGACCGTTTGGTCGCGCGCGACTTCTATGGGGTCTCGAGCGCCCGCGACACCGGGGGCGCAGATTCCGTGCGAGTGCTCTACTCGGGGATCATCGTTCACGGTGCCGAGCTCCTCGGCGCCGGAGGCGCGCACAAGCCGATCACCTACTACGGGCCATCATCGGGCATCGGCGTGCTCATGCGCGAAGAGAACGGGCGGGCCGCACCAAATCGAGTCGGCGTAATCGGCCTGGGCGCTGGCACGATCGCAGCGTACGGCCGACGGGGCGACAGCTACCGCTTCTATGAGATCGACCCGCTCGACATCTCGATCGCCAAAACCTGGTTCAGCTTCCTACGGGACTCGCCGGCGCACGTCAAGGTCATCTCTGGAGACGGGCGCCTGTCCCTCGAACGCGAGCCCAGCCAGCACTTCAACGTGCTCGTCGCCGACGCATTCAACGGCGACGCCGTTCCGGTCCAGCTCCTAACCCTGCAGGCCTTCGAGCTCTACTTCAGGCAACTCGCCCCCGGCGGCGTGCTCGCGATCAACGTTTCCAACCGGTTCCTGAACCTCGCGCCCGTCGTCGCTCGCGCGGCCGGCGCACTCGGCAAGCAGGCCGTTCGCGTCGAAGACCCAGGCGAACTTACCGAACGAATCTACGGGAAGTCAGTCTGGGTCCTCGTCACCGGCAACCGGTCGCTCGCGGCAAGGCTCGCACACACCCCTCACGGCGAATTCCTGGACCCAAACAACGGGATTCGGCTCTGGACCGACGACTACAGCAACGTGCTCGGCAGCCTCAAAGCAGTCCAGTAAAGGTTTCGCATTCTCGCGGGCCTCGGGACATCGACCAGCTCGCGGTCCTCCGTCCCACGGGGACCGGCGCACTGTCCGGTTTATGCAGCGCCCAACTGCCCGATCAGCCCGAGGCGGCGGCCGTCGAACGGGCATACCCACCACGCCTCGCCATCGCTCAGCGCGGGCGCCGCGGGATGCGTGTGAGCCGGACATTCTGGTCGCGCCTCGCCCCACGCGCCGCGCGACTCTGGGAAGAACTGTTCCTGCAGGTGGTCGGCTATATGAACGATCAACTCCGCGCCGCGTACTCCCTCAAACAGCGCGCAACCCACGCAAGAAGAGCGCTCGCCCGCCTCGCGCAACCACAGCGTCGGCCAAGCCTCATCTGCGCGTGGGTCGTATCCGATCTCGAGCGAAAGCGGACGCGGTCGCTGAAGGTCGGCCAGTACAGGGTCTACAGCCAGCCTCAACCAGTGCGGTAGCGGTCCAAACTCGGGCTCGTGACGGCTCCTCACGTCAGGAGGGCCTTTCGGGGGGGTTTTCATGGAGACGGTGGTGTGTGAGTTCATGAGATAGGCGACACCTGTGTCAAGACATCGGAGACACCGAGCGAGGGGGTTCTCCGATG
>Ga0209038_10000160_pt1 | contig 21627 bp, 22 predicted proteins | sample BogFormECP03_OM3_FD_188237 | JGI IMG/M metagenome (GOLD analysis project Ga0209038, IMG submission 188237) | Bog forest soil microbial communities from Calvert Island, British Columbia, Canada - ECP03_OM3 (SPAdes) (version 2) | ecosystem: Environmental > Aquatic > Freshwater > Wetlands > Bog ...
CTGAGGCGATCCGTGAGCATGCTCGGCGTGCCGACCTGCCGGTGGACGAGATCATCGCGGTGGCCGACACGGTGCTCGTTCGCCCTGACCCAGAGGCGGCCCCTGTCTAGTCCGAGTACCATCGGCCGATGACGCAACAGCAGGGCGCGGGTGCGGTGGCGGTGGCCAACGAGGAGGCGGTCCGTGCGTGGGACACGGTCCTGTATGAGCGGTGGAAGTCGAACCGCAAGGTGTTCGTGGGCGCGCTCGCAGACATTACCGAGGACGTCTTCGAGCTCTTTCCGCCGCCAAAGCGTGGGCGCTGCATCGACATCGGGTGCGGCTTCGGCGAGACGACCCAGCAGCTGGCTGAGCTCGTCGGACCGGGAGGCTTCGCGCTCGGCACCGATTCCTCGCCGCGGTTCATCGAGGACGCGCGTCGCGAGGCCCTCGAGGCGGGGGTCGAGAACATCGCATTCGAGACCGCCGATGCGCAGACGGCTGAGTGGGATCCGATCTACGACTACGCCTTCTCTCGCATGGGGACGCAGTTCTTCGCCGCACCGGTTCCGGCTATGCGTGCGATCCGCGCCGCGCTCAAGCCCGGCGGCAGGCTCGCCAAGCTCTGCTGGCGCCGCAAGGCCGACAGCCCGTTGTGGGCAGAGACCCAGCAGGTCGTTGAGCGGTTCCTGTCACGCCCTGACGAGTACGAGGCCGACACCTGCGGGCCCGGACCATTCTCGCTCGGTAACCCCGAGACCACCCGCGGGATTCTCGAGGCTGCCGGGTTCGATGAGATCGAGCTGCACCAGCGCGACTTCGACTACTTCATGGGCGCCGACATGGACGAAGCGATCGACGCCCTGCTCGCGATCGGACCCGGAGCCGAGCTGATCCGCCTGAACGGCGAGTACGGGGAGAGCCGTCGGGGCGAGATCGCCGAGGCCCTGAGGCACCACTACGCCGCCTGGCAGACACCCGACGGCTCCATAGTCGGCCGCGGGTCCGTCTGGATCGTTGCGGCAACGAACCCCGGTTAGCAGAGGCACCCGCCTCAAGGGACCGTGCGGACCGCCTGGATCTGCGCCCCTGAGTAGCCTGGGGTGCCCGATGCCCCCACAGACACACTACGCGAAGAGCGGCGAGGTCAACATCGCCTACCAGGTCGTGGGCGAGGGTCCGCTCGAGCTGGTCTTCATCCCAGGCTTCGTGTCGCACCTGGAAGTGATCTGGGAGATTCCGCCGCTGTCTCGATTGTTCGAGCGGCTTGCCTCGTTCGCGCGGCTGATCCTGTGGGACAAGCGCGAGCAGGGTCTCTCGGACCGCTTCGGGCATGTCCCGACGCTCGAGCAGGGCATGGACGACCTGCGCGCCGTGATGGACGCCGCCGGGTCCGAACGTGCTGCGCTGTTCGGCGTCTCTGAGGGGGGCCCGATGTCGGTCCTATTCGCCGCAACTCATCCTGAGCGCACGCAGGCGCTCGTACTGTACGGGACCTACGCGCGACAGATGCGTGCCGCCGACTACCCGATGGGGCTGTCCGACTCGGCCCATGCTCAGTTCGCTGCGATGATCGAGCGCGACTGGGGCAGCGCGGCGGTGTTGGAGGTGTTCGCGCCGAGCATGGCGGACGACCCTGCGTTTCGGCAATGGTGGGCGCAGCTGCTGCGCGCTGGCACCAGTCCACGTGGCGCGCGTAACCTGGTCGAGCTGTACCGGGAGATAGACGTGCGCCACATCCTGCCCGCGATCTCGGCGCCCACGCTGGTGCTCCACCGCGCCGGTGATCGCGCGGTGCTCGCCGCAGCGGGGCGCTACATGGCCGACCACATCCCGGGCGCGAGCTACGTCGAGCTCCCCGGCGAAGATCACGTCTATTTCGTGGGCGACACGGACGCCCTGCTCGACGAGGTCGAGGAGTTCCTGACCGGGGAGCTGCACGAGCGCGAACCCGATCGGGTGCTGGCGACGGTGCTGTTCTGCGACATCGTCGGGTCCACCGAACAGGCGGCCGAACTCGGCGACCGCCGCTGGCGCGACGTGCTCGCTGAACACGAGGCGCTCGTCGACCGCGCACTGGCGCGCCACCGCGGACACAAGATCAAGACGATGGGCGATGGCGTGCTGGCCACTTTCGACGGTCCAGCGCGGGCGATCCGCTGCGCCTGCGCGCTGCGCGAGGACGTGCGCCCTCTGGGTGTTCGCGTGCGCTCCGGGCTGCACACCGGCGAGTGCGAGGTGATGGGTGAGGACATTGGCGGACTCGCGGTTCACATCGGTGCGCGCGTGGGCGCCAGCGCCGAGCCCGACGAGGTGCTGGTCTCCCGCACCGTCACCGACCTCGTGGCTGGCTCGGGAATCTGCTTCGAGGATCGCGGGACGCACACGCTCAAGGGCGTGCCGGGCGACTGGCAGCTCTACTCGGTCGCGGCATGACGGCGCGCTCTCCACATCAGGCCGGCGCCGGTGGCACGCGACCGACCTGGGCGCTGGTCCCGACCTCGATTAATGGGTGATCGGCAGGCTGTAGCCAGCGCAGCACGTGCAGGAGATCCGGGATATGCAGCGCCACGCATCCCTCGGTCGGTTCTTCCATCCAGGCGTGCAGGAAGATCCCCGAGCCGGGCGCTTCCGGGCCTGAGATGGTTGGGTTGTCGTTGTAGTCGATCACCGCGAAGTACGGATAGGCCCTTGTCTCGGTCCACAGCGCCTCCGACCAGTCCGCGAACAGCGGTGTCGAGCCGCAGCTCACGTGGACGAACCGGTTGTAGGAGACGCTGTAGGGATCCTCGTTCCACCAGTCGCCGCAGACGAGACGGTGGTAGGGCGCGTGCAGACCGCCGGGATTCGGTTCGTTGCCGTACATGGTGAGGCCGAACGGGTATATGCCGGTCGGGGTCGCGTGGTCGCCCTCGCGACGGACGTTGCGGAGCTCACCGGAGCCGATCTCGGCCTGCCAGGCCGGGAACACCGGCTCCCAGGGCGAGGATGGGTTTGACCGTTGGAAGCTCCGGAAGCTCGCGAGGTAGTCGGGCGGGTCATATGTCGGGCTCGAGACCACGAGCAGCTGACGCGCCGACGCCGGGATCGAAAAGCGGGAGCCCGAGCCCTGCGTCGTCGCTGCTCCAGCCGAGCCGGCTGCATAGGCGAGGCCTGCCACAGCGACTACAACCGCCGCGGCGAACCCGACGCAGCGAACACGAAGATGGGGCGCGGCAGCAGGAGGAGGCGGCACCGAAACAGTCTTGCATCGCGATGGCCTCCCCAACGGCCTGTGCTGACGCGTGTCCTCTGGGGTCCGAGTGTTGGCCCGTCATCGCACCCTTCAACTCGGCTCAATGGCGCATCTGTCTGATGCGGCTGCACACGAACCCGGGCCAAGTCCGGGGACGCCGCACCAAGGTCAGCACAAGCGGCAAGGAATCGAAGTAAGTGAACCGCTCGGTGGCGAGCCCGTCCTCATTGAGAACAAAGCGGTCGACTGACTCCCAGGAGATGGGGGCTCCGCTTGCTGTGCCGCGCACCGTGAACTCGATCAGAACGCCATCGGAGGTGGCGCCCCAGCGGTGGACCTCGGCGGTCATGTCGGGGATCAGCTCGAAGAGACCGGCGAAGGTACGCTTGCCTGCCTCGAGTCCGTATGTGGTCGAGACCATCGGCGCAGAGAGGCGAGCGTCGGGTGCCACCAGCGTGTCGAGGCGCTCGACCACTGGCGCCTGCCAGAACTCCGCGAAACGCTTCACGAAGTCCGCTGCTCGTTCCTGGTCCATCCCCGCACCTTACCCTCGGGGTCAGCGCAGCGAGTCTGGCGGCGTGGAGCACCTCAGCTGACCAGGACGGGACGTTCGAACGACGCCGCTTCCGGGATCACCAATCCGGCTTCCGTTTGGAACCACTGTTCCAGCAGCGAGCAGTACATCGCTCGGAAATCCGAGGTCCTGAGCGTGTTTTCGTTTTCGTCGAGCGTGGTGAGGCCCGGGAACTCTCCCACCATCTTGCCGGCAGCCCGGGTGCCGATCAGAAACGCGACGCCGCCGGCGCCGTGGTCCGTGCCCGAACCGTTTTCCCTCGGGCGCCGGCCGAACTCCGACCACAGCTGAATCAACACCCGTTGATCGAGTTTGCGCGCTTCGAGGTCATGGTGGAAGGCCACCAGTGCGGTGACCGTCTGTTCGAGATTGGTGCCGAGGGTGTCGACCTCGCCCGAGTGGGTGTCGTAGGAGCCAACCGCGTTCATCGCAACGCATTTGATCGGCATGCCGTTGTGGAGCATCGCCGCGAGCGCTGCCAGCCGTTCGGCGAATTCCCCCGTGGGATAGGTGACCGATGAGTGGTCGCCCGTTTCTTCCTCGGTCTTGACGAAGGTCGCCATCTCGCCCAGCACCAGGGCGGTGTCATAGGAAGCGTTTCGTGCCTGCGCATATGCGGGCGAAGGCGCCGACAGCGTGCCCAGCGCGCCGAACGTCTCGAGCGCCGGCCCGCTGATCGGTTCACCCAGGCCGTTGGCCCACATCGTGTAGTCGGCCGGGGAGGAAACCGCCGCCACCGGCATCGTTTCGGTGGCGAGCGCCGGCGCCAGTGAGTAGTCAAGCGACAGCCCCTGCAGCGGGTTGTCGGGTTCTCCAACCAGGTCGAGGTAGCGCCCCATCCAACCCGAGCGGGCGTTGGTGTCGAGCTGGCCGACCTCCCAGTAGTGGCGGCTCGTGAAGTGGCTCTCATCCTGCGGCTCGTAGCCGATCGCCGGGAAGACCGTCACCTTGCCCTGCTCGTGCAGTTCGGCGAGGCCCGTGGCGGAGGGATGCCACATCAGGCTTTCGTCCTCGGTGAATACCTTGCCGGACCCTTCGGCGAGACCAAGCACGGGGCGAAGCTCTTTGTACCTGTCTTCCTTGACGGGCGCGAGCACCGACAGTGCGTCCCAGCCGCCTTCCATGAAGATCGAGACGAGCACCGGCTGGTTCGGGCCCGTGTCCGCGGAAGCCTGGGCGATGCCCTCTTCGAATTGGCGCGGGCTGAGCATCGAGGCGCCATACACCGACAGGGCCGCGCCGGCCGAGAGCAGCAGAAAGGTGCGCCTGTCGAGTCCCGTGCCGGCCGGCATTGGCATTCCCGGCTCGATGCTCGGAAGCCCCTTCCCGGCGACGGCGGCGCCGCGGCGCAGCAGCTGCGAGCGGGTGAAGTCATTGCAGGAACAGCTCCTTGCCATCGTCAGCTCTCCTCGTCCTCGGGGGTGGTCCTCACCGCCGACGTCAGCTGACCTGCATGTCGGGGGAGGTGGCGATCAGCATCCGCAGCGCGTTCTGGCGCATCGCCCGGTAGGGGCTCTGCTCCCAGTCGGCGAGCGGTTCCTTGAGGCAGGACTCTGCAAAGGCGGTGATGCACTGCATGGATTCGGCCGAGAGCAGCGGGTTGGCCCAGTAGGCGAGCGCGCTGGAAAGCGCCGCGGCCGGGTTCTCGGTCGCGCTGTATACGGGTTCCCCCGTCGCCGGCCAGGGGTTGGGGTAGGTCTTCGCGGTGACGTAGCTCGCCATTTCCCAGCGCGCCTTGGCGGTTGAGGTGTCGAGCCAGCGCGTGAAGTCCCAGCCCGAGACGTTGGGCGGGTAGAACAGCTGCTGGCCGGCATTGGCCGACAGCCATGCCCACGCGGTCGTGTCGATCGGGCGGGAGATCGAGCGCAAGAGGCCCGCGTTGTAGACCACCGGCGGCGTAACCAGCTCGGCGCCTTCGTAGAAGTCGGGGTGCTGCAGGATCGCCTCGACGACCGCTCGGATGCTGTATCCGGAGCTCGTATACAGGCCCTGCAGCGAGGCGAGCGTGCCTTCGGAGGGCTGGCTGGGGATGAAATAGCCCCACAGCTTGGTGACGAAGAACGAGGGGTGCAGCGGGTGGCTGACGCACAGCCGTACGGCGTCTTCGTAGTTCCAGTTGCCGGTCTGCCCGAACACCGTCTTCAGGCCCGTGTCGTGGTATTCGGGGTCGAAGCGGAAGTTGTAGTTGCCGAGCTCTTCCGACCAGTCGTTGCGCCAGCCGGTCAGGGTGCGCGCCATTTCGCGCACGTCATCCTCGGTGTAGGCGCCGCGGTCGGCGCCGAGCGAGAACAGCTCCATCATCTCGCGCGCGTAGTTCTCGTTCGGATCCCAGCGGTTGTTCGATGTGCCGTTCAGGAACAGCAGCATCGCGGGGTTGCTGGTGACCGCGAGAAACAGGTCGTGGAAGCTGCCGAAGGCCATTTCCCGGAACAGGCCGTTCTGGTCGAGCATCAGCTGCTGGCTGTTGACCTGGTCGTTGGAGTTGGCGAACCAGTCGTGGAAGATGAACGTCATCCGCTCGACGAGCTGTTGATCCGAGCGGATCATGCGATCAAGCCACCAGCAGTGATCCTGTCCCCAGGCATCGGCCGGTTCAAGCGAGTGGCCTTCTTCGTCGACCGGTTCGGGCCCCGTCAGGATCGCCGGCCCCGACGGGCGGGTGAGGCTGAAGACGACCTGCTGCAGGGGCTGGCCCACGAGCGCCTCGGCCTGTCCGGGAGTCGGGCCGAAGCCCGCGCGCCAGAGCAGGCGGTCGGCCTGATCGAGCGTGAGCGGCGGCGAGCCGAGCGCGGGGACCGGTGCGGGCGAGGGAGCGGGCGGCGGGGACGGCGCGACGGGAAGCGGGGCCACGACGGTGCCCCTCGTGTGGCCAACGACAGGATGGTGGGCCGGCTTGGGCTGCTTGTGCCCACGGACCTGGCGCTTGTTGTGCTTAGCGTGCTTGTCGTGCTGCGTCTCCTTCTTGCCCCGCTTGTGTCGCTCTTTGCTACCGGCGTGCGAACGGCTCGCCTCGCCGGTTCGCTTCTTCTTCGTTGCGATGGCTTTCGTCATCGAGCTGGTGCTGCGTTTGCGCGCGAGCGGGCAACGTGCCGGTGGGGCATTGCAAGCACGTCGATCACCATGATCCAATGCTCCGCTCAGCGGGGCGAGAATCGACGGATGTCCTACTGGCCCCGCAGCGCTGGGGGGACCCGGGCTAAGGGTGAGCCGCGCCCTCCACGGAGAGGCCGACGTCGGTGAGCGCGCGCTCGCGGTCCCAGTAGTAGACGAGCCTTGTCACCTTGCCGTCCCTGACGTGGTACAGAGCCGCTCCCTTTGTCCGCATCTGCCCCACCACCTGTCCGCCCGCCTTGCCGTGCGCGATGCTGCGGGTCAGCACGAGGACACGCTCGTCGTCGAGCTCGACGTACTCATCCACCTCGATGCGGAACTCCTTCCAGCCGATCAGATTGCCGCGGAAGCTCTCCACCATCTCGGACCGCCCTGACCATCTGCCGGGTGACGGGCCATCGGCGATCACGTACTCGATCTCGGAGTCCGCCCACTTGACCGAGCTGAAGTCGCCACGTTCATGCGCCGCGTTGATCCAGCGCACTAGGTTCAGGTTCTCCGAGGACATCGGTTCAGCTCACCGCGGCTGCGCTTGACCGCCGGCCGGCGGTCCCGTCGGGTCCCCGAGCTCCTCCAGGGACAGCGCCACTTCCAGCTCGGCCCGGCAGGTATGCAGCAGGCGGCCGAGCTTCGCCTCGATCGCAAGCAGGCGGCGTTCCACCGTGTGCCGGTCAACCTTCAGTGCGGCCGCGGCCGTCGCCGCGTTGCTCCCGGCAGCGAAGTACGCGCGCAGCGTCTCACGGGACACCGCGCCGTCCTTCTGGCCGTTGAGTGGGGACAGGCTGACCTCGACGAGCGATCTCGCCAGCTCCCGGTCTTTCAGCACGGCAGCGAGGAGCGCCACATCGGCGTATCGCGTGAGCTTCTGCGGCCGTCGCAGCGCCACAAGCAACGCGGCCTGGGCCTGGCGGTGCGTGAGACGCCATCCGTCGATCCCCCTCCCCGAAACGCCGACCGCCAACGTGACGCCCACGGGCACATCGGCAGACACCAGGCGCTCGAAATCCGCGGGGTCGAGCACCCGTTGGCTCCCGAGCCATGCCCACACGGTCTCCTCGCGGCCCGACACGCTCAGCAGCTCGACACCAAGCCCTGCCGCCAGGGCTCGAGTGGCCTCTTCAGCCTTCGCGCCGATCGCGATCACGCCGAGGTGCTCAGCGTCGAACCGGTAGCCGAGCTCAGTGGTGCCGGCTGAAGCGCCGGCGAGAAGCCTCTGCACCCGCTCGATGCGTCGCAGCTCGGGCGAGTGCGCCGTACGCTCGACCTCGCGCTGGTACTCGTGGGCCATGAGCGCCGTGAAATGGTCGAGCAGCGCGCCCAGTGTCCCGAACACGCCGCGCATCACGGCTCCCTGGCTTGCGAAGTCGATCTCCTGTACGACGAAGTCCTCCAGCACGGCGTGGCCGGCGTTGTTGCGGAGCAGCACCTTGTCGACGCTCACGCCGTTGCGAGCGGCGCGGCGCGCCTGCGCCACCGCCGCGGGCGGGATCGAACCGAACCATTCCTCGCCCCGCTCGATGGCTCCGAGGCCGTACTCCACGACCTCGGTGACCGCCGCGCGCGACCCGTCGACGTACTCGGCGTTCTCACCCTCGGCCGGATCAAAGCCGATATCGCGGAAACGAGCGAGCACCGTCTCCACGATCTCTGCTCGCCGCGCCCGCAGCCGCTCGGCCAGGTCGGCGCGGATGCTCTCAAGGGACGCCGCGCGCGGATCCTCGAGCAGCCGCAGCGGCTTGGCCTCTCGCTGGGCCATTATGCCCCCCCGAAATGGTCGCGATTGCGCATGACTAAGGGGTATCACCGCCGCGGCGGTCCGTGGTGCGCCAATGTGGCGCGATTCGCCCCGGAAATGTGCCTAATTGTCCCGTTTAGCTCCTGTGGAGCCGGAAGAGCCCGGTTTGACTCGCGCCGAGCCCAGGCCGCGTCGCGTTTCGCAGGAGAAGTGGCGCCGCTACCGTAGACGCGTGCGGGTGGCGACCTGGAACGTGAACTCGGTCAAGCAGCGGGTGCCGCGCCTGCTGCCCTGGCTTGATCAACGCCAGCCCGATGTCGTGTGCCTGCAGGAGACAAAGCTTGCCGATGAGGCATTCGAAACGCTGCTCGGCGAGGAGCTCTCCAGCCGCGGCTATGAGATCGCGCTCAGCGGCGAAATCCAGTGGAACGGGGTGGCGATCCTCTCCCGAGCTGGTGTGGAGGACGTTGTCGCCGGTGTTGCCGGTGCGCCCGGCTTCCCGCACCCGGAGGCGCGTGCGGTGTCTGCAACCTGTGGCGGGATCCGGGTGTACTCGGTGTACGTGCCCAACGGGCGTACGCCGGACTCCGAGCACTACCGCTACAAGCTCGCCTGGCTCGCCGCGCTGCGAGACGTGGTCAAAGCCGGTCCGCAGGACGCGATCGTGTGCGGGGACATGAACATCGCGCCGACCGACGCCGACGTGTTCGATCCTGCCGCCTACGCCGGCCACACCCACGTGACACCCGCCGAGCGGGAGGCCCTCTCAGAGCTCGAGGCGGTCGGCCTGCAGGACGTCGTGCGCGAGCACTGGCCGACCGAGCGGGTGTTCACCTACTGGGACTACCGGGCCGGGATGTTCCACCAGGACCTCGGCATGCGGATCGACCTTGTGCTGGCCGCGGCGAGCGTCGCCGGCAGGGTCAAGGCGGCGTGGGTCGACCGGCAGGCCCGCAAGGGCACGGGGCCGAGCGACCACGCGCCGGTGATCATCGACCTCGATGAGGCCCCGGACGGGGATATCGGACCGGTCGTGCCGCCGCCCTCCGCCCCCGCCGCCAGGCGGGGCTCGGTCAAGCTGCCCCAGGCGCCCTGAGCGAGTACGCCACTCGCGGCTACGATGCCATCGTGGCGCCCCGTCCCGCACCAGATGAAGCCCTCGCCGCCGCGCTCCGCGAGCTGCGCGAAGAACGCGACGAATCACAGGAGACGCTCGCCGCTCGCGCCGGCATCACCGCCGGCTCGCTCGCGCGGATCGAGCTCGGCCAGGCGAGCCCGGCCTGGGTGACGGTGCGCCAGATCGCCGGAGCGCTCAACGTCGGCATGCGCGAGCTCGGCGCGGCCGTGGAACGGATGGAGGCGCGCCTCTCCTCGTAGGCGTTCGGGTCAGGCGCCGCTCGAGGCCTGACCTGCCGCCTCGTGCCCTGTTTGCTCGAGGTGTGGCTCAAGCCAGCCCCGGAGCTGGGCCTCGGGGACGGCGCCGACCATCCGGTCCGCCTCCTTGCCGTCCTCGAACAGCACGAGCAGCGGAATGCTCATCGCGCCGTAGCGGCCCGCGATCGCCTGAGCGTCATCGACGTTCAGCTTCACCACCTTCAGGTGCCCCGCATGATCGCGGCCCATCTTCTCGACCAGCGGCGAGATCATGCGGCAGGGACCGCACCAGGGGGCCCAGAAGTCGACCAGCACCGGCACCGAGGATGTGATTTCAGCGTCGAAGCTGGCGGCCGTCGCATCAACGAGCCACGGCAGGTTGGTGTGGCAGACGCTGCACCGCGGGACACCCGTGGAAGTCGGACGGACGCGGTTCTTCGTGCCGCAGTTCGTACAGGCGGTGATCGTGCCCTCAGGTGCCATCGCTCGCCCTAGTCTGGCAGCGACCGCCCGGATCGGCAAGCCCGCCCGCTAGATTGAATTCATGGCCAAGACATGGATCCTCGACACCGAGACGAAGGGCACGGGAGCGCACATGGTGCCGCTCGAGAAGGCGCTGAAGAAGCCCGCTCCCGAGCGGGAGCTGGCCGTCGTCGAGCTCGAGCGCCCGCCACGCCCGACCGAGGAGCCGGTCGAGCAGCCGGCGGCCCTGATGTTCAAGATCGTCGACATCAGGAGTTCACGGGTGCTCGCGGAGGGCGTCGGCGCACGCGCCGCCGTCGATCTGCTCGAGGGCGTCGGCAGCGTGGTCGACATCCGCATCTATGTCTGGTCTCGCGCAGCCAAGCGCTGGCGCCTGCTGACGCTCGGTGAGCAGAAGGCGCTGTGGGAGTTCCGCGGTGTGGAGCGGAGCGAGCAGGGCGTCCGCGAGTGGGCCTCGGGCCTCGCGCAATAGGGCCGGCGAGCCGAGGCCGGCGAGCCCGAACGGAGCTCAGGCCGGGTTGGCCTCGGCCCAGGCCGCGATCTCGTGTGAGCCGTCGACGACGGTCCCGTCGTCCAGCACGAGCGTGGGCACCCAGCGGTTGCCGGTCAGGCGCTCGACCTCCCGCCGTCCCTTCGTCGCGTTGAGGAACCGCGGCAGCGGCGCCAGGCCGTAGGAGAGAACCAGCTCCGGGTTGTGACCGGCGTCCGTCAGCGCTTTGTAGGCGTTGCGGCACGGATGTCCGCCGGGACGCCATGGCACCGGGAAGGTGCCGTAACAGACGTACAGCTTCATCGTGCGAGCGTGGTTGCGAGCGTGACTAGTTGCATCCGGTTATGCCTCCGTCCAGGGGGATCGTCGTCCCGGTGAGATAGGCGCCGGCGCGCGAGGACAAGAACAACGTCAACCCGGCGACATCGTCCGGGAGGCCGATGCGCCCGAGCGGCACCCCCTGCTCCACCAGTTGACGGCTCTCCTCACTCGCGAACATGAAGGCCGTCATTTTGCTCTCAAACGGGCCGGGCGCGATCGCGTTGACGGTGATGTGCTCGCTGGCAAGGCGCCTGGCGAGGTGGCGGGTGAGCATGTGCACCGCGGCCTTGCTCGCGCTGTAGCTGTAGTTCTCAAACGGCGGCGTGCGCAGCCCGTCGATCGAGCCGATGTTGATCACGCGTGCCGGATCATCGGCGTCGGCCGCGGCGCGCAGCTCGGGCAGCAGGGCGACGGTCAGATTGAAGACGCCCACGACGTTCGTGTGCAGGACCTTCTCCCAGCCTTCGTCCGGAAATTCCTCGAGCGGTGCGCCCCAGCTGGCGCCGGCGTTGTTGACGAGGATGTCGAGCTCTTCAAAGCGCTCTCGAGTCGCCTCTGCGAGTTCTGCAGCGCCCTCCTCCGTGGACACGTCGCCGGGGATCGCGTGGCAGTCGCCGAGCGTTGCCAGCTCCTCCCCGGCGGCCGCGATATCCCCGGTCTTGCGCGAGGAGATGATCACCCGCGCACCCGCCCGCACGAGGCCCTGGGCGATCATCAGACCGATCCCGCGCGAGCCGCCGGTCACGAGCGCGGTCTTGCCGGATACGTCGAATAGATCGCTCATCGCGGCGAAGGCTATCGCCCGGAGCGCGACATCTGCATGTGCCCAGCCGCATGGTGGTACGGTCAGGCGAGAGGGAGTATCCAGCGAGAACGGGAGGGTGTCATGGCAACGTTCACCGGGCAGCAGGCAGAAGTGGCCGGAGGCGACGCGGACGCGATCATCGAGCTCGAGGAGATCCTCGAGCGCCAGCGAGCCGCCTTCGCGAGCGATCCGTATCCGTCACTCGAGGAACGCCAGGCGCTCCTGGGTGCGCTCGCGCAGATGATGCTGAGCCACCGGACCGAGATCCAGGAGGCGCTGAGCGCCGACTTCGGCGTGCACCCGCCGCTCGCATCCGACCTGATCGAAGTCCTCGGCGTCGCCGGTCGCGCGGTCTACGCCGCTGAGCAGCTCCCCACGTGGATGGCGGCCGAGCCGCGCGACACCGATCCTGCGCTGTTCGGGTCGGGCCATGCCTACGTGCTGCCGCAGGCCAAGGGCGTGGTCGGGAACATCGTCCCCTGGAACTTCCCCTTCGACCTCTCCGTCGGCCCGCTGATCGAGATGCTCGCGGCGGGCAATCGCGTCGTGATCAAGCCCTCCGAGCACACGCCCGCCTGCGCGGAGCTCCTGCGTGAGATGGTCCGCGCGACGTTCGACCGCGACCGCGTCGACGTCGTTGTCGGGGGCCTCGAACTGGCACGAGCGTTCACCCATGTGCGCTGGGATCACCTGCTCTACACCGGCAGCCCCGCGATCGGGCGCGAGATCGCGATGGCGGCGGCGGAGCAGCTCGTCCCCGTCACGCTCGAGCTCGGCGGCAAGTGCCCGGCGATCCTCACCGAGGACAGCGTCGACGCCGAGTCGATCAAGCAGATACTCAATACGAAGACGATCAAGAACGGCCAGATGTGCATCACCGTCGACTACTGCCTCGTCCCCCGCGACCGCGTCGAGGACTTCGCGCGTCTGGCGGGCGAATACATCGCCGAGGCGATGCCCGGCTACTGCACCTCGCAGAGCTGCACGGGCATCGTCACCGCGCGCCACCTCGAGCGGATCCAGCGCCTGCTCGACGATGCTCGCGCGCGCGGCTGCGATATACGGGCGCTCGAGCAGGCCGGGGAGGCCGATCTGGACACCCGCCAGCTGCCGATCTCGCTGGTGATCGACCCGCCCGATGACCTGGCGCTGATGCAGGAGGAGATCTTCGGTCCGATCCTTCCGGTGAAGGCATACGACACGCTCGATGAAGCGATCGATCACGTCAACGCCGGCGAGCGCCCGCTGGCGCTGTATGTGTTCGCCGGCGATGAGGCCACCGCCGATGATGTCCTTCAGCGCACGACCTCGGGCGGCGCATGCGTGAACGCCGCCGCCGTCCATGGCGCCCTGCCGTCACTGCCCTTCGGGGGCATCGGCCAGAGCGGCTCCGGTCGCCACCACGGCGTCGAGGGCTTCCGCGAGTTCTCGAACCTCCGCGGCGTCTTCGTCCGCGGCGAGGGCGACCTCATCGACGCCTTTGCTCCTCCCTACGGACCGAGCGCCCAGGCGGTCGTTGAAGCGGCGTTCGCCGGGCCCGCCTGAGGAGGCTCACGGCGCTGGTGCGTGTGCATCAAGCCAGGCGACGATGTCTGAAAGGACGCGCTCACGGTCCTCGGGGAGCTCGTTGAGCACCTCGTGAAACAGGCCGTCGTAGACCTTCAGCGTGTTATCGCCAGAGCCCGCGCGTTCGTGCACCATCCGGCTCCCTGCCACGGGAGCCAGCTGGTCATCGGATCCGTGCACGAGCAGCAGCGGCAGCGTCAGGCTCGGGACCTGCTCCGGAAACGCCTCGGCCGACGCGACGATCTCGGCGACCGTGCGCACCGGCAGCCTGCCATGGTGAACGAGCGGATCGGCGCGGTAGGCCTCCACCTCCGCGGGATCGCGACTGATCGTTGCCGGATCGAGGGCCAGCGCGGGCATCCAGGGGAGCGTCGTCGAGAGTGCCCTTGCGGCCAACCTCGAAACGTTCGGTGGCGGCGGATCGATCACCGCCACGGGACCCGAGAGGATCAGTCCATCGAGCTTGTCCTGGTGGGAGAGCGCGTAGCGCAGGGCGATCGTCCCGCCGAGGCTGTGGCCGAGCAGGAACAGGGGCACGTCCGGCTGTGCCGCGCGGGTGAGGTCGACCAGCACGTCCAGGTCGGCCGCGGCGTGCTCGATGCGATCGACGAGCGCTCTACGCCCCTCCGAGTGGCCATGACCGCGGTGGTCGAGTGCGGCGACGGGATAACCCAGTTCGGCGAGCCTGATCGCGACGCGCTCGTAGCGGCCGCCGTGCTCACCGGCGCCGTGTGAGATCACGACGGCAGCGCGCGTGGGCACCTCCGCCCGCCACGCCTGCCAGTAGATCTCAAGGCCCCTGGCTCCCTCGAACCTTCCCTCGGCGTGCTCCACCGCGACGATCCTAGCGATAGGTCAGCCGGTCTCGCCGCCGGCGACGGCCAGGCGCAGGCGCTCATGAATCGAAGCGACCTGATCGCTTGAGTAGACGGTCCGCCGTCCGACGATGTACCGGGGGAGCATTCGCGCCGGCAGCACGATCACGCCGCGCTGCCTCGAGACGGCGTGGTCGAGGGAAGCGTGACTGAAGACGAGCAGGCTGTCGACGGGCTCACCCGTGATCCCTTCGACGCTCTCGCGCTGGGTGTATGCCTGTGTGAGCCAGCGGGGATCGAGATGCGCAACGCGCCGGCGGCCGCCATGGCTCTTGGTCTCGACCGTGAGAATGCCGCCGGGCCCAACCACGATGTGGTCGATGTTGCCGCGCCCGAGGGTACCGTCGTGGACCGTCTTCCAGCCCTCAGAGACGAGATCGTCGAGGATGCCGGCGACGCGTTCCTGACCGCGGATGCCGCGAATGCCGCGCTCCGAGCCGGCGTCGATCTTCCGAGCGCCCGTCAGCACGCCGACCACCGCTGCCACTCCGACGACCGCGAGGAGCGGGTTGCGGCCGCCGACCGCGAAAGCGAGGATGGCGATGACCGCCACGAGCGCCGCAAGCGCGAAAGCGACCTCGAAGAGGCTGCGGCGGAGGGCTTCGCGGCCGTACTGCCCAGCTTCGCTTGGGGGAGGGGGGCTGCTTGTGGGGTTTGATGCCATCTCCCCCTGATCGACGCTCAGGGCCCGCTACTTGACCCCCCGGCGCGCGCGTTGCGTGCCGTAAGGACGTCTATCTAGCGCAGGATCAGCACTACGACCAGGATAAGGATCGCGAGCGCGAGGCCGCCCCAGGCAGCCGTCCACTGCCACTGGTTGCGCCAGAACTCCGGATCCGCCCGGTCGCGCGTGTAGTGGCCCTCCGGAGGCGTACCCACCCAGTCCTCATCGTCCATCCGGAAAGTGATAGCGCAATCACGCCCGTTCGCACGCGAACGTGAGGCATGCAAACGCTAGAGCGCGACCGCGATCGCCGCCTGCGAGCTCGCACGAACGAGGTTGCGGCCGCCTTCCTTGGCGGCATACAGGGCACGGTCGGCCTTGCGCAGTAGCTCCTCGGGCTCGCCCGCGTCCGTCGGCAGCACGGCGACGCCGAAGCTCGCCGTGATCGAGCCGGCGCCCACGAGTTCGGCGTGTTCGATCGCGCTGCGGAGCTTCTCGGCGACGAGCATCGCTGCCTCGCCGTCGGTGTCGGGCAACAGCACGAGGAACTCCTCTCCGCCGTAGCGGGCGGCGAAGTCGCTGGCGCGAATCGCGGAGCTGATGATCCGACCCACGAGCGCCAGCGCCCGATCGCCGCTCTCGTGGCCGTGGGTGTCGTTGACCAGCTTGAAGTGGTCGAGGTCGAGCAGGATGGCCGTCAGGGGGGTGACGCTGCGACCGGCGTGCGCGGCCAGCCGCTTGAAGGCTTCGTCGGCCGCACGGCGGTTCGGGAGCCCGGTGAGCGCGTCGCTCGCGGCGCGTCCCTCGGCGATCGCGAGGTTGCGCTGGTTGGCGAGGATCGGCGCTGCCTGGGCGACGGAGTCGCGCAGGCGTGCGCGCCGATCTGCGCCGATCGGTTTCTTTGAAGCGACCAGAACCGAGCCGATCACCTGCCCGCCGACGAGCAGCGGCTCGCATGTGGTCGTCCCGTCCAGCCCGCCGCATATCTGGCAGCGCTGCAGGCCCTCGTCACCGGATTGGTGGTCATATGCGTGGCTCAGCCGGACCGCCATGCACGAGCGCGGGCGCATCTCCTCGGTGTTGGCGTCGCGCAGGAGGGACTCGCGAGTGCCGCGGGTGATCTCCAGACGGTCGTCGCTGTTGTTCCGGTTCAGGACCGCGGCACCGGCGCCTCTGACGAGTTTCTCCACGTGACGTATCAGCAGCCCGCGCGACTCCTGCTCTGACTCCGATGCCTGCAGCAGCTCGCGCAGCTCAGCTTGCTCACGCTGGCGCGTCTCCTCGTTGCGGGCCATGCGGCGCGTCAACAGCAGCCCGCCCGCTGCCAGCAGGGCGGCGAGCGCGACCGCGACCGCGACCGCGAAGTCCGTCGCCGCCGACAGGCTCTGGCTGGCGCTCTGGTTAAGCGATACGTCGAAGGCCGTGTGGGACGCCCGGAAGTCGTCCATTTTGCTCTTCGCTTGACCGGCCTCGGTATCGGACTGCGTGCGGCCGGTGTACTCGAGTGCGAGGATCTCCAGCTGGGTGGTCGCATGCCAGGCAACCGCGTGTCGTTCCTGATCCGTGAGCATCCGCCGCAGACCGGGATCTCCGGCCAGAAGCGAGCGAAGTTCGGCCAAGCTCGAGACGAAGTTGCTTGTGCCCAGCGTCCACGGCTGCAGAAATACTTGCTGGCCGGTTTGGAAGAACCCTCGTGCGCCGGTCTCCTGGTCGAGCATCGCCGTGAGGAGGTTCTGAGAAGCCACCTGCTCCCGAGCGCTGTGCAGAGCCGCGTTGCGCTCGACGTTGGCGGTCGCGTAGACGGCGCCGGCGAGCATCAGCACGGGGATGGCGAGCAGCAGTGCGACGCGCCGAGAGGAAACGAGCTTCACACGTCAGAGTCGGTCCCTCCGACCGTACCTTGACATAACGCACCAAAGCTAGACAGACGGGGAATATCCAGGGCGGAGGCGCGCTTGGGCCTTCCGGGGCGAGCAGCGCCACCCTGTCGCCGGGGTCTCAGCCGCCGATGTAGGACATCTCGATCTTGCGCTCCGACGGCGGGTTCCCACTCGATTCCGGCGTGAGCGCCCGATCGGCGCGATCGGCGGAGTGGCGATCGGAGCGGGCCGCCCACACCTCGCGGATCCGGTCCGCCAGCTCGGCATCAGCAGCTCCCGCCCGCAGCAGCGCACGCAGATCGTCTCCGCGAGTGGCGAACAGGCACGTGTAGAGCTTGCCATCGGCGGACAGCCGCGCGCGGGTGCAGCTCGAGCAGAACGGCTGGCTGACGGAGTGGATGAAGCCGACCTCGCCGGCCCCGTCGCGGTAGCGCCAGCGCGTGGCGACCTCGCCGGGAGTGTTCGCCTGAAGGGGCTCGAGCGGCCATCTGCGCTCGATCGCATCGCGGATCTCCGCCGCCGGGACGACGTCGGCGTGACGCCAGCCGTTGGTGCTGCCCACGTCCATGTACTCGATGAAGCGCAGGATCTCGCCGCGGCCGCGAAAGTGCTCGGCCATGGGCAGGATGCAGTGGTCGTTCACGCCGCGCCTGACGACCATGTTGATCTTCACTGGCTCAAGGCCCGCCTGCGCCGCCGCGTCGATCCCTGAAAGCACGCGCTCCAGCGGAAACGGGCGGTCGCTGATCGAGCGCAGGACGCCCCCATCGAGCGCATCCAGGCTGACGGTGACGCGGTCAAGGCCCGCCTCGGCCAGCGCCCGTGCCTTCCCCGCCAGCATCGTGCCGTTGGTCGTCAGGGCGATTTCCTCGATGCCCGCGATCTGCGCGAGCATCGCCACGAGCCGCGGGAGCTCTGCGCGCAGCAGCGGCTCACCACCGGTGAGACGGATCTTCTGCACTCCCTGTTCTGCGAATGCCCGGCACATCCGCGCGATCTCCTCGAACGACAGCAGCTCGTCGTGGGCCATGAACGTGAAGTCGGGGCCGAACACCTCGCTGGGCATGCAGTAGGTACAGCGCAGGTTGCAGCGGTCGGTGACCGACACACGGAGGTCCCGAAGCGGGCGGAAGAAGCGGTCGTGTGTTTCACTCACACACCTGACCTTAGCCCCACGTGGTCACATCGTCCATGCGGGGCGAAATGTATGGACCGTGTGTCCTAGGCCATCTGTCAGGTGGCCTAGAAACTGATCTCGGCCCGCTGGCCATGGAGGCTGGACGACCGCGTACCTATCTTCCGGTGCTCCCAGTCACATAACCCACTAGGGGGTCGAAATCGGCATGAGTACCACCACAGCTGCGACCGAGGCATCGAGGAGCGTGGGGGACTCCTCGGGTCCCCAACTGAGAAAGCACGCACTCGGGTTTCCACCGCTGATCGCCCAGTCGGTGGCGCTGATATCGCCGACGATGACCGCGGTGCTGATCATCGCGCTGGTGTTCGCCGACGTCGGCCAGGGCACGTGGGCGGCCTACGCCTTCGGCACGGTGATGCTGCTGTTCGTCGTGTTCGGGCTGAACCAATTCGCCAAACGCTCGGCCACGGCGGGCTCGATGTATGCCTACACGGCGCGCGGGCTCGGCGCTGCCTCGGGCGTGCTGTCGGGGTGGACGTTGATCTGGGCCTACTGGGGCATCGCGACCGCGGGGCTCGCGGGCTTCGCAATCTTCGCGCAGGAATTTCTGAAGGGGATCGGGGTCCACAGCACGATCAACCCGATTGTCTTCTTCGTGATCAGCGGCGCGATCTGCCTGACGATCGCCTGGAAGGACATCCGCATATCGTCGCTGTTGACGCTCGCGTTCGAGGCGATCTCTGTGGCCATCATCCTCAGCCTGGCGGGAGTCGTGCTGTTCAAGCACGGCTTCTCGGTCGACACCGAACAGCTCAAGCTGAAGGGCGTGCACCTGGAAGGCATGGACTTCGCGATCGTCGTCTGCATCTTCAGCCTGGTCGGTTTCGAGAGCGCGACGACGCTCGGCGGCGAGGCGAAGCGGCCGCTTCGCAACGTGCCCCGCGCCGTGATCTGGAGCCTTCTCATAACCGGCGCGTTCATGGTGTTCATGAGCTACGTCGAGGTCTTTGCCGCCAAGCACATGGGCAAGGAACTGAGCTCCTTCACCACGCCGCTCACCGCGATCTCCGCGGCCTACGGCGTCAGCTGGTTCAAGGTACCGGTGGCGCTCGGCGCGATGGTGAGCTTCTTCTCGCTGTCGCTGTCCTGTCTGAATGCCGGAGCCCGCATCATCTTCCCGCTGGGGGGACACGGCTTCCTTCCGAAGCGGCTGCACGCGTCACACACCAAGAACCTGACGCCGCACATCGCTCTTGCCTCCTACGGCGTACTGATCCTGATCGTGGCGATAATCGCAAGCGCCCAGGGGGCCGAACCGCTGGTGATATTCGGTGACGCGGGCACAATGGCGGCGTTCGGCTTCCTGCTCGCGTACTTCCTTATCAGCATCGCCGCACCCTTCTATCTGAACAAGCTGGGTGAACTACGCGCACGCAACGTGGTGGTGGCGGTCCTGGCCTTCCTGTGCCTGCTGGTGCCGCTCGTGGGCAGCTTCTATCCGGCCCCGGCATATCCGATCAACCTGTTCCCCTACATCTTCCTGGGCTACATGCTGCTCGGCGCCGCGCGGCTGTACTGGATGCACCGCGTCGATCCGGCATCGCTCCCCGCGATCCAGACCGACCTCGAACGGGCGCTGGCGGCTTCAGCGCACGACATCGCGCTCGGCGAGGAGGAGTACAAGCACGGCGCCGGGGTTCCCTACGCCCCGGCACCGGCAACGGCTGGGCTGGGAACGGGGGTTGGCGTGGTGTCAGCGGTTCGCCACAATTTGAATGAGTAGCGGAGAGGTCGGTGGGCCCGACATTCGGGCGGCGGACTCAGTGGGGCTGGGTTCGCCGCCCGCGGTCGTGCCGGCCCGGTTAGGCGCCGGCGCCATGGCCGGCGCCACGCCGGGCTGACACGCGAGTCTGACACCATCGCCTGAGATGGTGAGTTCGCTGATCGAGCTGGAGGAGGCGCGGCGCATCGTGCTGGAGTGCGCGCGAGCTCTCGACGGCGAGGATGTTGAGCTCGAGCATGCGCTTGGACGGGTGCTCGCGGAGGAGGTCCTCGCGGCGGATGCGGTGCCGTCTTTCGACAACTCGGCGATGGACGGGTTTGCGATTCGCGCCGATGACGTGAGGGAGGCCGAACGTGGCGCACCGGCGAGCCTCGAGCTCGTGGGAGAGTCGCGCGCGGGACTCCCCGCGCAGGTGGTCGTAGGGCCCGGGCAGGCGATCGCGATCTCGACCGGCGCGATGATGCCCGAGGGCGCCGACGCGGTGATTCCGGTCGAGGACACAGCCGCCGCCAACGGGACGGTGTCGGTGTTCGCACAGACGCCGCCCGGCCGCTGGGTGCGCAGGGCCGGCGAGGACATCATCGCCGGGGCGAGCGTGTTGACCCCCGGCACCCGCCTCGGGCCAGCCGAGCTGGGCGTGCTGGCATCGCTCGGCCGCGGCAGCGCGATCTGCACGCGCCGTCCACGCGTGTCCGTTCTCACGACCGGCGACGAGCTCCTCGCTCCGGGAGCGGCGCTTTCGCCGGGCGCAGTGCGCGACGCGAGCGCCTACTCGATCCCGGCGCTCGCACGATTCGCGGGCGCAGAGGTGGTGTCCGTGGCGCGCGCTCCCGATCAGGAGCAGGCGATCGAGCAGGCGATCGGAGATGCGCTGGGCCTCGACGTGGTGATCGTGTGCGGCGGGGTGTCGGTCGGGGAGCACGACCACGTCAAGGGCGCGCTCGCGGCGCTCGACGTCCGCGAGCACTTCTCCGCGATCGCCCTGAGGCCCGGCAAGCCGACCTGGTTCGGGGTGCACGGGCAGACGCTCGTGTTCGCGCTGCCCGGCAACCCGGTGTCCTCGATGGTGACGTTCATCCTGCTCGCGGGCCCGGCTCTGCGTGCGCTGAGCGGGGCGCCGCCGCAGACGCTCGCGACGACCGCGACGCTCGTCAGCGACTACGAGAAGACCCCCGGCCGCGCGCACGCGGTGCGCTGCCGCGTGCGCCTGCGCGAGTCCGGCTGGGAGGCCGAGCCCACCGGGCCCCAGGGCTCGCATGTGCTGACGTCGATGGTGGGCGCGCAGGCGCTCGCGATCATCCCGAGCGCCAGCGGCTCGCTGCGCGCCGGGGAGCCGGTGCAGATCGAGCTGCTCGTGCCGTGGACCGGCGAGCAGCCATGATCGTGCGCATCAGGCTGTTCGCGATCCTGCGCGAGCAGGCCGGCGTTCAGAGCATCGACGTCGAGCTCGAGGACGACGCGACCGTCGCCGATGCCCTGCGGGCGCTTGGGGAAGAGGAGCGTCTGTCAGATCTGCTCGCGCGGCTGCCCGTGCAGATGGCGGTCAACCGCGACTACGCCACCCCCGCGACGCGGCTGCGCGCCGATGATGAGCTGGCGCTGATCCCGCCGGTC
>Ga0209038_10000161_pt1 | contig 21611 bp, 19 predicted proteins | sample BogFormECP03_OM3_FD_188237 | JGI IMG/M metagenome (GOLD analysis project Ga0209038, IMG submission 188237) | Bog forest soil microbial communities from Calvert Island, British Columbia, Canada - ECP03_OM3 (SPAdes) (version 2) | ecosystem: Environmental > Aquatic > Freshwater > Wetlands > Bog ...
GATTGGCGTTTTTCTCCTCGCTAATCGAAACATGTGCGTTTCCCGGGAATGCACTGCTCCAGCGCCAATTCTCAGCACTCGCGGTCAATCTCGCCTTCACCGGATTCATATGAATATACTCAACCGCCCGCAGGAGGCGTCTCTCGTTACGGATGAATCTGTCCCAATACTCGCGATGCCAGATGGGCCGTCTGGGAACGCCAATCTCGTAATTGGCGCTCGTGTTTCTCGCAGTCCCGCGAACGCAGTCGTCGCGCAAACAATCACAAATCTTACGCGCCGTGAATTTCTTCCACGAAGCCACGATCTTCGCTGCAGTCCAACCATCCAGCGCCTCGAAAAGTACATGCACGTGGTTCGGCATCACGACCCACGCCAGCAGACGATAACGCTGTGAATCCAGGCTCAACAACGATCGCTGCACCAAATCAGCGATGTCTGGCTTGCGCAGAACACAGCAACCATGCCCCGCGTCGATCCACGCTTCCACGCGTCTGCGCCTTTCCAGATCGCGATTCTCGGCGGGAAGCATCCTCAGTTCGCTTTCAAGTCGCAGAAGTACGGATTGCGCAAAGCTGTCGGCCAGATGGAACGTAATATGTTGTATAGCGTCGGAACTTTCGAAGTGCGGTAAATATCCCCGGCTGTGCCACGTCGGCGCGTCCGTGGGAGCATCCCTGAGAACGGCCCCAGGAATTTCCCTGGGAACGCCAATCTCCTGAATGGCGTTTTTCTTTTCGCCAATCGGAGCATTAGTGCTCCGTTCTTTTCGCACAACGCCAATCGGGAGATTGGCGTTCCCAGGCTTGGAATCGCCCACCGCATGCCTCGCACTGCTCTACAGCTAAAACACCGCCAGCTTCACGTGCAGGAACTTTTTCGGATCCTTGCGGAAATCGCCGATCAGCAGGCGCAAATCGCCGGTCATCCCCGTGAGATTGTCGTAGAGATTCGGATCGGTGAACAATTTCCCGGCCGTCCCCTGATTCGCATTCAACTTCGCCGACGCATCACGGACCTGCGCCGAAGCATCGCGCAAATTGTTGTAAAGCGTCTCGTCGTTTGCGAACTTGCCGAGCGACCCCTTGCCCGCGCGCACGTCAGCAAGCACTGCGTTGCCATTATCCAGAAATCCCTTCGCGCTATTGTAAACCGCCGGATCGTAAATCAGTTTCCCCGCGGTTCCCTTCTGCTCTTTCACCGCGCCGATCACGTCGTTCACGTTGTCCACCGTCGCGTTCACCTTCGAATACAGCTCATCCGACGTCAAAAATTTCCCCGCCGTCCCTTTGCCCGCCTGAATCGAGCCGACCATCGCATTCAACCGCACCACCGTGGAATTCACGTTGTCGTAAAGCGCGGGATCCTTGATCAATTTCCCCACCGTGCCTTTGCCTTGCTGCACCTGATCCACAATCCCCTGTAGTTCACCAGACACGGTGTTCAGCGTCGTCAGCAAGTCAGTCCCGCGCTCCACCATTTCCGTCATAGCCACGGCCGGCGCGCCGGGAATCGTGCTGTTCGATTGCAAGGCCGAGCCGGTCAATCCGCGCTTGATGGTCACGTAGCGGTCACCCAGCAATCCTTCCGTTACCAGACTGGCCGTCGAATCCGTGCGCACTTCGCTCATGAATTTCTTATCAATGCGCAAGATCAGCTGGATGCTCTGCGTGCGGTCTGCGGGCTTCGGATTCAGCGCGATCTTCTCCACGTTGCCGATCGCCACGCCGTCCAAGCGCACCGGCGCCCCGGCGTTCACGCCCTCCACCTCCGGCAGATAAGTGTACAGGCGATATTTCGGGCCCAAGATCCCCGCGCCCGTAATATAGAAGATCGCCACCGCCAGAATGAACAACCCCACCAGCACAAAAAGTCCCACGCGCAGCTCCGTCCAAGTCAGTTGCTTGCGTTGCGCCATGACCTTGCCTCCTCAGTGATTGCGTCCGTAATTGAGCCAGTGACTGCGAATGTCGCCGTCATTCCGCCGAAGCCAGAAACTTTTTCAGGTAATCGTCGTTGGTACGCAGCAATTCGTCCGCTGGGCCTTCAAAGTAAATCTTGCCCTCGCGCAACACCAGCACGTTGGTCGGCCGCGCCTCGTTTTGATCCTCACCGCTCGCCGCGTCTCTCTCGCGCTCGGCTAACGACCGCGCCGTTCCGGGCTTGCCATTGCCCGCGAGCGATACCACGTGTCCAGTGTCGGGATCGAAGCGAAAATTCGCCAAGCCAAAAGCGTCCTGCACGCGATGCGTCGCGAGCAGCGCCGTCACATCCTGCGAATCGCGCCCCCGCAAGATCAAAGTGATGATCGTCTGCGAGGTCACCGGATCCAGCCCCGCCGTCGGCGAATCGTACAGCACCACCGGCGGACGGTCCACCAGCGCCCGCGCAATCGAAACCCGCCGCCGCATTCCACCCGAAAGATCCGCGGGAAATTTCTCGAGCGCTTCTTCCATCTCAACGAACCGCAGCGCCTCACGCACGCGCGTTTCAATTTCCGTTTCGTCCACCGCTTCCTCGCGCAGACGAAACGACACATTGTCGAAAACCGTCATGGAATCAAACAGCGCGCCTTCCTGAAAGACGAACCCGATGCGCCGCCGGAAATTCAGCAGCTCGCTTTCCGGCATCTCGGTCACGTCGTGGCCCATCACCAGCACATGTCCCGCGTCTGGTTGAATCAGCCCGGCTGCCAGCTTCATAATCAGCGTCTTTCCCGTGCCAGTTTCGCCGAGAAGCACCTTGGTTTCGCCGTGCCCAACGTCAAAAGAAATGCCAGCCAAGACTTCGCGATCTTCGAAACCCAAGTGAATGTCGCGCAGCGAGATAAGCGCCTCGCCCGGCACGCTCTGCATTTCCTGCCGCGCTGATTCGCGCGCGGGTGGGCGCAATGTATTCGCGGAATTTCGGGAGGAGCCGAGCGGCGGAACGTCGCGCGTCATGCGTCCGATTATAGATGGAAACCCGTGGATTCAAGTGGGGAGTTCCGCGCAAGCTCAAGCGCGAGCCTTGCTTGCATCACTGGAAGAGATACAGCAGCAACCGCGACAGGAAGAAATCCGCCACCAGCGCGCACACCGAAGAAATCACCACCGCCGTAGTGGTAGCGCGCCCCACGCCCTGGGTTCCGCCGCGCACCCGCAATCCGCAGTAGCAACCCACGGTGGCGATGATCAATCCGAACACCACAGGCTTTGCCAGCCCCTGCACCACGTCGCCGATATCCAACGAATTGATCGCCCGCGTCCAGAATTGCACCGCACCCAGCCGCAGCGTGGTGTACGCAACCAGAAATCCGCCGCACAGCCCTACAAAATCAAACACCGTCGTGAGCAGCGGCACCATCAACACCGTCGCGATCACTCGCGGCATCATCAACTTCCGCACTGGATCCGTGCCCAGCGCGCGCATCGCGTCCACTTGCTCGGTCACCACCATCGAACCCAGCTCCGACGCCATGCCCGACGCGTTGCGCCCCGATACCAGCAGCGCCGTAACCGCCGGCCCCAATTCCCGCACCAGCGCCAGCGACACCGCGTCTCCCGTCAGCGCGGTTTCACCAAACCGCTGAAATTGCGCCGCCGTCTGCAACACCAGCACGCCGCCAATGGAAAGCCCCGCGAGAATAATAATCGGCAGCGAACCCACGCCGATGATGTCCATTTGCTCCAGCGTATCCAGCCAGTAGTACGGCGCCGAGAACATGCACTGCAGCGACTGAACAGTCAGCAGGGTGTAATCCTGCACAGCCGCGACCTGGCGCTTTAATGCTTGGCCGAGAATCGCAGGGAGCGATGAGGTGGTGCTGGATTCGGGCATTTTGTGCGACGCGTGGCGGGCGGAATGCGCCGCTTGCGGCGAGTCCCCGGAAGCGTAACGGCTGATCCGCGCCGCGTCAAGCAAACATCCGCGAAGCAATTCGTCAATCGCGCCGGAACTTCGACGCGCGACCGGACTGCTCCTCTGCAGCGAACGCACGATCCCGAGGCCCGCGTCACGGCCGAACATCCATCCGCCCAATCTCGCAACCCAGCCCATCTGGGAGTGCAGAGGCTTGCCACCGCTCTTACGAGCCGAAGCTTGCTTCGGCAACTGCTCCGCGCCGCAGCCTGTCCTCGCCAGGCATTTCTCGCGAACGCTGAATTTGCTCGCGCTCCAATTAGGACACACCCTTCGCGCCGCGCGCCTTTACGCAAGTGGGCGCCTCCGGTAGAATCTGTCATTCGTGCCTGCGCGTGAGGTCCGACCTAATATGCTGCGTTTCGTTACCGCTGGTGAATCTCACGGACAGGCTCTGATCGCCTGGGTCTCCGGACTTCCGGCAGGCGTGCGCGTGGACCTGGAATTTATTCAGCGCGAACTGCACCGTCGCCAGCTCGGCTACGGCCGCGGTGGCCGCCAGCGCATCGAAAAAGACGCCGCGGACATTCTCGCCGGCGTGCGCCACGGTAAAACGATCGGCGCGCCCATCGCTATCCGCATCGAAAATCGCGATTGGAAAAATTGGGAGAAGACCCTGCCGGTGGAAGCAATCGAAGACACCGACGGCGCCGACGCGAGCGATCCCAAAAGCGCGCAACGCCAACTTACGGCCCCGCGCCCCGGTCACGCTGATCTAGCCGGCGCGCTGAAATTTAACTTCCACGATGCCCGCTACGTGCTGGAACGCGCTTCGGCCCGCGAAACCGCCGCGCGCGTTGCCGCCGGCGCATTCGCAAAATTATTGCTGCGCGAATTCGGCGCCGAAGTGCTCAGCCACTCCATCGCCGTCGGCCACGCGCGTCTGGAACGCGCCGCCACCTGGGACGAAATCGTCACGGTGTGCGAAAATCTAGAATCGCCGCTGCGCTGCGTGGATGCGGCCACCGAATCCCGCATGATCGCCGAAGTGGACCACGTCCTGCGCGCCGGTGATTCCGTCGGCGGCGTATTTGAAGTCGTCGCGCACGGTATTCCGCCCGGCCTGGGCAGCCACGCGCAGTGGGACGAAAAACTCGATGCGCGCATCGCTCGCGCCGTGATGTCCATCCAAGCCGTGAAAGCAGTCGAATTCGGCACCGGGGTCGCAAACGCCGCAAGCTACGGCTCGGAAGTGCAGGACGAGATCCGTTACGACTCCGCGAAGAAACGCTTCCAGCGGTCGTCCAATCGCGCCGGCGGCCTCGAAGGCGGCATCAGCAACGGCAGCGATGTGGTAGTGCGCGGCTACTTGAAACCAATTTCCACGCTACGCCGCCCGCTGCTTACCGCGGATTTGAACACCAAGGAAGCAGTGAAAGCGGCGTACGAACGCTCGGACGTCTGCGTGGTTCCGGCTGGAGGCGTGGCTGGCGAAGCCATGGTCGCCGTAGAATTAACCGGCGCGTTTCTGGAAAAATTCGGCGGCGATTCCATCGGCGAATCGCGGCGGAATTTCGATGGTTACCAAAAGCAGCTCGACGAATATTAGTGATGCGTGACAAGTAATGAGTGATGAGCGGCGCCTGGCATGAACAAGCGCGCTCGGCATAGGAACTGACTGAAGATGATTCATCCGATCGTGAAATACGGCGACCCGGTGCTCGAAACTCCCGGCAAGCGCGTGGAACAGTTCGACGAGGACATCCAAAAACTCGTCGCGGACATGTTCGAATCCATGTACGCCGCGAACGGCGTTGGGCTAGCCGCGCCGCAAATTGGCGTAGGCCTGCGGCTCACCGTGATCGACGTCTCCAACGGAAAAATCCCCGAAGCGAAAATGGTCCTCGTCAATCCCGAAATTATTTATGCCGAAGGCCAGCAACGCGAAGAAGAAGGCTGCCTCTCGCTACCCGGATTCCGCGGTTACGTCGAGCGCCCCCAGTACGTTACCGTTCGCGCGCAGGATGCGGCGGGCGCTTCGTTCGAACGCCGCGGTGAAGGCCTGCTCGCCCGCGCCTTCTGCCACGAGATTGACCACCTCAACGGCATCCTCTTCATCACGCATTTGAGCATGCTGAAGCGCGACCTCATCAAACGCAAAATCCGCAAGCTGAAAAAAGCCGGCGAGTGGTAGGACGCCCGTGCCGCCGCTGAAAACTATTCTTTGCGGCACTCCAGCGTTCGCCCTGCCCTCGCTGCGCGAATTAACTGCCCAACCTGATTTCGAGGTCGCAGGAGTCGTCACACAACCAGATCGCCCCCGCGGACGCGGCAAAGAAATAGCAAGCTCGCCAGTGAAAGACGCCGCAGCGGCCGCGGGAATTCCCGTGTACCAGCCGCAGAAAATCCGCGCCGAAGAATCCTACGAATATTTCCGCGAAGCGGCGCCAGACGTAGTCGTGATTATCGCCTACGGCCAAATAATTCCCGCGCGCCTGATCGAGATTCCGCGCCTGGGATGGATTAACCTGCACGGCTCCCTGCTCCCAAAATATCGCGGCGCCGCTCCGATTCACTGGGCGATCGCCAGCGGCGAAACGCACACCGGCTTGACCACCATGCGGATTGATTCGGGTCTCGACACCGGCCCGATGCTGCTGAAGTACGAAACCGAAATCGCGCCCGACGAAACCGCGCCGGAACTGTACGCGCGACTGGCGGAAGCAGGCGCTCCGCTGATCGTCGAAACGCTACGCGGACTTGCAAGCGGCGCGATCACACCAACGCCGCAAGACAATTCGCAGGCAACTCTCGCGCCCCCGCTGAAAAAAGAAGACGGCAGAATCAACTGGTCGCTCCCAGCGCAGAAAATCTATAACCGCATCCGCGGCTTTCAACTCTGGCCCGGAGCCTTCACAACGTTCCGCGGCAAACAATGCGCAATCTGGGGCAAGCCCGCGCCGGATCAGTCCGTCCTGACCCAGGCGACCGTCGGGGCGGGTCTAAGTGCCGCCCCTACAACCGCATCTCAAGCCGGTCAGCAAATAGTAGGTACAATCAGCGTAAACGGCGCCGAAGTGGACGTCGCCTGCGGAGAACACACCGCGCTGCGCCTGGAATCCGTGCAACTCGAAGGGCGCAACAAAATTTCCGCTCGCGAATTCGCCAACGGAGCGCGGCTCGCGAGCGGCGAAAGTTTCGGAACCTAGCGAAAGATAGACTGCGTTCCGCGAGCCACTGCATACCCTTCGCGAGCGGTTGCTACAACCTCTCGCATTATTGTGTTCTCATTGGATGACGATGATCAGTCCCGCCAGAAAAATCGCCTATGAAGTCTTGCGACGCGTCGAAGCCGAAGGCGCGTACGCGAGTGACGTGCTGCACGCCGAACTGGGCGCGCGTGTGAAGACGGAAGACGCCGGCCTCGCGACCGAACTGGTGATGGGCGTTCTCCGCTGGCGCCGCCTGCTGGATTTTCTGCTCGAGCGCCAGTTGAAGAAGCCGGTAGCGCGCCTGGATCTGCCGGTGGCGCTTGCGCTACGAATGGGACTCTACCAATTGCGATTTCTGCAGCGTATCCCTGCGCGAGCTGCGGTGAATGAATCGGTAGAGCTGGTGAAAAGCGCGCGCAAGACTTCAGCGGCGACGCTGGTCAACGCTGTGCTGCGCCGCGCTGCGAACGACGCGCGAGTGCCCGCCGCACAATTCGTTCCACCGGCCACGCCGATCATGGAATGTCTCGGCATTCTGCACTCGCACCCCACCTGGATGGTCGAACGCTGGCTCAAGCGCCTGGGCGAACAGCAAACCATCGCGCTGCTGGAAGCAAACAATCGCGCTCCGCGACTTAGCTGCGCGTTGCACGACGCAGCGCACCGAGATGAAACCTTCGCCGCGTTGCGAAACGCAGGCCTGCGTATCGAAGCTGGATCAATTCTGCAATCCGCATTCGCCGTAAGTGGCGGCAGCCCCACGCGCACCGAGTCCTTCCGCACCGGCGCCATCTCCATTCAAGATGAAGCCTCGCAGACGGTCCCGCTGCTGCTCGATACACAATCCGGCGATCGCGTTCTCGATCTCTGCGCCGCGCCAGGAGGAAAAACTCCTCCTCTCGCGCGTGCTGCAGGCGCAAAAGGTATCGTCGTCGCTGCGGACCGCCACGCCCACCGCCTGCGCGCCATGCGCGAACAATTCAAGCGGCTCGCGCTCACGCACGTGCGCCTGGTAGAGCTCGACGCCGCAAGCCCGCTACCCTTCGGCCTGCTCTTCAATCGAATTTTGGTGGATGCCCCGTGCTCCGGAACCGGCACGCTCGCGCGCCATCCCGAAATTCGTTGGCGGCTCCATCCCGAGCAACTCACAGAATTTCACACGCTGCAAACTTCCCTGCTGCGTTCGGCACTGCAACAACTCGCGCCAGGAGGCCGGCTGATTTATTCCACGTGTTCAATGGAGCCGGAAGAGAACGAACAAGTAGTAGAGGAAGCACTGCGCAGCACCAGCGGATTTCAGCGCGACATTACGAACGAAGCAGGGCGCGGTCTAGAAGATAAACTCGTCGCGGGCCGCGCACCGGAAAGTCTGTTCGATCCCGAGGGATATTTTCGTACCACACCCAGCGCGTTCGAAACCGACGGCTTCTTCGCGGCAATCATCAGCAAAGCGTAGAACCGGCAACGCTGCGAAGTTAACCGCGAGAGCGCGGCCGCTATCAGCAACGAAGTTTCACTGCCGCCACCCGTGTTACGCTCGTGGCGCTGCGCATAGCCCCAAAAGATTAGGACCGAGGCAATCGAATGACGTTTCGCGCACGGCTGGAATGGATTTTCCGCATGGCCTTACTGGCTTTCATCCTGACGTCGGTCGCCTTCCTCAGCGCGCTCACCGCCATGCGCTTTGCTATCCAAGGCCGCGAAGTGGCAATGCCAGACGTCGTCGGAAAGAAAGCTGTGGAAGCGCAACAAATGCTGCAAGGCCGCGGCGTGGAATTCAAAGTGGAAGATCGCCTCTTCAATCCCCTTCCCGCCGATACCGTGGTGCGCCAAACTCCTCCGCCAGGAATGAAAGTGAAAATCGGTCAGTACGCGCACGTGGTCATCAGTCTCGGCCCCAAGAAAGCCACAATTCCAGTCCTCACCGACCACAGCATTCGCGCCGCACGCATCGAACTGTTGCGTTCTGGCATGCAAGTCGGCGAAATTTCCCAGGCATACGTCCCCGGAACGGAGAATGACGCAGTGCTGCAACAGGATCCCGCGCCGGGAACTTCCGATGTCACCAGCCCGCACGTGGATCTTCTCGTTTCGCTCGGCGCCCGGGCCGCCGCGTACGTGATGCCGGAACTCGTCGGCTACACGCTCGCGGAAGCGGAATCAAAATTCGCAGGCTCCGGCCTGAAGGTCGCGAAGCTCACCTTCGCCGCGGTCCCCGGGGGGCTGCACGGCACGGTCATAGGTCAAACGCCTTCACGCGGCGCCCGCATAGACGCGAACTCGACCATCGAATTGCAGTTGGCGGAGTGAGGCAACGATCGCCACTCAAACACAGAGGCTGCGAAACTCTGGAAGCCTCCCACAAATCCGCCGCATCGCCTCCAAATCCGCAAACCGCCAACGCCCTGTGCTAGAATTCGCGTGAACCAATGACCTACGCACGCATTGAAATTGCGCCTTCGATCCTGGCCGCGAACTTCGCCAAGCTGGGCGACGACGTCCGCATCGTCGAAGAAGCCGGCGCGGACATTATTCACGTGGACGTCATGGACGGCCACTTCGTCCCCAACATTTCCCTGGGAATCCCCGTCGTGGCCTCGCTGCGCAAGGCAACCCGCCTGCCCCTGGATGTGCATCTGATGATCCAGCAGCCCGAACTCTATATCGAGGACTTCATACGCGCAGGCGGCAGCCGCATCCTGGTGCACCAGGAAGCCACGGTGCATCTGGACCGGGCCCTGGCGATGATCCGCGAACTCGGTGCAGAAGCCGGCGCGGCGATTAATCCGGCGACGCCGGTGAGCATGCTGAGCGAAGTGCTCGACAAGGTGGACACGGTATTGGTGATGACCGTCAATCCGGGATTTGGGGGGCAGAAATTCATCCCCAATACCTACGAGAAAATTCGGCAGCTGAATCAGATGCGGGCGCGCTATAATGCCAGCTTCCGGATTGAGGTGGATGGAGGCGTCGAACCGGAAAACACGGCCGAGCTGGCGCAGGCCGGAGCGAACACGTTCGTAGCGGGGACCTCGATTTTCCACACGGCTGATCCAGCGGCTGCAACGCGCCAGTTAAAAAGACTCGCGACTCAAGCTTTGAGCCGGAGGGCATAGAAACCTTGCGAACGTCTGACTGGAATAATCCGATGGCATTGAAAAAATTGCAGAATTTCCGAAACGTGGCATTTCTGTTGTTTGCGCTCGGCGTCATGCTGGTCGCGTGCCCCGGCGCGCGCGCGCAAGTGCCGACGCCTCAGAGCGGCGCCAGCGGTGACACCCCGCCGCCGCCCGCGGCAGACGCGCCGAAACCCAAGCCAAAGCCGCAAGCCAAAGCGAAGCCAGCCAACCAAACCGCCGCAGCCAAGAAAAAGACTGCTCAGAAGAAACAAACCATTGACGTCAACACCACCGCCGAGCCGGACAAGGTGCTCTACGACCGCGCGCAAGCGGACCTGAAAGCCGGCCGCTACATCGAAGGCCGCCTGGCTCTGCAGACCTTGATCAACACCTATCCCGACAGCGAATACCTGGCCAAAGCCAAGCTCGCCGTCGCGGATTCGTATTACAAAGAAGGCGGCACCACCAACCTCACGCAATCCATCCAGGAATACAACGATTTCCGCACGTTCTTTCCGTTCCTGGATGAAGCGGCCTACGCGCAGATGCAGATCGGCCTGGCGCACTATAAGATGATGGAGAAACCCGATCGCGACAAAACCCAGGGTGAAGCCGCGGAAGACGCTTTCCAGGCGTTCCTGCTGTCCTACCCGCAAAACCCGCTGGTACCCAAAGCCGAACAAGATTTGCGCAACGTACAGGAAATATTGGCCGACGGCGATTTTAAGGTCGCTTACTTCTACTATGCGAAGTTGGATTATCGCGCGTCCGCCGCGCGCCTGGTGGAAGTCACCGATCGTTACCCGCTCTACAGCCAGAATGACGAGGCACTGTGGATGCTGGGAAATATTTACGAACGCGCCAAACAAGTTTCCAAGAATGAAGACGACAAGAATCACTGGAGCGACCTGGCCAGCAAGTGCTACGACCGCATCGTGCGCGATTATCCGCTTTCGAAGAACGCCCCTGGAGCCAAAGTCCGCCTGAAAGACATGGGCCGGCCGATTCCTTCCCCCGATCCTGATGCCATCGTGCGCATGCAGAAACAGCAGCTCTACGAGAAGACGCATCACCAAAGCGCAGTCGTGAAACTCCCGTTGGGACTATTGAAGGGCAATCCGGATGTTTCCACGGCGGCGCGTAACGGCGCTCCGCAGATGGCTGCGCCGAACGATGCGGTCTCGGCGACCGACGTGCTCCGACCGGGCGCAGCCGGTCCGTCGTTTACGTTGACAGGCAGCGCAGCGGGAGCCGGCACGCAAACATCGGGAAGCAGCAGCGAAGAAGTGGTCACCCCGGAAGATGCGACCACCGTGCCGGCAGGCTCCGCCGCCGCGCAGACAGGGGTCGGCGCTGAAATTATTACGCCGCTCGACGACAAAGGTCAGCCAACTTCCGAGCAGCCAGCGGCCACAACTGCCGCTGCAGAAGCGAACGCTCCCGCGCCGGCCGTCGCGCCGCCACCTGCCTCTAACGGCACAGTGGATGCGGGCCTGAACGGTTCCGGCACCGCGAACCCGCCAGCCGAAAGCGTCACCCCGGCCGCCGCCGTCGCGAACTCAGCCAATTCCAGCACAGGCTCTACTTCCTCCGAAACGTCCGGTGCCACTCCCGGCGCGGCCCCCGCCGCAGCACCGGGCCAGCCCGCCGCTGCATCGACCGCCAACTCCTCCACCACGGTAAAACCTACACCCGTGGACACCAGCTCCGAATCCACTAGCAAGAAGAAGAAGGGGATAAAGAAACTGATCCCCTGGTAGGCCGCCGCAACCGCTGCTCGGCCGCTGCCAAGACACTATTGACTCCCTGCTAACAACTCAGGCACTCCTGTACTTCGACTTTGTTGACGCCCCAGCTGCGGGGTGCTGCAATAGGTATGTTCAGGGCTAGGCGCGCCTCGCGTGGGGGCTTGCCGCCCGGGGGATTAAAGTGCCCAGAATTCTGGTTGCGGACGACAACACTAATATCCAAAAAATGGTCGTGCTCGCGTTTCAGGAGCGCGGCGTGGAAGTGATCGCCGTGGGCAATGGCGAAGCTGCGGTGCGCCGCCTGCCCGACGCGAACCCCGATCTGGTTCTGGCCGACGTGTTCATGCCGGTCCGCAACGGCTACGAAGTCTGCGAGTTCGTCAAGAAAGATCCCCGTTTCGCGCACGTTCCGGTAATTCTTCTGGTTGGCGCGTTCGATCCGCTGGATGAGAAAGAGGCGCGTCGCGTGGGCGCTGATGGCGTGCTGAAGAAGCCGTTTGTGCCGCCCGATCCGCTGATCGCGATGGTGATGTCCGCGCTGGAAAAGAATCCCAAAGTTGCCGCCGAACTTGCCAAGGCCAAGGAAGTGGCCGCGGAAGCGCTCTTGCCGCCTGCCCTGCCGGAGGTTCCGCTGAAGGCCGCGCCCCAGCCGCTGCCAGAATTCCCCGAGCCTACCGCCGAAGAAGCCGCGGTGATTTATGGCTTCGGAAAAGGCGTGCGCGCAATTGACCTGGACGATGTCCCGGATGAAGACGAGGAAGAAACTCCCAGGGCCAAGAAGCCCGTCAAGGCTTCCGCGAAAGATTCCAAAGCGCCGAAAACGCCGGCTGCTCCGAAAACTCCAGTGGTCGCGGCGATTGATGATGACGAAGACGATTTCGATGGCTCCGTCACCGCTAACGATTGGCGCCGCAATGCCGCTGACTTCGAAGTTCCCGAAAATGTCGCGGCCGATCCGGTTTATTCCTATGGAAAGGGTTTCGAGCCGATCACTTTTCCTTCGGAGAAAGACGTGCCGCCGCGCCGTCGCAAGACGGACGAAACCGGCGCCGAAGAAACCGCGGCCTCAGCCGATTCCAAGGTCGAAGCCAAAGTTGATGCACCTGCGGTGCCAACGCCCTCGGCTGAGATTTCGCCAGCGCCTGCGCTGGCTTCCGAGGATCGCGCTCCTGCAAAGAAATCCAACGATTGGGATGTGAAGGACCAGCCCGAAATCGAGCTGGCCGCTGGTTCGTTCTCGCGCGTCGAAGAACCTGACACGCAAGCGCGCTTCACGCCAGCCGAAGTCGCGAAGTCCGAAGCAGCGAAGCCGGCGGCAGCGCCGTCCGCGGCGGAGCACGAACCGGCAGCTGCGGAACCGCCGCCGAGCCGGCCGACATTGGTGTCGCGCATGCGCGGCTGGATGGACATGCTGACGCCTTCGGCGCCGGATAATTCCGCGAGTAGCGAGGCCGAGCCCGCCGATAGCAGCGACAATCATTGGATGTCGAATCTGTCGTCACCTGCTGCGTCCGCGCCTGCCGCGGAGTCACATTCAGTTCCTGTAGCTGAATCGGCTGCTGCGCCGGTGGAAGCGGCTGCTTCCGCCGCGCAAGTTGCGGATCCTGCTGCGGAGACGCAGCCGCTCGACGCAACGGCTTTCGTGCCCGCTGCGGCAGAGCAGCCTTCACCGGCTGCGTCCGAATCTTTCGCACCATCCGCGACTTCCGAATCGCGCGACGGGGTGCGGGAAGAAGCGCGCAACGAAGTCAGCGTAGAGCCAAGCGTCGAAGCACGCGGCGAATTGCATGATGAACCGCGGGGTGAAGTAAATCCGGCGGACCAGCCGCGCGAGTTCGGTGACGCGGGCGCTAGCGACGCGAGGTTTGGTGGCTCGTCCTACCATTTTTCCGACGATGGGCACAGCGAAACGCAGCGCGCGGTCCATGACGACGGGCTAGAGCTCGACCAAGCGCCGGCCCAAGATGCGGCGAGCGATTATTCCTCGGGCGCAACGGTTCCCGAAGGGCTCAACGGCGAGGCGGAACCTCAGCCGGAGCCTGTGACCAGCAGCGCGGCTGATTTTTCAACGGTAGATTCCGCGGAAATTTCGCCGGAAGTTTTGCCTTCTCCCGCCGATGTCCCAGTAAACGGCAGAGGGGCGCTTTCGGGCATGTTGCCGGCCGAGCCGCTGTTTGGCGGCGAGCAGCGCGAGGAAATCGCTGACGACTATTCGCCGCGCGATGAAGAACCCTTGCAAGCCGACACGCGCGAGCAGGAAGCGTACGCGGAAGAAACGCATCCGGGGCAGCTGCCGCAGGCCGCGCCGAGTGAAGAATATTGGGACCGCGAAGCGGCGGCACACGAGGCGGAAGTTCTGGCGAAGTCCGGCGCATCGCTATTTTCCGAATCTGAGCCGGAGCCGCCGGCGATGCAGGGGTTCGAACGCATTCCCACTCTGCCGCCACCGAATCGCGAGGCGCTTTCGGAAATTCCATTTTTGATGCCGCCGGTTTTGCCGCCGCAAAATTCCGAGCAGCCTGCAGCGCGTCCGAATGATTCGGAAGCGGTGGACGACATGGTCCGCAAAGTGATGGAAAAGCTGGGGCCGCATCTGCAGGAGTTGTTGTCGCAGGGCGTGAAGCCGCTGGTGGAGAACTTGTTGCAGAACGAGTTGCAGAAAAAAGATCGATAAGTGGTTGGTGAGTAGTGAATCCAGCTCCGCGACCTGTGACCCGCGCAACGTAGCATAGGCCTGCCGGCGGTAGGCGGGCGTTCTTGCCTGTGCTCTTCGATTTGTTTTTCGTATCAACACTGAAAATCATCCGAGTACATTCCAAGCTCACCGGCCGGATTGCGTGTGCCACAAGTTCGAAGGCGGGAGCACAGGCAGGTTTGCCTATGCCACCGACTGGCTGCCGGTTCTCCTGCGGCGGACAAGTGCCTGGGATGAATCGCGCTGTGGCGCTGCCCCTTCGAACCGGCTCTGCCGGTTCTCAGGATGAATCGCGCTGTAGCGCTGACCCTTCGAACCGGCTCTGCCGGTTCTCAGGATGAATCGCGCTGTAGCGCGATTCACAACCCGTAGCGCGCGTCGCTCATCAGAGGATTCAAGCAGCAGGTCACTTGCAAAATAGGCCCACCTGGGATTGCAAAGGAGGAGTGACTATGAAAACAGCTAGAAACGTAACGAAGGCGATTTCATTTGCAGCACTCTTGGTGACGGCGCTGGCGAGCCCTTCCCTGCCGGCACGGCCACAACGGTCTCAGGAAACCGCCAGGCCCTATTTCAAAATGGCGCCCCTCGATGAGTACCTGATGACGGATCGAGGTGCCGAGATTGCGATGGCACGCAGCGCCGCACCGCCGTCTATATCAGGCGATGCTGAGGTGATGGTCCTCGGGCGGCATGGCTATGAAACTGTGGTCAAGGGCACGAACGGTTTCGCCTGCCTGGTCGAGCGATCATGGATGTCTCCGTTTGACTTTGCGCAGTTCTGGAATCCGAAGATGCGCGGGCCAATTTGCTTTAATCCACCCGCGGTGCGATCCATCCTGCCACTCACTATAAAGCGAACAGAACTGGTGCTCGCCGGAATGTCCAAAGAGCAGATCATTGAGGGCATCAAAGCGTTCGAGGCAAAAGGGCTGCCGCCCGTCGAAGCCGGCGCGATGTCCTACATGATGTCAACCCAGGGATATCTGAACGACTCCGCCGGACATTGGGTGCCTCATTTGATGTTTTACGTTCCGCTTACAGACCCCAAGTCATGGGGAGCGGATTTGCCGGGCACGCCAGTTATGTTGAATCCGCAATTTGCGGGCGCTCCGGAGCCGATTACCGAGTACATGATTCCGGTGGCCACTTGGTCGGATGGTACGGCGGCTCCCAAGGAAGAGTAGTAGAGGAGCATGACGTCGTGCTTCAAAACAGGCGGGTGGGCCGCCTGCCTGCTTGCGTGATAATATCGGCGCGCTTTGACCCCGAATAACACTCCACTGTCGAAAAAGACTTTTTTACCGAGTAACACTGTCTTATCCGTGCTGGTGCTGTGTGCCATCAATTTATTGAACTTCTACGATCGGCAGGCGCCTGGGGCGCTGGTGGAGCCGATGCGGAGAGAGTTCGGCTTATCCGATACGCAGATCGGGCTGCTGGGCAGCATGTTCATCTGGGTTTATGCGCTGGCGGGCGTACCGCTGGGGCGCGTTGCTGATGTTTGGAGCCGAAAGAAGCTGCTGACCATCGGGGTCACGGTATGGTCCGCGCTCACGGCCGCAGCGGGTCTGGCAGCTAGCTTCCCTTTCCTGGTGTTCACGCGGTTGGGTGTGGGAGTTGGCGAGGCCGTTTGTGCGCCGGTGGGGACCAGTTGGATCGGCGATCTGTTCCCGGCGAAGCGGCGGGCGCGTGTTCTGTCGGTGTTCATGCTGGGTGTGCCGATCGGTGGGGCGCTGAGCTTTTTGTTGTGCGGGCCTATCGCGCAGGCGTGGGGCTGGCGGACAGCGTTGGTGAGCGCGGCGGCGCCCGCGATCATTCTGGTGCCATTGTTGCTGCTGGTGCGCGAACCGGCCCGCGGTGAATCGGAGGAGGCTTCCGCTGCGGCGACCGAAGCAAAGGGATCCATATACGACTTACTGCGCATCCGTACTTTGTGGTGGATCATTTTGTCTGGCGCGTTGTTGAACTTCAACATGTACGCTCTGGCCACTTTTCTGCCAGCGTTCATGACGCGCGTGCACGGATACTCAGTGGCGCGCGCCGGGGTGACCTGCGGAATTGTGTATCTGATTGGCGGCGTGTGCGGAGGCTTGGTGGGCGGGCACCTGGGTGATTTGGTGGCCAGCAACGCGCGCAACGCTCGGCTGTGGATGGCGGCGATCATCGCGCTGCTCGGCGCCCCTATTATGTATTACGGTATCACGCGGCCGGCGGGCTTCGCGCCCGCGGCTCTGGTGGCCATCGCAATTGGTTACGGTGCGTTCAATACCTACTACGGACCGGTGTACGCATCGATTCAGGACATCGTGCCTCCCAACCAGCGCGGCTTCACGATGTCTGTGTACTTCATGGCGATGTATCTGTGCGGTGCGTCATTTGGTCCGCTGTTGACAGGGGGCTTGAGTGATCATCTGGCCCGGCGCGCGATGCATGCGGCTGGGGCGGTGAGCTTGGAGGGATTCCGCGCGGTGGGGCTGCAGAAGGCCATGGTGATCATGCCAATTCTGTCGGTAGTGTTGGCGATCGTGCTTTATTTGGGCTCGCGCACGATGAACCAGGACGTGGAGCGACGGGACGCGAGGATCGCGAGTGGGAACTGAAGGGATGCTCATCGCAATGACCGCGATTATTGCAGCCATGAGCGCTCGATGGCAGCCGGTCGCAGGACAGTTGCTGGCTTCTGGCGTGATGCTGCTGTGCGGTCATCAGGACATTCGGTTGGGGACCCGTATGGGCGCGGGCTTCTGGTTTTTTATGGCTTTAGCGGGTGGCATCTCGGCGCTGATTACTGCTACCCGCGCGAAAATTTGGTGGGGGGCCGCGATCTGCGTTGGGCGTGTGGAGGGGGCGGTGCACAGCGTCGCGGAAGAAGGCAAAAGATTTTACACAGAGAAGTGGGAGGAAAGGCGGAGGTAAATCGGAGAGAGAGGGACAATTTACCGCCGAGACGGAGAGGGCGCAGAGAAAACCGTTGGATCGGTTGACTGAGTGGATGTCGTGATTGATGTAGAATCGGGCGTTTTCGCGCGGTCAGTGTTTGCTTACGACTTCGTACTTATCACTTATTACTTATCACTTGTCATTTGTCACTGATTTGGAGGCGGGATGAAAGTTGATTTGTTGGCGATTGCGGCGCATCCGGATGATGTGGAGCTTACCAGTGGGGGGACTTTGCTGAAGATGGCGGCGGCTGGGTACCGCACGGGCGTGCTGGATTTGACGCGGGGAGAGACGGGGACGCGGGGGACTCCGGAGACGCGATTGAAGGAGGCGGCGCGGGCGGCGAAGATTATGCGCGTGGCGGTGCGGCGGAATTTGGGTTTGCCGGATGCGCATTTGGAGATGCGCGAAGATTACAAGATGGCGATTGCGGAGGTGATTCGCGAGTTGCAGCCGCGCACGGTGATACTTCCATACTGGGAGGGGCGGCATCCGGATCATTACACGGCGGCGCAGCTGGGATTTGAGGCTTGTTTTGTGGCGGGGCTGAAAAATTATCCGCTGGGTGGAGAGGCTTACCGGCCGTTCAAGATTTTGTATGCGGCGGCTTATGAATATCAGCGGCCTACATTTTGCGTGGATATTACTAAGGAGTTTGCGCGGCGGAAGCGGGCGATTTTGGCTTATGCGTCGCAATTTACGCCGCCGAAGGAAGCGCGCAAGTCGAAAGTCGTGTTGCCCCTGGACGAGCTCGAGGCGCGGATGAATTCGATTGCGCAGTATTACGGGCGATTGATTGGGGCGCGGTATGCGGAGGGATTTATTGTGAAGGAAGTGATGCAGGTGGAGGATGTGGTGGAGATTGCGGTGCGGTCGATTTGAGATGGAGAGGGTTCGGCTTTCTGCCGAAAGTCAAAAGATTTTACACAGAGGTCACAGAGGAAATGCGGAGAAAAATCTGAGAAAGATGAGGTGTTTATCGCAGAGACGCTGAGGACGCAGAGAAAGGCGGAGGATATAGAGAAAGCGGGAGAGATCCTTCGGCTGGCTTGAGGCAAAGGCGCCCGCCTCCCTTCGCAAAATCACTCAGGGCAGGCAGGATGACGATGCTCATCGCATGGTCAGAATTCGTCGGATTCTTGGGCGTAGCTGAAGCCTGGGAGGGCGTAGGCGGGACCTTTGCGGTCTACTTTTACTTTTACGGGGCGTTCGGATTCGGCGCCGGCTTTGCGAAGGATGGCGAAGGTGGTTAGGGCTTCGTTGTAAACCTTAGTAACCAAATAGGATTCGCCGGTGTCTTCCTTCTTCCAGACTTGGCCGACTTGGAGTTTGCGCGTGGGCACATGACTAATGTAGTGAGAATTGGGGGGGCCGTCAACATGAGTGCGCTGGGGTGATTCCCGGAGGCAACATGCGGGGGATGGTTAGAGGCAGCGCAGGGCACCGGAGATGAACATCTACAGCCAGAGGCGAAAATAGCAAACCTAGGTCAACACCGCCCGCCTACAAAGAAAAAGCAGGCGGCCGCTACGAAGGCAAATTCGGAGGCAACGTCAAAGGCAAAACAGCCGGCGGGACGCCGGCGCTACCAAAGGCAACCGCGAGGCGCCGATGCGGTTAACGCGGTGGCAAGCTGGGGCGCAGCGAGCAGCGCCCCTACCCTGGATCGCTGAAATCGCGCCTGCGAGGGTGATTTGTGACTTAGCTTTTACAGGTGCCAGCAAACTAAATTGAGGCGGGGCACATCCAAGGAAATCAGCGCAGGTGGTGCCGGAAAGGGGTGTATAATCCCGGCAGTATCCGCCGGAGGTAGCCATGAGAAACAGTTTGGCGGGGCAGCTAGGGGCTCTGATTATTGCGGCGTCGCTGGTGACTTCGACCAGCATCGCGGGCGTACCGCAGGCGCAGCAGCAGGGCGGCCAACAGTCTTCGTCACAGACTTCATCGCAGCAGCAATCGGGCGCGCAACAGGGCAACACTCCCCCGTCGCAGCAGCCTTCTGCTACACCTTCGAGCGGCGCGGCCGCACCTGGCAGCACCACACCTTCCGGCACCACGCCCGCCAGCACGACACCTTCTGGTACGACACCGTCTGGCACAACGCAACCGGGAACTACGGCCACGGATGGTCAGCAACAAGGCGCGGTGCAGCAGGCGGACCAGCCCATCGAGCAGCCCACGGATCCCAACGTAAAAGCCGGCAGCAAGGCGGACGTGAGCGCGGTCGGAAATCGCAGCGTGGGTCACGGACTGAACTTTTACTCGCTGGAACACGAGATTCAGCTGGGCAAGCAGCTATCGTCGGAAGTGGAGCGGCAGGCGAAATTCATCAACGATCCGGTGGTGACCGAGTACGTGAACCGCGTGGGCCAGAACCTGGTGCGCAATTCGGATGCGCAGGTGCCGTTCACAATCAAGGTGATTGATTCGGACGTGGTGAACGCGTTCGCGCTGCCCGGCGGATTTTTCTATGTGAACAGCGGGCTGATTTTGCACGCGGATGAGGAATCGGAACTGGCGGGCGTGATGGCGCATGAAATCGCGCACGTCTGCGCGCGACACGGCACAAAGCAAGCCACCAAGGGCGAAATCACGCAACTGGCCTTGATTCCGGCGTTGATTTTTATTCCTTACACGCTGGCGGGGTACGCGATTTATCAGGGCCTGCAGTTCGCGATTCCCATCGCCTTCCTGCAATTCACGCGCACGGACGAGGCGGAAGCGGATTATCTGGGGCTGCAGTACATGTACAAGGCTGGGTATGACCCGAACGCGTTTGTGGCGTTCTTTGAGAAGGTAGCAGCGGACGAGAAGAAGCAGCCGGGCACGATTCCGAAGATTTTCTCGACGCACCCGCCCACGCCGGAGCGCATCAAGGCTTCGCAGAAAGAGATTGCGACGATTTTGCCGGAGCGCGCGGAGTATATCGTGACTACGTCGGAATTTGACGTGGTGAAGCACCGCTTGCAGCTGATCGAAGCGAACGTGAAGGTGAACGACAAGAATCCGAACAAGCCGAGTTTGCGGAAGAAGACCGCGCAGACGCAGGCGCCGCAGCCGGGGGATACTTCGACTACGTCGGATCCGAATTCTGATCCGGACCGGCCGACTTTGCAGCGGAGGCCGGATCCGAATCAGCAGCCTTAAGAGGCGGTTGACAGTTCAGAGTTAAACCCTTACGCGCCCGGTTCTTTTGCCGGGCGCTTTTTTTTTGCGCGACCTCAGTTCGGACGCGGCTAAAGCTGTGTCGCGCCTGCGGCGCTGGTTGCGGTGAGTCGCAACGAGGGAAGAGCCGGCGAGACGCCGGCTCTACGAAAACCGAGCGTTCGTGCGGAATGCCAGCGGAACCCGGCCAGTTCTCGTAGCGACTGTCGTGATCGACCTGGGCTTCGAGGGCGACTAGATTTACGGATGTTAACGGGCTTGGACTTCGGCTACGCCCATGCGTTTCAGGCCTTCGGCGTAGTATTTGCGGTAGAGGATGTCCCACTCTTCGCTGCCTTCCAGGATTTCTTTTTTCTGGGAGGCGATTTTGGTGCGGACTTCGGTGTCCACCTGGGCTTCGACTTTCAGGAGCGCGGTGATGATGGTGACGATTTCCTGGCGGATGGTGTCGCGGTCTTCGACGAAATCCACTTCAGGACTGGAGACCAGGAAATCAATGATGCGATGGGAGAGGCGTACGGTTTTTTCGCGTGTCAGTCGCATGGCATCGGCCGCTGGTTAGCGGAGAATTAATTTCCTTTCGCGGGCCAGCTGGCCCTTCACTTTCTTGTACATTTCCTGATAGGAGGCGCCGGAAGTGCGCATTTCCTCGGCGTATTTGGCGAGGATTTCGCGCACTTCTTCGTTCAGGCGGTCCTCGATGGTGACTTCCTCGGCCATCACCTGACGGACTTGCTGGGTGAGGTTCTCCGCGTTCTTGGCTTCGATCATTTTGGCGGCTACCAGGCGTTTGACGATTTCCTTGGCCATGTAACCGACATAATCGCGCGACAATAGCATTCGGTTCGACTCCGCGTGGTGCGACGAGCAAATCAGTTTACTGGCAGGC
>Ga0209038_10000162_pt1 | contig 21578 bp, 15 predicted proteins | sample BogFormECP03_OM3_FD_188237 | JGI IMG/M metagenome (GOLD analysis project Ga0209038, IMG submission 188237) | Bog forest soil microbial communities from Calvert Island, British Columbia, Canada - ECP03_OM3 (SPAdes) (version 2) | ecosystem: Environmental > Aquatic > Freshwater > Wetlands > Bog ...
TATCGCGCTGTGCCGCGCGTCGATCGAGTACTACCAGCGCGTGCGCGACGAAGTCGGCTTCCGCCAGAAGGGTTACCTCTGGCTCTACGACGAGCAGACCTTCGCGCGCGCCGTCGAACACATCCCGCTTCAGCGCGAGCTCGGCCATCCGATCGAGGCGCTTACACCCGCCGGGGTCAATCGCCGCGTGCCCGAGATCGACAAGCTCGACGGTATCGCAGGCGCGACTTTTTCTCCTGCCGACGGGCTCATCAATCCCAATCTGCTCAAGGAACACTACCGCGCCCGGGCGCTGAAACACGGCGCGCAGTTTCTCGATCGCACTTACGTCGTCGCAATCGACGCGGGCGCCTCGGAGGTGCGCCTCCAGTGCTGGCAGTCCGACGAGCCGCACACCGACGAAGGCCTCGTCCGCATGATGACGCAGGATGGCCCCGGCGAAGCCGAAACCGGCCGCGTCTTCGATCTGACTGCCGACGCGATCGTCGTCGCCGGCGGCGCATGGTCGCCGACCGCGATGAAGCTGCTTTCACTCCGCAACTGGACCGAGCCGATTCGCCGCCAGGTCTGCATCGTCGATAACCGCGAGACCAATCTCGCCAACTACGGCATGATCGTCGATACCTCGGGCGTGTATTTTCACAACGAAGGCGCGCACATCCTCGCCGGCTATTCGCCGCCCGACGAGCCGCCCGGCTACCATTTCAACTACGACGGTGAGCCGTTTTTTCTGAACGAGATCTGGCCGCGCATGTTCGCGCGGATGTCCTCGATGGAGCGTCTGCGCCACGTCACCGGATGGGCGGGGCTCTACGAGGTCAGTCCCGACCGCAGCGCGATCGTCGGGCGCGCCGCGCCAACCAAACCGGTCTACGAAGCGCATTCATTCAGCGGCCGCGGCGTCATGCAGTCTTACGGGGCCGGCCAGGCCCTCGCCGACCTGATCGCCAACGGCAAGTACGGCGCCTTCGACGCCTCGGCCCTCTCGCGCGAGCGCTTCGACCGCGGCGAGCAAGTCTGGGAAGAGCTACACATTTGAAGTCCGCCGCCCTACCGAGCGTTAAATTGGGTTTCCTCGCCTTAACTCGGCGTGATATTTAAACTAATCCGCGCGGGGCTTGCCCCTTCAGCTTCCGCTGTCGAGGAGGATTGATGTTTTCATCGATCGAGGACGTAATCGAGCGATTCGCCAAGAACAATTATATTGCCAGTCGGCGAATCGCGACTGTCATCTACCTGGCAAGCGAAATGCGCAAGCCCATCCTGGTTGAAGGCCCCGCCGGCGTCGGCAAGACCGACCTCGCCAAAGTGCTGTCGGCGTCGCTCGGCTTCGACATGATTCGCCTGCAGTGCTACGAGGGCCTCGACGAGGGCAAGGCGCTCTACGAATGGGAGTACGCCAAGCAGCTCCTCTACACGCAGATCCTCAAAGACAAAATCAGCGAAGTGCTGGTCGGCGCGAAAGGCCTCACCGAAGCGGTCGATCGAATCGCCGCGCAGGACGAAGTATTTTTCTCCGAGCGCTTCGTGCTGCCGCGCCCGCTGCTCAAAGCTATCTCGAGCGAACAGCCGTCGGTCCTGCTGATCGACGAGATCGACAAGGCCGACGCCGAGTTCGAGGCCTTCCTGCTCGAGCTGCTGTCCGATTTCCAGGTAACGGTGCCTGAACTCGGCACGCTGAAGGCCAAGCACATCCCGCTGGTCGTGCTGACCTCGAACAACGCGCGCGAAATGTCCGACGCGCTCAAGCGTCGATGCCTCCATCTGTACATCGACTTTCCCGATCGCGCGCAGGAACTCGCGATCGTCAAGCTCAAGGTGCCCGAGGCCGCCGGCAAACTGGCCGAGGAAGTCGTGACCGTCGTGCAATCGCTGCGCAAGCTCGATCTCAAGAAGACGCCGGGCATCAGCGAGACGCTCGATTGGGTCAAGGCGCTGACGCTGCTCAACGTGAACAGCCTCGACCAGGAACTCGTCACCGAGACGCTCGACACGATCGTCAAGTACGAGGGCGACGTGCGCAAAGCGCAGGAAGAGCTCAAGGACTATGTGCGCCGCGTGCGCGCGCGCCGCGGCACCGAGGCCGGCAGCGACAAGGATTTGCTCAACTGATCACGCGACGGCAAGCAGGGTAGGGCACCTCACACCATGCAGGAAAAACTCGTCGAATTTGCGAATCTGCTGCGCGAGAACGGCGTGCGCGTCTCGCTGGCGGAAACGCTCGACGCCTTCAGCGCTTCCGAAGTCACCGGCCTGACCGAGCGCGACGCGTTTCGCGCCGCGCTGCGCGCCACGATGGTCAAGCGGGCCAGCGAGTTGCCGGTGTTCGAGGAGCTCTTCGACATCTACTTCTCCGGCCTCGGCGAGATAATCAAGCAAGCAAGCCAGGCCGTGCAGAACGCGCTCTCGATGTCGGATCAGGAATTTCAAAAATTCCTGGACGAAGTCGAGAAGATGCTCAAGAAAGAGGGCAAGAATCTTTCCGAGCTGGCCAAGCAACTGCTGCAGAACAACTCGGGCGAGATGGAGCGCAAGATTCGCGAGGCGTCGCGTGCCGTCAAGCTACAGGGGATCGAGCGCACCATCGAGGAAAATTATTTCGCGCGCGCGCTCGCGCGCCAGCTCGGGCTGGACAAGATCGAAGCCGAGATCAAGGAACTGCGCGAGCAGCTCGAGAAGATGGATGTCGGCTCCGAGCTCAAAGCCAAGATGGAAGAGTACCTGGAGCGCCGGCTCAAGGCGCTCGACGATATTATTCGCCGCTACGTTCGGATGGAGCGCGAGAAGCGCGACATCAAGCAGAAGGAAGATCAGCGGCTCAATCAGATCGGCGAGAAGAGCTTCTATTACCTGACCGAAGACGAGCTCAAGAAAATGAACGAGGCGGTGACGCGCCTCGCGCAGCGCCTGAAGAACGTGATCACCGTGCGGCGCAAACGCTCGAAGAAAGGCCGCTTCGATATCAAGCGCACTCTCCGGCAGAACCTCGAGTACGGCGGCGTGCCCTTCAAACTGCGCTTCGAGAAGCGCAAGAAAGAAAAGCCGCAGGTCGTTATCCTGTGCGACGTCTCCGACTCGGTGCGCAATGCCTCGCGCTTCATGCTGCAGTTCGTCTACTCGCTGCAGGATCTCTACTCGCGCGTGCGCAGCTTTATTTTCGTCGCCGACATCGGCGAGGTGACCGAATGCTTCCGCAACAACGACGCCAAGGAAGCGCTCGACGTCGCGCTCAAGGGCGATATCATCAACGTCTACGCGCATTCGAACTTCGGCTACGCGTTTCGCAACTTCGTCACCGACCATCTGGGTTCGGTGAACAAGCGCACGACCGTGATCGTGCTCGGCGACGCGCGCAACAATTACAACCTGCCGCACGATTGGTGTTTGCGTGAAATCCGCCAGCGCGCCAAAAGAGTGATCTGGCTTAATCCTGAGAGCCGCAACACGTGGGGCTTCGGCGACAGTGAAATGGATCGCTACGCCCCGCACTGCGACCTGGTGGAAGAGTGCCGCAATCTCAACCAGCTTTACCGCGTGGTCGATCGCTTGGTCGCAGGCTGACGGACTCACTCGTCGCGTCTGCGCGGCTTGTTCGGTTGACCACCCGGCGTCTTTGGGCCAAGATATTCGCATCGGGGGCCGCGCGGAATCTCGATTCGAAACCGCGTCCTCTCGAGGAGAAAAGGTTTAAGAGCGCCTCTATGGCTGGTCACAGGGAAGATTTCATTTTGATGATCGTGGGCGGGATTACGCTCGACCCGTCGACCAAGATGCCGATCGTCGTGCTGAAAGACCCCGACAACAAGCTCAATCTGCACATCTGGATCGGTCCGCTCGAAGCGACTGCGATGGCGACTGAGCTCGAGGGCATCAAGCCGCAGCGCCCGATGACTCACGACCTGCTGCGCAACCTGATGACCGAGTTCGGCGCGACGGTCGAGTCGTCTGAAATCACCGAGCTGCGCGAGAACACGTACTTCGCGCGAATCCTGGTGAAGACCCGCGACGGCAAGGCGCTCGAAATCGACTCGCGCCCGAGCGACGCGATCGCGCTGGCGTTGCGGACCAAATCGCCCATCTACGTCGCCAAGAAAGTGCTCGAAGCATCCAGCGAGCTGCATGAATCCCAGGGCGAGCCGCAGACTTCGGATCAGAATCTCGCCGGTGTGTCGCGCGACAAATGGTCCGAGATCCTCGAGCGCATGTCGCCCGAGGATTTCAAATACAAGATGTAAGGGCGCAACCGCGCTAATCCCTCTGGTCCTCTGCCGGGCGGCGCCCGCTGGAGCATTCGATGCCGCCGACTACTCATCGCCGAAAAATAACGCAAAAGGAACTCAAGGCGCCCGACGAGCTGACGACGCTGGTCGAAAGCGCGCGCGAATTCCTGGTCAGCAATCTCAACCAGGTCCTGATTTCGGCCGGAGTTGTCGCGCTGGTCGGCGCGATCGTGATTGGCGTGTACTACTATGAACGCCATCGCGACAATCTCGCCGCTGCCCGCTTCTACAGTGCAATCACGGCGCTCAACGGCGGCAAGAACAAGGATGCCGAAGCGCAGTTCAAGCAGCTCGCCGATGACGAGCCGGGGCGCCGGCTCGGACGTCTGTCGCGCTTCTATCTCGCCAGTGCATACATTGCCGACGGCGATCTCCCCGATGCACGCGATTCGCTCGTTTCGTTTTTAGCCGAGGAGCGTGACCCGCTGTTCCGCAGCCTCGCGCTGACCAACCTCGCGGTAGTTTATGAACGCATGGCGGAATGGACGAAGGCCGCGAGCGCATATCAACAGGCGGCGGCCGATCCGGGACCGGAGCAGGTGAGGGCGGAGCTGGGCGTCGCGCGGATGCTCGCCAAGTCGGGCGACAAGCAGGGCGCGATCGCCGCCTATCGCGGCTTTCTCAACGCGCATCCGTTCGCGCAGCAACGACAGGACGTGGTCGAGTCGTTGGCGCTGCTCGGCGCGCCCGCGGACATACCGCCACCGTCCGCGTCGGCGGGACCGCAGCCGGTCGTCATTCACTGATCAGCGGTCGTCTGCTGTTTCGCTCTAGTTCGCCGCGGCCGCGGGCGATTTTCCCGCGAGCTCCGAGTTAATCACGAACTCCAGAATTTTTCCGTCGGGCAGTCCCACCACCGGGATGCCGTTGACGAAGAAGGTCGGCGTCGACGAGACGTGAATCGAGTTGCCGTCGAGCTGATCCTGTTTGATCCGTGCCTCGGTCTGCGGACTGTTCATGCACGCCTTCAGCGAAGGCGCGTCGAGCTTGTGCTCCTTCGCCAGCTTGTCGACGTTGTCCTGCAGGTTGTTCACGTTGATCGATCCCTGGTTGGTGTAGAAGTAGCGCGCGAAGTCCCAGAAGGTCTCCGGGTTCTGCAGCCGCGCGCACTCGGCCGCCTCGGCGGCTTTGATCGCCCACGGATGCACGTTGAGCGGATAGGCTTTGAAAATAACCTTCACCTTGCCCTTGTAGGTCGAATTGACCAGCGCCTCGATGACGCTGAAGGCGTGCGCGCAGAACGGACACTCGAAGTCGGCGAACTCGACGATCGTCACGGGTGCGTCGGCCGGTCCCTGCGTCGGGCGATCGTCGAGCGTCACGGCGCCCATGTTCACCCGTCCCCACGGTTCGGCGCTGAGGTCGAGAAATTGTCCGATAATCGCCTTGTCCTCATCTTTATCGAAGAAGATCATGGCCGTGACGCTTTGGCCCTGGTCGTTCTTCACGGTCAGTTGGCGCGCGAGCAGCCCCGAAATCGGCGTCTTGAAGGCAGGGCCGAGCGTGACCAATTCGGCGCTGGGAATCTTGAAGTGCTTCTGCAGATAAGTCTTCAACGCGGCATCTTTGGCAGGGTCGGTTGCGATCTGAGCGCCGCCGGCAGGGGAGGCATTCTGCGCGAGCGCAGCGCCAGCGCCGAGGAATGCTATCGCCACGAAAGCAATTGCGGGCAGTATCTTTTTGCGGTAGTTCAACTTCGCATAAGAAGTATTATGTAAACTACGCGGTATGGTCAGAAATCGAAAAAGGCCTGAAATCATTAGTGCTCCGACGCTCCTGGGTTCGAGATTGGTCTATCCGGCTCAGATTACGATCTTGATTATGGCCAAGGAAACTCCCCCGCTAGAAGTGAGAAAGGAAGACCGCACATTACTAGCGAATCGCGACCTCTCCGTACAGCGGCCGACAGTTTTGGCTAATCGGGGTCACCGCGGACGGCGCCGGATTCCTTCTTTGGCGGCGCGGGCTTGTGGCCGAGCGCGGTCAACGCTCTGCGCGCGACGAAATTGCGCGGTGCGATCTTCAGCACTTCTTCGTAGTAGCTAATCGCAGTCAGGGTTCGGTCCAGCGCCGCTGCGCATTGACCCATCGCCAGCAGCAGGTCAACACCGACGGCGCCAAATTCACGCGCGCGCTTGAGCGCTGCGAACGCGTCGGCGAATTTTTCCTGCTCGGCCAAGGCCAGGCCGAGCCGCATAATCGCTTCCACGTTCAGCGGATCGAGGTCGAGCGCGTCGCGATAGGTCGAGAGCGCCGAGCGCCGCGCGCCCTTTGCGTACAGATCGCGCGCCGCGGCCGCCATCCGCGCGCCCTCTTCGGGCCATCCGCGCGATTCGACCTCGACGGTTATTTCACCGTGCGAGACTTCCGCCTTGATAAGTTTCAGCTTCCCGCCCAGGTATTCGCGCAGACGCTCAAGCACGGCGTCGCCGTTGGTTTCCGGCGATTCGAGAAATGCGAGACCGACCGGATCGCCGACGTGATCGACACGCCGGATCACGAGCAAGCGCCGTCCGCGTGGCTTCCTCGACGGTGGCTGCTGGTCAGACGCGCTCATTGGGATCGAACAGTTTGCGATATTCGTCGAGCGCGAAACGGTCGGTCATCCCGGCTATGTAATCGGCGACGGCGCGCGAAATCGGATCGCCATAGCGATCCGCGCGCGCGACTACGTGCTCAGGCATCTGGCGCGGCTCAGTCATGTAGGTTTGAAACAGCGCTGCGAGCACCCTGCCCGCTTTCTCGGTCATGCGGCTGACGCGGTAGTGTCGATACAACCGATCGCGCATCACCTGCTTGATTTCGTCGACCTTCGGTCCCATCGCGGAGCCGAATGAGACCAGCGCCCTGCCCGCTTTGCGCACATCGTCGACGCTGCGAACCTGGTTGCGCTCCAGTTCGCCGGCGAGATTGCTCATCAGGTCGGTGGACATTGCGTCGATCATCCTGATGACGGTTTGGTAGCGAAGCACGCGCATCTCGGCGGACGGGGAGCCCTCGCGCGCGGCGGCTGCGGACTCGCGAAATAGCGCCGAGGCGTTGAGTTCCTCGACCGTCAGCATCTGCGCCTTGAGGCCGTCGTCGACGTCGTGTGCGAGGTACGCGATTTCGTCGGCCAGGTCGACGATTTGCGCTTCCAGGCATGGATAGGTGCTGGGGTCGAATTCCTGCGCGGCGGGACGATTCTGGAAATGCGAATGCTTGATGATTCCCTCGCGCACCTCGAAGCTCAGGTTGAGTCCGCGAAAATTCGGGTAGCGAATTTCGATCCAATCGACGGTGCGCAGGCTCTGCGCGTTGTGATCGAAGCCGCCGTACGGAGTCATCAGCTCGTTGAGACTCTTCTCTCCGGCATGGCCAAAGGGGGTATGGCCCAGATCGTGCGCGAGCGCGACCGCCTCGGCGAGTTCCTCGTTGAGGCCGAGTGCGCGGGCCACAGTGCGCGCGATTTGCGCGGCTTCAAGCGTATGCGTCAGGCGAGTGCGGTAGTAATCGCCCTCGTGATTCACAAAGACCTGGGTTTTGTATTCGAGGCGTCGAAACGCGGCCGAATGAATGATGCGGTCGCGATCGCGCGCAAACACAGTGCGCATCGGATGCTCGGGTTCGGGAAAGCGGCGCCCGCGGCTGGCCCGCGACGCCATCGCATACGGCGCCAGCGCGCGCGCCTCTATCTCCTCGAGCTCCTGCCTCGTCCGCAGCATTGCGTTCAACAGCCGAGATGCTACCACGCCGCCAACGGCTCTCGAAGCGCCTCGCTCGACATCGATAAACATGTGCAGTCTTACGCGCGGGGCCGTGGGTTTCTATAATCGCACGGGGTGGTTGAGGTGCGTGGTATTCGACACAGCGGCGCGGTGCGGCGAATCGTCCTGGCGTTTGCGATAAGCGCCCTCGTCGCAGGCTGCGCGACGTCCCGTCCCGCGGAGCAACCGCCTCTCCCGCCTGCTCCGGCGCCTCAGCCAGCTGCGACGCCGCAGGTTGTCGGCGTGGCGTCATGGTACGGCCCGGGTTTCCACGGTCACAAAAATGCGGCCGGTGGAATCTACGACCAGGAGGATATGACGGCGGCTTCGATCGCGTTTCCATTGGGCAGCCGCGTGATGGTCACGAATCTCGACAATGGGCTGTCGGTCGAGGTGACGATCACCGACCGCGGGCCGTTCGTGAAGGGACGCGCGATCGATCTCTCGCATCGAGCGGCGCGGATGATCGGGATGCTTGGTCCGGGCACGGCGCGCGTGCTCATCGTGCTCATCAGCAAGCCGGCCGGCACGCGCGACGTCGGCGCGCCGCTGCGCTACTGGGTGCAGGTCGGTTCGTTTTCCGATCGGCACAACGCCGAGCAGGTGCGCAACCGGTTGGCCTCCGCCTACGATGACGTCCACGTGGTCGACGTCCTTGATGCTGCGCAGCGCCGCTATTACCGTGTACGCATGGGCGCGTTCGCGACTCGATCGGAAGCCGAGGCGCGCGCGGCCAATTCCACACGATTTGGATTGCCAGTTGTAATCATCAGCGAATGACCATCCGCGTCCGCCATTTTGCTCGACGGCTCTGGTGGCCAATCTGCGCCGTCGCAGCGCTTTTGCTTCTGCGCGCATGCGCTTACTCGCTGGTCAACGGCGACAGTGTCAATTCGCAGGAATCCGCAAAGATCGAGGCCGGCATCCAGGATGTTCGCCAGCTTCGCTTCAAGCGGCCGGTCCCTCTCGTCATCAAAACTCCGGACGAGGCCGAGGCGATGATGGAAGCGGACCTGATGCGCGATTACACCGACAACCAGCTCGAGGTTGACGCAGTGGCCGGCGCGCTCACCGGTCTGTATCCCGCGGGGATCGATCTGAAGGCCGCGTCGCTCAAGCTGCTCAAGAGCCAGGTCGCGGGATTTTACGATCCGCACGGCAAGGAAATGGTGCTGGTCAAGGGCGGCGCCGATCTTGGGCTCTGGAACAGCGCCGCGGAGTTCATGATCCAGCGCGACGTCGTCGGCGAGATGCTGCTCGCGCACGAACTGACCCACGCGCTGCAGGATCAGAACTTCGACCTCGAATCGAGTCTCGACAAGGTGAAGGACAACGACGATCGCAGCCTCGCGCTCAAGTCCGTGGCCGAGGGCGACGCGACTATTGCCGGTTTCGCCTACGCGGCCGGGCGCATGGACAACAGCACGGTCGATACCCTCGCCGACAATCTCAAGCAGCTCCCGCAGGCTCTGGAAGCCGAAGCACCCGGCACGCCCGAAGGCCTCAGCGTGCCGCTGCTGTTCCAATATTCCGACGGCGTCCGCTTCGTCGCCGAGGCTTATCGTCGCGGCGGATGGTCAGCGGTCGACGCGCTCTATCGCAGGCCGCCGGAGTCGAGCCACCAGATTTTGCATCCTGCGCTGTACTTCGACAGTAGCGCGCCGGTGCCACGAATCGAGCTCGCGGGCTACGAAGGAATTATGAGCGGCTGGAAAAAAGCCGACGACGACACTTACGGCGAGCTACTGTTGCGCGTGATCCTCGAGCGTAATCTCGGCAAACAATCCAGCGAGGTTGGACTCGCCTCACGATGGATCGCGGACCGCATGATCATCCTGCAGGAAAGTCGCGGCGTGAACGTCATCTGGATGCTCGCGTTCAGCGACGAGCAAACTGCCAGCCACTTCACCGTCGTCTACCAGACCCTCCTCGATCGCCTGCTCGGCGACTCGACTCCCCATCGCATCGACACGCGCGCGAACGCGGTGCTGGTCGTGATCGGAGAGGGCGCCGACTATTTCGACACGCTCGCACCGGCAATCTGGAACGCGAGCGCGATCGAATCCGGCGGCGTGACCGCGCGCATCGAGCCTTCCGCGACGTCAGCCAATCAATAGCAGCAGGCACCCTACCCTACGTCGCCGAGACTGAATCCAAGCGCGAGCATTTTTCTCACCGCGGCGCGCGCGCCTTCGGATTCTTTGGCCGCCAACGACGGATCGCGCGCGATCCATTCGTCAGCCAACCTGCGTGCACGTTCGATCGTGCGATGGTCGCGAATCAGGTGCACGAAGCGGAGCGGCAGCGCCCCGGTCTGGCGCGCGCCGAGCAAATCTCCGGGGCCTCGCAGCCGCAGGTCGGCCTCGGCGACCTTCGCGCCGGTGATGCATTCGCGCATGACGGCGAGACGTTGCAAAGCGACTTCGTCGGCGTCGCTCGAAGCCACGATGCAACATCGCGACGCTTTCTCGCCGCGTCCCACCCTGCCGCGAAGCTGATGCAACTGCGCGAGGCCGTAGCGTTCCGCCGCGACGATTACGATTGTCGTCGCCTCCGGTACGTCAATTCCCACTTCGACCACGGTAGTGCACACGAGCACGTCGATCGCACCGTCGCGAAAATCGCGCATCGCACGATCCTTTTCCGCCGCACCCATTCTGCCGTGCATCGTGCCGATTCTCGCACCGCGCAGCACGCCCTTCTTGAGCCGAGCCGCTGTGGCAGAGACCGATTTGGCTTCGTCTTCGTCGCCCTCGATGAACGGCACGATATAGTAAGCGCGCCCGCCTCCTTCGACCTCCGCGCGCAAGGCGTCGTGGACCTGATCGAGCGCATCTTCCGTGTAAATCTCGGTCGCGATCGGCGTGCGGCCTGCTGGCAGTTCGTCGAGAAATGAGACGTCGAGATTGGCAAACAGACTCATCGCGAGGCTTCGCGGAATCGGCGTCGCCGTCATCATCAGCAGGTTGGCTTTCGGTCCAATCGCTTTCATCTTCGCGCGATCGAAAACGCCGAATCGATGCTGCTCGTCGATCACGCCGAGCGCCAGCTCGCGCATTCGGACCCGCTCTTGAATCAACGCATGCGTGCCGAACACGGCGCCGACTTCCCCGCTCGCGAGCCCGCGCAAAACCTGTTTGCGTGCCGCTCCCGTGACACCTCCCGTGAGCAGCGCACTCTTCACGTTGAGCAGTGCGCACACGCGCGCGAATCCCCGGTAATGCTGCTCGGCGAGGAGTTCCGTCGGCGCCATCATCGCAGCCTGATGTCCGCATTCGATCGCGCGAAGCATCGCCCAGAACGCAACAATCGTCTTGCCGCTGCCGACGTCGCCCATCAGCATGCGGTTCATCTGGTTCGAACGCGCAAGGTCGGCGCCTATCTCCTCAATCGCGAGCGCTTGCGATCGCGTCAGCGCAAACGGCAGCTCTGCGAGCATTCGCGTACTCAGGCTCTGCGAGCCAGCGAGCGCGAATCCCACCCGGCGCGCACTGCGGACGCGCTCAATCGAGAGCGCGAGCTCGAATGCGAAGAGTTCATCGAAGGCGAGCGCATGGTGGCCGCGCGACTCTCCGTTAGCCAACGCCTCGAAGTCAGCATCGGGCGGCGGATCATGAAGGTAGCGCAGCGCCTCGCGCACCGAGGGTACCTCGTCGCGCAGTTCTTCCGGCAACGCCCCTCTGACCGAATCACCCGCTTCGACCAGCGTGCGTGTTATCAAACTCGCGAACAGGCGTTGCCCAACTATCATCGGCAGTCGGTAAACGGGGCGGATTCCTTTCGGTTCGCCGTCAGACAGCCGATGCAACTCCGGTTGCGCGATCTCGATTCCGCCGTCGGTGGCAGTAGTCACTCGCCCGCGAACCAGCACACGCTCGCCACCGGGAAGATAGCCGCGCATGTAAGCGGGGAGATTGAACCACACCAGACGAATCTGCCGCCCAGCGACATTAAGCCATCCCGACGCGAGCCGTCGCCACCGCGATCCACGCATCGGACGTTCGGAAATCTTGCCAAGGTCGCCTTCGACGACGACGATATTCCCGACGCGCAGATCTTCAAGCGACGTACGCTGGCGCCAATCCTGATAGCGTGTTGGCAGATGAAAAAGGAGGTCGCCGGCAGTAACGATCCCGCGCGCTTCCAGAGCCGCCGCGCGCTTGGGCCCAATACCCGCCATCGCGGCGACGGGACTGTCAGTCCGAAGCCCACGTTTTTCTGATCCCTCGCCCATTATTTCGCGGGCGAGGTTAGGTGCGAATTCCTGAGTCCTCAATGGGCCTCACGCGCGCCTCAAATTCCTTCCTGTTGGCCGGCCTGCTGTTTTCGATGGTAGTCCTGCAGCGCGTGTACCTCGAACGTTTCATTCTTGAGCGCAAAGATTCCCTCGACCGCCGCCTTCGCTCCCGCCATCGTCGTGAAATACGGCAGCCGCAGTTCCAGCGCGGTGCGCCGAATCGAAAACGAATCCTTGGTGCCGTTCGCGTCGGGAGTGTTGACGACCATCGCGACCCGCCCTTCTTTCATCGCATCGACTATATGCGGGCTGCCGTCGAGCACCTTGTTGATGCTTTCGCACTTGAGGCCCAGTTTTCGAATATGGTCCGCTGTGCCGCGCGTCGCGATCAGCTCGAATCCCATCCCAACCAACCCGTTCGCGATAGGATCGAGATACCGCTTGTCGTCGTCGCGGACGCTGATAAACACCAACCCGGAATCCGGCAGATTCGACGAAGCCGCCAGCTCCGCCTTGGCAAACGCCATCGCGAAGGTCTTGTCGATTCCCATCACCTCGCCGGTCGATTTCATCTCGGGGCCGAGGATCGTATCGACGCCCGGAAATCGTCCGAAAGGAAACACCGACTCCTTGACGGCAACATGCTTTGGTACGTGTTCGGTCGTGAATCCGATTTGGCGCAGTTTCTTCCCCGCCATCACGAGCGCCGCGTATTTCGCCAGCGGAACGCCAATAGCTTTGCTCACAAATGGAATGGTGCGCGACGCCCGTGGATTCACTTCCAGGATAAAAACTTCGCCGCCATAGATCGCGTATTGAATATTAATCAGCCCGATCACGCCGAGCTCGCGCGCGAGCATTTTCGTTTGCCTGATCAGTTCCTGCTGCAGTGCGGTGCTCAACGTCGTCGGCGGCAGCGCGCACGCACTGTCCCCCGAATGTATCCCGGCATGCTCGACGTGCTCCATAATTCCGCCGACCACTACGATCTCGCCGTCCGAGATCGCGTCTACGTCGACCTCAATCGCCCCTTGCAGGTAACGATCGATCAACAGCGGGTGGCGCTCGGAGGCTTGCAGAGCCTGCGTCACGTATCGGCGCAACTCTTCTTCATTTGGAATCACTTCCATCGCGCGTCCGCCCAGGACATACGACGGCCGAATAAGCACCGGGTATCCAACCTTCGAGGCGCCCGCGATCGCGTCGTCAAGACCGCGCGCGAGCACTCCCTCGGGCTGCCTGAGCTTGAGCTTCGTGACCATCGCATTGAATCGCTCGCGATCCTCGGCGCGATCTATCGCATCCGGCGTCGTACCCAGAATCGGGATGCCCGCGCGCGCAAGCGGCACCGCGAGCTTCAGGGGAGTCTGCCCGCCGAATTGCACGATCACGCCGACCGGCCGCTCGCGCTCCGCAATCGCCATCACGTCCTCGAACGTCAGCGGCTCGAAGTACAGGCGATCCGAAATGTCGTAGTCGGTCGACACAGTCTCGGGGTTGCAGTTCACCATGATCGTTTCGAAGCCGGCTTCCTTCAGAGCCATGCTCGCGTGCACGCAGCAATAGTCGAACTCGATCCCCTGTCCGATTCGGTTCGGGCCGCCGCCCAGGATGATCACTTTTTTACGCGCAGTCGGGGGCGCTTCGTCCTCCCCTTCGTAGGTCGAATAGAGGTAGGGCGTGAACGCCTCGAATTCGGCGCCACAGGTATCCACCGATTTGAAAACCGGCGTCACGCCGAAAGCGCGCCGTGCCGACGCCACCGCAGCTTCCTCGATTCCGCGCAGGTCCGCGATTCGCCGATCGGAAAATCCCATCGGCTTGAATTCGCGAAAATACTCCGCGCTCAAAGGCTCGGCTGCAACTCGTTTTTCTTCTTCGACGAGCTCGGCGACGGCGTCGACAAACCATCGATCGATTTGGCTGAGCTCTTGAACTTCGGCGCGCGTGAGGCCGAGTCTGAGCGCGTCCGCCAGATGGTACAGACGATGGCTGCTGGCAGTCGCGACCTGTTTACGGACTTGCGCAATCTCGTTTTCGCTCGCCGGCTCTGAGAGCCCGCTTTCCAGCCCGTGCGATCCGATTTCGAGCGAGCGCAGGGCCTTTTGCAGCGACTCCTTGAAAGTTCGCCCTATCGCCATCGCTTCGCCGACCGACTTCATCTGCGGTCCCAGCTCGTCGGCGGCGCCACGAAACTTCTCAAACGTGAACCGCGGAATCTTGGTCACCACGTAATCGATCGTCGGCTCGAAGCACGACGGCGTCATCTTGGTGATGTCGTTGGGAATTTCGTCGAGCCGGTAGCCGACCGCCAGGCGCGCAGCGATTTTCGCGATCGGAAATCCGGTTGCCTTCGACGCGAGCGCCGAGCTGCGCGACACCCGCGGGTTCATCTCGATCACAACCATCCGTCCCGTGCTCGGCTCGATCGCAAACTGGATGTTCGATCCTCCCGTGTCGACACCGATTTCGCGGATGATGCGAATCGCCGCGTCGCGCATGAGCTGGTATTCCTTGTCGGTCAGCGTCTGCGCCGGTGCAACCGTTATCGAATCGCCGGTGTGCACGCCCATCGGATCAAGATTCTCGATCGAGCAGATGATCACAACGTTGTCCGCCGTATCGCGCATCACCTCGAGCTCGAATTCCTTCCAGCCCTCGACCGACTGTTCGATCAGCACTTCGTGACTTGGCGATTGTTCGAGGCCGTACGCCACCTTGGCGCGATATTCGCCGAGTTCGCGCGCGATCGAACCGCCGGTTCCGCCCAGCGTTCGCGACGGCCGAATGATTAGCGGAATTCCCAGTTCGTCCAATACCCGCTCCGCGTCCGCCATCGATCTCGCTATCGCTGAACGCGGCACCTCCAGCCCGATTTTGAGCATCGCATTCTTGAACAGCTCGCGATCCTCGGCCTTCTTGATCGCCTCGAGCTTCGCGCCGATAAGTTCGCACTTGAATCGATCGAGAACGCCCGTCTCCGCCAGCTCGATCGCCAGGTTCAAGGCGGTCTGCCCGCCGACAGTCGGCAGCAGGGCGTCGGGCCGCTCGCGCTCGATAATCTTGGTCAGGACCTCGACCGTCATCGGTTCGATATATGTGCGGTCGGCCAGTTCCGGATCGGTCATTATCGTCGCTGGATTCGAATTGACCAGGATCAGCCGCAGCCCTTCCTCGCGCAGCGCCTTAACCGCCTGCGTGCCCGAGTAGTCGAACTCGCACGCCTGCCCGATAACGATTGGCCCGGAACCAATCAACAAAACTGATTTCAAATCTTTACGAAGCGGCAACTTGGTAATCCCAACGAAAAGAATTCGTCATTGTGCGGCGGCCTCGGCCGCGATGATCCGTTCGAGCGCTTCTGCGCCGTAACGCGGGAATGTTTCGACCAATTTTCTGAAGCGCGCAAACAGATAGCTCGAGTCGTGCGGCCCCGGCGACGCTTCGGGATGATACTGCACGGAAAAAAAAGGCACGCCGGTTCCCTGCAATCCCTCGACGGTGTTGTCATTGAGATTCAGGTGCGAAAGCTTCGCGCGTCCCTTCAACGATTCGTCGTTGATCGCGAAGCCGTGATTCTGCGACGTGATTTCGACTCGCCGCGTCCGCAGGTCCATCACCGGATGATTCGCGCCGTGATGCCCGAAGTCGAGCTTGTAGGTCTTGCCGCCGAGCGCCAGCCCGAGCAGCTGATGCCCGAGGCAGATGCCGAACACCGGCTTTTTACCCAAAACGCCCGCGATGGCTCTGTAAGCGTAGGGCAGCGCGGCAGGATCGCCCGGACCGTTCGAAAGAAAAACTCCGTCGGGATTGTGCGCGAGAATTTGCTCGGCAGTCGATGCGGCCGGAATCACCTTGACGCGAAACCCTGTCGCAACCAGCCGACGCAGAATGTTCAGCTTGATGCCGTAGTCGAGCGCGACGATCGAGGGCGCATCGCGCGTCGCTTCTTGGCGGACGTGGCCGCTGCCGAGCTTCCAGTCGCCGAAGTCCCAATCGTACGGCTCGGTGGAGGTGACCTCTTTCACCAGATCGCGGCCGATCAATCCAGGCGACGCTTTGGCCTTCCGCACAAGCGAGTCGGCATCCAAATCGACGCTCGAAATAACAGCCTCCTGGGCGCCGCGCGTGCGAAGATGGCGGACCAGCGCGCGCGTGTCGATACCCTCGATACCAACGACGCCTGCTGCTTCCAGGTATTTTCCAAGCGGCATCTCCGAACGCCAGTTCGACGGCCGCTCCCAATATTCCTTGACGATAAAACCCTCGACGTAGACGCGCCGCGACTCCGCGTCCTCAGCATTGATTCCGACATTGCCGATCTCCGGATAGGTCATGCAGACCAGCTGGCCCTTGTACGACGGGTCGGTCAGGACTTCCTGGTAACCGGTCATCGCAGTGTTGAAGACCACTTCACCAACAGTCTCACCGATTGCACCGAATGCGCGGCCGCGAAAAACTCGGCCGTCGGCCAACGCCAATATCGCTTCGCGCCCTTTGCTCATTGCTCTGCTACGCTTTCCTCCCGTCGTAAACAATTTCGCCCGCAACGATAGTCAGGACCGCCCTGCCCTTCAGCCGCGTATTTGCGAACGGAGTGTTACGGCTCTTTGACCGGAATTTTTCCGGCGCGACAGTCCACTCGAGATTGGGATCGATCACGGTGATGTCCGCCACCGCACCCTCGGCCAGCGTCCCGGCCTCCAGCCGCAACAACGCCGCCGGATTCAGCGACATCATCTCAACCATCCTGGCCGGTTGTAGCAACGATCGGTGCACCAATCCGAGCGCCAGTCCGAGCGACGTCTCAAGCCCCACGACTCCGTTTGCCGCGTGCGCGAAAATCTCCGCGGTGTCATGCTCCAGATGCGTCGCCGGACGACCCGGACCGAACAGAGCGCCGAGTTGATCCATGTTCTTCGACTTCGGATCGTGCGGCGCGTGATCAGTTGCAACCATGTCGATCGTACCGTCGCGAATTGCCGCGTGCAGCGCCTCGACATCGTCGCGATTGCGCAGCGGAGGGTTCATCTTCGCATTCGGCCCCCAGGTCAGCGCGGCGTTTTCATCGATCGTAAAATGATGCGGCGTGACTTCGCATGTGACTTGCGCGCCATGCCGCCGCGCGGCGCGGATGAGTGCGAGCGACTCGGCCGTGGATACATGTGCGACGTGAACCGCTGCGCCGGAGCCAATCGCCAGCGCAAGATCGCGGCGCACGCGTTGCGATTCCGCGGAATCGGGATAGCCGCTGACGCCCAGGCACTTGGATACCGCGCCAGCATTCAGAGCGCCCTCGCAGGACAACGCGCGATCCTCTTCGTGCAACGAGACGGCGTATCCAAGCCGCTTGGTTTCGTCCAAAGCGCGCGAAAGAACCATCGCGTCGTCGATTGGAATTCCGTCGTCGGAAAACAATCGCGCACCCGCTTCGAGCATCGCCTCAAAATTGACCGGCTCGATCCCGCGCAGCCCCTGCGTAACCGCCGATACCGGCACCAGCCTTGCCGAGTGCGCCTCGCGCGCGCGCTCAAGCATGTAACGCGTCGTGGCCGGACTGTCGTTGACTGGCGACGTGTTCGCCATCGCCGCGACGGTAGTGAAACCGCCCGCGGCCGCTGCGCGCAAGCCCGTCAGGATCGTTTCCTTTTCAGGGAACCCCGGATCGCGCAGATGTACGTGAGGATCGATCAGGCCGGGTACGACCCAGCATCCAGTGACGTCGATTATATTCGCGTCTGCCACATTCAATCGCGCACCAACCCGCTCGACCGCCGAGATTTCGCCGTCGCGCACGAGCACGTCGTACTCACCGTCGAGTGCGCTTGCGGGATCGATTACCCGTCCGCCTTTGAGCATGATCGCTTTCAAGGCGCCGCCTCAGACTCTTTCAGCGGTTCGACGATTGAGTAGATCATCACGCGGTCGTGCGATTTGGCTTTCGGATCGGCGCCGGCTGCGGCAAGACGCACCTGCACGCGCTCAGTGCGCGAGGTCGGGATGTTTTTACCGACGTAATTTGGGCGAATCGGGACCGCGCGATGCCCGCGATCGATCAGTACCGCCAGCTTGACCGCGGCCGGACGCCCGCGCTGCCAAATCGTCGCCATTGCGCGTTGCACCGTCCAGCCGCTGTTAATCACGTCGTCGACCAGAATTATGGTGCGGTCTTCGACGTTGAAGATCTCGGTGCCGTCGATCGGACGTAACGCATCAGCCGGTTTGTACACATCGAGCGCCGCACTCGGTGGAAACACGCGGGTCTTCGATCCGATCAGATCGCGCAGCCGAAGCGCGAGCATCGCCCCGCGACTGACGACGCCAACAATCGACACGACCGACATATCCGCGACGTCGGCGATCACCTGGTCGGCGAGGGATTCGATCGCGCTAACGACTTCGCCTTCGTTCATAATCTCGCGCTGGGGGCCGCGCTTGTAAGGCTCGTAGCCGCCCTCCTCGGCCTGCTTCACGCTGTCGAAAACGGCCAGCGAACCCTCTTCGATCCACTGGCGAACGTAGCCCTGCAGATTTTCGTCGAAGCGATAGTAGCGATGCGACCGCGCGTGGCCGACGTATTCAATTTTCAGATCGCGTTCACAGAAATCGCACTTGAGCGCGAGCACGGTGGTATCTGCACTGCGGCCAAGTGTGAATCGCGGAGGCAGGTACGCGCCCTCGAAGCGCGTGATGCAATTCAGATTGGCGCATCGCGGCGGTAGCTCGGCCTTGAAGCGAATCGGCTCGACGGCTGGCGACGGGCTCGCAGAGGCGCGGCTGGCTTTCTCCATCAGCCACGCGATCAAGGCCATTCGAACCGGCACGCCCGCTGCGGCCTGCTCGAAATAGACGGCCCGGGGATCGGCGTCGAGCTCGTAGGCCAACTCGCTGGTGCGCGGCAGCGGATGCATCACGACGGCTTCCTGCGTCCGGCTGGTGCGAAGCGCGCGCGCGTCGAAACGCACGTACTCGCCCGCGCCGGCTTCCTTCCCCGACATCCGCTCCTTCTGCAGGCGGGTGACATAGAATGCGTCGAGGGCCGCGGGCGGCTCCGACACCGGCAGCGTTTCGTCGCCGGTGAAGAGCGCCATCTGATGCGGCGCGCTGGGCGTCAGGTAGAGCGCGTCGAGGCCGCCCGCCAACGACTTCAGTTCATCCATCGTGACGGTCGAGAAGCTGTAGTTGCGTTCGGCCGCAAGCCGCTCCAGCACGTAATCGGGAACATTCATTCCGCTGGTCGGCACGGCGACGATGTTCGCGCCGAAGCGCGCCAGCGCGTAGATCAGCGAATGCACGGTGCGTCCGAATTTCAAATCGCCGCACAGCGCGACGGTGAGTCCCTTAAGATGGCCCTTCTTCTTGCGCAGGATGTAGAGATCGCACAGCGTCTGCGTTGGATGCTCGCGGCTGCCGTCGCCGGCGTTCAGCACCGGGCATGGCGCGTACTCGGCGGCCACGCGCGCGGCGCCGTCATGGGGATGGCGAAGCACGATCAGATCCGCATAGCCGGCGACGACGCGCACCGTGTCGGCGAGGCTCTCGCCCTTGGCCGCCGAGCTCGCCTGCATATCGGCAGAGCTAATCACCGCGCCGCCGAGGCGATGCATCGACGACTCGAAGCTGAGACGCGTGCGCGTCGAGGGTTCGTAAAACAGCGTCGCCATGATGAGCCCGGCGGCGGTCGTAATCTGTTCGCCGCGTTCGAGCTGGGCGGCAAACTGATCAGCGAGCGCAAACACGCGTTCGATATCCGAGGTGTCGAGGTCCTCGATCGAGACAACGTCAAATTTTGCCAGCCGTGACATTTTGGTGTTGGTCGCGAGCTCAGCGCGTGCGTTAGACCTCATTTCCCGTTGGCGTTGCCAATCACGACCGCATCGGCGCCGTCGATTTCAGTGAGGCGTACGTAGACCCGTTGACCGCGCGGCGCCTGGATGTTTTTGCCCACGTAGTCGGCGCGAATCGGCAGCTCGCGGTCGCCGCGATCGACTAACACCGCCAGTTGAACCGATTCGGCGCGGCCCAGATCAGAGATGGCGTCGAGCGCCGCGCGCACAGTTCGCCCCGTGTAGAGCACGTCGTCGACCAGCACGACGCGCTTGGCGTCGAGCGAGAATGGGATGTCGCGGCCGAGCAGCCGCGGATCGCCGGTCGCGCCCTTGCCGTCGTCGCGGTAGGACGAGATGTCGAGCGTGCCGACGGGAATCTCGCGTTTGCCGTTGGCCCGCAGTTCGAGCGCGATTCGTTCGGCGATGGTCGCGCCGCGGCGAACGATTCCCACCAGCACGACGTTGTCCGCCCCGCCGTTGCGCTCGGCGATTTCCATCGCGATCCGCTTGAGCGAGCGCCCGACCTGTGCGGCGTCGAGTGCGACGTTGGACGCGGCGCTCATCGCGCAGACCCAAAAAAATCCCGGCTGCAAAAACAGCCGGGTCCGTCGATGTACACTTTCATTGTCGCACCTTTTCGCTATCTCAGTAGCGGGTTAAAGGTAGTTAGAATTTAATCTCGCATCGGATCCGCGTCAACCCCGAACCCGGCCGATCAGAAAATATCGATCGTCGGAAACTTCGGGGCTCCCCTCACACAATCCCAAAGATAAATCGCGAGACCGAGATCTCCGGTCCACAGCGAGTACTTACGTTGTCCATACTCTTCGAGCGCGCGATCGGATTGGCCGACGGCATGCATCGCAAATTTGCGAGCGCGTTCCAACCAGCGGTCGTCCCCCGTGCGCGCGTACAACTTCAGGAAGGCATAGCCGCTGCCCGCAGCGCCGTGACACAAGCTGGGCATTTTGATCGGCGGACCGGCGGCCCACACCAGCTCGCCAGCCTGCAGCAGTAAATCGTCGATAGGCCAGCGCGCGTCGTGCGGAAATTCCGCCAGGCAGTTGATGATTCCCGGCGCACCGTTGCAGTGTTGTACGACCATCGTCAGCGGTGTGGGCCTGTCTGTCGGTCCCGCATTGTTCGGCCAGTTCGCATAAGGCCCTTCGATTAATGCGGTTGCGCGGACAGTCTCGTGCATTCGACGCAGCATCTCGTCTGCGAGGCTAGGCTCGAGCAAATGGCGTCCACGAAGCATCACATACGCATTGGCGGCGAATCCGTGAATCGCCCCGATGCGCATTTCTGTAACTCCGTAAAGACTGGACGTCCAAAGATGGCATCCCGCCTCGGCCGCGTAACGCCATTGCTGCCAGAGCGCTTCGAAACCCCGGAGAAATAATTCTTTCCAGCGCGCATCGTCCGTGCGCTCATACATGAAGAGAGCGGAAAGCATTGCGCCCGCGCCGCCCCATGCAATTCCCCG
>Ga0209038_10000164_pt1 | contig 21464 bp, 17 predicted proteins | sample BogFormECP03_OM3_FD_188237 | JGI IMG/M metagenome (GOLD analysis project Ga0209038, IMG submission 188237) | Bog forest soil microbial communities from Calvert Island, British Columbia, Canada - ECP03_OM3 (SPAdes) (version 2) | ecosystem: Environmental > Aquatic > Freshwater > Wetlands > Bog ...
CGCTGCGTCAATTCTTTAAGCCGGTCGGCGATGCGCTGGATTTCGCTGTTAAGCCAGGCGCGGTCCTTCTTGTTGTCGTCGTAAGGGTCCGTGGTGAGAACGTCGAGATATTCGAAAAGATCGATCCGCATCAATTCGAGCACTTCAAATTTCACGTTGCGGGACAAGGGACGTGTTAGGGCATGCTCCCAACGGCTCTTTTCTCGGCTCGGGTAGGGCTTTTTCATGCCGAAATTATCGGACACAGTTTCGGGACAGGCAAGCCCGCGTTTTCAGCGGGTTCGTGTTTCGTCGCGAAACTTACCGTGGAAGCTGAAGCTCGAGACGAAGTTCGCCCGTAAAATCGGCGACCATGATCATTTCGTCACCCCTTGGTGGTGCAGCCCGGCGCTGCTAAGCTGAGTGATTGGACATCGCTTCGTGGCAAAAGCCCACTCTTCAGCATAAAACAGGAGACCCTCGTGCACTGGCGTTCGAAACTGCTGCGTCCCTCCACCCTTGCGTCGGACGGCTTCCGGTCACTGGTCACTCCCGTCTATCGCGGCTCGACCGTCGCCTTCGACACAGCGGCGGACATCATCGACGACTGGCGGCAGGGGACTCACGGCTATACCTATGGTCTCTATGGCAGTCCGACGGTGCTCGAGTTGGGCGCGCGGATCGCGGAGCTCGAAGGTGCGCATCACTGCTTCGTCGTGCCTGGCGGCCAAGCGGCAATCGCAGTCGTCTATCTTGCTTTTTGCAAGGCCGGCAGCCACGGGCTCGTGCCCTACAGTGCCTATGGAGCGAGCACGGAGATGGCCGCTGGGCTGCTCAAGGGATTGGGCATCGAGATCGAGACATATGATCCGGCGATTGGCGCGGGGATCGCGGCGCTGATCCGGCCGAATACGGCGCTGATTTGGACCGAAAGCCCAGGGTCGGTGACAATGGAGGTGCAGGACGTGCCGGCCATCGTTACCGCTGCCAGAGCGTGCAGCGTGCCGGTGGCGCTGGACAACACCTATGCAGCCGGTGTGCTATTCGACGCATTCCACCACGGCGTCGATGTGAGCGTGCAGGCGCTGACGAAATATGTCGGCGGTCATAGTGACCTGCTGCTCGGTTCCGTATCGGTGTCAAGCCCGGAACTCTACGAGAAGGTTGGTTCGGTCTGGGGCCAGCTCGGCATGGCGGTCTCGCCTGACGATGCCAGCCTCGCGCTGCGTGGATTGCAGACGTTGGGCATACGACTCGAGCGATTGGAATCGAGCGCGCTCAAGATCGCGAAGTGGCTGAAGAGCAGACCCGAGATCGAGACGGTACTGCACCCGGCGCTGCCTGACTGCCCTGGGCATGATCTCTGGAAGCGCGATTTCACCGGGTCGGCCAGCGTCTTTTCGTTCGTGTTCGGCCCTGAGGTTGCGGCAGCGGAGGTGCCGGCCTTCGTTGATAGGCTCAATCTCTTTCGAAAAGGCTTTAGCTGGGGAGGCACCGCTTCGCTGGCGATGATCTATCCCAACCTGCGGCGGCCGAACCGGGATTTCGAAGGACGCCTCGTTCGCCTCAACATTGGCTTGGAGGAGCCGGACGACCTGATCGCCGACTTATCGAGAGCGCTGAACGGGCTCGGGACCGGCTAAAGACGATTGACGAACACCCAAGAGGACGAGGCGATTAGGGCGTTGCCCCCTCCCCTCACCTGCTCGCGGGTTTCGGCATCTGCACAACGTTCGGTTTCGGCTTCATATCAAACGCGGCCTTCAAGACAGCGGTCAGCCGTTCCTGCCGTTCCGGTATCCAGGCGGCATAATGCTTTCTTACAATCTGCTCGGTATTGCCAAGCAATTCCGCCACGTCCCGCACAGTAACACCGGGGCGCTCCAGCAAAATTCTTGCGAAGGTGTGGCGGAAACGGTGCGGCGTCGGTTTGTCCTTCCATGGGCCACATAGTTCCCAGAGTTTATTCAGCTTGCGCCGCCACAGATCGGTGATGACATTCATATCCTTCGTGCTGTGTTCGCCAAAAATAGTCGGGCCTGTTTCAAAGGCGCGGGTTCGGATGCGTTGCTGCAACCATTCGGGAACCCATGTGTAGACGTGCGTGTGCGCCTTCGTGGTTCTGAGCTGGATGGTGCCATCTGGCCGCATCCGGTCAATGTGAAACGTGCTCACGTCTGAAATCCGCAAGCCGGTATAGACCGACACCGAAATGAAATCCGCTATATCTTGCCCGGTCCACCTTGTGCGGAATTGAGCATACGGCCCCTGCTCTTTGCGCTTCCTGGTTGCTTTGGAAAACTGGATCTCGCGTTTCCCGTATTTTGTATCGCACGCGGCGTACATGCGTTTGAGTTCTTCATCGGAGAACGGCAGTTTCTGTTCGCTGCGTGGGTCGTTATGCTGTCCGCGCTGGTTCTTCACCAGGCGGGCCGGGTTGCGCGTCGTCCATTCATTCGCGTGGCAGAATTCAAAGAACGTTTTAACGACACTCATGTTTTTGGCGGCGGTGCTTGGCAATACGCCCCATGTCGAACGAAACTCCCGCACATCAATCGGCGTCCATTGGTCGATAGCGGCGTAACCCCTGGCCTCCGAGAAGGCCCGTAATTGCTTCAATACGAATTTATAGTTTCGTTGGGTGTTGGGAGCGGTGTGCTCCTCAAACTCGGCTGTAAACGCGGCGATCGCACGAATTACGCTAATCCGTTGGGGTTCGGGGTTTGTATCAGGCAGGGCTAACGGCTTTTCGATCTTGTCCTGGCCGTCCCAAGAACCGGACTGCTGCAACAAAGCGACAACGGACTTGGCCTCGTCCCAATCGCCGGTGCCGGTCTGCCTGCGGTTGAACTTCCCGCCAAGCGTGCCGGATACGTGGATCGCACACGCGCATTTTTTCCAGCCGCGCCGTCCTTCTTCAAATTGTCCGGTGCGGGTATCTTCGGGGTGGGAGCCTTCACATTCCTTGCGGTGGCGTCGATAGAGGTTGAGGGCCATGCAACATTGGATGCACGTTGCACGCCATTGCACGCTGAAAGAATGTTGTCTTCGTAAACTACTGAAAAGAAACTGGCGGAGAGGGTGGGATTCGAACCCACGGTAGGGGTTAACCTACACACGCTTTCCAAGCGTGCGCCTTAAACCGCTCGGCCACCTCTCCGGCGACGGAATCAACCTTTACAATTTAGCAGAAACTCTTCCTTCACGCACACCGACAGGCAGGATAGGCGTTAATGGTGGGTCGCAGCCAGCGCTAAGAGCGCGCAATCCGCTCCTGCATTCCTGGGGGCGAAACGGACGCAGAAAGAGAAGTCGGGCATCGATTTTGGGAGTGTCCTTCCCTGCCCCGCTCCACGTTGTGCGGTGCCTCTGATACAATTATTTGCGCGGCTCCGGGATCGTCTAATCGGTAGGACATCAGCCTTTGAAGCTGAGTATCGTGGTTCGAGTCCACGTCCCGGAACCAAATTTTTTCTTCGTCCCGGCAACTTCGCCCATCCACTACATTTCCGTCAACAACTTGGCTTCAACAATGCGGCGGAGCAGTCCGCCTTAGAAGTCAAACCCCGCCGCGCTCGATGTGGCTGGGCTGCTGATTATCGTTCGAATGAAAGTGGCTTCCTCTTGCGAGTACGGTTGGCCGTCTTTGCGAAAGATTTCGTGGAACCATACTGCTGGCTCGCGATCCGTGTACGGATTCTTCCACGAATCCCACGGCAGATAGGTTTGCGTTTTGCCGGCTACGAGCCCCCAGTTGATCGCGGCCACGTGATATTTTTTCGCGATGGGCAACGTTCCTTGAAATGTGCTCCCATTTCCTCGCGCCATATATTCGGTACAAATAATGGCCCGCCGATACTGTTGTAGCGAAACAACGCGCTGCTCGAAAATTTCCGGTTTGTCGTAGCTATGAAAGGAGATGACATCGGAAAGCGCCAGCTGAATCCTCGCCATCGGGCCGAGCTTTTCTGGTGACGACCAATCCCCTGTCCAGACCCCGCTTGTCAGCGGCTGCGTCGCGCCCGCCTCGCGCGCCCATTCGAAAGCCCTCGGAAGCAGCTCCATAACAAGCTCTGCTTTATTTACCGGCTCCAGGCTCGCGTAGCTCCCATCATTGGTGTTCTCCGGTTCGTTCCAGATGTCCCAACCGAGAATTCTTTTGTCGTTGGCAAACGCTCTCACAACGCCTTGGACATATGCCTTGAGGCGCGGGTATTGCGCGGGATCGCTCAGCGCCGCAGCCCCGGGACTCTGCACCCAGCCTGAATTGTGCACGCCGGGTCTAGGCGCGTGCTGCTTGCCCAGTTTGGGATTCGGATCCCAGCAGGAATCGAACAGTACGAACAGCGGCCTGATTTTGTGTTTCTGCGCGATCGTCAGAAAAATGTCGACGCGCTTCTTGAATCCCTCGGGATCTTGCTGCCAGAGCAAATCGTGCAGGAAAACGCGCATGGTGTTCAATCCCAGCGATTCCGCCCACCCGAGTTCTTTGTCTATGCGCGCGGGATCGAAACTCGCCGCCTGCCACATTTCCAATTCGTTGATCGCGCTGGAGGGAATGTAATTGCTTCCAACGAGCCAGGGCTGCTGCGCGTACCAGTCCTTGGCCTGCTGTTCCGTCCATCGTGATGTATGCGCGCGCGAACTCAGGGCGACGGACAGCATAAAGCACAGCCCGATAAGCAGGCGTTTCATGAAGACGATTCTCCCTGTTTGGCTCTTGGGCCCTGGACCTAAAGCTGATTGTGACAAACTGATTATCACATCTAGCCAAATTAGGACAGCGCTGCTCAGAATGCGTCGGCCTTTTGCAATTGAGATTTCATGCCAGCCCAACTTTGTCTGGTCGATTCTTCCGGCGTGCCTGCGCCCCGCCAATGCGTTTCCAGGCTCACGGCAAGCTGGTAGCCGTCATGTTTGAGTGCGGCAAATTGTCCCGTCCAATCGATGATGCCGCGTCCCATGGCCGCCCATTCGTATTCGTTGCCTTCGGACTTTTTCACGACGTCCTTGCAATGGCAGTGCCCGAGGCGGTTTTTCGGCAGCAACGCGTAGCCGTCGGGATAAGCAATCTCGCCGCGCGATGCAGCGTTGCCGGGATCCCAATTCAGCAGGAGAAAAGGAGTCTCTACTGCGGCAAGAACTTTGACGACTTCCGCCGCGGTGGCGCTGTTGCACGCTGGTTCATTTTCAAGGAGCAACGTGACGCCCTTCTTCCCTGCTGCGCCGGCGGCGGCCAGCAACCTCTCGTTCAACGCTGCGCGATATGGCGTCTGATCGTCAAGCCGCCAGAAATCGAAGCAGCGCACGCGATCCGTTTGGAAAGCTTTCGCGAGCTCGATACTGCGTTCGAGGACTTCGTCCTGCTGCTCGTACGTGAAGTCGGCGTGGAATTGATCCGCCTTGGGGCTGAATTTTGATTTGGGCGCACCGGGCCAGTCCACTTTGAAGAGCGGGCTGGCAACGTCCGTCACGCGAAGCTTGTATTTTTCGAGGATGCGGCGCGCTTCCTCGACTTCCTTGGAGTCGAGACGCAGCAGGTTTTTATTCCACATGCCCCGCAGCTCGATCCATCCGAGGCCAAACTCGTTGGCGATGACTTCGCAGGCACGGCCGAAATCCTGCCCAAGTTCGTCGTTGATGACCGCGATGCGGAATGGCGAGCTCATACCGTCAGCCCGAGTTTTTCTTCAACATATTTCTTGTTGATGATCGCCGATTCCTTCGGCGTTCGCGTCTTGTCCGGCACCGCGTCCAGTTCCACGATTGCCCATCCGCGGAAACTTATTTTGCGCAGCGCATCAAGCACCGCCGGAAGATTGACCGAGCCTCGACCGAGTTCCACGAAGCGATAAGACTCTTTCGCGCCTGCCGCGCCGGGGAGCTTCTCTACGTCCTTGAGGTGCAGGAAAAGCAGCCGGTCGCTGTATTTTGCAATGGCATTGGCCGGATCGCCGCCACCTTGAAAATAGTGGGCAACATCCAGTTCCAGTTTCAAATAGCGTGGATCGGCCGCCGCCATGATTTGCTCGACGCCTTCCGGAGTTTCTCCCATGGCGCCCATGTGGTTGTGGTAGCCAAGCTGCACGCCGAGATCGACGCTACGCTTTCCCAGTTCCGTCAACAAGTAACCGAGCCGTTTGTAGTCGGCGGCGGTGATGTCTCGGCCCTTCGGACGGTCGTCGATGATTTGAAGATAAAGCCCTCCGGCGTCGCGCAGAAATTTTGCGTTGCCGGCGTGTTTGGCAAGTTGCTCGGCCTCGATGGCCGGATCGAGGCTGATGTTTCCGCTGGAAAGGGCGACCATCTTGAGTTGATGCTTGTCCAGCACTTCGCGCAAAGCCGCGCCGCTGCCAAACTCCTCAACGCTGTTCGATCGTACCTGAATTCCTTGAAATCCCACGGACGAGATGTCTTCAATTGCCTGGCGGTCATTTCCTCCCCAGGTGATAGCCGCGTAACCCAAATGAAGCTCGAACGCCGCGGGCGACAATGGCGTATCGAAGTAAGACAAATCCATTGGCGGATAGAGCCGCTCGCGAGCCGCCAGCAGAGCTTCCGGCATAACCGCGGCGGCCGCCAAAACACCCATGCCCGCTAGAAATTCACGGCGAGGCTTTTGCTGTTTCATCGACGCATCTCCTCAGTGTTCCTACGCGGACAAGATACCCCAAGCCGCCCCTTCTGGACAGCATTCCTGACGGAAATTCTCACCGGATTCGGCGTGACGCTGCGCTTCGGCATTAGGCCGCGGTTTACAGATAGGGGAACGGCACGCCGTGCCCGCCTTCATTCTTTTAGGCAAAGTGGCGGTTGGACACCGCGGAAGGGATCAGCATTGCCAGCCCGTTCCTCCACCCTTATCATTTCATCGAGACAGGGTTGCGCGTAAGTCCCCGCGCTCGTCCTATCTCTCGTTGCGGGAGCATTTCGAGGTCTTGATGTCCCTGGAAACGCCGCCAAATCCGAAGCACATCAACCCCTGGATCATCGCCATTTCCGTGATGCTCAGCACCTTCATGGAGGTGCTGGACACCACCGTCGTAAACGTCTCTCTGCCGCATATCGCCGGAAGCCTTTCGGTCACAGTGGAAGAAGCCACCTGGACGCTGACCTCCTACCTCGTCGCCAACGCCATTATTTTGCCGCTCACCGGATGGCTCTCCAATTATTTCGGCCGCAAGCGCATGCTGATGTTTTCCGTGATCGGCTTCACGATTGCATCGTTCTTTTGCGGTCTTGCACCCAGCCTTCCCTTCCTGGTTGCCTGCCGCATTATTCAGGGCGCTTGTGGCGGCGGCTTGCAACCAATTTCCCAAGCCATCCTGCTCGAATCTTTCCCGCCAGAAGACCGCGGTAAGGCCATGGGCTTCTGGGGACTCGGCATCGTCGTCGCTCCGATGCTCGGACCTGTTCTTGGCGGCTGGCTCACGGACAGCCATTCCTGGCGCTGGGTCTTCTACATCAACGTGCCCATCGGAATTATTTCCATCGTCATGACCTCGCTTTTTATTTTCGATCCGTCTTACATCCGCCGCGCTTCGCAAAAAATCGACTACTGGGGCATCGGCATGCTCGCTGTCGGCATTGCCACGCTGCAAATCGTCCTCGACAAAGGGCAGGAAAAAGACTGGTTCGGCACCGGTTGGATCACCGCCCTCGCCGTGATTTCCGTCGTCATCTTTTTCGTGTTTCTTGCTTACGAGCTTCACATCAAGGAACCCGTCATCAACCTTCGTGTCTTCACCAATCGCACTTATTCGACGGGCGTCTTTCTTATGTCGCTGCTCGGCGTCGGCCTCTACGGCACCACCGTGCTCATCCCGCTTATTCTGCAAACGCTCCTAGGTTATCCGGCCATTAAGGCCGGCTTGGCGATGGCCCCGCGCGGGCTCGGCTCGTTCATCGGCATGCCGGTCGTCGGCCTAATCATGATGAAGTTCGATCCGCGCAAGATGCTAACGCTGGGAATGATTGTCTGCGGTTTCACGCTATTTCAGCTCTCCCGTCTGAGCCTGAGCGTCGGTTACTGGGATTTTTTCTGGCCGCAATTCCTCATGGGCCTGTCGCTGGGATTGGTCTTCGTGCCTCTCACCACCATCAGCATGTCTCCCATTCGCAAAGAGAACATGGGCAACGCCACCAGCCTCTTCAACCTCGTCCGCAACCTCGGCGGCAGCATCGGCATCTCCGCCGTCAGCACCATGCAGACTCGTTTTCAGCAGCGCAACATCAACCAGCTCGGCTCGCACGTTACGCCATACGACCTCAGCGCACGCAACATGATGCATTCGCTTCACGCCATGTTCATGTCGGGGGGATCGGACACTGTCACAGCAAACCACCAGGCTCGAGCCGCGATGTTCGGCATGGTCGAGCAGCAAGCCAGCATGCTTGCCTACAACAGCATTTTCTTCATTCTCGCGGGACTATTTGTCCTGATGATTCCGTTCATTCTTCTGATGCGCAGGCCGCAAGCAAAGGGCGGCCCGATGTCGATGCACTAACTCTTGACAACTACCACTGCCTGCGCGAACCGAAAAAGCCTTTTAGAATCAACACTTATGAGTCCATCCAGGTAAGTGTTGCGTTGCCAAGAACTTAGGCTACGCGGGGACCCCTTCATTTTTGTAAGTGTTGCATCTAAAAGAGTTAGCGGACCTACAAGCCCCGGAAATACGAGCAAGTGTAGGGGCACGACATGTCGTGCCCGTCTGCGGCGCAGAAGAATTCCCGAGCCCTTGTGGATCGCGCAGACACACTCGTAGGTAGCCTTCGAGTGCAACAGTTCAAGTCAATTTGTAATGAAATTACACGCCGGCAAATTCAGCGGGCCTGCTGTTTCCGTCTACGCCTCTGGATCGTAAGGGATAGGCCCGGTCAACGGTTCCATAATCTCTTCTGTCACAACCCCTGATTCCTTCTCCGCGGTCTTGTCCAGCTTCCGCTGCACGCGCTTCTCTTCCTTCATCTTCCGCTTTTCCATGCGCTTCATTTCTTTTTGCCGTTTCTGAAAAGTCGTTGTCATAGCGTCTCCTCGCAAACGCTGCCCGGCGCGGCAAAACTATAAAACCGTCGCCGTCCTGCTATAAGTTGTGGCTAATCCAATTACCAGCGCGGTTCGCGCGGCTGCCTCGCCGATTCGCGGTAATCCTCGTTCGAAAAACGATCCCGCCCGCCGCCGCCACCCTTACCTCGACCGCCCCCTCCGCCGCCGTGCCCACCGCTCGGCCCGCCAAAATTTCGTGGTCCACGGGGCGGCCCGCCTTCGCCCTTCGGCCGCGCTTCGTTGACCTTCAAATTGCGCCCGCCCAGTTCCTTCCCGTCGAGTCCGGCCATCGCCTTCGCCGCTTCCTCGTCGTTGGGCATTTCCACAAACGCAAATCCGCGCGCCCGCCCGGTTTCCCGGTCCATGGCCATGTGCACGCGCGTGACTTGCCCGAACGGCGTGAACAAATCGCGCAATTCGCCTTCCGTCGTCTGAAAATTCATGTTCCCGACAAACAAACTCTTCATCGCCATTCTCCCTGAACTCTTCGAAGCACCATGAGTGCAGGATCTCGGCCAGCTTTCGCCCGCCGGAAACTACGATACATTGGCCTGAAATTGGCTGAATTCAGTGGAGGGAAGGCCTAAAAGCGCGCCCTTCAGGGAGTTCAGGCAATCCTACTTCGGGAGTCTACAGGGAGACAATATCACACTTAGCGGCCAAATCCTCCACGCTGATTTGGGCCCAGCGGGGCTCTCGCGTGCGCTTGAGAACTTCGGAACCGTCAGGCCTTCGAAATCTCGCCGACCGCGCGCCAGGCCTGGTCTATCGCTACATCCGTATATGCGCTTGCCCCTGCGTCCGAATTCGCAATCGCGATTCGGCCAAACGGCGCCCGTCCAATCACCCACGGCTTCTCTTCCTCTTTCCAATCCGGATCGAATAGCGAGTTCGGCGCGTACGCATAGCCATGCGCCCAGCGATTCACAGTAATCCCTTCGATGTCCCGCGCCGGATCAAACCCCGCTCCACCCAGCATTCTTTCTAGCTGATCCCGCACGTTATGCTCAAATGTCGAAAACGGCGTCCCCATCAATTCCGCCCGCCCCGCGCGAAACTGATCCCGCATCGGCAACCCAGGCTTGCACGGCGTGCGCAACATAAACAAAACCATCGGCTCCTCCGGCTTGCTCGGAAAAGCGTAAGTCCCGATGCTAACCGGAAAATCCAACGCCGTATACGTGTGATATCCCCCCGGCGCAACGATGTGACGCACGCCTAGCTTCGCAAACGAAGTCCAATTCCGCAGCGCCACATGCGTATACACCAGCGGCGTCTTCACCAGATAAGCCAGCGCTTCTTTCTGCTTCGCTGGCAAATCCGGACAAATATAGGGAATCATCCCGTTGTAACAAGCCAGAACGCAGTTCTTCGCCGCGACCGATTGCAGCTTCTTCCCTCGCATGTACGCGACTTCGACAACTTTCCCCGCACCGCTCGCGTCGCTCGCACCACTCTGCTGCACGTGCACCACGGTCGAGTTCAGCCGAATGCGCACCTCCGCCCCATCTACATCCAGCTTGCTGTAATCCGCTCGCGCCGTAACCACATCCTCCATCGAGTGCCCCGGCATCGCGCCCGGAATCAGCGCCCGCACCAGCAATCGCGCCACCGACGCATTCCCATCCGGAAAATGAAAAATGTACGGCTCTTCTTTCTCGTGCTCGCCAATACCCAGCCCATCGAATCCCGGATACGTGAACGAACCGTAGTCATCCCCCGACTCAAAACACCCCAGCGCAGGCACCGCATCAATCCCAACTCCGTAGAGATCATGGGGAAACGTCTGGAAAAACGGCAGCGCCGCGGGACTGACCTTGCAGAACTTAGTCAAATAATCTGCGTAGCTGATCTTCGAAAGCTTCGCGCGCTTCTCTTCCTTCGATAGCCCCTCAAGGTAATCTACCTTCTCCGTATAAACCCGCGCGATATCCCGCTTCACCGCATCCGCAAGCGGCGCCTTTGCCAAAAACTCCGGCCACGAAGCCGCATTCATTCCCGTAATCATCCGGTCTTCGCCAAATGTCTCCCTGTCAAAAAACGCCGCCGTCCCCATCTTGGCGTAAAGTTTCTGATCGTAGTCCTTGTAAAACCGCTTCGTCTCAATCCCAATCTCTTTGATCAACCCACGCGCCACGTCGCTGTACTTCCCCGGACTCTCAATCGACTGTGTCCCGCCATAACTCAAAACCATGCGGCCGCCAGCGCGAAACTCATTCCGCTTCGCATGACCGCCAAAATCGTCGTGATTATCAAGAATCAAAATCCGCGCATCACGCCCCGCACTCTTCCGGTAAAAATAAGCCGCCGCCAATCCACTGATCCCTCCGCCCACAACCACGAGGTCGTAAGTCTCGCCAGTCTTCGCAGCCGCCCCATCCGAATCCCAACTCTCCCCGTCGCGCAACCGATGCGCAAACGTAAACGTCCCATCGTGATTCCCGCGCATCCCCGTAAGCGTCGGCGGATAGTAGCCCGCCACTTTCTCTGGCGCGTAATCATCCAGCGCCGCAGCCGCCAGCAGCGTGTCATCTCCAAGCACGCCACCAGCAAACGCACCTCCCATGCCAACAGCCACTCCATTCAAAAAATCGCGCCGCGTAATAGCGCGATCCATCCCTAGTTCGCGATCCTTTTCGGCCATATTCATTCCTCTAGTGCGGCTGCATTATATCTCGCACTTAACATGGATTCAGGATTCAAAGAGTATAGTTGGACAAAATTACGAGGTGATCGATGGGAAAAAGGAATCGGCATTGAGGTGAGATGGTTTGACGAGAGCTTCTTAGAAGTGTCTTTTAGCTGTTCGAATGGCCGTTTTTCGGGCCAGGCCGAAATCTATCTTGCCCACGATACGTTATCGACACTCGCTGATGCCCTGATAGGGTTTCCGGCCAATCCAAACGATTCTTGCAAATCCAAGCTTGGTACTTTCAAACCAGAACATGCGGATGGCGGTGTGCGCATGTATTCCCACTGCATGGATTCTGTGGGTCACGCGGCTGTGGACATCCAATTGAGAGGGGACGCCTGTACGGAACTCGGTGAAATCGAATCTGTTGCGCTCCGAATTCCGATTCAGGCAGCAGGAGCTGAGGATGATTGACAACACGATCGGAGCAACTGCCTACCTTTAGATGGCAAGATAAAGGAGCGAGGACTCGTCTTTCTGAGCAAAGACTCAACCGCTACAGTTCCCGCAGAGCCGTAGCCACAGGCAGCCGCGCCGCACGAATCGCCGGAAAAATCCCGCCGATCACGCCCATCGCCAGCGCAAACACAATCCCCATCACCAGCAAGTCCGGCGTAATCTTGAAAGCAAACGCAAGGTTGGAAAAAGTCTGAAAATTAATCGTACTCGTCGTCAGCCCGTTCAACTTCAAAACAGACAAGCACCCCAGCGCCCCGCCAATAAACGAAATCAAAAGCGCCTCAATCAAAAACGAGAACACCACCGAAGGCCCGCCAAACCCGAGCGCCCGCATCGTCGCAATTTCCCGCCCGCGATCCGCCACCGCCGAATACATCGTATTCAGCGCCCCGAAAATCGCTCCAACGGCCATGATCATGGCAACGAATCCGCCAAGCGTCGTGATCAAGTGCGTCATGTTCGTCGACTGCTTCGAGTAGTAGTCAATCTCCCGCGTCACGTCCACGTTCACTCGAGGATCCGTAGTCAGCGAGTCCCGCAACTGGCTCAACGCCTCCGGAGAAGTCAGGTGCACCGTGACGGACTGGAAATTCGTGGCCGGCCGGTTGTAGGCCTCGCTAAGCAAGCGCGAATCCGCCCAGACCTCGGAATCGAAGGCACTGCCGCCGGCGTCGAAAACTCCCACCACTTTCCAATGCACGCTGCCCAGCACAATCGTGTCGCCGAGCTTCAGCCCGGAGTACGTGGTATTCGCGTTTTTGCCCACCACGATTTCCGCCAGGCCCGCTTGGAACATGCGCCCTTGCGCGATCTTCACTTGTCTTCGTATCTCGAGCACGTTCGGCGAAACTCCGCGAAGTTCCACGTTTGCATCGGTCCCTGTGGAAACCAAAGGAATCGGAGCCATCAGCACCGCTTCCGGTGTCACCAGCGGTCCATCCGCTCCACGCGCAATTCCGGGCGCATCTTGAATCACCTTCACCGCGTCGAGCGCCACTCCGCTGGTCATTTCCGAGGTGGCCCCCGCGCGAACGATGAGCGCATTGTCGGGAGAGCCCGAAGACACCAGCGTTGCTTGGAACCCACGCGCGAGCGACAACATCGCCACGAAAACTCCCACGGTCCCCGCAATCCCCAGCACCGCAACGATGGTCGAAGTCCACCGCGCCCTCACGCTGCGTAAATTGTAGACAATCGGAATCGCCATCTCAGACCCTCCGCAGCGCGTTCACAACGCGCATGCGCATCGCTCCAACTCCCGGAATCAAGCCGCTCACCATCCCCACGAAAACCGCGAACACCAGCCCCAGGGACAACATGGTTTTCGACAGAAGCAACGGAGGCAATAGCCCGTTGAGCGCCACACTAAGCCCGGGAATCGCTAGCCAAGCCAGCAAAAGGCCGAGCAATCCGCCAAAAAGCGCAATCATCATCGCTTCGCCTAGAACAAGAAAAAGCACCGAGCGATCGGTTACTCCAATGGCTTTTAACACTGCCAGCTCGCTCGTGCGTTCCCGCACGGAAATCGCCATCGTGTTTCCTGTTACCAGCAGAAGCGTAAAGAAGACCACGCTTCCGATGGATACAATCAGGAACTGGATGTTTCCGAACTGCTTCGCAAAACCAGCAGCAAAGGCCGATTCCGTTTCCGTCTTGGTTTCATACGACGAGTTAGCGAATTCCGTGTCAATGACCTTGGCCACCCGCACCGCGTCATCCGGGCTATCCAGCTTCAGGATGTACCACCCGGCCGTGCTCTTCGCATAGGCCGGGACATTCTCATCGAAAAGTTTCCATTGAAACCAGAACTGGCTCTCGTCGCCGGACGCTTTGTCGGTGCTGTAGATGCCGTCGAGATTGAACTCCCAGGTTTTCGTCGGGCCGTAGAGAGTATTTTTGATCGGTATGCGGTCGCCGACTTTCCAGCCAAAGCGCTTCGCCGTACGCGCGCCTACAATGGCTCCCTGCCGGTCCTGCACAAAAGTTTTCCACTGATCGTCCGGCACCTTGAACTCCGGATACACCTGGCGGTGGTTTTCGACGTCAATCGCAAACTGCGGAAAGAAGTTTTTCTCGTCCTGATAAACGCCGCCGAACCAGTGGTTTTGCGTCACGAATTTCACGCCCGGAATCGCACGTATCTTGTCTGCGTAAGAAATCGGCATGGTCTGAATCAGCCCGATGCGATTGACAATCACCAACCGGTCCGCGCCCGCTATGTCAATCCCACGATTGAAGGCGCTCTGCACAACGGCCAGAAACGTGAAAAGCAGCAGCGCGATGGCGAAAGACCCGATAGTCAGAATCAAGCGGATTTTCTTGCGGAACAGATTGGCAACAATCAGTCTCCAGAATTTCATGCCACGCCTCCGGCAACTACCTCTTGCTTAAGCTGGGAAGCCTCGACCAGCACGCCTTTGTCGAGATGCAGCGTCGTGTGCGCTCGCGCCGCTACAACCGGGTCGTGCGTCACCATCAACACCGTCTTCCCGTGCTTGCCAACCAGCTCTTCAATCAGCGCCATGATTTCATCGGCGCTCTTCCGGTCCAGATCGCCGGTAGGCTCGTCGCAAAGCAGAAATGTCGGATCGGACACAATCGCGCGCGCAATCGTCACGCGCTGCTCCTGTCCGCCGGAAAGCTGCCGCGGATAATGATTCATGCGGTCCTTCAAGCCCACCACGCTCATCGCGGTCTCCACGTGCTTGCGCCGCTCGGAGCTGGAAAGCTTGGTCAGCAGCAACGGCAGCTCCACGTTTTGAAACGCCGTCAGCACCGGAATGAGGTTGTACATCTGGAAGATGAAACCCACGTGCCGCGCCCGCCAGTGCGTCAGCTTGCTCCCGGACATGTGCGTAATTTCGTCGCCATCGACGGTAATGCTGCCTGCCGACGGAACGTCGAGGCCGCCGAGCAGATTGAGCAGTGTGGTCTTGCCCGAACCGCTCGGCCCCATGAACGCTACGAAATCGCCCTTGTCCACATCGAGATTCAGCCTCTGTAGCACATGGATTTCTTCTCCGCCACGGCGGTAGGTCTTCGTCAGACCCCGCACTTGAATCAGACTCTTGCTGTCTCCCCGGCCATCCACTCGGATCATTTTCCCCGCTCCTATTTCTTGATCTCGACCGCTTGCCCGTCCTGCATATTCGCAGGCCCCTTCACCACCACCGAATCCCCCGCTGCCAGCCCGGACAAAATCTCCGTCTGCGAACCCTGCGCATTCCCGATAGCCACAGCGCGCCTTTCCAGATGATCGTTCTTCACCAGGAAAACAATTTTCTTCCCGTTCTCCTCGTGAAGCGCCTCATTCGGCAGCAACGCAGCCACAACTGGCGCGTTCGCGTCGGCCTTCTTCACCGGCTCATCGCTCAAAAACGTCACCTTGATTCCCATGTCCGGCAAAATCCGCGGATCGAGCTTGTCGAACGAAATGCGCACCTTCACCGTCGCCTTCTGCCGGTCCGCCGTCGGAATCACCGTCCGTACATGGCTGGGAATCTGCCAGTCAGGGTAGGCATCCAATATGGCAGTCACTTTCTGCCGGTCTTTCACCCGCGCGATGTAAGACTCGTTCACATCCACTTCAATCTCATTCGAATTCATGTCCACAATCGTGGCGATGCCCGTGCGCGTAAATCCGCCGCCGGCAGAAATGGGCGACACCATTTCCCCGACCTGCGCGTCCTTCGAAACCACAATGCCGTCATACGGCGCATTGATAATGCAATTGTCCACCGCCTGCTGTGCCTCGCGAATCAGCATCTCCGAACCCAGCACCTGCTGCTTCGCCAGGTTGATCTTGGCCTTCAGGCTGTCCACATTCGTGCTCGCCGTGTCCAACTGCTCTTGCGACTCCACCGCCGCCTTGTGCAACGCTTCGGCCCGTCGCATTTCAATCTCTGAGAACCGCAGTTGCACCTCATAGTCCGCAATGGCTGCTTGCGCCGAATTTTTGTTCGCTATCGCCGTTTCCAGCGCTTTCTTCACGTCGGAATCATCCAGCGTCGCCAGCAACTGCCCTTCATGAACGTGCGTGCCTTCATCAAAGAACACGCCCGTCACGCGTCCCGTAATCTTCGCCGCGATCGTCGCCCGCCTCCGCGGCGTCACGTACCCGCTGGCATTCAAAATCGCCGACCGTCCGCCAGCTTCCGGCTTCACCGCGGTCACTACTTCCACGATCGGCGTCTGATCGCGAAATCGGAGCGCGGCTCCGCCGAGCAACACGATTACCCCAACCGCCGCCGTCGCGTAGGCGATCCACTTCCCCGCTTTGCCGCCCGATCGCTGCTTATCGTGGATTCGCAGCGAGCCCAAGTCCGCTTTTGGATGAATTTCCGTCGTCGCCATCAATGCCCTGCTCTCCATCCCAGTGGGCCCTCACACGCATAACGAATTTTTCGTTCGAAAAGTTACGGGCCAAACCTGGTTTTCTGCACTTTATTCTACCGCGCTTTGATGCCGTCCACCCGCCTCCGTCGACTGCCATCGACGGACGCCGTCCGTTTATGCTTTTTCCGTACGTTGTTGCTCTTTCCCCGGGTCGCCGCTTTTTCAGGTTGACGCGCTTTCCCTGCTTCCTTGCTCTTACGGCCGAATCCGTTGCCCGGCGCTTTGCGCTGCGCCGCCTCTCGCGAATACTTCTACTCTCGCTAATTATCTTAGTTTGTGAGATACTTAGCTGTCAAGGTAAAATGAAACCGCCGGAAAAATCCGCCAAGCCCATCAAACGCGCCGCACTGATTCAGAGAATCGGAATGGACCTCGGCCGCCAGATCAGCACCGCTTCCGTCTTCTTCCACCAGTCCATCGCCGCCAAACTCGGCCTCAATGTTACTGATACCAGATGCTTTGAACTGATGTCCCGTTATTCCCAGCCCCCGCTCACCGCCGGCCAGCTCGCCCGTACAACCGGCCTGACCACCGGCGCCGTCACCGGCATCCTCGACCGCCTCGAAAAAGCCGGCCTCGTCGAACGCTTCCGCGATCCCAGCGACCGCCGCAAGGTCTTCATCCGCCCCCGCTCGGAAGCACTCGAGCGCTTCGGTCGTCTTTACGCACGCCTCGCCGCAGCCGCTCTTAAACACGCTTCCACCTACTCCACAAAGGAGTTGCAGCTGATCGAACACTATTTGGAAGGCAACCTGCAAATCCTCCGCGACCAATCCGGAAAGCTCACCTAGATCCCACTCCGGCTAGACACAGCCTGACCTGCAAAGCAAAGTCTGCCCCTGCGAAGCACAGCCGGGGCGAACGCTCGGGTCTGACTCCCATACAAATGACGATTCAGCCCCGTGAAAACAGACACCGACCTACAAAATTCCACCCTGATTCTTGCGGAACGCGGCCCCGAAGAACTTATCGGCCAACGCGCCACCAGACGCCTGTTCACAACCGAGACGTAAAATCCCATTATCGGACAACCGGACACCCTCCTGGCCCCTTTAGCCTTTGGCTAAGCACTGCCCTATCAATGGCTTACCGACTTCGCGACTCAGGCTAAGAAGATGCCCACTATATCGTCTATACTTTTGTGGAGCGTGCTCGCCATGTTGAATTTTTGGAAAGACATTCAATACGCCTTCCGAACGCTGACGAAAAACCCCGGCTTCGCCATCATCGGTATCGTCACGCTGGCCCTCGGCATGGCCGTTAACACCACTCTTTTCAGCGTGGTAAACGGCTTCCTTCTTCGGCCCCTCCCCGTCCCCCATGCTGAACAAATTACCGTTCTCGCCCTGCAACAGTCCGCGCTGCCCGGAACTAAACATTTTTCTTATCCCGACTACCAGGATATTCGCGATCAGGCCGATTCCTTTAGCGACTTGTTCGCCTTTCGTGTTTCTCTCGTATCCGTTGCCGCCGACAAAAAAGCGGACCACTGCATCATCAGCCGCGTCTCCAGTAACTACTTCTCAGCATTGGGGATAACTCCGGCTTACGGACGCCTTATACTACCGACCGAGGGCCGTACTCCCGGCGCCGATCCCATCATGGTTTTGGGTTATTCCTACTGGCGCAAGCGATTTGCCAGCGATCCGGACATCGTCGGAAAGACCGTCGAGGTTAATGAACATCCCTTTACGATTGTTGGAGTTGCACCGCGCGAATTTCATGGAACCTACTCCGTCCTCGACATGGATGCCTACATTCCCTTCAGCGCCGAATCCCGGGAAGATGCCGACAATCCTGTTGAAAAGGTCTGGGAAAGCCGCATCGATCGCGGCCTCACGCTCATGGGCAGGCTCAAACCAGGGGTAACCATCAAGCAGGCCCAGGCTTCCCTCAACGTCGTTGCCGAGCGCATCGCACAGCAGCACCCCGACACCGAAAAAGGCATTACCGTCCAACTATATCCGGAAAAGCTCGCTCGGCCGGAACCCGATCCGGATAACCCCGTCGTGGCGGCGTCTTTCGCATTCATGGGTTTGGCTGCCTTGGTCCTTCTAGTGGCTTGCTTTAACATCGCCAATGTACTTCTGGTGCGCGCGACGGTCCGCCAGCGCGAAATGGCTATCCGTGCCGCCCTTGGCGCCGGGCAGAACCGGCTTGTCAGGCAATACCTGACCGAGAGCCTCCTCCTATCAGCACTTGGCGGAGGCGCGGGACTTCTCTTGGGCAGCTGGGCCGCTGGCCTCCTCGGGTCCATCCAACTCGGCACGGAGTTGCCCATCCAGTTTGATTTTCATCCAGACGCGCGCGTCTACCTCTTCTCTCTTGGCACTGTTTTGTTCACGGGCCTGGTGGTGGGAATCATGCCTGCCCTTCGGGCCTCGCGGACCAATGTCATCTCCGTGCTACATGAAGGCGGCCGCGGCTCTTCGTCTGGCCCGAAGCGGCAACTGGCGAGAAATACTTTGGTCGCGGCTCAAGTGGCTGGCTCACTGGTGTTGCTGATTGTCGCCGGCCTCTTCATCCGCAGTCTGGAAAGAGCGCAGAAGGTCAGCCTCGGCTTCAATCCCGACCACGTTCTCAATCTCTCCGTGGACGTTGGGCAGATCGGTTACAAGGAAGCGCGCGGCCGCGAAGTCTATCGCGAAATCGAGAGCCGTATTCGCGCGCTTCCCGGCGTTGAGTCCGTGTCTCAAGCCTTCACCGTACCCATGAGCGTTTTGAGCGCGGGGGATCGCGTCTGGATTAAGGATCATCCGCTGGCGGCCGGCGAGCAACCGGCGGATTTGAGCTACAACCAAATTTCCTCCGGCTATCTGGACACTCTGCAAATTCCCCTGCTTCGCGGAAGAAAATTCACGGATGCCGACAGTGAAAAAGCTCCTGCCGTGGCCATCATCAATCAATACATGGCGCAGAAATTCTGGCCCAATGAGGATGCCCTCGGCCGGCGCTTGAGCGTCAAAGGTCCCAGCGGCCCGTTCATCGAAGTGGTGGGCATCGTTCAGGACGGAAAATATCAGAACGTAACGGAAGATCCGCAGCCGTATTTCTACGTCCCTCTTGAGCAAAGTTACCAGTCGATTCGCACCTTCCATGTGCGAGCCTCAGTGCCTCCGGAAACGCTGGCCCTGCAGATCGAATCTCAAATCCAGGAACTCGCCCCCAACGTGCCCATCACGCAAGTGCAAACCATGACGCAGTCGCTGCAAGGCGCGAACGGCTTTTTCTTCTTCCGATTTGGCGCGCAGTTAGCGGCGGTCATGGGAGGGCTGGGGCTGATTCTTGCGATCGTGGGAATTTATAGCGTGGTCGCTTACGCGGCCGCGCAACGCACACAGGAAATTGGCATTCGCATAGCCATGGGAGCCGCTCCGAGGGATATTCTGATCATGGTCTTGCGGCAAGGACTGGGCGTGGTGGGCATTGGCATGGGCCTGGGTTTGCTACTCGCTCTGGCGGGCACTCGCCTCATGGGCGGTCTCATTGTAGGCGTGAAGCCCACCGACCCGCTGACATTCACGGTAGTCGTCGCGCTGCTGACGGGCATCGCGCTCTTTGCGTGCTGGATTCCGGCGCGCCGGGCCACGCGCATCGATCCGCTGGTTGCTCTGCGCTATGAATAGTTCTGCTCTCGATTATCTCCATTATGCTGTTCTCCTTGACAGCTTAGGAGAGATGGAGATACCCTCCTAACCGCTTTAGGAGGGCATGTGACTGCGCAAGCCCAACTGCTTCCCGGCACTCTTGATCTGCTCATTCTGAAGGCGGTCTCTCTCGGCCCGTTGCATGGCTACGGTGTTCTGCTGCGCATCGAGCAGATTTCCGGCGGAGCCTTGCTCGTGGAACAGGGAGCGCTTTACCCGGCATTGTTTCGCCTGGTGCGGCAGGGGCTGCTCAAGGCAAGTTGGGGCACGTCTGACAACAATCGCCGCGCCAAGTTCTACGAGTTGACCTCTGCAGGCCGCAAGCGTTTGCGCCAGGAAGCCGACGGCTGGAATCGCCTCGCCGCCGCGATTGCTTCCGCGCTCGACACGCGACCGGAGGAGGTATGAAATTCTTCGCTTACCTCCGTTCTCTAGCCTCCGCTTTGTTCCATCGATCTCACGTAGAAGCCGAGATGGACGAGGAACTTAGCGCCCACATCCAGATCCGCGCCGACGATCTCGAACGTTGCGGCCTCCCTCGCCCCGAAGCCGAACGCCGCGCACGCATCGAGTTCGGAGGCGTTGAGCGCTTCAAAGAAGAAGTCCGCGATACGCGTTGGGAGACTGGCCTGGAGAATTTCTTCCGCGACTTCCAGTACGCCCTCCGGAATCTTTGCAAGGACCGCCGCTTTTCCCTGATCGCCATTCTTGCACTGGCTCTCGGCATCGGTGCTTGCACCATTGTCTTCAGCGTCGTCTACAGCGCCCTTTTCGATGCACTGCCTTACAAATACTTCAGCAGGTCTGTTGACGTGAAACTGCACAATTTAGAAAGCGGGCGCGATTCGAAAGACCGAACCTACTTCTCGACGGAGGAAGTCCGCGCGTTCCGTGAACAGAATCACATATTCGAAGACGTCATCGTCTTTCAAGGGTTCCGCCCCGCGTACGACAACGGCCACTTCGTTCGCAATTTTCCTTTCGGCATGCTGGTCACTGCCAATACGTTTGACTACCTCGGCGTTCCTCCTCTCCTTGGCCGTACGATCTCTCAAGAAGATGGAAGCCCAAACGCCCCGCCGGTGTTCGTGATGAATTACAGGTTCTGGCAACGAGAATTCGATGGCGATCCAAAGATCCTGAATACGAGTTTTACTCTCAACGGCATACCGACGACGCTCGTGGGAATCATGCCCGTGCAGTTCAACGCTTTTGGCTCGAACTTTTGGCAACCGTTCAGGCA
>Ga0209038_10000165_pt1 | contig 21435 bp, 17 predicted proteins | sample BogFormECP03_OM3_FD_188237 | JGI IMG/M metagenome (GOLD analysis project Ga0209038, IMG submission 188237) | Bog forest soil microbial communities from Calvert Island, British Columbia, Canada - ECP03_OM3 (SPAdes) (version 2) | ecosystem: Environmental > Aquatic > Freshwater > Wetlands > Bog ...
CGTATATCTGATCGCGCGCATGCACCCCCTGTTCGAACTCGCTCCCGCCGCGCAGGACGTGGGGGCGGTGATCGGCGCGGCGACGCTCCTGATCGCGGGCACGATCGCGATCACCCAGACCGACATCAAGAAGGTGATCGCGTATTCGACGATGTCGCAGATCGGCTACATGATCATGGGCGTGTCCGTGGGCGCGTACGCCGCCGGACTGTTCCACCTGATGACCCACGCGTTCTTCAAGGCGCTGCTGTTCATGGCGGCGGGGTCGCTGATCGGCGCGATGTCCGGCGAGCAGTCGCTCGAGAAGATGGGCGGCTTTCGCAAGGCGATGCCGTTCACCTACGCCTGCTTCATCATCGGCGGCCTGGCGCTGTCGGGGATCCCGCCGTTCTCGGGCTTCTTCTCCAAGGACGAGATCCTGCTCGTGACCGGCGAGCGCGGCGGCTGGCACTGGGGGCTCTACGCGGCCGGCTACATCGGCGCGTTCCTCACGGCGATCTACACCTTCCGGATGATCTTCCGGGCCTTCCACGGTGAGCCCGTGCCCGAGGCGCGTGAGCTCGAAGGCGGTCATGTGTACCACGCGGAGGTGCCGACGAACCCCGCCAACGGCGAAGTGGAGGACACCGACGTGGGCTTCCCCGGCCCGACGCACGCGATCGCCGAACGCGCGCTGCCGATGAGCGTGGCAATGACGGTGCTCGCCGTCGGCGCGACCGGCATCGGGCTGATCCAGATCCCGAAAGTCGACTTCCTGATCGACGACTTCCTGCGTCCGTCGTTCGCCACCTCGAAGCTGTATGAACCGCATACGAAAACCGGGCTGCTGTGGTTCGGGCTGGCGCTGGGCACGCTTCTGGGGCTCGCCGGGATCGCGATCGCCTACCGCGTGTGGGTCGCCCGCCCGGGCACCTCGGCGGTGTTCCAGAGGCGCCTGCGCCCGCTGTATGTGCTGTTCGTGAACAAGTGGTACTTCGACGAGGCGATCGACCTGCTCGTCGTGCGTCCGGCCAGGGCGGTGGGCCGCTTTGCCAACGACACCTTCGAGCGGCTGTTCGTGGACGAGACGCTGATCGGCGGCACCACCGGGCTGGTGCGCGCCGGCTCGGCGGCTGTGCGCGCGGCCCAGAGCGGCTTCGTGCGCTACTACGCCGCGCTGCTCGTCCTCGGCGTGACCGGCGTCGGCTTCTACTTCCTGCTGCAGTCCTGACCTCCTGAACCGAGCCCATGCCCCCGCTCTCCATCCTGATCTGGCTACCGGCGTTCTGCGGGGTGCTCGGCGCGATCGCCTCGGCGATCTTCTCCCGCGGCTCAGAAACACCGAGCGCAGCTTCAAGCGAGGGGCGCGCCTGGAGCCTCGCCGGCGCGATCGCACTGATCGGATCGCTGCTCGCGCTGGCGCTCGCGATCGGCTACATCGCCGACTACAAAACCGCCGGCGCCGCGCTCCAGCACGTCACCGACGTGGTCTGGATCTCCGAACTGGGCATCCACTACAAGCTCGCGATCACGGGGCTCAACGTGTTCCTCGTCGGTCTGACCACGCTGCTGTTCGCCGCTGCGATCCTCGCCTCCAACCTCAGAACCGGGGCACAGCGGTTCGCGCGCCCGCGACTGTTCTACTTCCAGTTCATGCTCGCCGAGTCCGCCGTGCTCGGCGCCTTCCTCGCGCAGGACCTGGCTTTGTTCGTCGCGTTCTTCGACCTGATGCTGATCCCGTTCTACTTCCTGATCGGCGGTTGGGGGCGGGAGCCCGGCCGGGTGAAAGCGACGATCAAGCTGGTGATCTACACGTTCGTGGGGTCGCTGTTGATGCTCGCGGCGGCGATCGCCACCGGGGTGCTGGCGGCCCAGCAGGGAGGCGGGCACATCACGTTCGTGCTCTCCTCGCTTCAGGCCCTGCCGCTGAGCACTGGTTCGCAGGAGTGGATCTTCCTGTTCTTCGCGGCCGCGTTCCTCGTGAAGATGCCCGCCTTCCCGCTGCACGGCTGGATGCCCGACGGCTACCGCGCGATGCCGATCGAGGTGCTGATGGTCTTCTCGGGCGTGCTCTCCAAGGTCGGGGCGTATGGCTTCCTGGCAATCGTGCTTCCGCTCTTCCCTCGAGCCGCCGCCCACTTCCAGACGCTGATGCTGCTGATCGGGCTGGCCTCGATCCTCTACGGCTCGGTGATCGCGTTCACGCAGACCGATGCCCGGCTGATCGTCGGGTACTCCTCCGTGGCCCAGATGGGCTTCATCACGCTCGGCATCTTCGCGCTGAACCCGCAGGGCGCTCAGGGTGCGCTCTTGCAGATGACCAACCACGGGCTCGTCGTCGCGGCGATCCTGTTCATCGTGGCACTGCTCGCCCGGCGGGCGGGCGGCTCGGAGGACCTCAGGGACATGGGTGGCATCGCCTTCCGGGCGCCGGTGCTCGCGTCGCTGTTCTTGATCGTGGCGCTCGCCACGCTCGCGATGCCGGGGTCCTCGAACTTCGTCGGCGAGTTCCTGATCCTGCTGGGCGTGTTCAACACCAAGCTCGCGATCGCCGTGATCGCCTTCACGGGCGTGGTGATGGCGAGCGTGTACGCGCTGCGGATGTTCATCCGCGCGATGCACAATCGCGTGGGAGCCGACGTGGACTCACGTGAGATCAGCCTGCGCGACAGTGTGGTGCTTGTGCCTCTGGTCGTCGTGATCCTGTTCCTCGCGCTCTACCCGCAGCTGGCGCTTCACCGTAGTGAACGCTCGGTCAGGGTCGCGGTGGCGGCGGCGCAGGCGGCAGACAACCAGCCGCTCTCGGCCGGGGTCCCCGTCGCAGGAGCTGCGCTCGGGGAACGGATCCGAGATCAGTACGAACCCGAACGGCAGGTCACAGAATGAGCGCGCCGCTACTCGACCTCGCCACCGCCCATCTGAAGGGGCCGCACATCGACTTCGCCGGGCTGTCGCCGCTGATCGCGCTTCTGGGCGGCGCCGTGGTGGTGCTGCTCGTCGGCCTGATCGGCTCGCGCTGGGTGCGCTCGGAGGTGGTCCCCGCGCTCAGCCTTGCTGCCCTGGCGGCGGCGCTGGGGTTGACGATCTGGCAGTGGAACGAACAGAAGTCGATCGTCTCGGGTGCGCTTCGCATCGATGACCTGTCGCTGGTGCTGAACCTCGTGCTGATCGCCGGCGGCGCCTGCGCGGTGCTGCTGGCGTGGCGCTCGCTCGCCGCGAGCGAAGCCGCGCACGGCGAGTTTCACGCCCTGCTTTTGACCTCGATCGGCGGCATGTCCCTGCTCGGCGCCGCCCAGAACACCGTGATCCTGTTCGTCGGCCTCGAGCTGCTGTCGATCCCGCTGTACGTGCTGTGCGCGACCGAAATGCGGCGCGAGCATTCGCTCGAGTCGGGGCTGAAGTACCTGATCGTGGGCTCCGTCGGGTCGGCCACGCTGCTGTACGGCCTCGCGATGATCTACGGAGCGACCGGCGCGACGGACTTCGGGCTGATCGCCAACGCGCTGTCGCACGGCAGCCTCGCGACCGACCCGCTGACGCTGACCGGCATCGCGCTGTGCGTCGCCGGCCTGGCCTTCAAGGCGTCGGTGGCACCCTTCCACCAGTGGACGCCCGACGTCTATCAGGGCGCTCCCACGCCGGTCACGTCGTTCATGGCGGTCGCCACCAAGGTCGCCGCATTGGGGGTGTTCCTGCGCTTCTTCGACGTCGCGCTGATCGAAGCGCACGGCAGCTGGGGGCCGGCGGTGGCCGTGCTCGCCACGATCACGATCGTCGTCGGCAACGTGGGCGCGCTCGGACAGTCCTCGCTGAAGCGGATGCTCGCCTACTCCTCGGTCGCGCAGGCCGGCTACATGCTCGCCGGCGTCGTCGTCGCGACACGGCTGGGTGTGCAGGCCACGGTCTTCTACCTGTCGGTCTACCTGTTCATGAACATGGCCGCCTTCGCAGTGATCGTGGCGCGCGAGCGGGAAACCCGCCTCGGCGACTCGCTCGCCGCGATGAGGGGCCTCGGCCGCGAGCGCCCGCTGCTGGCGTGGCCGATGACGCTGGGGATGCTCGGACTCGCGAGCATTCCCGGGACGGCCGGGTTCATCGGCAAGTTCTATCTGATCGACGCCGCCGTATCCGGCGGCTACACGTGGCTGGGAGTGGTGATCGTGATCGGCTCGATGATCTCGCTCGGCTACTACCTGCCGGTGATCGCGGCGATGTGGATGCGCGAAGCCCCCGAGGATGCGCCGATGGCCGCGGGGGCGCTGCCGGCGCTCGCGGGAGGCTCACCCGAGCTCGAGGAGCCCGCCGCGCCACCGGCGCCGGCCGTGACCGCACCCCAGCCGGAGGTCCTCCTCGTGGCGGTGATCGCGGGCGCCGCGACGCTGTTCTTCGGCATCGTCCCCGAGCCGCTGTTCAACCTCGTACACGGCGCCGGCAGCGCGCTGGGACTGTTCTGAGCGATCCGGGCGGCGGAGCTGGCGGCGGTCAGGCCGCGCGCAGCCTGCCCGAGGCCTCCGCGGCGGCTTCGGCGTCCGTGAGCTGGCGCTCGACGAGATCGAGGCCCGCCTCCCAGAAGCCCGGATCAGCGAGGTCGATGCCGACGATCTCTCCCAGCTCCTCGGGGCTGCGCGAGCCGCCGGCGGCGAGCAGCTCCAGATAGCGCGGCACGAGCTCTGCGCCGACCTGCTCGTAGCGCTCATACACCGACAGCGCGAGCAGCTGCCCGTATGCGTAGGCATACACATAACCCGGGCTGCCGATGAAATGGGGGATGTAGGACCACCACGAGCGGTAGCCCTCGGTCAACTCCACCGAATCGCCGAGCATCTCCGCCTGGCTCTCCACCCACAGCTCACCGAAGCGCTCGACCGACAGCTCGCCCTGCTCGCGCCGGGTCGTGTGCACGAGCTCCTCGAAGCGGTTCATCGCCACCTGGCGGAAGACCGTCGCGATCGTGTCCTCGAGGTTCTCCGCGAGCAGTGCCAGGCGCGAGGCCGGCGCGGAATCCTCCTCCAAAAGCCGCCCGAACACGATCGTCTCGCCGAACACCGAAGCGGTCTCTGCGAGCGTCAGCGGCGTGCTCTGATGGAAGATGCCCTGACGGGCTGCGAGGGCGAAGTGGACGCCATGACCAAGCTCGTGGGCCAGCGTGAGCACGTCGCGGCGGCGGGAGGTGTAGTTGAGCAGCACGTACGGCGCCACCGAGGGGACGGCGGAGGCGCAGAACGCGCCGCCGCGCTTGCCCGGACGCACGGGCGCATCGATCCGGCGCTCCTCGAAGAAGCGCCCGGCCACCTCGCCCAGCTCGGGGGAGAAGGAGGAGTAGCAGTCGAGCACGATCTCGCGCGCCCCGGCGAAGGGGAAGATGACCTCGTCCTCGGTCACCGCCGCCATGCGGTCATAGTCGGCGAGCCGCTCGACGCCGAGCAGCCTGGCCTTCAGCCGGTACCACCGACGGGCGATCTCATAGCGCCCGCGGACAGCCTGGATGAGCGCCTGCACGGACTCGTCGCTGGCCTCGTTTGAGAGGTTCCGCGCCGCCAGCCAGTGCGGGTAGCGCCGCAGCCTGTCGTCAGTGGCCTTGTCGGCCAGCAGCGTGTTGAACAGGTACGCGCGCGTGCGCAGACCGGGAGCGAGCGCGCTCGTCACGGCCTCGGCGGCCGAGCGCCGGACCTCGCGGTCGGCCAGCGCCAGCCGGCTGAGCGCCACGTCCAGGCCCATCGTCTCGCCGGCGCCGTCGCGGCCATCGCCGCCAGGGGGGATCTCGACCTCGATCGCCGAGGTGAGCTCCTCGAACAGGCGCGACCAGGCCCCGGCACCCGTGAGCGACTTCTCGGAGACGATCTTCTCCTCGGGCTCGGACAGCAGGTGATCGCGGTAGCGGCGCACGTTGCGCAGGTAGTGGCGGCAGAAGTCCAGCTCATCGCCCTCGAGCAGCTCCTCGGCCCGCTCCTCTGAAAGCGCGGCCCACTCGAGCTCGAAGAACAAGAGCGTCGTCTCGATCGCGGTCCCGATCTCCTGCGTCTTCTGCAGCAGCGCGCCATTGACCGGATCGGCGGTGTCGGCGGAAAAGCGCAGCGCCGCGTACGTGCCGGCGCGGCCGACGAGGTCGTTGATCACCGCCAGCTCGCCCATCGCCTGCGCGAGGCCCGCGCCATCGAGCGTGGAAAGCTTGCCCGTGTAGCCCTCGGCGAACGTCTTTGCCCGCGCGAGCGCGTCGTTCATGCGGGCCTCCACCCCGTCTGGGCCCTCCCCGTCGACCAGCGGCTCGAGGTCCCAGGCGGTCTGCTCGAGCTCGGGGTCGGTCGACTCGGTGGGGGCCTCGGTTGCCATCTTCCGAGAGCTTATCCATGCGGCGCAGGAGCGCTCGCCGTCAGGAGCGGGCGTTGCCGGGCCGTCCGGGAGACGCCCTAGCATCCTCCGCCCCATGCACGAGACATCTCCGGCCGTGTTCCTCATCGCCCGGCCCTCGATCGACCCCGAGGGCATGCGCGGCTACCTCGAGGACGTGGGCGGGGAGTCGTGGCTCGAGCGCCGTTTGGCGGAGGCGGGCGGCGAGCCGAGTGGGGGCGAAACGCTCGTCGAGTTCGGCGGCCGCGCCTGCTACCGCAGCTGGGAGCCGGGGCTCAACCCCAACGTGACCAAGGTGCGCACCGATCAGCGTGAGTACTTCGCCAACATCCTGCGCTCAGGCCACGGCAGCGTGCTCGAGCACGCGAACTACTCGTTCGCTCTGCGGAATTGTTCGAGAGTCCTGACTCATGAGCTTGTTAGGCATCGCGCCGGATCGGCGTTCTCTCAGGAGAGCCTGCGCTACGTGCGCCTCACCGACATCGGCTTCCGCGTGCCCCCCGCCCTCGAGCCGGTACGAGAACAGGTGCTCGCGATCGTGGAGCAGCTCGAGGAGTTCCAGGTCAGCGCAGCCGAGGAACTGGGGATCGAGCAGGAGGGCGTGCCGTTCCACGTCAAGAAGGAGGTCACCTCCGCGCTGCGGCGCCTGGCGCCCCTCGGTCTGAGCACGGACATCATCTGGACGGCCAACGTCCGCACGTTGCGCCACGTGATCGAGATGCGCACCGCCGAGGGGGCCGAGGAGGAGCTGCGCCTGGTATTCAATGACATCGCCCAGATCATGCAGGCCGAGGCGCCTGGTTTGTTCCAGGACTTCGCCCGCCAGGACGATGGATCGTGGGTCCCGGAGCACCACAAGGTCTAGGACGGTCGTTCAGGCGTCCATCGTGCGTGTGCGCCAGGCGCCGAGCCCGAGGAAGACCGCAAGCCAAATCAAGATCACGATCAACGCCGTGCCCCCGGACATCACGACTTCAGTGCCGCGCGCGTCCTTGGTGCCGGCTGGGCCAAAGTGTGCGATGGCCTGAGTGAGCACGAAGTTTCGCCCGCTCCCCAGCGAGGAGATGCTCGAGATCAGCGGGCTCGCGATTACCTGCCACGCGATCAGTGCGATTATGGCCCCCGGCTTGGAATCGATCAGGGACGCGAAGCCAACGGCCACCGTACACAGCACACCTGTGGCGAGCAGCACGAAGCCGAGCCCTTCTACGATCAGCGAGCCGCTTGGCGTCGGCAGGTTGGAGGCGAACACGAAGGTCCCGAGCAGGATCAGGGCGTAGGCCGCGATGATGACCGACCAGCACAACGCCAGGGCGGCGGGGACGCGCGTGGCGAACAGCGCGAGGCGGGAACGACCGGTGACGACCAGGTCTCGGAACACCCCGTCGGAGGAGTCGGTCGTACCGGCCTCCACGCCGATCAGGATCGCGACAAGCGGCCCGAAGAACAGGCCACCGAGCAGGCGCACGCCGTCGTGGAAGCTGTTGATGCCGCCCGCCGCTTCATGGCTCGAGTTCGATGCATGTTCGATGGCGTTGACCGTGAAGAAGATGACGATCGGAAGGATGGCCAGGACCAAAGCCCAGATCAGCGTGCTGCGCTTCTTGCGCAGCTTGAGGAAGTCGGCGCCGAACATCTGCGTGGCGACGGTCGCGTTCATGCCTTCACCTCCTCGGGAGCGGCGGAGGCATCGAGCCTCGAGGTGATCTGCAGGAACCGCTGCTCGAGGCTGTGGCGGACGGGCTCAAGGCGCATCACACCCACGCCTGCACGCACGAGGGCGGCGTTCAGCTGGGCCGCCGTCTCCGGGCCGCCGGTGAGGACCACGCGCAGGCCCTCGTCAGAAGGGACGATCTCGGACACGAGCTCGCTCCCGTCGAGCGTGCTCTGGGCGAGCTGGGGGTCATCCACACCGAGGATCAGCTCGTGTCTGACCTCGCCGCCCGCGGCGAGGTCGGCAATCGCTCCTTGCGTGATGATCTTGCCGCGATCGACGATCGCCGCTGCGTCGCAGGTCTTTTCGACCTCGTCCAGCAGGTGCGAGGAGATGAACACCGTGCGCCCCTCCTGCTCGACCATCGCGCGGATCATCTCGCGGAACTCCTGGATGCCTCCCGGGTCAAGGCCATTGGTGGGCTCGTCGAGGATCAGCAGCAGCGGATCCGCCAGCAGGCAACGCGCCACGCCGAGCCGCTGGCGCATGCCCATCGAGTAGCTCTTGACCTTGTCCTCGGCCCGGTCGGAAAGCCCCACCCGCGCCAGCGCGGGATCGATCCGCTCGTGCACCTCAGGACCGCGGACGGCCGCCACGAGGCGCAGGTTCTCGCGACCGGTGAGGAAGGGGTGGAAGCGGGGCTCCTCGACGATCGCCCCCACACGCTGCAGCGCCTGCGAACGCTCGGCGGGGACGGGGTGGCCCAGCAGTTGCATACTGCCCGCGGTCGCGTGAGTGAGACCGAGCAGCGTGCGGATGATCGTGGTCTTGCCCGCACCGTTGGGGCCGAGGAACCCGAACGCGCACCCGCGCGGCACCTGCAGGTCGATGCCGTCGAGCGCCGTGCGCTCGCCAAAGCGCTTGGTCAGACCACGAGTCTCGATCGCCGGTGATCCCGTTGGATCAGGATCTGGCGAGGCGCGGGGTTCAGCAGACAAGCATGTCCCTTTCTTCGGTCAGCCCCACAGGCAAGGGGGTTCGACCTTCTCGCTCGACAGCCTGCCAAACCCACCTAAAGATTCGGTCAGAGTCAGAGCCATGGCCCACGCTCGCCAAGCGCACGCCGCCAGACGGCCGGGTGCTCGGCTAGTCCTCCTGGGCCTGCAGCTCCTTCACCCGCTGCTCCAGCTGCGCGGTCACGGTGGGGTCGCGCAGCGTCGTCACGTCCCCCAGCGCGCGACCCTCGGCGATGTCGCGCAACAGCCGCCGCATGATCTTCCCCGAGCGTGTCTTCGGGAGGTCATCGGACCAGATGATGCGCTTGGGGCGGGCGAACTTGCCGATCCGCTCGGCGACCGTCGCGCGAATGCCCTCCACGGTCTGCTCGTCGCCGTCGTGGTCTCCCTGCAGCGTCACGAACGCCACTATCGCCTGTCCGGAGTCCTCGTCGTGCTGGCCGATCACCGCGGCCTCCGCCACATCGGGATGAGCCACGATCGCCGACTCCACCTCGGCCGTCGACAGCCGGTGGCCGGACACGTTGACGACATCGTCGATCCGCCCGATCACCCACAGGTAGCCGTCGGCGTCGCGACGGGCCGCGTCCCCCACCAGGTAGGTCTCCCTGCCGAAGCGCTTGAAGTAGGTCTCGATGAAGCGCTCCTTCTCCCGGTACAGGGTGCGCAGCATCGAGGGCCACGGACGTGTCAGCACGAGCAGGCCCTGGCCCTCCTCGATCGGCTCGCCCGTGGACTCGTCGAACACCTCCGCCTCCACCCCGGGGAAGGGCTGGGTCGCCGAGCCGGGCTTTGTGGCGGTGATGCCCGGCAGCGGGGTGATCATGATCGCGCCCGTCTCGGTCTGCCACCAGGTGTCCACGATCGGGCAGCGCTCGCCTCCGATCACCCTGTGGTACCAGAGCCACGCCTTCGGGTTGATCGGCTCGCCCACCGAGCCCAAGAGGCGCAGGGTGTGAAGGTCGTGGCTGTTCGGCCACTGCGCGCCCCACTTGATGCACGCGCGGATCGCGGTCGGCGCGCAGTAGAGAATCGTGACGCCGTAGCGTTCCACGAGCTCCCACCAGATCCCGTAGTTGGGGTAGTCCGGAGCGCCCTCCCACATCACCGAGGTGGCGCCGTTGGACAGCGGCCCGTAGACGATGTAGGAGTGCCCGGTGACCCAGCCCACGTCGGCGGCGCACCAGTAGACGTCGGACTCGGGCTTGAGGTCGAACACGTAGCGGTGGGTGGCAGAGACCCCCGTCAGGTAGCCGCCGGTCGTGTGCAGGATGCCCTTCGGCTTGGCCGTCGAGCCGGAGGTGTAGAGGATGTACAGCGGATGCTCTGAGTCCAGCGGCTCGGCCGGGCACTCCGCCTCGGCGGCCGTCATGATCTCGTCGTAGAAGACGTCGCGCCCGGCCTTCATCTCGCACGGAGTGCCCTTGCTCCTGACGACGATGATCGTCTCGAGGCTTCCCAGATCGCCCATCACCTCGTCCACCCGGTCCTTGACCGGCGCCGTCTTGCCCTTGCGGGCGGCCCCATCGACGGTGATCAGGAGCTTGGCCTCGGAGAACTCCATCCGCTCGCGCACCGCCTCCGCGGAGAAGCCTCCGAAGACGACGTTGTGCGGGGCCCCGATGCGCGCGCACGCGAGCATCGAGACGACCACCTCGGGGATCATCGGCAGGTAGATCCCCACCACGTCGCCCTTGCCCACGCCCACGTCCTTCAACGCGTTGGCAAAGCGTTCGACCTCGGCCAGCAGCCCGGCGTAGGTGATGTCGCGCTCCTGCCCGTCCTCGCCGCGCCAGTGGAAGGCGACCCGGCCGCCGCTGCCTGCGATCACGTGGCGGTCCAGGCAGTTGTAGGAGACGTTCAGCGTGCCGCCGGTGAACCACTGATAGAACGGCGGATCGTCGTCGTTCAGCACCCGCGTCCACTTCTGAAACCAGTCCAGCTGCTCGGCCTGGGCGGCCCACCAGGCATTCGGGTCGCGCGCCGCCTGCTCATACACCGCAGGGTCTTTCAGCAGCGCGTGCGCGCGGAACTCCGCGGGCGGCTCGAAGCGCTCGACGTCAAGCAGGTCGGCCAGCTCGCGGTCAAGCGCGTCCCCCGCGACTGCATCAGGTTGACTCGCCATCGCTCGCTCCCATCACTTGAAGTTTTTCAGCGGGCCGGCCCACGCTTGCGCCGGCGCTTGCGCGGGGTGCCGGCGCGCGGTGCAGGCGCGGGCGTCACATCGGCGACCCCCGTCGCGACGGCCACCTGGCCTTCCCCCCGCTTGGCGGCACGCAGCTGTGCCTGCGAAGGCCACGGGCGTGCCACTCCGTCCACCCACGCTGGCGGCTGGCCGTTGGGCCAGCGCCCGGAATACATGATCCCCATCATCACCATCCAGAAGGCGGGCACGACCTTGAGCGTCGCCCCTCCGATCGGCGCGAACACCAGTATGCCCGTGAAGATTCCGAGGATGCTCATCCAACGCGGAAGCAGGCCGACGCGCAGGGCGTTGAGGTTGGTACCGATGACGCCCGCCGCAAACGCCAGCCCCGCGAGCAGGTCCAGATACTCGACCGTGAGGTTGGTTGCGCCCTTGGTGAGCGCCTGATCGACCGCGTGACCGGAGAAGTCGTGCCCGACCGCGAAGTTGTGCGTCTCGATCGACGTCACCACCTGGTGGCCGACGCTGAGGACGGCCAACGCGATCCCCCCGACCAGGACCAGGGGGCGGCCGGCCCTCCAGCTGTTGGGTCGCCGGAAGACGGTCGCGTCGACCAGCAGCAGCAGGACCACCACGAAGGCCACGAGCGAGACCGCTTCAAGCACGCTGCCGATGATCAGCGGGAACGCGTGGTGGCTGAAGAATTTGACCTCCGGCGCTCGCGGGCTGACCGCCGATGCGCCTTTGCCCGAAAGCGCCGGAGTGAGGCCCTGCAGCAGGCCCACCGTGGGCACGTCTTTGAGTGCGGCGCTGAGAATGATCGCGCTCAGGAGGTACAGCACGCCGCCCGCAAGGGCCGGCACGGCCAGGCGGCTCTGACGGTGGGTCTCGCTCGCGACCTCCTCTTTGATCTCCTTGGCGCTGGGCATGAGCAGGGCAGTCTATGATGCGGACATGGAAAGCGGTGGACTCGGAGACCTGTTCGGTGATCCCGAGGAGCTGCAGCGGCGCCTGGCGGAGTTCGCGGAGCAGATGCAGGGACAGCAGCGGCTGGCCTGGGCGGACAATGCGATCAAGCTCGCCGTCGACATGACTGTCGCGGCCGTCGAGCGGATCAACCTGCAGGGCGACGCCGAGGCGCAGGCGGATCAGATCCGTACGGTGATGGCCCGCGTGTTCCCCGAGGCGGTCGCGCTCGTGCGCGAGGCGCGCGAGGGCCTTCAGTAGCGCGCCCGCGCGCTGCGCGGGCGGTGTCCGCCCGGGGGCAGAGGGTCATCATCGAACGGCTCGTCCTCCTCGCCGAGCGGCACCCCGGCGCGCTGGGCCTCGCGCTCGGCCTCGCGTGAGGCGCGCCCGGCGTAGAGCACTTCTTTGAAGGAGCGGAAGCGGAAGATGAAGATGACCGCTCCGAGCCCCACGAGCGCGGTGAACACGGCGATCGCGAGCTGCTGGCCGACCGAGTAGGCCGCCACCACGGCCGTGGGAGCGGTGCCCGCGAAGACCTTCACGAGCAGCGCCTGCTGCACGCCCGCCCCGCCCGGCGTGAAGGGAACCGCGCCCGCCACCTGGTTTACGCCGAACACCAGCAGCACGTTCTCCACCGAGCCGCCCACGCGGAACGCTTCGAGCAGGAACCAGAATGCCGCGAAGCGACACATCCACGCCGCCGCCTGCCAGGCGGCGACTTCGCGCAGGTAGCGGGGGCGGTCGTTGAGGATCGTCACGCCCTGGCGCACGCGCGCCCAGAAGGCCTGCACGCGTGCCGACAGCACGGCAAACGCGAACAGACCGGCCACCGCCAGCGCGGTGATCAGGAACAGCGTGAGGCGGAAGTGCTCGGCCAGGTAGGAGATGTCGAACGAGTTCAGTTTGGAGAAGTCCGGCGGCTTGGGGAACACGCCCTGGCTGAACGCGAAGATCAGCACGAACACCCCCACGGTGACGTCGAAGATCGACTCCACGAAGAACGCTGCGGCGACGGTCGGGTAGCTCGACCCCGGAACCGAGGACCGCGCGAGGAACAGCTTGATCAGATCGCCCCCTCGCGCGGGCACCACATTGTTGAAGCCGACCGCCGCGAAGTACGCGCCCCATATCCGCCGCCATTTGATGGCGACCGTCGGGTAGGCCGCGCGCAGGCTGTGAAAGAACGCGCGCGAACGCAACGTGAGGTTGAGCCCGAAGAACGCCAATCCCAGTACCAGCAGCCACCAGCGGACGGCCTCCAGGTCGGAGAAGAACTGCCCGACCGCGTTAAAGAAGGTGCTGAGGCTGTGGCCGATCGAGGCCGATGCGAGCAATGCCGGCACAAGCTCAAGCGTACGGAGATGTTCAGCGACCATAGGATGCGCCCCGCGTGGGCGCATCCGCAGACATCCCAGCATCACAGAGGCACGTGGAGACGGGCGTTGCCGTCGTGACCGACAGCACGCCATATCTGCCCCAGGAGCTGATCGAGCGTTGGCAGATCGAGCAGGTGAGCCTGTATGTGGGATGGGATGGCGATCTGCGCCCAGAGCGCGAGTACTCAGACCTCGATGCCTTCTATGCGCGGCTGCGCGACTCACCGCGACTGCCAACGACCTCGCAGCCCTCGGTCGGCGACTTCCTCGCTGCCTATCAGCCGCTCATCGCCGCCGGCCGGGACATCGTCTCGATCCACCTCGCCGGCGGCCTATCGGGTACCTGCCAGAGCGCCCGCGAAGCGGCCCGTATCGTGGCAGAGGACGGTGGCGCCGAGCGCGTGGAGGTCATCGACAGCGCCACCGGCGCCGGTGGCCTCGGCTGCCTTGTGATCGTCGCCGCGAGTGTCGCTGAGCAGGGCGGGAGCCTCGAGCAGGTCTGCGACGCGGTGGCCCGCGCCCGCGAGGGCCTCGACATCTGGTTCTGCCTGGACACGCTCGAGTATCTGCGCCGTGGCGGGCGCATCGGGGCGGCACAGGCGATGGTGGGAACCGCGCTGAAGATCAAGCCGATCCTGACCTTCGGCACGGAGATCGCACCAGTCGGGCGCGTACGCACGCAGCGGCGGGCCTTCGAGCGGATGGTCGAGTACCTAGAGGAGCTTCACGAGCGTGGCGCCAGCGACTGGATCGTCCAGCATGCCCAGGCACCTGAGGACGCGGAGCGATTGGTCGCCGAGGGTACCGCGATGTTCGGATTCGAGCCGCTGTTCTGCACGCAGGTGGGCCCGGTGCTGGGCGCCCACCTCGGAGCGGGGATGCTGGTCGGCGGGATGACCCGCCCGCCGGGCTCCGCGCCGGCGACCGGGGGGCTCGAGGACCCGACCGCCTAAGGCCCGCCCCGCGCTGCGGGACGGGCCTTGACGGTGATCTGCTCAACGGTTATTTGACGATCTTGATGATCCGCTCCATGCCCAGGCGTGTGTGGTCGCGCCCATCTTGGGTTTCCATGAAGCACGCCTGGACATACCAGCCCGGCTTTGCGGTGATCGTCTCCTGCTGGTAGGAGCCGCTCGAGAGCGGTCCCGCAAAGCTGAAGGGTTCGCCGGCCGCGAGCTTTTCGATCCCCTTTTCTTTCCCTGTCAGCAGATCCTTCACGACCTTCTTGGCCGCGCTGTGGCTCTTGACTGGGAACGCGATGTCCATGTGCACGAGGAAGCCTTCGTTTTCGAAGCGGACGAGCTCGCCGTCGGCCAGGGTGGTCGGCCCGCGGAACCCGAACTCGATCGAGCGGACTGTGGCTTCCGGCGTGGGCAGCGTCGCCGGCGATTTGGCGACGGTCACAGTGAAGGCCTCTTTCAGCTTCGGCCCGCCTTCCCCTTCACCGCCGAGAGCGACGTACTGACCGGGTTCCAGGTTGGTCTGCGCTTCACTCGTCTTGCCCGAGGACGCTTCCTCGTCGAGCACGATCGAGCCGTACTTGCTCGCCTTGTTGGGATCTTTCCCAGCTCCGTTTTTAAGTGCGGTTTCGACTTCCGCGACCGTAAAGCCGGGTTTCAAGAGGAAGAGGACGGCGATCCCTTCCTTGACCCCGGTGGCGGTCGTAACGACGTTCACCGCACCCGACTGCGTGCTGCCGCCGACCGTGATCGAGGTTTTCGTGAGCGTGAGCGTGAGCGTGGGAAGCGCGGCCTGTGCCGAGCCAACGGCTGCCAGGCTGCCTGCGGCGATAAGGACGGTGCTGGCGGCAAGGGCGGCTGCGCGCTTCTTTGGCGCGAGCGGACTCCAGCTGAATGACATCCGGTTGATCCTTTCGGTTGGCCGGGCAGAGAGGCTGGACACCCATCCCCCCGGAGAGCGGCGAGTTGGCCGGCCGGCCGATCTCCCGAGGCGCAGCGAACGCAGGGCCTAGTTCGCTCGGCTCAGCCGTCGGGGAGATTTTGGGTCCCCGGAGTGCGCGCGAGTATAAGCCGTTTTACGGGGCTTTGACAGGAAATGCGCAGATTTGTCTATTACACCGTCGCGCCGGTGTCCTTCAGCGCCGCCAGCACAAGCTCGTCGTGCTCGGCCGGCTTGACCTTGCGCAGCACATGGGCGACCCTGCCGTCGGCGTCAATGATGAACGTGGTGCGCTCGTTGCCGAAGTACGTTTTCCCATACATCGACTTCTCAGCCCAGACGCCGTAGGAGTCCGCGACGGCGTGATCCTCGTCGGCCAGCAGCGGGAAATCGAGGTCGTACTTCTGATGGAAGGCCTTCACCTTCGCCACGGGGTCCGGCGAGATCCCCAGCACGACCGACCCCACTCTTTGATAGTCGGCCCGATGGTCGCGCACTCCGCACGCCTGCACCGTGCAGCCGGGAGTGTCGGCCTTGGGATAGAAGTACACGACCACCGGCTGGCCGCGGAAGTCAGACAGCTTCACCGCTCGCCCGTCCTGGTCGGGCAGCTCGAAATCGGGTGCCGCGTCTCCCTGCTCGATCATGTCGTTCCTTTCTGGCTCATCGCAACAGGCGCGAGAGCCGTCGGTCCTTGAGCACCCGCCCCTCCGTTTGGCAGTTGGGGCAGTATGCGATCACGTAATCCTCGAAGTGCACCGCCTCGAGCGTCGTCTCACAGCGCGGACAGGGCTCGCCCTGACGGCGGTGGATGCGCAGCGGCATCGGCAGCTTGTCCGGGATCGGCAGCTGGATCGCCTGCTCGTAGTGGGCGATCGCCTCGCCGAGCAGCTTCACGACGGCCTCGCGTAGCCGCTCGGCCTCCGCGGCGTCCAGGTCGGCGCCGCGCTTGTACGGCGACAGTTCGGCCTGCCACAGGACCTCATCGACCCACGAGCGCCCGATACCGGCGATCGTGCGCTGATCGCGAAGCAGCGCGTGCAGCGGACGCGGGGCGTCGAGCAGCTCATCAAGCGCCGGCGGGTCAGGCCAGGCTTCCGGGCCGAGCCTTGCCAGCGACTCGTCCTCGTCGAGCTCCTCGGCGCGCAGCAGCTTCACCCAGGCGGCCTGCTTTGAGCCGAACTCGCGCAGGCGCAGCTCGCGGCCGTCGGTGAGCCGCACGAGCAGCCGCGAGGTGCGGTCGCGCGGCCCGGCGCGCTTGTCATACAGCTGCAGGCGCCCGGCCGACATCAGGTGGATGAGCAGCACCAACCCACCGGAGAAATCGATGATCACGTGCTTGCCGCGACGGCGCACGCCGGTGATCAGCTCGCCCTGGAGCTCCGACAGCGGCGGGTCGAAGGTCTTCAGCGCGTTGATCCCGGGCGCGAGCGCAGACTCGACCTGCGCCCCCCCCAGCGCACGGTCGAGCAGTCGCGCGGTGATCTCGACCTCGGGCAGCTCGGGCATCGTCCCTCACTGTAGGAGGGCCCGAGCGAGCCGTCAGTCGCGCTCAGGAGGCGCCGATCGGTGGCCCTTCGTACTTCAGTCCGGACGGGCTCGTCCAGCGCACCCGCCAGTGACCGCCCTGCGTGGAGGAGCTAAAGCCCCAGTAGCCGAGGCTGTTGGTGGTGACGGTCTTGAGCGTGCGGTAGTGCTTCGCGCCCTTCAGCTCCACGAGCACCGTCGCCTTGGTGACACCGGTCGCGGGGCGTACCAAGCCCCACAGCGAGAAGCCGTGCCCCGCCTTGGAGACCACGAGCGGCACCGGGAAGCCGAAGTACAGCGGCTTGGGAGTGCCGTTCTCGTACTCGAGGCCCGTCTGGAAGCCGATCGTGCCACCATTAGCGCTCGCTCCCGGCGCCCCGCCGAGCGGGTCGTCTTTGAGCAGATACTGCGAGAAGGCAGCCACCTGCGGGTTCGACCAGGCGATGTGCTCGGAGATCGCGTCGAATTCGGCCTGCTGGGAGACCGGCACGCCGAGATACTTGTTCGGCTTGCTCTGGACCCCGAACTCGGTCAGGTAGATCGGCAGGTGCGCCGGGATCGCATGGGCGTCAGCGGCAAGGTCGAGCGCGCGGCTCAGCCGCGAGAGCGCCCCGATCGTCACGTCGTCGGGTTCCGGCGGCACGTAGGACGGGCCAGCGGGGAGCGTGTAGGCGTGATGGGAGTAGCCGGTCATCTGCAGCTCGCCACAGGAGCCTGACTTCTTGTACTTGGAGCTCAGGCACAGGGCTTCGCGCATAAACGCCAGCGGCGCGACGTCGTGGAGCAGCCCTTCTCGGCGCGCGTTGACCTTGTCAGACCCGGTGGGCGCTGTTTCGCCGAACAGCACCTTCGGGTGGGAGATGCCCGCGGCCTGGAGACCCGCGTAGCCGGCTTGGTAGAGGCCGCGGTAGATACGCCCCGAGGCGGAGGTGCCATTGGAGTTGAACTGCGGCAGCAGGAACGCCGGGTGGTTGGGCTCGTTCCAGATCGCGTACAGCGACACCTCCGAGCCGAACTCACGCGCCACCGCGGTCATGAATTCCTGGAAGTCGCGAGGATCGGGGCGCGTGATGTAGGGAGCTTTGTGATTCGACGTGGCCCACCGCGGCACCGGCGAGGTGACCGTCAGCAGCACCTGCCATTTCAGCCGCTGGGCTTCGGCGAGCAGTTCCGCGTACGGACCCCAGTGATAGCTGGCCGGATTGGTCGCTTCGAAGCTGGGGCGGGTCGCGCTGGTCGGGCTCGGCGCCACTTCGTCCCAGTAGAGCTCGACCCGCAGAGCTTTCACTCCGAGCGTCTTCAGCTGCGCGATCGCGTGCGGACGCGTGCTCGCGTTGAGCAGGTCGGTCGAGCCCTCGAAGTAGGTCACCTGCTCGTGAGAGGCAAGCGCCTGCGGGGCGCCGGTGGCGCCGAGAGCCGGTATCGACAGGGCCAGGGCTATGAGGAGCGTGCGTATACGGGGCATTTCCATACGGGGTATTTCGCTTGAGACACCTGGGCGCGGAGAAGGTTGCGGTCGTATTCGGGGGCGTGATCGAGATTGCGCGGGCGCATTGCGGCCGCTGCCGGAGGCCTCGCGCAGACGGTGATCAACGGTCCCGACCGTCTCCCACCCCCCGGGCGTGGGATAGCGTTGTGGGCATGAGCATGACCATCGCCCCAGACGACATCGTCCGTACGCACGCCGACGCCGCGGCCAATGCGCGTCCGCCGCTGCTCGTGCTCGAGCCGCTGCGTGAATTCCTCGACGAGCGCGGCCTCGGCGAGGGGGACATCGAGGCGAGCCCGATCGGCGAGGGGCACTCCAACGTGACCTACCTGATCGAGCGCTCCGGCGCTGAGATGGTGCTGCGGCGCCCGCCGCGCCCGCCGCTTCCGCCCAGCGCACATGATGTGCTGCGCGAGGCGCGCCTCTTGCGCGCGCTCGAGGATACGCCCGCGCGGGTGCCGATCGTGCTCGCCGTGTGCGAGGAGGAGACGACGATCGGCTCCCCGTTCTACGTGATGGAGAGGATCGAGGGCGAGGTGATCGTAACGAGCGTCCCCGAGGCGCTGGACATGCCTGCGGAGCGCCGCAGGATCGGCGAGCAGCTGATTGAAGCGCTCGTCGAGATCCACGCGGTGGACTGGCGGGCGGCGGGCCTCGAGGGCTTCGGCAAGCCCACCGGCTACCTCGAGCGTCAGCTGCGGCGCTTCGGCGGCCTTTGGGAGCTCAACAAGACACGCGAGATCCCGGCCGTCGAGCGTGTCGGGAAGTGGCTGGCCGAGCACCTGCCCGACTCGGGCCCGGCCACGATCGTGCATGGCGACTACCGCCTCGGAAACACGATCTTCGCCGCCGAGCCCCCGGCCCATCTGGAGGCGGTGCTCGACTGGGAGATGGCCACGATCGGCGACCCGTTGGCGGATCTCGGCTATCTCTGCATGATGTGGACCGACAGCAGCGACCCTGAAGGCGGGATGCGCGAGCACCTCGGCGGGGTCACGCGCGCCGAGGGCTTCCCCGTGCGCGAGGAACTGATCGCCTCCTACGAGCAGCGCACCGGCCGCTCGATGCAGGATCTGCGCTGGTACACCACGCTCGCGCTGTGGAAGTCGGTGGTGTTCATGGAGGGCAACTACAAGCGCGCCGTGGCGGGAAGCACCGACGACCCCTACCTGAAGCAGTTCGGCGACGGCGTGCTGGAGCTCGCGCAGAAGGCCGAGGAGGTCTCGCATGGGCAGTGACGGCCACAGCGGAGCCCAACCGGACGCCTCAGCCGATGGCGAGGTGGCGGCACGCTCGGGTCTTTTGATCGACTGGGGCGGCGTGCTCACGACCAACCTCTTCGCCTCCTTCCAGGCCTACTGCCGCGATGCGCAGATCGACCCGAAGGCGCTCGCCGGACGCTTCCGTAACGACCCCGAGGCGCGTGATCTGCTGATCGCGCTGGAGAAGGGTGAGCTCTCGGAGGCGGAGTTCGAGCTGAAGTTCGCCGCCCTGCTGGGGGTCGAGCCCGACGGGATGATCGACGGGCTGTTCGCCGGCGTGAAGCCGGACGGGGCGATGGTCGAGGCCGTGCGCAGAGCCCACGACGCCGGCGTGCGTACGGCGCTCGTGTCTAACTCGTGGGGCGTTCACCGCTACCCCCACGAGCTCTTCCCAGAGCTCTTCGACGGCGTCGTGATCTCCGCCGAGGAGGGCACACGCAAGCCCTCACGCCAGATGTACGAGCTCGGCGCTGAGCGCGCCGGGGTACCGGCCGAGCAGTGCGTTTATGTCGACGACCTGCCCTTCAATCTCGTTCCCGCGGAGAAGCTCGGCATGGCCACGGTGCATCACACGAGCGCCGAGACGACGATCCCCGAGCTCGAGCGGCTGCTCGGGGTAGCACTCGCCTGATCGCTCTCAGTCGCGCTTGCCGCGGCCGTAGAGGAACTTGAAGAGGCTCGCCAGCAGCCGGGACTTCCGCTTCTTGTACGGGTACATGTGGGGTTCGCTCTTGAGCGCGAGCCGCGGTGTGACCACGATCGCCTGCTGGGATGTGTACTTGCGGATCCCTCCCGCGCCATGGCGCGAGCCGAGACCGGAGGCCTTTGCGCCGCCCATCGGCAGCTCGAGCACCGTGTAGTTGATCATCGCGTCGTTGACGTTCGCCGCGCCGGTCTGCAGGCGCCGCGCGATCTGCTCGCCCCGCTCGGTGTCCCGCGTGAAGACTGAGGAGCCGAGGCCGTAGGGCGAGTCGTTCGCCAGCCGCACGGCCTCCTCGGAGTCTGAGACCTTCATGATCGGAAGCGTCGGCCCGAATGTCTCCTCGGTCATGATCTTCATCGTGTGGTCGACGTCCACCAGCACGGTCGGCTCATAGAAGCGTCCGCCACCCGACTGCACGGCGTGGCCGCCGGCGAGCACGTGCGCACCCCTGTCGAGCGCGTCTGAGACGTGATCTTCGATCGTTTTCAGCTGTGGCGGGAAGGTGATCGCACCGACCTCGACCGAACCCGGCCCATGGGGCACGCCGACGCGCAGAGCGCGCACTTTCTCTGAGACTTTCGCGACGAACTCGTCATACACGGGCTCCTCGACGTAGGCGCGCTCGATCGAGATGCACGTCTGCCCGGCGTTCTGCATCGAGTAGTAGGTCGCGAAGTTCGCCGCCCGCTCGAGGTCGGCGTCGGACAGCACGATCATCGGGTCCTTGCCACCGAGCTCGAGCGACGCCGGGATCAGCCGCCGTGCCGCGGCCTCGGCGACCTTGCGCCCGGTGGCCGTGGAACCGGTGAACATGATCATGTCCACGTGCTCGACGAGCGCCGCGCCCGTTCCACCGCGGCCCGTTGCGATCTGCAGGACGTCCTCCGGGAGACCGCACTCGCGCAGGCCTTCAGCCATCAGCATCGAGGTCAGCGGCGTGATCTCCGACGGCTTGAGGATCACGCTGTTGCCGGCCATCAGCGCGGGGATGCAGTCGCCGAAGGAGTTCGTCAGCGGGTAGTTCCACGGGCCGATCACGCCGATCAGCCCCAGCGGCCGGTAGCGGAGGA
>Ga0209038_10000166_pt1 | contig 21375 bp, 23 predicted proteins | sample BogFormECP03_OM3_FD_188237 | JGI IMG/M metagenome (GOLD analysis project Ga0209038, IMG submission 188237) | Bog forest soil microbial communities from Calvert Island, British Columbia, Canada - ECP03_OM3 (SPAdes) (version 2) | ecosystem: Environmental > Aquatic > Freshwater > Wetlands > Bog ...
CGGGGCAATCGCGCTCGCCGGCCGAGGACGTAGTCAAGGAAATCCGCTCGGCGGGTGGCGAAGCAGTCGCCAACTTCGAGAGCGTGACCGACTTCAAGTCGGCCAAGCGAATCGTCGATTGCGCGATCGACAACTTCGGCAAGCTCAACATCGTCGTGAACAACGCCGGCATTCTGCGCGACCGCATGATCTTCAACATGAGCGAGGAAGACTGGGACTCAGTCGTCGCCGTGCATCTGAAGGGCACCTTCAACGTCTCGCGTCACGCGACCGCGTATTGGCGTGAACAGCACAAGGCCGGCAACGTGCTCAATGGCCGGCTCATCAACACCAGCTCTGACTCGGGCATCCTCGGCAACGCCGGGCAGGGCAACTACGGCGCAGCGAAGGCGGCGGTCGCCGCGATGGCGGTAATCATCGATCGCGAGATGACCCGCTACGGTGTCACCGCGAACGCGATAGCGCCGGTCGCGCGCACTCGCCTCACGGTCGATGCGACTCCGCAGACTGCCGGCGGCATGGCGCAGAAGGCGGGCGAGTGGGACGCGTTCACACCCGCGCACGTCGCGCCGCTCGTCGCATGGCTGTCGAGCGACGATGCCAAGGACGTTCACGGCGAAGTGTTCCGCGTCGGCATGGGCAACGTGTGGCTGATGCGCGGATGGCATACGGGCGCAAAGGTTTCGAAGAAAGGCTCGATGTGGGAGCCGGCGGAACTCGGCGCCAAGCTCAAGGAAGAGCTGGCCAAGGGCGTCACCAAGAAGGAGAGCATGGGCGAGGTGATGGGCGGGGGCGTGTAGATTCTTGACGGCTGAGAAGAAAGCTAAAAGCGCGGCTCCTCGTGAGCCGCGCTTTCGTTCCATCCTGTTTATCTGCGCCGCCAACACGGCGCGCAGCGTGATGGCCGAGCACATACTGCGACGCGAACTCGACGCGCTCGGCTTCGACCACAACATCGCGATCAAGTCCGCGGGCATCGCGCCCTATGCGCGTGATGGCGCGCTGGTTTCGCTCGACACGCGGATGGCGCTGCGCGAAGTTGGCATCGACATCGGCGACGAAGCGACTTCGACCGATCTCAAGCGGCATCCCGAGATGCTCGAAGAGACCGATCTCATCATCGCGATGACGGAGAAGCAGGCGAGCGAGCTGGTCGAGCGATTTCCCGGCGCGAAGGAACGGCCGGTGTTCACGCTACGATCGTTCGCGGGCGAGGCGGGCGACATCGACGATCCGTACGAGCAGGGCGACCAGGTATTCGCGCAATGTCGCGAGGAAATCCATCGCCTTGTGCCGACGATTATCGAGCGGCTGTTTCATCCCTAGCGCGGACGGTTTTCGCGCGAGATCATAGGGTTATGGAATTCAGCAATCCGTCCGACGCAGAGATTCGCGAGATCCTGGCGCGGCCAACCACGGTCGCTGTAATCGGATGCTCCGACAATCCGGCGCGCGACTCGCTCAAAATCGCAAGGTTGCTCAAGAGCCACGGCTTCAAAGTGATTCCGGTAAATCCTCAGCTCGATGCCGACGCGCTCCGCAGTGCTCTCGGCGAGAAGTGCTACCCGGACCTCGCATCGATTCCCGAACCGGTCGAGATGGTGGACGTGTTCAGGCGCTCGGAGTTCGTGCCACAAATTGTCGAGGAGGCTATCGCCAAAGGTGCGCGCATCCTCTGGTGCCAACTTGGGGTAATCCACCTCGACGCAGCGCGCCGCGCCCAACAGGCCGGCCTGACAGTCGTGATGGATCGATGTCCCGCGATCGAATACGCGCGCCTCTTCTGAGGCGGCGAGCAGGCTCGTGCGAATCATAGTGATCGGAGCAGGGATCGGCGGGCTGGCAGCGGCGCTGACGCTTAGACGCGCCGGGCTCGACGTCGACGTATTTGAGCAGGCCACGGAATTGCGCGAGGTCGGGGCCGGCATTCAGATAAGCCCCAACGCGTCGCGAATTCTGCGTCGGCTCGGACTCGAAGAGCCGATGAGCCGCTTGGGAGTGCGGCCGCACGCCGTCGTCTTCCGCCGATGGGACGACGGGCGCGAGCTCGCGCGACAACCGCTGGCCGACGCGTGTGAGCGCAACTTCGGCGCGCCCTACTATCACTTCCATCGCGCCGACCTGCTCGACCTCCTCCGCGCCGCGATTCCCGCCGGCGTGCTTCATCTCGAGCATCGATGCGTCGGACTGACCCAACACAACGACCGCGTCGAAGTGCAATTTCATAACGGCGCGACTGCCGATGCCGACGTGGTCGTTGGCGCGGACGGGATTCACTCGACGGTGCGCAAAGTTATCATGGGGCCGGAGTCGCCGCGATTTTCCGGACACGTGGCCTATCGCGGCTTGGTTCCGGCGGATCGCGTGAAGCATCTGGGAATCGAGATCGCCGCCATGGCCTGGTGGGGACCGGGGCATCACTTCGTTCACTACTATGTCGGCGCGGGTGCGCGTTATCACAACTGGGTCGCCGTCACTCCCGGCGAATGGCGCGTCGAGTCGTGGACCGCCAAAGGCGAGGTCGCCGATGCGCTCGCGGAGTTCGAAGGATGGCATCCGCAGGTCCGCGCGATCATCGGCTCGGTCGAGACGACCAATCGCTGGGCGCTTTACGACCGCGACGAACTTGCGCGATGGACCGTTGGGCGCGTCACGCTGATGGGCGACGCGGCGCATCCGATGCTCCCGTACATGGCTCAAGGCGCGGTGCAGTCGATCGAAGACGCGGCGGTGCTGGCGAAATGTCTCGAGCATGCAGATGCGCGCGAGGTGGAGCCGGCGCTGCTCAGGTACGAGCAGACGCGCAAGCCGCGAACGTCGCGCTGTCAGGAAGGCTCGCGCCGAAACGGTGTCATGTACCATCTGCCCGACGGCGCCGATCAGAAAAAGCGCGACTCCAGCCTGGCCTCGTCGGCGACCGCGCCGCTGCCGCAGAACGCATGGCTCTACGGACACGACGTCGAAGCCGAGTTCGAGCAAAGCTGAGATCCGCGGCGGCTCGCGTCGCAAAATTTCGATGAAGCCGCGTAAGTGGAAGACCGTCAGCAGCGACGTCGCGTATCACACGCCGATTTTCGATTTGCACCGGCGGCGCTCGACGCATGCGCGTCGAGGAGAGCGCGACTTCTTTATTCTCGATGCACCCAACTGGGTGAATATCATTCCGCTCGCCAAAAACGGCGACGTCGTGATGATTCGCCAATGGCGTCACGGCATCTCTGAATTCACGCTCGAGGTGCCCGGCGGCATGGTCGACGCCGAAGATCCGTCGCCGAAGCATGCCGCGCGGCGCGAGATGATCGAGGAGACGGGATTCGACTCCAACGCTATCGTCGCGCTGGGCAAGGTGCATCCGAATCCCGCAATCCAGGGCAACATCTGTTTCTCGTTCCTGGCCGAGAATGTGCGGCAAGTCGAGCGGGTGGTAGCGCTCGGCGACGAAGAGACCGAGGTCGTGATGGTGCCGATGCGCGAAATCCGTGGCCTGATCGCGTCGGGCAAAGTGATGCACGCACTGACGATCGCCGCATTTTCCTTCTTGCACCTGTACAACCCACCGCCGAAGCGCAGGAAGTAGCGCGTCCGGTCCCTCGCCGATTACTTCAGGCGGGGGAGTTTCTGGAAAGTCTGCAAGAAAATTCGGGTGGCGCGTTCAAAGAGTCGAGAGGACGACTCGATGGACGCATTCAGATCGAAGCTCAAGCGATTGACCGGCGCGTTTGCCGATCCGCGCCTCTTCCAGATTTTCTCGCTCGGCATCCTGCTCGCCGCGGGTGCTTACTTCCGCGATTTCTCCATCCGCCCTGCGCAAGTAGTGCTGACCTTTGCCGCCGGCCTGCTGATGCAGACCGCGTGCTGGACGCTCACCCCGTCGAAGCCGCGCTCATTGCGCAGTGCCATCATCACCTGCCTCAGCCTGTCGCTGCTGCTGCGGGCAGATAACCTGGTCACGCATCCGATTGCGGCGGCAGCCGCCATTTCCTCAAAGTCGCTTTTCCGATTTCGCGACAAGCATCTGTTCAATCCAGCGACCTTCGGCGTCATTTTCGCGATCATCTTTCTTCCCGGCAGCTGGGTATCGCCGGGGCAGTGGGGTCAGGATTTCGCGATCGCCGGGTGGGTGCTGATGCTCGGTATGCTGGTGACGAATCGCGCGCGGCGCGGAGACATCAGCTGGCCGTTTCTCGCCTTCTATCTCGGTGCGCTCGCGACGCGGGTCGAATATCTCGGCCAGCGCTGGGCGGTGTGGACGCATCAGCTCGAGAGCGGCGCGCTGCTGCTGTTTGCGTTCTTCATGATTTCCGATCCGATGACCGGGCCCAACGACCGGCGCGGACGGATCGCGCACGCCGCGCTCGTCGCCGCGCTCGCGTACACGTGGCAGCTCTTGCTCTACCACACCAACGGACTCATCTGGGCTTTGTTTATCGCGGCGCCGTGCGTTCCGCTGTGGGACGCGATTTGGCCCGCGCGCAAATTCGAATGGACCCAAAATGGAGGTGGCCATGTTCTCTCAACGAATCCCGATTCTCGTCTCGGTGATGCTGGCGATGCTGATTCTCGGCGGGCCGCGTGACGCGCGCGCATTCTGCGGCTTCTATGTCGGCAAGGCTGACGAGCCGCTGGTCAATCACGCGTCGCAAGTCGTGATCGCCCATCACGACAATAAGACCGTTATCAGCCTGATGAACGATTACCAGGGCGAGCCGTCGGAGTTCGCGCTGGTGGTGCCGGTGCCGGTCGTGCTGCAGAAGGGGCAGGTGCATATCGGCGACCGCGAATTGTTCCAGAAGATCGACGCGTACAGCTCTCCGCGGCTGGTCGAGTATTACGATCCGGACCCGTGCCAGTTGATGATGGGAAGGGCTTTCGGAGCAGCCGCCGGGATGGCCGTGGGGGCACCGGCCCCCGCTATGGCGTCGAAGGCGGAAGCTGATGCGCTCGGGGTCAAGATCGAAGCGGAATACACCGTCGGCGAATACGACATCGTGATTTTGTCGGCCAAGGAATCGCTTGGCTTGCAGACCTGGCTGCAGCTCAACGGCTACAAGATTCCGGTCGGCGCCGATCGCGCACTCGAGCCGTATATCCGCAGCGACATGAAATTTTTCGTCGCCAAGGTCAACCTGGCCGAGCATCAGCGCACCGGGCTTCAGTATCTGCGGCCGCTGCAGTTCGCTTTCGAATCGCCGAAGTTCATGCTGCCGATTCGGCTCGGCATGATTAATTCGCAGGGGCCGCAGGACCTCGTCGTCTACATGCTTACAGAAAACGGCCGCGTCGAGACCACCAACTATCGCACGGTGAAATTGCCGACTGGCATGGATATCCCCGAGTACGTGCGCGACAACTTCGGCGACTTCTACAAGGCGATGTTCGACGAGCAGGTCAAGCGCAACGACATGCGCGCCGTGTTCACCGAGTACGTGTGGAACATGGGATGGTGCGATCCGTGCGCGGGGCCGCCGCTGTCGCGCGACGAATTGAAGAGCCTCGGAGTGTTCTGGCTCGACGACGAGAACGGCGGCACGCCTCGATTCCGTCCCGGCTTCATGCCGTATCAACCGATGGGCGGTGCGATGCCGGTGACGCTCACGCGGCTGCACGTCCGCTACAGCGCGGAGACATTTCCCGAGGACCTGATCTTCCAGGAGACGCAGGATCAGGAAAACTTCCAGGCGCGCTACGTGATGCATCGTGCGTGGGACGGATCGCCCGACGCATGCGAGGCGGCAAAAAACTATTTCGATGATCTGAACAAGCGACGAGCGCACGAAGCGGAGACGCTCGCCGATCTGACGGGATGGAACCTGGAGGACGTGATCAAGAAGGCCGGGCTGCCGCCGGAGTCACAGCCGAAGCCATGGTGGAAGGATATCTGGGGATCGTAAAACAGTGATGATGCTGCCAGCGCGCGGGGTCGTCGAGGCCCCGCGCCTTTGAAATGAGGGCGGCTTAATTTGTTTTCGCGATGTTCGTGCTCCTGACTGCCGATCCGCAAGTTGAAACGTCTTGCGCATTTAGACCGCCAGATAACGCATGACCTGTGCAGGCTTTCTGCACATCGGCCATTTCCACACACGAAGAAGCTTTCCCGGAATCACATTCCTGGCGAAGAGTTGCAATGACGGCGGGCGCGCGCCTGGTGTCGTTGATATTGGTGCAGCCTGTAACTGTCACGGCCAACAGTGCCAGTGCGAGCGCGGCTGCGTGGCGGGGCTTCACGGGCGATCAAATCCAAAAATCAGGTGTGTTGCCATACCGCGATCGTATACCCATCGCTGGAGCCAGTCAGGGGACGCATTGACAGGTGCCGGGGTGTGCCCTACCCTTGGCGGTTTGCTATATTACGAATACGAACCGGCTGAGCCGGAGCCACTTACCTCGACCTGCAATAACTGAGTTTTATCCATGTTCGACACGCTCAGCGACCGCCTCGAAGGGGTCTTCAAAAAACTCAAGGGCCAGGGCCGCATCACCGAGCGCAATATCGAGGATGCGCTGCGCGAAGTCCGGCTTGCGTTGCTCGAAGCCGACGTCAATATCAAGGTCGTTCGCGATTTCATCGAGCACGTCAAAACCAAGGCGCTCGGCGCTGAAGTACTTCGCTCGCTGACGCCCGAGCAGCATCTGATCAAGTTCGTCGCGACCGAGCTGCAGAACGCGATGGGCGGTACGGCGCGTGAGCTCGATCTCAAGGTCAAGCCGCCGGTCAAAATCATGGTGGTCGGCCTGCAGGGCTCGGGCAAAACGACTTCGATCGCCAAGCTCGCGCTGTGGCTCAAGTCGGAAAAGAAGCGCCATCCGATACTCGCGTCGACTGACGTTTATCGGCCGGCCGCGATGGAACAGTTGCGCGTGCTTGGCGCGCAGGCACAAATCCCGGTGCTCGACAGCAATGAGAAGCAGGATCCGATCGAGATCGCATCGCGTGCGATGGCGCGCGCCGAGACCGGTGGGAACGACGCGATACTGATCGACACCGCCGGCCGCCTGCAAATCGACGAAGAGCTGATGGACGAGCTGGCGCGCCTGAAAGCGGCGCTCAATCCGCATCACATCATATTCGTCGCCGACGCGATGACGGGCCAGGAAGCGGCCAACGTCGCGGCGGGATTCCACGAGCGGCTCGGAATTTCCGGAGTCATCCTGACCAAGCTCGACTCCGACGCGCGCGGCGGCGCGGCGCTTTCGGTGCGGACCATAACCGGCGCGCCGATTCTGTTTGCGGCCACGGGCGAGAAGCTCGACGCGTTCGAGATTTTCTATCCCGACCGTCTGACCTCGCGCATTCTCGGGATGGGCGATGTGCTGACGCTGATCGAAAAGGCGCAGCAGAATTACGATCAGACCAAGGCCAAGGAGCTCGAGCGCAAGTTCAAGAAGAACGAGTTCACGATCACGGACTTCGCCGAGCAGATCAAAGCGATCAAGAAGATGGGCTCGCTGGGCGACCTGATGGGCATGATTCCGGGACTCAAGAAAGTCGCGGGCGCGGCGGATTCCGAAGAGGCGAAGCGCGAGTTGGAGCGCATCCAGGCGATCATCAACTCGATGACGCTGCAGGAGCGCGGCAATCATCTGATTATCAACGGGCGCCGGCGCGCGCGAATCGCAGGCGGCAGCGGCACCTCGGTGCAGGACGTAAATCGATTTCTCAAACAGTTCGAACAGACGCGCAAAATGATGAAGAAAATCACGCGCATGGGCGCGGGAAAAATGATGATGCGCGGACTGGGGCTTGGGAGCTAGAATATCAACAGGAGAATTGCATGGCACTCGTAATCCGATTGCGCCGGCATGGCGCGAAGAAGAAACCCTTTTACCGCATCGTGGTGGCAGACTCGCGTTCGCCGCGCGACGGCCGCTTCGTCGCCCAGGTCGGGACGTACGATCCGGCTTTCGATCCGCCGCGCGTCACGATCAAGAAGGAGTTGGCGGAGCAATGGCTCAAGGCTGGCGCTAAGCCGAGCGACACGGTAAGAAAGCTAATTAAACGGGCCGAAACAGCAACGGTCTCCGCCTGATGCGACCCGCTGCAACGGAGCCATCCTATGAAGGAGCTCGTTCAGTTCCTCGCCCAACAACTGGTAAACAACCCTGACGAAGTGGACGTGAAGGAGACGCAGGGTGATACCGCCTCTGTGCTTGAACTGCGCGTGGCCAAAGAGGATTTGGGGCGCGTGATCGGCAAGCAGGGGCGGACGGCGAAGTCGATCCGCACGATTCTGAATGCCGTCGCCTCGCGCACCAATCGCAAGGTTGTTCTCGAAATCGTCGAGGACAAGTGATCGCGCGACCGCCACTCGCGCGATGATTCCAGTCATAGTACGGCATCGATGCTCCGCGTCGGCCACATAACCGGCGCCCACGGGCTCAAGGGCGCGCTGCGATTCCGTCCGGACAATCCCGACTCCGACACAATCGATCAGGTCAAGCGCGTGTTCCTGGAACGCGACGGCGCCTCACGCGAATTTCGCATCAGCGCGATGACGCCGCTCAACGCGACGACGCGGCGAATGACGCTCGAAGGCGTCGCCGACGTGGATACGGCCGAGTCGCTCAAGGGCGCGGTCGTGATGCTCGCGGCGGAAGACGTCCCGCCCGCCAAGCCCGGCGAGTTTTACTATTACGAGGCGATCGGCTGCGAAGTATTTCTTGTTGACGGCAGCCGCCTCGGCACGATCGAAGAAGTGTTCTCGAACGGCGCACAGGATATCTGGGTAGTGCGCGACGGCGAACGCGAAGTGCTGGTCCCGGTGATCGAAGACGTCGTCAAGACGATGGACTTGCCGGGGCGTCGCGTCACCATCGATCCGATTCCTGGCCTCCTCGACTGACTTGCTGGCTACGGGCGACCTGCCCGGTTAGATTTGAATCAACCCCGCGATGGAATTTCACGTAATCACACTATTTCCCGAGATGTTCGAGTCGCCGTTTCGCGGCGGCATGATCGGACGCGCTGTCGAGCAGGGAATAATCGCGATCAAGGCGCATCCGCTGCGCGAGCACGGCCTCGGCAACTACCGGCAAGTCGATGACGCGCCGTATGGCGGCGGCAGCGGGATGGTGATGAGGCCGGAGCCAATTGCCGCGGCGATCGACGCGGTCGATGCGGCGCGGCCGGGACTGTGGCGCATCCTGATGACGCCGCAGGGCGAAGTCTTCGACAACTCGATGGCGCGCGACCTCGCCAAGCGCGCGCCCGGCCTGATGATCGTCGCCGGACGCTACGAAGGAATCGACGAGCGCGTGCGTTCGCTGGTCGACCAGGAAATTTCGATCGGCGACTACGTGCTGAGCGGCGGCGAAATCCCCGCGATGGCGGTGATCGAAGCCGTCGGCAGGATGCTCCCCGGCGTGCTCGGCAATCCCGAATCGCTCGACGAGGAATCATTCGCGGCCGGCTTGCTCGAGTACCCGCAATACACGCGGCCCGAGGAATTTCGCGGCATGACGGTGCCGGAAATCCTGCTCAGCGGCGACCACGCGAAGATTCGAGCGTGGCGCGAGGCCGAATCGAAACGGCGCACGGCGCGGCGGCGTCCCGACCTGCTCGAGCGGCGCAAGGTCTGAACCTGCGATTGTGAATGTGACAGACCTTTTCGTAGCGCTCATTCATCATCCGGTCATCAATCGGAACAACGAGACCGTCACCTCGGCGATCACCAGCCTCGACCTCCACGACATTGCGCGCGCGTCGAGAACCTACGACGTGCGCGGCGTGTTCATCGTGCATCCGATTCCCGAGCAGCGGAAATTCGCTGCCAGCGTCATCGATCACTGGCGCTTCGACTTCGGCCGCGCGCATGATTCGCGCCGGCGCGAGGCGCTCGAGCGCGTGCAGATCGTCGCGGAACTCGACGACGCGATTGCGGAGGCGTCACGAATTTCCGGCGCGCGGCCGCTCATCGTGCACACCTCGGCGCGCACCGAAGGCGGCACCAGCTATGCCGACTTGCGAACGCGGCTCGAGGCCTCCGACGCACCGCCGATGATCATCCTGTTCGGAACCGGATTCGGCATGTCGCCGGAGGTCGCCGCACGCGCCGACATCGTGCTCGCGCCGATCCTCGGACCGGGCGACTACAACCACTTGTCGGTACGCTCCGCCGCCGGAATAATTTTAGACCGCCTGCGCGGCAAGTGACTTGCGCATCTTCTCGACGAAGCGGCGCATGTGCGGATCGGATCGCTCGTACGGAATTTCGTCGAAGCCAAACCATCGGACGCCGTGAAACTCCCCGCGATCGAATTCGATCGCGCGCATGCTGTCGCCGCGGAGCAGATACCACAGCGACACATCGGTATGCCCGCCGACGGCGCCGACCATTCGCGTCACCGTGTTGAACAGCGGGACGTCGCGCACGAATTCCGCCGCGAGGTTCAGCTCCTCCGACAATTCCCTCACCACTGTTGTGCGCGGATCCTCGCCGGGCTCGACGTGGCCGCCGCTCGGCAGCCATAACCCCGCGAGCTTGTGATCGACGAGCAACAGTTTTCCGCACTGTTGATCGACGAGGGCGAAATAACTCACCAGATGCTTCGGCGGAACGTCGGGCTTCGCGGTTCTGAAGATAGGCGCGCCCGAACGAATCCATTCGAGGGTCGAATTGCGATGAGCCCTCTCGAGCTCGTCGAGCGGCTCGATGGCCGTGATTATTTCGGCGATCCTTTCGCGCATTGGATTCGTGGAGCCGCCTAATTGCGGGCCGACTTTACCACAACGCCCACCCATTGAGTGGGCGCGCGCATTTGGGTAGGTTAGTTGGCTCGACTCGAGGTCTTTTCTCCCATGAATACCGTTATCCAGAAGCTCGAAGAGCGGGGCCTGCGCAAGGACCTGCCTGAATTCCGTGTCGGCGACTCGGTTCGCGTTCACGTCAAGGTCGTCGAAGGCGAGAAGGAGCGCATCCAGTCCTTCGAAGGCATCGTGATCAAAATGAACCGCGGCGCCAATCGCGCGACGTTTACCGTGCGCAAGGTTTCGTACGGCGTCGGCGTCGAGCGAATCTTCCCGATGCATTCGCCGCGAATCGACAAGCTGCAGGTGCTGACGCGAAATCGCGTACGCCGCGCGCGTCTGTATTACCTGCGCGATCTGTCCGGCAAAGCGGCGCGTCTCGACGTCGCGACCTGAGCGTCGCAACTCAGCTCAAGTATTATCTGTCGCCGGAGGCTACGGCCTTATCGGCGACGACGCCCGTCATGTGGACGTTGCCTTCGAAGTAGGCGCCTTCCGCCACCGTCAGGCTGCGCGTGTCGATATTGCCGAAGACCTTCGCGCGCGGCCCCAGCACGACGCGATCACATCCGACTAGGTCGCCGCGCAACTCGCCCATGATGAGCAGCCGCGGCGCGTAGACCTTGCCCTCGATCATTCCGTCTTCACCGACCACGACCAGCTCGACCGAGCGAACTTCGCCCTTGAAGCGGCCCTCGATTCTGACGGGCTCGTGAAAAATCAGTTTGCCCGAGACGTTGATATTGCGGCCAACTGCGACCCGCGTGCGCGACTCCGCCCACGCAACGCCTGCATCCTGCGGGATAGAATTTGATTCCATACACTACGGTGCCGGGAAAACGTGACACGCAACGGCGTGTCCGCCCCGTCCAATTTCTAATTTTGGTTCGACGTTCCTGCAGACATCTTTCGCATAAGGACACCTCGGATGGAAGGCGCAGCCGGGTGGCGGATGCATCGGGCTCGGCATTTCGCCGGGCAGCTTGATGCGCTCGGGCTTGTTCGCCGTGTCGATCGTCGGAATGGCCGAGAGCAGCGCGCGCGTGTAGGGATGGCGCGGGTTGAGGTAAATCTCGTCGCGCGAAGCGAGCTCGACAATCTTGCCGAGGTACATGATCGCGACGCGATTGCTGATGTGCTCGACCACGCGCAAGTCGTGCGCGATGAACAGGTAAGTGAGTTTCAGCTTCTCCTGCAGGTCCTGCAGCAGGTTGATGATCTGCGCCTGGATCGAAACGTCGAGCGCCGACACCGGCTCATCGAGCACCAGGAAGCGCGGGTTCACAGCCAGCGCGCGCGCGATTCCGATTCGCTGGCGCTGCCCGCCGGAGAACTCGTGCGGCAGCCGATCCATCGCGTCCGCGCTCATTCCGACCATCGCGAGCAGCTCGGCGATGCGCCGTTCTTTTTCCGCGCCGCGCGCCAGCTTATGAATCTCGATTCCTTCGCCGACGATCGAGCGCACGCGCATCCGCGGATTCAACGACGCGTACGGATCCTGGAACACGAGCTGCATCTGCTGGCGCAGCATGCGGAGCTCGGCGCGTCCGAGCGTCCCGAGATCGCGGCCGTCGAAATACACGGCGCCTTCGGTCGGCTCGAGCAGCTTCAGAATCAATCGTCCAAGCGTCGATTTGCCTGAGCCGGACTCTCCCACCAATCCCAGCGTTTCGCCCGGCTGAATCTCGAGATTGATGCCGATTACCGCCTTTATCGATAGCGTCTTGCCGCCAATGATGCCGGTCGATCCGGCGGGGAATTCCTTGCTTAGATGCTCGACACGCACCAAAGCGGCTCCTGGAGCGGTCGCGAGCGTGTTGTCGTTCGGCGTTGCGGGATCAGGCGCGGATGCAGGCGACATAGTGGTTCGGACCCTTGTTTTCGAGCGGCGGCTCGGCCTCGGAGCATTTTGGAATGGCGCGGGCGCATCGCGGATGAAATCTGCATCCGGCCGGCGGATTGAGTGCGCTCGGAATCGAGCCCGGAATCGCCTGCAGGCGATGGTGACGGTTGCCGTCGATGCCTGGAATCGATTCGAGCAGGCCGCGCGTGTACGGGTTGAGCGGATTTCGGAACAGCTCCGCGGTCGGCGCCTGCTCCATCACGCGTGCTGCGTAAAGGATCGTCACGTCGTCAGCGTACTCGGAGACGATTCCAAGATCGTGCGTGACTAGAATTACAGCGAGGCCAAGACGGACCTGCAGCTCGCGGATCAGATCGAGAATCTGCGCCTGGATGGTGACGTCGAGCGCGGTGGTTGGCTCGTCGGCGATCAGCAGTCGCGGATTGCACGACAGCGCCATCGCGATCATCACCCGCTGGCGCATCCCGCCGGACAGCTGATGCGGATAGTCGTCGATGCGATGCTCGGGGTCGGCAATCCCGACCATCCGAAGCGCCTCGATGGTGCGGTTGCGAGTCTCGGCGCGATTGGTCTGCTGATGCAGGCGGACGGCCTCGCCAATCTGGCTGCCGATGGTGAAGACCGGGTTCAGCGAGGTCATCGGCTCCTGGAAGATCATCGCGATGCGCGCGCCGCGTACGTGTCGCATCTCGGGCTCGCTGAGTTTCAGCAGATCCTGATCCTCGAAAATTATTTCTCCACTGACGACCCGCGCCGACTCGGGCAGCAACCGCATGATCGAGAGCATGCAGGCAGACTTGCCCGATCCCGATTCACCGACAATGCCGAGCAGCTTGCCCGGCTCGACGGAAAAACTGACGCCGTCAACCGCGCGCACCTCTCCCGCCTCGGTGAAGAACGAGGTGCGTAGCGCTTTGACTTCGAGCAGCGGCTTCACGTGAGGTTCAGCGTATCATCGCGCGGAGGATGGAATCGAATGCGGGGCTGCGCGCCCCGCACCCGCGGCAGGGGTGACCCGTGCACCCAGTGATCGGAAAGGGACTGTCTAATCTGACTAGTCAGATTAGACTGAAAGGATGAAATGGCAGATTCAACAGGCGAAGGCGCGGTTTAGCGAGATGGTCGAGCGGGCGCGCACGGAGGGACCGCAAACGGTGACGCGACACGGCAAGATCGTCGCGGTGCTGGTTCCCGCCGAGGAATACCCGCGGCTGCGCCGCGGAGGCAACGGGCTCAAAGACCTGCTCGCCGCGGCTCCTCTGGAAGGCGTCGAGACTAGCCGGTCCCGGCGATAATCAGCCGGCGGTGGAGGGGTCTAGGCGGTCGCGGAGGTGGTCGCCGAGAAAGTTGAAGGACATCACGGCGAGGAAGATGAAAATGCCGGGGATCAGGATCCATGGATAGCGCGCGAGGTTCTGCACGTCCTGGGCTTGTGCCAGCAGATTGCCCCAGCTGGCTGCCGGTTCCTGGATGCCGAGGCCGAGGAGCGAGAGCGCGCTTTCGCCGAGGATGAAGCCGGGAATCGAGAGCGTGGCGGCGACGATCGCATAGCCCATCACGGACGGAATGATGTGGCGAGTGATGATGCGCCATCGCGACGCGCCCAGCGCGCGCGCGGCCTCGACGTAGGGTCGTGAGCGCACCGACGCGGCCATCCCGCGGATGATTCGCGCGAATCCGGCCCAACTGATGAAGCTCATGATCGCGACGATCATGAAAAACGTCGCGACCGTGCTCAGTCCGGAGGGAATCACCGCTGCCAGCGCCAGCAGGAAATAAAATGACGGCAGCGACATTTCGATCTCGGACCATCGCATGATCAGGAAATCCACCGTCCCGCCGATATAGCCGGAGAGCGCGCCGATCGTGATGCCGAGCGAAAAGCTGATCAGCACGCCGATCAGCCCGACGCACATGCTGACGCGCGAGCCGTACACGATGCGCGAGTAAAGGTCGCGGCCGAGGCCGTCGCTGCCGAGCATGAAGTAGGGCTCGCGCTCGCTGTCGGTGGTGAAGAGGTGGCCGTGCGAGAAGAGGTGGATGTCGAGCTGGCGAGTGCGGTCGGCGACGTACGTCCGCGCGCTCTTGTCCTGCATCGTCGTCGGATAGCTGTAGAAGATTCCCCGCGTCCATTCGGAGGGCGCGCGCATCCGCAGCGTCATCGGCGGGCAATCCGGCATCTCGCGGTTCTGATAAGCGGGGTCGTAGCTGGCGAAGAATGGGGACGCGGCGGCGAGCAGGTAAAAGATCACGAGGCAGATCGCGGAGAAGCGGACCGTGCGCGATGCGAGCCGCCATTCGCGGGCGAGGCTTGAGGTTGTTCGCTCGGTGAGCGCAGCACCCTGGAGATTTGCGGCCATGGTCGCGTCGGCGTTCATTTCATTCGGCCGCCACCGATGAAAAATCGACGCGCGGATCGACGGCGACCAGCGCGATGTCGGCGAGCAAGTTGCCGACCAGCAGCAGAATCGTGCCCATCAGCACCGAGCCCATCACCAGGTAGATGTCGAGCGAGCGCACGGCGTCGAGCATCAGCAGGCCGAGGCCCTGGAGGTTCATGACGGCTTCGACCAGCGCGGCGCCGCCGAGCAAGTCGCCCAGCGAGTATCCCGCCATCGTGACGAACGGGTTCAGCGCGTTGCGCAGCACGTGCTTGTAGATGACGACGCGCTCGGAAAGGCCCTTGGCGCGCGCGGTGCGGACGAATTCGGAATTTTTGATTTCCAGAATTTGCGATCGCATCAGGCGCATCAGGCCGGCAGTGCCGGAGATGCCGAGCACGAACACGGGCAGGATGAGGTGCTGGATGCGATCGGCAACCTGGCTCATCGGATCGAGCAACGCGTAATCGGGCGAGTAAGTGCCGCCAATCGGGAACCATCCGGTCTTCAGCGCGACGTACATCATGAGGAAGGCGAGAAAAAAGCTCGGCACCGACATGCCAAAAAACGCCATGAACGAGAGGAAGCGATCCCAGATCGAGTTTTGATTCACTGCGACGATGATTCCGATCGGAATCGCGATCAGCCACGACAGAATCATGCTGCTCGCCGCCAGGATGATCGTGTTGAAGGCGCGCGACGCGATAAGCCCCGTGACGCTCACGCGGTACTGGAGCGAGTAACCGAAATTGAGATGCAGCACGCCCCACAGCCACTTGAAGTAGCGGACCATCAGCGGCTGATCGAGGCCGAACTGCTGCTCGAGCTGATGGATGACCTCGGGCGTGATGGTGGGATTGAGCTTGAGGTTGGAGACGAAGTCGCCGGGCACCAGCGACATCGCGATGAACGAAATGAAAGTGATCCCGAGCATGAGCGGGATCATGTTGAGCAGGCGACGGATCAGAAAGCGGGTCATCGTGTCATCGGCCTGATATTTCGACGTGCGTGATTCGCCGAATGTTCAGTCGGCTTTGAATTCGATCCACTCCGGCTTGTACAGGCCCCAGACCTTGGGTTGATAGTTTATGAGCGAATTCTTCCACGACGCGTACCGTTCCTGGCGCACCGTTTCGAGTATCGGCAACTGGTCGTGCAGGATTTGCTGAATTTTCCAGTAATACGGCGGGCGCTTGCTGATATCCATCTCGGATGCGCCCTGGTCCAGCAGAGTGTCGATCTCGGCTTCCCATGGCGTCGCCGGAGTGGGCTGATTTGGATTCCAGATGTGCAGGTTGCCCGACGAGCGATAAAAGTTCTGTCCGTCGTTCGGCTCGATCCCGCCGGTGAATCCGATCAGCACGCAGTCCCAGTCGAACGACGAATCGAGCTTGTCGACGAGCGTGGTGAACTCGAGCGGCCGGTAATTCACCTTGATGCCGAGACTCTCGACGTCCTGCTTGAAGATGGTGCACATCTCGTTGCGCTCGGGTGAGCCGGTGTTGGTGGTGAGATCGAATTCGAGGCGATTGCCGTTCGGATCGTTGCGCACGCCCGGTTTTACGAGGTGATAGCCGGCCGCCTCGAGCATGTCGGCGGCGAGTTTCGGATCGTAGTCGTAATCCTTGAGATTGGGATTGTGAAAGATTTTGTTCTCGGGCGAGATGTCCGAGACCGCCGGCTCCGCCAGCTGATGAAAGACCAGATCGATCATCGACTTCTTGTCGATCGTGTGCGCCATCGCCTGCAGAAACTTCAGATCCGTGAACCAGTTGAGCTTCGGATTGGTGACGCCGTTCTTGAGGAAGTGGCGCGGGTTGCGATTGAAGCTAAAAAACAGCGAGCCGGTGTCGATGCCCATCTGCTGAATCTGAATGTCGAGTTCGTGATCTTTCTGCTTCTGCTGAAGCGGGTACACTTCCTCGGTCCGCGGACCGTAAATATCGATCTGCCCCGACAGGTAGCGCAGGTACTCGGCGTTCTGGTCCTGCACGATGGTCACCGTCCGGCCGTGCAGGCGCGGCAACTGAGCGCCGTTCTCATCCTTCATCCAATAATCGTCGTAGCGATCGTAGTTGGCGGCCTGGCTCTGCGCGTAACGCGTCATCTTGTACGCGCCGTTGCCGACGATTTTTTCCGGCGGCGTGTCGATGCCCCAGGTGTGATTGAAATTCCCCGCCTTCCACACAGGCTCCAGGATGTGCGCGGGAATTACCTGAATGCCGAGCGAATAGAGCAACGGCGCGAACGGCTTCGGCAGATGCATGATGACGGTGTAGTCGTCGGGCGCCTCGGCGGTGATGCGCTGGTGGTCGATTGTGATTGCGGGCCGGATGCTGTTTGGCACCTTGGGGTCGTAGATAACGTCGAGCGTGAACAGCACGTCGTGCGCAGTGAAGGGCTGGCCGTCGAACCATTTCACGTCATGCCGCAGGTGAAACGTAATCGCCTTGTTGTCGGGGGCGATGTCCCATTTTTCGGCCAATCCCGCCTCCGGCAGCGTCGTGACGGGGTTTATTCGGAGCAGGCTGTCGAACAGATCGCCGGTGAGCTCGCCCGAGGTCGAATCGGTGACCAGGATCGGATTGAAGGTGCGCGGATCGCTGGCGACGGCGCTGTAAAGAATCTGATTTTTTTCATGATCGGCGCCCGGCCGGTTCACGTGGCATCCGCAAAAAATCGCGAGCGCCGAGAGCGCAATCGCGCAGCTCAAAATCCGGTGGCGCGAGCGTTCAGCTTTCATTTGAAACCGCGCGGTCATCGTAAAGGTCGAGACTAATGTTCATCATGGTTGCTCCCGGAGCCGGCGTCAGCACAAACGTCGAATCGGGCACGACGCCATTGACGATCGGGCGGAGATAACGAAATGTGACGTGGCTGCCGGCCGCGGGAAAAGTCGCGTCGACGACGTAGGGGAACATCATGCCGCCGATATCACGATAGTCGCTGTATCGCACCTCGTAGTTGACCTGGCCGGTGTTCGCCGTCTCCCGCACCATCGCGAGGTTGCCGCTCGAAAATCCCAGCTGGCGCGTGCCCGCGGTGGCGTTGCCGTAGGTCGCGACCGCCATGGCGCCGTCGTTCGAGACCGAGTCGACGTTGCCGCCGATCGAAAACGCGGGCGGCGCGAGTCCCATCAGCAGGCCGACGGCGTCGACCGGCGCCATCGGGATTCGCACGTAGCGGTAGAGGGTATCGGCGTTCGCCTGTCCGCGCATGAAGCGATTCTGCCCCGGCTCGAAAATAGCGAGGTCGGGGCCTTGTGCCGCGAGCAATAGCGCAACGCCGAACGGCGACATCGCCTCGACCCGCAGGTCGCCGGGGCGCCTGACGACCAGATCCTCCCTGGCTTTCAGGTGCTGATCGCCGGCGGTGTATTCCATGACGGCCGACGTCTGCAGCGTGGCGAGCCGGCGGTCACGCTCGACGAGAGCGTCCACCATTTTCTGGACCTGGAACTTGTACTCGCTCCAGTTGGGAATTGGTATCGGAGGCGTCGGTGCCGGCTGAGTCTTGACGGCGAAGCAGGCGGACGTTTCGAGCATCGCCAGCAGGAGCATCGATGCGACCGCCGCGAGCCAAAATGTTTTTCGACGCCGAGCTGGTTCAGTGGCCCGCGCTGGCGGCATTCTGCAGAACCTGAATCTTATCCTTGAGCCGTGCGACCTGGTCCGTCTCCTGCGACTTCTGCAGCGCGTCGGAGTATTCGTGGCTGGCTTCCTTGACCTTGCCGAGCTTGCGATAGGCGTCGCCCAGATGCTCGGTGATAGTCGGATCGCTGCCGGTCAGGTTGACGGCTTTCTCCAACTGCTCGACGGCTTTTTTATAATCGCCCTTCTGATAGTAAACCCAGCCGAGGCTGTCGACGTAAAATCCGTCTTCGGGCTCGATATCGAGCGCGCGCTTGATCAGCTTTTCCGCCTCGACCAGGTTGGTGCCCTGCTCGGCGTAACTGTAGCCGAGGTAGTTCAGCGCCTGCGCGTTGGCGGGATTCAGCTCGATCGCCTTCTTCATCTCGACCATGCCCTCGTCGCGCTGCTTGTTTTGATCGAGCGCGGCGCCGAGCGTGAAGTGGTACTTGTCATTCTTGGGGTCGGTCGCGACCATCTTGCGCGCCAGCGTGATCGCCGTCGCGTAGTCCTTCTTTTCCTGGTAGACGCCGACCATGAAGCCGATGATTTCCGGGTCGTCGGGCTTCTTGGCGAGCGCGTCCTTCAGCGCGCCGAGCGCGTCGTCGTACTTGTTCTGCTTGTCGTAGAGGTACGCGAGCTGGAGGCGCGACTCGACGTAATGCTCATTGTCGCCGGGAATCTTGTTGAACTCGCTGATCGCCTTGTCATTCTCGGACAGCTCGGTGTAGACCGTGCCGAGATAATAATGGACGCGGTAGTTGTTCGGCTCGGCGCCGAGCACGAGGTTGAACTCGGTGGCGGCGTCGTCGAAATTTCCCTGCTCGACGTAAAGCAGGCCAATCTTGGTGCGGGTGTCGGCGGGATTGGTCTCGACCTGCTCGGCGCGTTTGAGCTCGTCCAGCGCCTCATCGTATTTCTTCTCGCCGGCCAGAATTTCCGCTTTGCGCTTCCGCACCAGCTCGTTGTTCGGATTTATTTGCGTGATCTTGTTGTAGTAGACCAGCGCATCCTGCGGACGCTCCTGCCGCTCGCGCAGCAGCGCGAAATCAAGCAGCACCAGCTCCGACTGCGGATTGAGATCGAGCGCCTTCTGATAATATTTCTCGGCGGCCGGATAGTCCTTGGCGGCGACCTTCACCTTGCCGGCGTAGTAGTAGCCGAGGAATGAATTGGGATCGAGTGCGATCAGCTGATCGAAAGTCTTGCTCGCTTCGCCATAATCGCCGCGCTTGGCATACAGCGTACCGAGGTAGAGATAGGCTTCCTGATTTTTCGGATTGAGGCGCAGCACCTCGCGGTAGTCTTTTTCCGCAGTAGTATCGTCGCCCAGCGCTGAGCTGATGCCTGCGCCGAGCAGGCGCGCGTCTGCAGAATCGGGATTGATCGCAAGCGCGGCGTTCACCTGCTCGAGCGCTTCCTTGAGGCGTCCGTCGCGCACGTACAGCGTGGCGAGCCGAACCTTGAGCGCGGCGTTGCTCGGATCGGCCTGGACCGCATCGGCGTAATCCTTGAGCGCCTCCTGGCGATCGCCGTCGTTCATGGCGAACTCGGCCCTCAGGAACGCGCTCATCGCGCGGGCGTCGGAAGGTACGTCGACTGCCGGCGTGCCGCCGAACGGATTATCGCCACCGACGCTGGCGCTGCGGACGTACTCGGGCCGCGCACTCGTCAATTGTGCGCAGCCCAGAAACGCGATCGACGCGACGCCAAGCGCGATCATCGCGCGTGTACTGAAACATATCATCGCTACAACAAATTCCCGGGAAAGCTTCTCAATTGGGGCTCGCTATTGGATTGTCCATGCACAGGGGTCCCGCGCTTTCACCGGCGGCCGCTGCGCTTGCGTATCTTCCTACATTATAAGAAATCCGCCACCAGAAGCGACTGTGCAACCCTTCTTGGATCAAAGTACCTGCTTGCCACCGCGCATCGCCTCGGCTAGGGAGGTGAGCCGGAGCATCCCGTAATTGTCGCAAATCCTCACGCCAGGCACGCCTTCGCCGGCCCCGTCGAGGGCATCGCCGCTGACGCTGCACACGCCGCGCAAACTCGGACTCGTTGCACTGGTATCGGTGATGTACCTGGTTGTGAGCGGCGGCGCGTACGGCCTCGAGGATGCGGTGCGGATGGCCGGGCCGCGGCTGACTCTTCTGCTGTGTATCGTCGTTCCGCTGACGCTCAGTCTGCCGACTGCTCTGATGGCGGCGGAGTTGACTGCGCTGATGCCGGTCGAAGGCGGTTTCTACTACTGGGTCAAGGAAGCGCTCGGGCCGTTCGCCGGTTTCGCCGAGGCGTACCTGACGATTTTATACACGGCCGTCGACATGGCGATTTATCCGGTGCTGTTCGCGAGCTACCTGTCGTTCATCCTGCCGTTGGGCCCTGCGGCGCAGGTCGCGATCGGCGTCGCGCTGGTCTGGATGGCCGGCGGGTTGAATCTGCTCGGCGTCAGGCCAGTCGGAACGGCGTCGGTCGTGCTCGCACTGCTGCTCGTGTCGCCGTTCGCGGTGCTGGTAATCGTCGGCATCCCGCGGCTCATCCACTTCACGATGCCGACGCCGCCGCTCTTCGGCGCCGACCCATGGGCCGCACTCGCAGCGGGACTGACGGTCGTCATCTGGAATTTCAGCGGATGGGAAAACCTGAGCGTCGTGTCGGCGGAGATTGAAAATCCCCGGCGCAATTATCTGCGCGCGATCCTGATCGCGCTGCCGGTCATCGTCGCAGGCTACGTGCTGCCGCTGGCGGTGTCCG